>Ga0208695_1000375_pt1 | contig 51239 bp, 38 predicted proteins | sample AD_UKC111_MetaG_FD_184449 | JGI IMG/M metagenome (GOLD analysis project Ga0208695, IMG submission 184449) | Active sludge microbial communities of municipal wastewater-treating anaerobic digesters from Hong Kong - AD_UKC111_MetaG (SPAdes)... | ecosystem: Engineered > Bioreactor > Anaerobic >... | reverse complement strand
CCCCCCCCTGATTCTGAGCCAAAAAAGAGCCAATTGAGGAGGGGGGTGCGCAAGCGCAGAGAAAGTGAAACAAGGAGGCTGGATTCGCAAGCGTGGACGCAGAGAAATTGATGCTACTTGCCGTAAAGGCTTGTAAAAACAAAAGGGAAATGGTAGAATATTGAAGGCCTAGAAATAGGGTTAAAAACAATGAATGCCCGTGAGGGCATTAAGACCGGATAACGGACACCGGTGCATTGGCGGCATTGAGCAGTTAAAAACAATGAATGCCCGTGAGGGCATTAAGACGCATTCCCCTCGACCCAAATTTCATTCCAGCGCTCGGTTAAAAACAATGAATGCCCGTGAGGGCATTAAGACGGGTCTGCAGGATGTCGCCGTACATCTCCAGCAGCTGTTAAAAACAATGAATGCCCGTGAGGGCATTAAGACGCAGTGCTCCCACTGCCCGTGTTCGTCAACTACTCCGTTAAAAACAATGAATGCCCGTGAGGGCATTAAGACTGGTAGGCCTGGTAGCGGCCCGCCAAACTCTAATCTTAGTTAAAAACAATGAATGCCCGTGAGGGCATTAAGACTTCCAAGTAGTCTCACCAGGTTGAAAATATCTCTTTTGTTAAAAACAATGAATGCCCGTGAGGGCATTAAGACGTAACCTCTCTCGAGGTCACTCATCGCATCCCTGGGTTAAAAACAATGAATGCCCGTGAGGGCATTAAGACTCAGAATTGCTACAGCGATTTTAAAATCGCCCATGGTTAAAAACAATGAATGCCCGTGAGGGCATTAAGACCCCCTTTTCCAGGCCGTACTCCTCAGCGCATTCCTTCACGTTAAAAACAATGAATGCCCGTGAGGGCATTAAGACTTTCATCCATACGCTCGTCGTAGTAAACGAAGAACGAGTTAAAAACAATGAATGCCCGTGAGGGCATTAAGACGATTCGTCTGGACGCGTTGACGGGGTGGGAAGTGGACAAGTTAAAAACAATGAATGCCCGTGAGGGCATTAAGACTCACTTCCCCCTCCATCCAAGTACGGATGAGAGTGTATGTTAAAAACAATGAATGCCCGTGAGGGCATTAAGACATACGTTATCCGCGCTATCCTCAATGCTGATTGTGGGTTAAAAACAATGAATGCCCGTGAGGGCATTAAGACACACCGTATCGTATCGTGGCCGCTCGTGGAGGCGTGTTAAAAACAATGAATGCCCGTGAGGGCATTAAGACGGGACGATGATATACCCGCACGTCCACTATCTCCAAACGTTAAAAACAATGAATGCCCGTGAGGGCATTAAGACATACCAGTCGTTGGCTTACATCTATTGACAACGCGTTGTTAAAAACAATGAATGCCCGTGAGGGCATTAAGACCCAGCTGTGCCCGAAATTCCGCAGGCGGTGGACGTGGGTTAAAAACAATGAATGCCCGTGAGGGCATTAAGACATATACCCGCACGTCCACTATCTCCAAACCGCATCCGTTAAAAACAATGAATGCCCGTGAGGGCATTAAGACCCAAAGGCAAGCGTCATCACGGATGACGTGGTATCGTTAAAAACAATGAATGCCCGTGAGGGCATTAAGACCGAACGGCATCGGCCAGGCGGTGTTAGACCACCGTTAAAAACAATGAATGCCCGTGAGGGCATTAAGACCTGCTGGATGTGGTCGACTAAATTCGCATAGAACCGTTAAAAACAATGAATGCCCGTGAGGGCATTAAGACCTTCGGTTGGCGCGAGCGGCGCGGAAGTCGCAATGTTAAAAACAATGAATGCCCGTGAGGGCATTAAGACGAACGGGCTAATGCCCAACTCGCGCCCCGCCAGGATTTTGTTAAAAACAATGAATGCCCGTGAGGGCATTAAGACTTAGCACCGTGATGGTTTGGAGATGGGGAGGTCTGAGTTAAAAACAATGAATGCCCGTGAGGGCATTAAGACCAAGCGGCGAAAATTGCCAACTTTTGATGTCGCCCCCATAAAGTTAAAAACAATGAATGCCCGTGAGGGCATTAAGACCCAACGCCGTCAGCATTCCCGTCCGGCTGGGGGCTTGTTAAAAACAATGAATGCCCGTGAGGGCATTAAGACGCAGTAGGCCTTGAAAACTCTTTCACCATATGACGTTTTCGTTAAAAACAATGAATGCCCGTGAGGGCATTAAGACGTAAAGTTTCGAATTGTAAGATATGATTATTCTTCGTTAAAAACAATGAATGCCCGTGAGGGCATTAAGACTCAATGGTATCGCAAACAATCACATATTTTTCGATTTTCGTTAAAAACAATGAATGCCCGTGAGGGCATTAAGACTGACACTTACTCGGTTGGCTACGTACGGTGTGTCAGTTAAAAACAATGAATGCCCGTGAGGGCATTAAGACGTACGGGTCACTATATGGGCGAGATTCGCCCAGGTCAATTTGTTAAAAACAATGAATGCCCGTGAGGGCATTAAGACTCGTTTACGTCACCGTCTAGAACATGCCCGCTTTCGTTAAAAACAATGAATGCCCGTGAGGGCATTAAGACCCATCGCGACCTGGCGCAGCAGCTCCTGGTAGATTCGGTTAAAAACAATGAATGCCCGTGAGGGCATTAAGACGGCGCAACCAGCAGTAAAGGCACTGCTCAGCTTGTGTTAAAAACAATGAATGCCCGTGAGGGCATTAAGACCGTTGTTCGCCGCTTTCTCAAGCGGCGAAAATTTCGTTAAAAACAATGAATGCCCGTGAGGGCATTAAGACCAAGCGGCGAAAATTGCCAACTTTTGATGTCGCCCCCATAAAGTTAAAAACAATGAATGCCCGTGAGGGCATTAAGACAAAAGTCTTCATTGCCTTCTGGATAAATAGCTTTTGAGTTAAAAACAATGAATGCCCGTGAGGGCATTAAGACTTCCTCTTGCCAACGGGCGTGGCAAGAGGCTACTACCTCGTTAAAAACAATGAATGCCCGTGAGGGCATTAAGACGCTTGCAACGCCAGGGCCTTTGCCGTTTTGAGGTTGAGTTAAAAACAATGAATGTCCGTGAGGGCATTAAGACGCGTCTACCCAAGCCTGTACGGTAGGGTTGCTGAGTTAAAAAACAATGAATGCCCGTGAGGGCATTGCTCGGAAGTGACTGTCACTCGGGTGAGGAGCGTGTTGGCAAATTCGGGGAGGGGGTGGCCAAAGCGCGTCAAGGGGTGTGAAACCTTGTCCGACGGACGGGGTTTGGTGTGAATGTGGGGGTAATTCAAGATCGCCATGGGGGCATGGCTGGAGATGGGTTGGGCAGGGCGTGATTCGAGGCCGTCATGCCCCTACGCGGTTGTTTTTGTTCTGCGTGTTCCGTGTGTTCCGTGGTTGGGTTATGGGGGGCATGGCTGGAGATGGGTTGGGTAGGGTGTGATTCGAGACCGCCATGCCCCTACGCGGGTGGTGGTTCATATTCCTTCAGGCCAAGCTCTTGCAACAGCGTGGGGATGTCGCCCACATACGTCAGCACCAGGCGTTGACCGGCGCGAGTGGCGGCCATGTAAATTTTGCGTGTGTTGTCACGCATCACCTCTTCGCGCTCGGCATCGGAGATGCGCAGCGATTGCTCTTCCTCAAAAATGTCCCGCAATCCGACCAAAAAAACAATCGGGCTTTCTAGTCCAGCCCCGGCATTCAGTGTCGTGACCCGCACGTAGTTGCCGGGGTATGTACTTCCAGGATCCATGGCGGCGTTTTTGCCCAGTTTGTGGTCAAGGGCAGCGATCAATTTCTCGGCGGCAGATTTGTTGGCGTGCAAGACGAGGATGTCTTTGCGCGGGTAGCCTTGTTTGACCAATGCGACGATTTCATTGACGACCCGGCTCATTTCATCTTGTGGGCTATCGAGCCGAATGATTTGTGGGAAGGCGCCTGTGGGCATGTTTTCGATTTGCGGCGGCAGAATGTCTTCGTCCTTTTCATCAGGCAGACGCATACGATAAAACAAGGTGGCAAACTGCAAAATTTCATGGGTGGTGCGATAACTTTTGCGAAGCAGGTGAGTGTGTCCGCGCGCTTCCAGCCCCAGTGATTTCCAGGTGGCTTTGCGCCCCAAGAAGCCCTGCGTTGGGTCGGCCACAATGAACATATGTGAGGTGTGCGGCTTGAGCGCTTTTTGAAGAATATGCATCCAAATTGGGGCAAAGAACTGTGTTTCATCAATCAGAATGCCATCATATAGCGGTAGGGTGATGCTGCCTTGCTGACAAAAGTTCCAAATTGCTTGGGGCACATCGCCCCAATCCATCAGGCCTTGTTCTTTTAAGAGGCGTTGATAGGTGTTCAGTGCGTTCCAAATTTGCAAACGTTGCTCTTCAGTCAGGCCAAAGCCGCGCCCGCGTCGGTCGCTGTTCAGGTATTGTTGTTGGCTGAGGGGCAGCTGATCTTTGATCCAGTTGATTTCGCTGAGCAGCTGAGTTTCGCTCAGCGCATTGTTTTTTAACGTCGTTTGCCAAACCTGACGGATGATTTCTCTTTGTTTGTTGAGACTGATGGGCGAGCTCCATGCTGGAGTTTGTGGCCATTGGCGATAACACCACCCCTGAAAGGTTTGCCATTCGATCGATTCTGGTGTGCTGCCTTCCAGTCGGTGGAAGCGGCTTTCCATGTCATGGCAGAGGGCGCGGTTGTGGGTGAGCACCAGGAACCGTTTGTTGGGGTAGAGGTGATAGAGCAGGCGCAGACGGTAGAGTAAGATGAGGGTTTTGCCACTGCCGGCAACGCCATTGACAATGTTCAGGCGAAAATCACGGCTGATGTCTTTGCCTTCTGTGCTCATTTCCAAGTCGTTTTTGACAACGACTTCTTGGTTGTAATCGAGCAGGTAGTGAGTCAATTCGGCATGAAGGCGCTGCGTGTTCGGCTTTCGAACGGTCATGTTGGCGTTGATGATGATTTCGGGGCTAAAATGTTCCCGCAAGCGTTGGATTTGAGCGATGGAGAGCGGTTGAGTGGGGAAGAAATCTTGCCAGGTGGGGGAGGTGTTGGAGTGCAAAAGCTCGCTGCCGGCCCATTGCGCTTGCTTGTCGGTTCGTTCTGGGCGGCTTTGCAGCAAGGTTCGGTGGGGAATGTTGGGGAAGACAACCAGGGTTTGCAGGGGGGCATCTTCAGGAAGATCTACGGTTTGTAAAAACTGCATCAGGGTAGCAGTTTCGGCTTCGCCCAGGCGGGGGGGGTCGTCTTGCAGCAAGAGCAGCTGTGCCGGGTGCAAAGCCTGGCTGGCCGCAGCACTGCTCACTTTGATCAGCAGCGCTGCGCCGTCTTTGCGGATGGCTAAGAAGTCGGGGGCGTTTGGGCTCCAAGGGGCAAGATGGTGCCAAATGTAAAACGTGTCTGGCAGGGTTTTCAGGCTTTGAAACACCCGCAGTGTTTCACTGGGTAAGAATTGGGGCGGCGTTTCAGGTAAGATGTGAGCCATGGCGCTTCAGCTGTCCGTTGGGTAAAACAATTTTTGTGGAGTGATCCAACAAATCGCTCAGCAGGGCAAAGGTTTCAGCTTGATTGGCATCATAGCGTTTGCCATCGAGCAGGTGATGGCTGCCAATGAGGATGAGTTTGGTGCGCGGGCGGGTGATAGAAACGTTGATCCGTTCTCGCTGCATCAAAAAATTGGCCATTTGCGCAGCAAATGGCGGCGCAGATGTGGTAAAGGAAACGAGGATGACTTCACGTTCTTGCCCTTGCATCCGTTCAACTGTGTCCACGATGATGGGTTGCCAAATGGCTTCGTTGCCAATCGTCTTGCGCAGCAGGCTGCGGATGAGGCGGCTTTGGGCGCGATAGGGGACGACGACGCCGATTTCTTCTGGCGAAAGGTTATGTTGCAACAGGGCGAGGATGAGCTCAACAACAGTATCCGCTTCGCAATGGCTGCGGGTGGTTGTGTTGTGGTGACAAAGGTCCACAAAAACGATTGGCTTTTGGGGGTCGAGGACGAAATCCCATGGATTGGGTTGTCCAGAGAGTCTGAGGCGTTTGCCTGCTGTTTCTGGGCTGGATTTGAGGCGGCCCTGGTAAAACGTTTTGCTAGGCCATTCGGTTAAGACATCATTGAGACGGTAGGTTGTCTCAAGCATGGTTTGGTTGCCGCGTCCTTCCAGGTATGCAAAAATGGAGGGTTGTGTGGGCTGTGGGGCGGAGAAGATGGAAACCGGGGGTAATTGATTGGTGTCGCCGATGAAGATGTATTTTCTGCCCGCCAACATGCCCATGATTGCCAAAGGTAAAGTGACTTGTGAAGCTTCGTCGAATAGGACGACATCGAATTCGACGTTTGCTAATCGTTGCGATTGCACACTAAAGGGGGTAGCGCCTATGACGTAACCATGATTGTATTCATTAAAGCCGGATTCCTCAAAGCTTTCATAACAAGGTGTTTTGAGGTCTTCGATGTGACGTTGATGTCCGATTTTGCAAACCGCGATGTCGGGATTGACCTGGGCAATTTTGTTGAGCGCGTTATGAATGGCACGGTGCGTCAGCGCAGTAATCAAGACGCGCTTGCCATCATTAACGAAGAGTTGGGTCAGGTGTGCCAACATCAACGTTTTTCCGCTGCCTGGGGGGCCTTGGATCAAATGAAGCAAGTCGGTGGCGTAGGCTTGTGCAATGGCTTCGAGCTGACTTTCATTCAGCCCAAATTGGCTTAGCTCTTGACCGGCGCGTTCATAGCGGGCGTAGTCTATTTGAGGTTTGAGTGACCCTTGGAGGAGTGGCAAGATCACCGTGCGACCGTATAGGCTGTCGGCAACCGTATCCAAGGCGTTGAGATAGAAAGGGCTGCTATCGAACCAGTCCTGATCCAAAATCCACCCGTCTACATTTCTGGATAAGAATAGCGGGTTGCCGCGAATCAGGCCAAGCTCTAGCTCGATTTCACCATCATAGAGCAATTCGACGTGCAATGCATTGGCATCTTTGGGATTGCCGCGATGTAAAACCATCAAATCGCCTTCCCGAAAGCGCGATTCGTTGTGGTCGCAATGCATTTTCAGGGTTTGAGACTTTGGATCAAATTGTTCTGAGCGCAGACCCTCAATTGCCCACCCTTTTGCAACACGTTCGGCAATCGGCCGCGACCATTGTTGTTGGAGGGCGGAAGATTGCGCCTCTGCTTCCAACTGCACCCAGGTGCGCAAGCGGTTGAGAAGGTTGATGAGCGAGCTCATACAGTTAACTTTATGCGGAATGGTGTTGGACGTCAAGGATTTGTGGCTTTCAAGTTTGGCAGCAGGTAAGTGCAAGCAAAACCTTGTTATAATTAGCCTATCCATGCTGTTGAGCCCTGTCCTTCGCACCAAGATCATTCCACCGCCGCGTGCTCCGCGCACGTTGACCCGTCCGCGGGTGACGGAGGCTTTGCTGCAGGCACTGGATTATCGCCTGACGCTGTTGCAAGCGGGTGCTGGCTATGGCAAGAGCACGGCTTTGGCTGGGCTGCCGGAGGTTGCGCGCCCTTTGATCTGGTATCAGGTGGGCGAGGAAGATGGCGATCCGCTGGTGTTTTTGTTGCACCTTTGCCATGCGACGGCATATGCCTTGCCGGAGCTGACGGGCTTGCCCCTGGCTTTTTTGGAGGGGTGGGATGGGGCGCAGGGGCCGTTGCCCTGGCGGGCCGTGCTGGATCAGCTGCTGAATGCGCTGAGCCTGTCTTTGCAGCAACCGACTTTGTTGGTGATTGATGATGCGCATTTGCTGACCGAAAGCGGAGAGGCGCAGGCGGTGCATATTCTTGACCGGCTGATTGGCCGCGCCCCGACGCATTTACACGTTCTCCTGGCAGGCCGTCCTCCGATCACGTTGCCGGGGTTGGCGCGCTTGCGGGCACAAGGGCAGGTGCTGAGCCTGGATCAAACGGTGTTGGCCTTTACCGAAGCGGAGACGGCAGAACTGTTCAGAACGCAGTATGGGCTGACATTAAGCCGCGAACAGGTTTCGACATTGCAAACCTATGTGGAGGGCTGGGCGATTGCCCTGCAATTGATCTGGCAGCGTGTTCGCAATCAGCAGGCGGCTTTGGATTTTTCGGGGCGCTGGCAGGTAGATTCGTTGGATGCGCTGTTCGATGTGTTGGCCGGTGAGGTGTTTGAGCGTCAGCCGCCCGATGTGCGTCAGTTTTTGCTGATTACGGCAACCTTGCGCGATTTGCCCGTGCAGGCCTGTGATGCCCTGCGCGTTGCCAATGATTCGGCGGCGATGTTGGCTTACCTCAAGCATCAAGATCTGTTTGTGGTGGAGACTGCCGGTGGGGTGTTACGCTATCATCACATCTTTCACAATTTTTTGCGGCAACAAACCCCTTTGGAGCAACGTCAGGCCTGGCACCGCCGCGCTGCCGTCTGGTTCATCCGTCAGAACGATGCCGAAACGGCGCTGTATCATTTGCTGGAGGCGCAGGCCTGGCAAGATCTGGCTGGTTTGCTCGATTCGTATGCGGCGGTGTTGTTGACTTCGGGACGTTTGGATACGCTGGCGGCCTATATTGCTGCACTGCCGCCAGAAATTTTGCAGCAGCATCCGCTGTTGATCTTTACGTTGGGTGACCTGGCGCGTTTGCATAGCCGATTCGATGAGGCGTTGGGCTGGTATGTGCAGTCGGAGCAAATTTGGCGTGGGCGTGGACAGCAGGAAGGGGTGGCGCGGGCGTTGCGCGGTCAGGCACGCGTGTATCTCGATACGGTCAATCCGGCGCGGGCGGAACAATTGTTGGAAACTTCGCTGCGCCTGAGCGATGGCTTTCATGATCGTGAGGCGCAGGTGCGTTTGTTGGAGCTGTTGGCGGAGAACAAATTGAACGCTGGGCGGGTGGAAGAGGCGGAACGGTTGCGGCAGAATGCCGAGGCGCTGCGTTTGGAAGGGCCATCCAATGATGAATTGCTCTTTCGCGTTTGGCTGCGCACCGGTCGTTTGCAGGAGGCCCGGCAAAGGCTGGAAAGCCGCCTGGAGGAGGAACGGCGTGAGCCGGTGCAAATGCCGCGCGCACACCGCGAGACGGGCCTGATTTTGTCGCTGATTGATAGTTTCATGGGCCTGGGGCAGCAGGCGTATCAGACGGCGTGCGAAGGCACGCAGCGGGGCGATGCGTTGAAGTCGCCCTTTGTGACGGCGGTTGGGTTGATGCGTCAGGGTCATGCCTTGATGATGCTGGGCGGCACAGAGCAATACCTTCAGGCGCGGGCGCAGTATGAGGAGAGCATCAAAATTAGCCGCAGCCTGGCAGTTGCACGCCTGCGGGTTGAATCGGGCTGGGGCTTGTGCCGCTCGTATGGCTACCTGGGTGATTTGGAGCAGGCGCAGCACTACGCGCAGGAGGCGACCGAAATTGCCGATCAGGCCGGGGATGCCTGGATTGCTTCGCTGGTGCGTTTGACGATGGGCGCAAGTTTGATGCTTGCCGGGCGTTATGACGATGCTGAGCAGTGGTTGAATCGGGCGGTGATGGGCTTTCAGGAGTGCAGCGATCCGTTTGGACGCAGTGCGGCGCGCTTGTGGCTGGCGTTTGGCCATGCCCGGCAGGGACGCAGTGAGCGTTTGGCGCAAATTTTGCCTGAGGTGCTGAGCACTTGTCAGGCCAATGGGTATGATTTTTTGTTCACTCGTCCTTCGATGTTGGGTGAGCGCGATGAGCATACGTTTGTGCCGCTGTTGTTGATTGCTCGACAACAGGGTTGGTCGGTGACGTATGTGACACAGTTGCTGGAGGCGATGGGCCTATCGCAGCTGGAGTTGCATCCGGGCTATGTGCTGCGGGTGCAAACCTTGGGCGGTTTTCAGGTCTGGCGCGGTGCGGAGCTCATCCCGGCCAATGGCTGGCGGCGAGACAAAGCGCGGCAGCTGTTTCAGATTCTGCTGACCTATCGGCATGGCTTTTTGGAGCGCGATCAGATTTGTGAATGGTTGTGGCCAGAAGCAGACCCGCTCAGCGCGCAGCGCAATTTCAAGAGCACCTTGAACGCGCTCTATCAGGTGCTGGAGCCGGAGCGCAGCTCTGGGGCCGAATCGGCTTTCGTTTTGCGCGAGGGTTCCAGTTATCGCCTGCGACCGCAAGCGGATGTGTGGCTGGATGCGGAGCAGTTCTTGCAGGCGCTGCGAGCGGTATCACGCGCTTCGGCAACCGAATTGGAGGCGTTGCAGGCGGCCTTGCAGCTATATCGGGGGGAGTATTTGCCCGGCGTGTTGTATGAGACGTGGGCGGCAGAGGAGCGCGAGCGGTTGGCAACCGCCTTTTTGGAGGCGGCGGATCGGACAGTGGAGCTTTTGCTTGGCAAGGAACGTTTTGCCGAGGCGATTGAGGTTGCATTGCGCTTGCTTGCTCAGGATAATTGTTGGGAGCGAGCGTATCGGCATTTGATGCTGGCCTATGCCCGGCTTGGTGATCGCGGTCAGGTGGGGCGCACCTATCAACGCTGTGTGCAGGTTTTGCGTCAGGAGCTGGATGTGGACCCGGCACCCGAAACACAGCAGCTTTATCAGACTTTGAAGGCGGGTATTTTGTAACTGACCTGTATCCATGTTCTGCTATGCTGGCAGAGATGGATACTCCACTACGTCCCCCAATCATTTCGTCTTTTGTGTTGCGCTTTGTCGTAGACCCTGATACGGGCAGTTACCGGGGCGAGATTCGCCATGTGCAAACCAATCAGGAGATGCACTTCGATACCTGGCAGGAAGCGGTCGAATTCATTCAGCGTTTTGTGCCGCTGGAAACGACGCCCAATGCCTGAGGTGTTGGGGGGTGTGTAACCAACCTGTAACCGGTTGGCAGTATGCTGTTTCTACTGTTCTTCAACCGTGTTGTGCAATCCAAACTTACCCAATTTTTGAAGGAGGAATTGACATGCGCCTGAAAGATAAGGTTGTTCTGATCACCGGCGGCGCGGCTGGCATTGGCAAGGCAACTGCTTTGCGCTTTGCTCAGGAAGGTGCGAAAGTGATCATCTGTGATATGAATGAAGAGGCCGGACAGGCTCTCTTGCCAGAGCTTGGTCCAGAGGCACGCTTCTACAAGGTCAATGTGGCTGACCGTCAGGCTGTGCAGGCCTGGGTGGAAGATGTGGTGGCAAATTTTGGCCGCGTGGATGTGCTGATCAACAATGCGGGCATCACCCGCGATGCGCAACTGGTCAAGATGAAAGATGGCGTGTTGGTCAAGCAAATGGAAGAAGCTGCCTGGGATGCGGTGATTGACGTGAACTTGAAGGGCGTCTTCAACTGTACGCAAGCCGTGGTGCCGTTCATGATCAAACAGGGCAGCGGCGTGATTGTCAATGCCTCTTCGGTGGTCGGCCTGTATGGCAATTTTGGGCAGACAAATTACGTGGCAACCAAGGCGGGTGTGATTGGCATGACCAAGGTTTGGGCGCGTGAGCTGGGCAAGTTTGGCATTCGCGTCAATGCGGTTGCGCCGGGCTTTATCATGACCGAGATGGTGCAGAAGATGCCGGAGAATGTGCTGGCTGATATGCGTGCGCATACGCCATTGGGCCGTTTGGGTGATCCGGTGGATATTGCCAATGCGTATGTTTGGCTGGCGAGTGATGAGGCTGCGTTTGTGCATGGTGCGACCATCAGCGTGGATGGTGGCATTGTGATGGGAACGTGAGGAGGAGGACGATGCGCTACGGTACAATTTTGAGCACGGGGCGTTATATCCCCGAAATTGAGGTTTCGAACGCCACGTTCAAAGAGTGGATGGGCAAGGTTTCGCCAGCGTTGCCGGGTGTGGTGGATAAGTTTGAGGAGTCGAGCGGCATTCTGACACGTTGGTATGCGCCGCGCGAATGGGCGACTTCGGACCTGGCGGTGCGCGCTGCACAGGATGCACTTGAGCGCGCCGGCATTCGCCCCGAACAATTGGATATGATTTTGCTTGGCACCGATAGCCCCGATTACATCACCCCGGCCACTTCGGTTGTGGTGCAGTACAAATTGGGGGCGGTCAACGCGGGTACGTATGACCTGGGCTGTGCTTGTGCTTCTTTCCCAACCGGTGTTGCCTCGGCCTGCGGGTTGATTGCTGCCAATCCGTGGATGAAGTATATTCTGGTGATTGGCGCTTACATGATGAGCAAACTGGCCGATCCGAACGATATTACCTCGTTCTTCTATGGCGATGGCGCTGGTGCGGCGGTGATTGGTGTGTCGGATAAGCCGGGCTTTGTCTCTTCGACTTTCCTGGCGGATGGCTCTTACCATGCGCATTGGGGCATTTATTCGGGTGGCACGTTCGAACCGGCCTCGGTTGAGTCGGTGCAGGCCGGGCGCACCAAGGTGCGTTTGGTGCAGCGCTATCCACCGGAAGTGAACCATGAGGGGTGGCCTAAGATTGTCCGTGGCCTGGCTGAGAAGGGCAACTTCAGCCTGGACGATGTGGCGATGGTCATTTTCACGCAGGTGCGCAAACCTTCGATTGACCTGGTGATGGAAACCCTGGGCATGCCGATCAGCAAGGCGCATTGGGTGATGGACAAATGGGGCTACATGGGCTCAGCTTGCATCCCTGTTTGTCTGGATGATGCCATTCGGTTGGGCAAAATCAAGTCGGGCGACCTGGTGCTGTTGGTCGGCTCGGGCGTGGGCTACAATCAGGCCGGGGCGGCTTTGGTCATGCCGTAGATAGGGAAACAAGAAAAAGGCTGCTATGTACGATCGAACCGTCTACGCTCAAAAACTTCTTTCCATCCCTGATGCGGTTAGCCTGGTGCAATCTCATCAGACGATTGGCGTGGCCATGGCCGCTTCGGAACCGGTGGGCCTGCTGACGGAACTTGGCAAACACCGCGACCGGCTGACGGATGTGACGGTGTGGGTGTGCTTGCCGCTGCGTGAGTATGATTTTGTGCTCAGCCCGGAAATGGCCGGTCATTTCTTCGTCGAGAACTGGTTCTATGGCGCGCCGGATCGGCGGGTACATCCGCAGGGACGCTTGTCTTACATTCCCAACAACTTGCATCAGGCAGCGACGGTGAAGCTGGCCGCAGCGCAGGGAAAGTTGAACGTGTTTTGGGGCACGGCCACCCCGCCGGACAAGCGCGGTTACATGTCGCTTTCGCTTGGGCTGGTGATCGAGAAGCAGTTGATGGCGGCGGCGGATTTGGTTGTTTTGGAGATCAATGAGAACTTGCCCTGGACATTGGGGGATACGCAGGTGCATATCTCTGAGGTGGATCATATCGTTGAGAATCCGGCGCCGCTGTTTCAGTTCCCGCCGGCTCCGCCAACGGAGGCGGAACAGGCGATTGGCGGTTATATTGCCGGCCTGATTGAAGATGGTTCCACCTTGCAGTTGGGCATCGGAGGCATTCCCAATGCCATCACCGCCTTTTTGCACGATCGCCGTGACCTGGGCATTCATACCGAAATGTTCACCGATGGCATGGTGGATTTGTATGAGGCGGGCATCGTCACCAATCGGCGCAAGACGCTCTGGCCGGGCAAGATGGTTGGGGCGTTTGCGCTTGGCACGCAGAAGTTGTATGACTTTGTGGACAACAATATCGGTGTTGAGTTTCAGCAGGGGCGGGTGACGAATGATCCGTATGTGATTGGCAAGAACTACAAGATGGTCAGTGTCAACACAGCCCTGCAGGTGGATATTTTCGGTCAGGTATGTTCGCAGAGCATTGGCTTTCGGCATTTCAGCGGCACGGGCGGTCAGCTTGATACGCATCGTGGGGCGCAGCTTTCGCCCGGCGGGCGCGGCATCATTGCGCTTCGTTCAACAGCCAAGGATGGTCAGCTGTCAACGATTGTTCCGATCCTTTCGGAAGGGGCTGAGGTGACGGTGCCGAGTCAGGACGTGGATACGATTGTGACAGAATATGGCGTGGCTGAATTGCGCGGGCGCAGTGTGCGCGATCGCATGGAGGCGTTGATTCAGGTGGCGCACCCCAATTTTCGCGATTGGTTGCGCTCCGAGGCGCAGCGCATGGGCATTGTGCCAAAGACGATCTTCCCGGTGTGATCTTTTGAAAGAGAGGAAGGATGAGCAATCTGGACCCCAATTTGTTTGGAAAATGGCAACAGCCGCAGGGGCAGCCATACCCCGGCCTGTATTTTGAATTCTTGCCCGATGGTACGTTTCGAGCTGTGTTTGAAGAGATGGGCATCACTTCTTCTGGAACGTATTCTGCTGCCGATGGCCTGATTGATTTGGATCAGACGCAGCATACGTTGGGGCTGGTTGGCAAGTTCTATGGGCGCTATGCCATTGAAGGCGAGCAGCTGACGATGAACCTGAGTGACCCGGCAGCAGCACGTCCGGAGAGCCTGGAAGGGCGCAACAAGCGTCTGTACAAGAAAATGGCCTGAGCTGAAAGGATCAGAAATGGAAAAACCGTTGCCTTTGCCTGGCATTCAAGATGAGATGGTGCAAACCGCTCGTTTGCAGCAACACGTTTATTTCAGCGGTGCGCCGGATGGTGTGCCGGTGGTGTTCTTGCATGGCAATTTTTCGGCGGCGTTGTATTGGGAAGAGACGATGCTTGCGTTGCCGGCGGGGTATCGCGGCATTGCGCCGGATTTGCGCGGCTATGGCTGGACGGAGCACAAGCCGATTGATGCGCGGCGCGGTATGCGCGACCTTTCGGAAGACGTGGCAGCCTTGCTGGATGCGCTTGGACTGCAACAGGCGCATTTTGTTGGTTGGTCTATGGGGGCGGGGGTGTTGTATCGTTTCATCACCGATTTTCCGGGGCGGGCGCTGTCGTTGACGTTGGTTTGCCCGGTTTCGCCCTATGGCTTTGGCGGTAGCCGCGATGTGGATGGCACGCCTTGCTACGATGATTTCGCCGGTTCGGGCGGTGGGGTGGTCAACCCCATGTTCATTCAGCGGATTCAGCAGGGCGATCGCAGTGATAGCGACCCCAACTCGCCGCGCAATGTGATCAACAGCTTTTACTACAAGCCGCCTTTCCGTGCCGCTCGCGAAGAAGATTTCCTGACCGCTTCGTTGGCACAGCAAACGGGCAGCGATTCATACCCGGGCGATTTTGTGGCCTCCGCGAATTGGCCCAACGTTGCCCCGGGGACGAAGGGCATTGTCAATTGCTGGTCGCCCAAGTATTTGGCGGGGGATGTGGAGGATTTGCTGGCGGTGACGCCCAAACCGCCCATTCTGTGGGTGCGTGGCGATAGCGATAGCATCGTCTCGGATCATTCGATGTTTGACCTTGGCGCGCTGGGGCAGTTGGGGTTTGTGCCTGGGTGGCCGGGCGCTGACATCTATCCGCCGCAACCCATGGTGGCACAGACGCGCAAGGTGTTGGAACGCTACACAGCTGCCGGAGGGTGTTTTGTTGAACAGGTGATCGAGAACGCTGCGCATAGCCCGCATATCGAAAAGCCGGATGAGTTCAACGCTTTGTTCCATGCGTTTTTGCAGCAGGGATGCTGAGCAAGCGTAGGATTGGATAGGAGTGACAGGATGAGTAAACGCACACTTGGTCGAAAGGTTGCTTTGGTAGGGGCGGGAATGTCCAAATTTGGGGCGTTCCCTGGAAAATCTACTCGCGACCTGTTTGTGGATGCCTTTCAAGAGATGTTGGCATCGGTGGATAAGGGCTTTGACCCGCGTGACATTGAGGCGCTGTTCATTGGCAATTTCAGCAGTGACCTGTTTGAAAATCAGGGGCATACGGCCCCGATTATGGCCGATTGGGTTGGCCTGACACCGCGCCCGGCAACCCGCGTGGAAGATGCGTGTGCCAGTGGCGGGGTGGCTTTGCGGCAGGGCATTCAAGCGATTGCTTCCGGGTTGTATGATATTGTCCTGGTGGGTGGGATTGAGAAGATGACCGACCTGCCGATTGAGCGTGTGACCGATACGCTGGCGATTGCTGCGGATGCGCTGTATGAGGTGCCGGCTGGCTTCACTTTCCCCGGGCTGTATGCTTCGATGGCAACGGCCTACATGGCGGAATATGGCGCTCCCTTGGACGTGTTCCTGAAGGTCGGTTATAAGAATCACGAGAATGGTGCGTTGAATGCCAAGGCGCAGTTTGGGCAGCGCATTGCTGATATTATGGAAATTCGCAAGAAGAGTGCCATCAAGAAGGGGCTGCCTGTGCCGACCTGGGAAGACGAAATGGCGTTTCTGCGCGACGAGCGCGCCAACCCGATCATCGCCTGGCCGATGCGCTTGTACGATTGCTCACCGGTCTCGGACGGGGCGGCAGTCGTCATTCTTGTCAGTGAGGAGCTTGCCAAACGCTTTAGCGATGCACCGCTTTACATCATTGGTTCGGGGCAAGCGAGCGACGGTGCAACGCACAGCCGCCCGACGATGACTTCGTTGCCAGCAGCCAAACATGCTGCGGCGCAGGCCTATGAGATGGCCGGGGTGCGTCCGGCGGATATTCAGCTTGCCGAGGTTCACGATTGCTTTACCGTCGCCGAAATCATTGCCAGCGAAGACCTGGGCTTCTTTGCAGCGGGGCAAGGCTGGCGCGCAGCCGCAGAGGGACAGACGGCCCGCAATGGTGCACACCCCATCAACACTTCGGGTGGTTTGAAGTCCAAGGGTCATCCGGTAGGTGCTTCGGGGGTTGGTCAGGTGTTGGAAATCTGGAAGCAGTTACGCGGCGAGGCGGGTGAACGGCAATTGCCGGGCAACCCCACGTTGGGCCTGACGCACAATGTCGGCGGCACAGGGCAAACCTGCACGGTGCATATCTTTGAAAGGAGATAGAGAATGAGTGAGGTTGAATTTACTCATACCAGTCACTATTTGGCGCTGGGTGAAAAGAAATTGGTGGCAAGCCGCTGCAAAGCCTGTGGGAAGCTATATTTTCCGGCCCGTCCGATGTGCCCGGAATGTTATGGCAAGGACATGGAAGCGGTAGAGCTTTCGGGAAAGGGTACCTTGGCGGCTTATTCGGTCATTTACATTGCACCTTCGGCCATGATTCAGGCCGGGTATGACCGCAAGAACCCTTACTGCGCCGGCGTGGTGAAACTGGAAGAAGGCCCGAGCATCTGCGCTCAGATTTTGGGCGTAGATATGGCGCATCCGGAAACAATCGTCATCGGCACACCGGTGCGGGCAACTTTCTTGACCCGCGGTGAAGGCGAGGCGGCGCGCACGTTCTTGGGCTTTGAGGTGTAGCGCAAGACATTCCATGTTGGGCTTTTGGGAGCGTCTGCAAGCCCTATCGGTGTCGTAGGCAGGTCCATGACCTGTTTGCAAATTTGTTTGACGGGTTCAAATCCGTCCCAATTATTCTCTGGAGGAGAAAGAAAAATGAAAGCGTTACGAAAGTCTCTGTTGTTTGTGGTCATTCTGTCGTTCGTTTTGGCAGCCTGCACGGCTACCCCAACCCCCACGGCAGAGCCGACCAAAGTGCCGCCGACGGCGGCCCCAACCCAGGCACCAACAGCTGTGCCCACGGAAGCACCAACTGCTGAGCCGCAACCCACTGGCCTGACCTGCGCCAAGCCGATTAAAGTCGGTTTGATTACCGATGCTTCGGGTCCGTTGGCAATCTATGGTGCGCACATTTTGCGCTCGTTCATGTTGGGCATGGAGTATGAAGCAGGTGCAGCGGGGTCAGCAGGTGAAAAGTTTGACCTGAAAGTTGCACAGGAAAACACCTTCAAGGTGGATAACTGCGAAATTACCGTATACGTGCGCGATGACGCGAGCAACCCCGAAAATACGGCAACGATTGCACGTGAGCTGATTGATGTGCAAAAGGTGGATATCCTGGTGGGGACGGTTTCTTCGGGTGCAACGGCTACGTTGCAAGGGATTGCTGCCGAAAATAAGATTCCGTTGATCGTTGCCCCTGCTGCGGCCAATGACATCACCGGTGTGAACTTCAATGTCTACACTTTCCGCACGAGCCGCAACAATTATCAGGATGCGATTAACGAATGCACCTATTTGACCAAACAATACAAAACGTTTGTGCAAATTGCGCCAGATTATGCCTTTGGGCGTGGCTCGGCAGCAGCCTTCCGCGATGCCTGTACCTTGAACGGCGGCACGTTTGTGGCTGATGATATCTTTGCCCCATTGGATACGACCGATTTCACCACCTACATGGAACAGATTGCTGCCTCTGGTGCGGATGCCTACATCGTCAGCTGGGCGGGCGGCGGGTTTGTGCCGTTGATGCAGGCGGCCAAAGATCAGGGTGTGACCGAGGACATGGCCCTGGGTGCGACGTTCATTGATAATACGCTGATGCCGGTTTGGTACGGCAATGCGGTGGGGAGCACAAGTGGGATCATCTATCACTACAGTGCGCCCAAGAACCCGATCAATGATTTCCTGGTTGCGAATACCAAGCCACGCTATGGCGTCAACCCCGATTTGTTCGATGCTGATGGTATGAATGCAGCCATTATGATCGTTGAGGCGTTGAAGCTGACCAAGGGCGATGCCAATGGTGATGCATTGGTCAAGGTGATGGAGGGCATGAGCTTCGAAGGCCCGAAGGGCACCATCTACATCCGTCCGGAAGATCATGTTGCCATTCAGGATATGTATATCCTCAAGCTGCTCAACGTGACGGATCCAGATGCCAACTTCTACGAATATGTTGAGACAACGCGGCCAGAGCCGCCGTGCTTGTTGCCCGAAACGCTGAAAGCCCGCTGCGGCAGCCTGCCTTATGGCAGTTTGACCGGAAAGTAATTCGTTCACTTTTTGCTGAGGCTATCGTCCCTAAGAGCTTTTGGGGGAGCTCTTAGGGACAGCCGCAATTTGGGTTGCCCGCTGCGGAGATCTGACTATACTTAAAGGTGACATGGAATCAGAGATCATTTTTCAAACCATTCATTTGCGGAAGGAGTTTGGCGCGCTGGTGGCAGTGGATGATGTCAACATGCAGGTGCGCAAAAACTCGCTTCATGCCATCATTGGCCCTAACGGAGCAGGCAAGACGACTTTCTTTAACTTGCTTTCCGGTAATCTTGAGCCGACCAGCGGGCAGGTACTCTTTAAGGGGCGCGACATTACCCATCAGCCAGTGCATCGCACTATTCACTTTGGTATTGGTCGTTCGTTTCAGATTACGAACATCTTCCCCAATCTGACCGTGTTTGAAAACGTCCGCCTGGCGGCACAAGCGATGGGACGAGATAATTTCAAGTTTTGGCGGGCGGCTTCGGCTTTCAAGCAGTATGAGCAGCGCGCCTGGCAAGTGATTGAGCAAGTGGGGCTGAGCGGGCGCGTTCAGACGCTGGCGCGCACCTTACCGCATGGCGATCAGCGCAAGTTGGAGCTGGCCATGATCCTTGCCCCTGACCCGGATGTGTTGTTGTTGGATGAGCCAACCGCCGGCATGGCTTCGGAGCAGGTGCCGGAATTGATTGCATTGATCCAGAGCATTCAGAAAGCGGGGGATAAGACGGTGCTGCTGGTTGAGCACAATATGAATGTGGTGATGAGCGTTTCAGATTGTATTACGGTCATGCATCAGGGACGGGTGCTGGCAGAAGGTAGCCCAGCTGAAATTGCCGCTAATAAAGAAGTGCAAACGGCCTATCTTGGTGGCTTGTATGAGTTGAATGTGTAGCCATGGAAAATATCCTCGAAGTTCAAGACATCCATACGTTTATTGGGCAGTATCATATTTTGCAGGGCGTGCAGGTGACGGTGCCGCGAGGTGCGGTGACGGCTTTGTTAGGGCGTAACGGGGCGGGCAAGACGACAACGTTGAAAACGATTTTGGGCCTCACACCGCCGCGCAGTGGCCGGATCTTGTTCAATGGGCGCGAAATCAATGGAATGCGCTCTTTTGAAATCGCTGCCTTGGGGATTGGTTTTGTCCCCGAACACCGCGCCATCTTCCGCGATTTGAGCGTGGAAGAGAACTTGAAGATCGCCGAGCGCAAAAAAGGGGATTATGCCCGCAAGCAGGAATTCATTTTTGGCCTGTTCCCTGACCTCAAGCGTTTGATTGGCCTCTCGGGTACCAATTTGTCGGGCGGTCAGCAACAGATGCTGGCGATTGCGCGGGCGCTGGTGGCCGATAACTCGTTGCTGTTGATTGATGAGCCTTCAGAAGGGCTGGCGCCGGTGGTGATTGAACATGTGATGGAAGCGATTCGGCAGTTGTCTCAGCAATCTACGGTGATTTTGGTTGAGCAGAATTTTTTGGTTGCCAGTCAGTTGGCGGAGTATTACGTAATTATTGAGGAAGGTCGTTCGGTGCAGAGTGGCAAGATGGCAGACTTAAAAGAAGACAAAGCCACGATCCATCGCTATCTCGGTGCGGCGTAATCTCAGACTTTTTGCCTAAGGGAAAAGCCCATGAATCAATTGAAAGTTCTCATTCGGAAGAATTTGATTCTCTATCTCACACTGGGGGTATTTGTGGTTTTGTTCATCTCCGCAGCGCAAGGGATGGAGAAAAAAGACTTTGTGATTACGCTGCTGCGCGGGCTGGCGGTTGGCTCGCTGACTTTTTTGGTGGCATCGGGGTTCTCACTTATTTTTGGATTGTTGGATGTGTTGAACCTGGCGCACGGTACGTTGTTTATGATTGGCGCTTACGTTGGCTGGACGGTGTTTGTCCGCCCGGATACGTTTGTGGACTTGTTGACCCCGTTGGCATTGGTGGTGAGCGGCTTTTTGTTGCAGGGGGTGTGGGCAAAATTGAGCCTGCGCTTTGCCTGGAGCGGGCGGCGCTTGAAATTGGTTGCTTGGGCGGGCATTTTGCTGGCGGCGTTGATTCTTTTTGCGGTTTTGAGCAAGTATCCGATTGCGGCTTGGGATACAGAAGTCTTTTCACAGGCACCGGGGTCGTATTCGCTGATGTTGGATCAAGGCACGCCGTTGCCGCCGCCGGTTGTGACGTTTGATGCTATCCGTCCGTGGATGGCTTTTGTGGGGTTGTTGTTTGCCAGTTCGTTGGGGGCCTTTGCGCTGACGTTGCTTTCGGGGACAACAATCGCACCGAAGCATCTTTCGTGGCGGAATTTTGTGTTGTTTGCTGTGGTGGTTTTGTTGGGGCTGTTGGCGCTTGTGTTCAACGACGCGCTGACAACCTGGCTGATGGGCTTGAATAGCAATTGGCTGTTTTTGATTGCGGTGTTGGTGGCGGTTTTGAGTGGGGCGGGTTTGGGCGGATTGATGGAATTGACGCTGATTCGTCCGTTGTATGTTCGTCCTATTTATCAATTGATGTTGACGCTGGGCATGAGCGCAATTGGCACCGAGATGGTGCGAGCGATTTGGGGGCGGCCTGAATTTACTATGCCCAAACCGGCTTTGTTCACGGGTTCGGGTGGGGTTTGTCCGGCCAAAACGTTCGCCGATTGGTGGCAGGCCAATTGTTCAACCATTCTGGTGTTGGGCGGGCGCGTGCGGGTATACAATGAAATCTTTATCCCGTTGGTGGGGGTGGTGGTGCTGATTGCTGTTTGGTTGCTGCTGAAACGTTCGCGCCTTGGCATGGTGATTCGCGCCGGGGTGCAAGACCGTGAAATGGTCGAGGCGTTGGGCATCAATGTGCGGCGGGTGTTCACGCTGGTATTTGCGCTGGGGGTGGGGTTGGCTTCGTTGGGCGGGGCTTTGGCTGCGCCTTCGGTTGGTTTGTCCAACTATATGGGGGAGAATGTGATGATCAATGCCCTAATTGCGCTGGCAATTGGTGGGCTGACGAGTTACCCAGGGGCGGCTATTGGTTCGTTGTTGGTGGGTTTGATTCAACAGTTCATCATCAAATATGGCCAAATTGGTATTGCCATCCCATTTACGGATATTGTTTTCAAGCCGTCGCCGCCGATTGTTCCTGCCTCAACGGTTTTGCTGATGGTGATCATTTTGTTGTTGCTGCCCAACGGCTTATTGGGAAAGAAGGAATAGACGATGAAGATTCAATTCTTTTTTCGCCAACATCAGGCCTCGCTGATCGTTTTGCTCGTTCTGGTTTTGTTCCCCTTTGTGGTCGGGGCTTTTGAAGGTGCTTCTCCGGCTGCGGTGTGGTTGAATCAGAGCGGCACATCCAAGTTCTTGCAGGGTTTGGCAATTGAAGTCTTCATCCTTGCCCTATATGCGTTGAGCTTTGACCTGATTTTTGGCTTCACCGGTCTGTTGTCGTTTGGGCATAGCATGTTCTTTGCAGTGGGGGCTTATACAACGGGGATTGCGTTGAAGAGCTTTGGTTTGAACCTTTGGCAGACTTTGGCTTTGGTGCTGTTGGCTGCATTGATTCAGGCTTTGTTGTTTGGCATTGTTTTGCCGCGCGTCAAAGGGATTACATTTGCGTTGGTGACGTTGGGCATGGCGAGTGTCTTTCACATCATCATCCTTTCAACCGAGTTTGGTGCTTACACGGGGGCAGACGTTGGTTTGCAAGGGGTGGTTGTGCCAGATTTCATCAGCCCGGCCACGCAACGCTTGCGCCTGTATTTCATTACGTTGGCGGTCTTGATCTTGTTCTATCTGCTGTACAAGCGCTTTGTCAATTCGCCGACGGGGCGGGTTTGCACGGCAATCCGCGAGAATGAGGGACGGGCGAAGATGTTGGGCTATAACACCTTCACCTTCAAGCTAGCTGCTTTGTTGCTTTCCTCGATTACTGCGGCGTTTGCCGGTACTTTACACACCATCTATCAGCCGATTGTCAGCCCAAACACGGCGGGGCTGGGTTTTACCGTTACAGCCTTGCTGATTGTGTTGATTGGTGGGGTGGGCACGCTGAGTGGTGCACTGATTGGTGCTTTGGTTTACCGCTTGTTGGATTTTGGCTTGCGGCGCTATCTTGGCGAAAGTGCAACGTTCATCAGCGGGGCGGTGTATGTGGCCTTTGTGTTGTTCGTTCCCTATGGCATCATCGGCACCTGGCGGCTGAAGTCGTTTCAATGGCGGCAGGGCTGGCAGCGCTTGTTACAACGCATTTTTCCCAAAGCATCCTGAGTTGGATTGAATCAATCTTACAGCCCGGATGAGCTTCATTCGGGCTGTTTGATTTTGCAAAGAGGTTTGCTTTGCCTCTAAATTGGCTATAATGTTTTCATGATCCGTTTTGGTGAAAGGAGCTTGTCATGAGAACACAAATTGGGTTAGCTTTGTTGGTGTGCTTGCTGTTGTCATCTTGTGTGACACCGTCACCTGTGCCATCTACGCTGTCGCCGGACCTGGCAGCGACAACGGATGCGGCGGTGGCACAAACGATGTTAGCGCAGCAGGCAATCAATCAGACCATTCAAACTTCTGTGGCGGCAACGATTGCGGCGCAACCAACCGCAACCCCAACGCCAGCGGTTGAAACGCTTTCAGAAGAAGAGGTCGCTGCGATGGTGGACGCAGCGGTTGCAGAAGCGCTCAATTCTTCGCAAGCGGTGACTACAGCCAATGATTCTGCATCTCAAGACGCTTTGGTGACAGATGAAGAGGCAACCGAGATGGTTGTGTTGATTGAAGATGCAGAGGAAACATTGCTGTATGCCGAATATTGGTTGAATTTGTATGAGGATCTATATGGTGAGTATGAAGATGAGACCATAGATGATGTGGATGCCATCATCCAGGATTTGGAAGCGATTGATCAGAGCTTGCAAATGATGCTCGATATTTGGGAACAGGGAAGTGATGCGGCAACGCAGGCAATGCAAACTTTGAATTCCGCGGCCCAAACAATGCAGCAGAACTTAACAGAGGTGCAGGTCAAGTCACAAGGGTGGCTGTCTGCCGTTCAAGAACAACTTCAGATGCGTGAGAAGCAGGTGCTTTCTGTGCAGCCGAACGCGGTTGCTTCGAATCGAGTGGAAGCTTTGGCAAGCGTGCGCAGCTATGTTCAGGAGATGAAAGTTGCGTTGACCGATCAAAAAATTTCGCCCGCAGAATTAAACACGCTGGCACAGTTGGCGGCTAATGCAAATGCCAGCCTTGCCGCACACGGTGGGCCGCAGCTTGCCGGGCTGCAAGCCAGTATTCAGGCTTTGACGGTTCAGGCCGCGCGCGGTCAGGTGCCGCAGTTGAAAACAAGCCTGATGGAGCTTGAGGCTGCTATTCCAGGCCGTTGAATTACCGTTTGTCGTTTTTCATCCGACTGCGGGCGTAACTTCTACGCCCGCAGTGTGTTATTACGAATAGAGTTTTGCGGCAAGACAACCGAAACAACTGTATCCGCGCTCATGGTGTCATGAGGCGCGCTGTTTTTCGTGTTGCTTTAAGCCGTTGCCAGGCAGTTTTTGCCTGAGCCATGATTGTTCAGGAGAAGACAACTATGTACGACCCCAAAGCGGTTGCAATTGTTGGCCTCGGGGCAATTTTGCCCGATGCTCCCAATGCCCGGCGTTTCTGGGAGAACGTCCTTGCTGCTCGTTATTCTATTCGCGAAGTTCCCCCGCAGCGCTGGCGCAGTGACTTGTATTACGATCCAGACCCTAAGGTGCCGGATAAGACGTATTCTAAAATTGGCGCCTGGGTACAGGACTTTGAGTTTACCCCGTTGCAATGGGGCATCCCCATTCCGCCGAGTGTGTTGGCGGTGATGGATGAAAGTCAGCAATGGGGCATTGCTGCCGCCCGTCAGGCGTTGCTGGATTATGGGTATCCGCAGCGCAGTTTGGACCCGAGTCGGGTGGCGGTGATTTTGGGCAATGCCTTGGGTGGCGAAAATCATTACCGCACCAGTTTGCGCATTCACTTGCCGGACTTTTTGGATACGTTGGGCAATTTGGATGTGTTTCGCAGTTTGCCCGCGTCGGTGCAACAGGCTTTGCAGCAACAGATGCAGGCACAATTTGCTCGCGACATTCCCCCCATTACGGAAGATACCATGCCGGGGGAGTTGGGCAATGTTATTGCTGGGCGGATTGCAAATGTGTTCAATTTTTATGGGCCGAATTTTGTTACCGATGCGGCTTGTGCTTCTAGCCTGGCGGCTTTGCAGGCGGCGGTAGACGGGCTTGTGACGCACGCGTTTGATGCGGTCTTGACCGGTGGCGTGGACCGCAACATGAGCGTGGAGGGCTTTGTCAAGTTTAGCAAGATTGGCGCGCTCAGCCCGGATGGTTCGCGTCCTTTTGCAGAAGGCGCAAACGGTTTTGTGATGGGTGAAGGTGCGGCAATCTTTTTGCTTAAGCGCCTTGTGGATGCGGAACGGGATGGCGACCGTATTTATGCGGTCATTCGTGGCATTGGCAGCAGTAGTGATGGCAAAGGCAAGGGCATCACGGCACCCAACCCGGCCGGGCAACAGCGCGCGGTGGAGCGTGCCTGGAAGAACGCGGCTGTGTCGCCTGCTTCGGTTGGGTTGATTGAGGCGCACGGTACTTCGACGCGAGTTGGTGATGTGACCGAAGTTGCAAGCCTGCAAGCTGTGTTCGGTGGGCTGGGGCTGCCGGTTCATAGCGTGGCGATGGGGTCTGTCAAATCCAACATCGGTCACCTGAAAAGTGCGGCGGGTGCTGCGGGACTGTTGAAGGCGGTCTATGCATTGGCCGAGCGGACTTTGCCGCCTTCGGCTAATTTTCATAAGCCGAACCCACAAATTGATTTTGAGCATTTACCGTTTTATGTCAATACCGAGGCGCAACCCTGGCAAAACGCACCGGGCGAGATTCGCCGGGCCGGTGTGAGCGCCTTTGGCTTTGGCGGGACGAATTTTCATGTCGTGTTGGAAGAATGGGTGCCGGGGTTGCTGACGCAGCCGCAGGCTTCTTTCCCGGGGGTGTCGTTGCCGGCGCGTGAGACGCAACCGGCGCAAGTGCAGGAACAGATGGCGCAAAGGCCTTTGAATGGGTTGTTGTTCCTTGGTGCATCCACGGTGGCGGAATTGAAAGATGCGTTATCGGCAGCGTTGCAGTTGGCCCGTCAGGGGCAATTGCCCGAACGTATGTTGCCGAGTGCTGAGGCGCTCGCTCAGCCGCAGCGCTTGGCTATTGATTTCGAGGACGGCAAAGAATTGATTGCCCGGGCAGAAAAGGCGCTGCGCGCCTTGGAGAGCGGCAATGAAGTTGCCTGGCCGGCGTTGACGGCACAGGGCATTCAGCGCGGTAGTGGCACGCCGGGCAAGTTGGCTTTCCTCTTCCCTGGGCAGGGCTCACAGTATGTCAATATGCTCAAGGACCTGTGTGAAGCGGAGCCATTGGTGGCTGAGACTTTTCGCGAAGCTGATGAAATCATGACGCCTATTTTTGGCCGTTCGCTGACAAGCTATATTTATGTGGATGGCGATCCCGAGGCATTGAAGGCAGCTGAGGCGGCTTTGCGTGATACGACGATTACCCAACCGGCAATGCTGACGGCCAATGTGGCGCTTTTGCGTTTGATGGAAAAGTATGGATATCGGCCCGATATGGTCATTGGTCACAGCCTGGGCGAATATGCTGCGCTTGTGGCAGCCGGTGTATTGCAATTCCATGAGGCATTGGAAATTGTGAGCGCCCGCGCTCAGGAGATGAAGAAGGTTTCGGTTGGTGACCCTGGCGGGATGGTGGCTGTTTCGGCGCCCCTTGCAGAAGTAGAACGGATTCTGCAATCCATTCCGGAATATGTGGTGATTGCCAATGTAAATAGCCCATTGCAGTGTGTGGTGGGTGGCAGCACGCCGGGGTTGCGGGCGGCTTTGCAGGCTTTTGAGGCGGCAGGGTATCAGGCAACGCAGATTCCCGTTTCGCACGCGTTTCACACTCAAATTGTGGCTTCTGCTTCTGAGCCGCTCAAGCAGGTGATTGGGCGGATGAGCCTTACCCAGCCGCGCATTCCGGTGATTGCCAATGTGACGGGGGAGGTGTACCCTTCGGAGCGGATGGCAATGTTAGAATTGCTTGGGCAGCAGGTAGCCTCGCCGGTGCAATTTGTCAAAGGCATTGAGACGATGTATGCTTTGGGGGCACGCGTGTTCGTTGAGATTGGCCCCAAGCGGGTGTTGAACGCGCTGGCAACAGATATTCTCAAGGGGCGCGAGGTGCGTTTGTTGGCGACCAATCATCCCCGCAAGGGCGCGGTGGCAAGCTTCAACGAGGCTTTGTGCGGCTTGTTGGCCGCGGGGGTTGGGCGACAAGCAATGCCCCAAGGCGGTGATTCTCTTCCGGTTGAAGTTTCTGCGCCTGCAGGAACGGTTCAGGCTAAGCCAACGACGACGGCAGTTGAAGCTGCAACGGTGGCACAACCTGTGCCGGTTGCCCCGATGGGGCAGGGCGTTCGCGGTTCGGTGGTGATCAGCGGTGCGGCTTTGGGCCTTCCGGGACGAGAGCGGCAGGTGTTTTCGGACGATAACATTGAACGGTTGTTGAATGGCGAGATGCTCATTGAGCCTTTGCCAGAAGCAAGCCGTCAGGCAATTTTAGACCGGCGCATTACCCGCCTGGAGAAGAGCGAAGCAGGTGCACAATGGTTGCCGATTGAAGGATTGGATCAGACGATTCAGCTTGCTGGTCAGCGCGGTTACTTTGACCCGGGGCAAGAATTTGGCTTCCCTGAGGAGCGCATGGACGCCTGCGATATTACGACCTTGTTGGCCATGGCAGCCGGGATTGATGCCCTGCGTGATGCAGGCATTCCGTTGGTGATGGCTTATCGGCAGACAAGCCGCGGCACGTTATTGCCCGATCGGTGGAAGTTGCCCGAGGCGTTGGCCGATGAGACGGGCGTGATTTTTGCTTCCGCTTTCCCGGGCTTGAACCGGATGGCAGAGGAGGCGGATCGCTATTATGCTTTTCGGCAGGTGGAGGCGCAGATTGCTGAACTGCAAGCGCTTTTGAGCACGCTACCGGAGGCAGCGCATCCGGCTTTGCGGGCGCGCCTTGAGGTTTTGCAGGCGCAGCGGGCAGAGATGGATTATCACCTTGACCGACGCTTTGTCTTCCGGATTCTATCCATGGGCCATGCACAGTTTGCTGAGCAGATTGGCGCGCGTGGGCCCAACACAGCGGTGAATGCCGCTTGTGCAACAACAACGCAGGCGATTGCGTTGGCCGAAGATTGGGTGCGCTCTGGCCGCTGCCGTCGCGTGGTTGTTATCGCCGCGGATGATGTCAACAGTGGCCCGCTTGCCCCGTGGGTGGGCGGAGGTCTGTTGGCTTCAGGCGCAACGACAACCGAGGCGGAGCTACGTAAGGCGGTTTTGCCGTTTGACCGTCGTCGCAATGGAATGGTGATGGGCATGGGGGCGGCTGCTTTGGTGGTAGAGGCGCAGGATGCTTTGCGTGAACGCGGCATGACCGGCATTTGCGAGATCCTGGCCAGTCAGATTGCTAACAGCGCTTTTCATGCCACCCGATTGGATGTTCAGCATGTCAGCGAGGTGATGGAACGATTGCTGCAACAAGCTGAGGCGCGGTTTGGCGTGCGACCTGAGCAGGTGGCTGCCAAGGGTGTGTTTATCTCGCATGAGACCTATACGCCAGCGCGCGGCGGCTCTGCCGCAGCAGAAATTCATGCTTTGCGACATACATTTGGTGAACATGCCCATGAGATCATTGTTGCCAATACCAAGGGATTTACGGGCCATGCTATGGCGGTTGGCATTGAGGACGTGTTGGCCGTCAAGGCGTTGCAGTTGGGGCGCGTGCCGCCGATTGCACACTATGACGATGCGTTTGAGCCGGATCCAGAGCTGGGCAATTTGAATCTTTCGCGCGGCGGACCGGCGGCGCTGCGCTATGCATTGCGTTTGGGCGCTGGCTTTGGCTCGCAGATTGCCATGTTGTTGCTGCGTGCCATTCCGGGGCAGCCGCAACGCGTTGTGCCGGAGGTGTATCAACGCTGGCTGGCGGATGTGTCTGGCTATGAGCAGGCAACCCTGGAGGTAGTGCAGCATACCTTGCGCGTGCGCCATGATGGCCCGCCGGTTCGAACGCCGGCGCGCAGTACCTGGCAGTTCGGGCAAGGGCCATGTTGGTTTGCCCCTGTTCCTCAGGATGAGCCTGAGCAGGTTGCCCCTGCTGCAAGCGTTGAACAAACGACTTCAACAAGTGCAACATTCGAGGAAATCCGTCAGTTTGTGCTGGCACAGGTCAGTGAAAAGACCGGCTATGCGGCGGATATGCTTGACCCGGATTTGGATTTGGAAGCGGATTTGGGCATTGATACGGTCAAACAAGCTGAGTTGTTCGCAACCATTCGGCAGCACTACAATATCCCTCGCCGTGAAGACTTGCGCCTTGCCGATTACAACACATTGCGCAAGGTGATGGCGTTCGTTCAGGATGGACTTGGCAACCTTGCTCAGGTGGATCAGCCGGCGGAAGCTGTTGCCGAAACGTTTGTTCCGGCTGTGACGGTGCAAGAGCCCACCCCGGTTGTGGCGGCACAAGCGCCTGCGGCGTTTGCGATGGCTGCTGTGGCCGTGGAAGAACCTACTGCAGCTGCGACGGTGCAAGAAGCTGCCTCGCCCGTAGCTGCTCAGGGTGCGGTGGACCGGGATGCGATTTGCCAGAAGGTGTTGGCGGTGGTCAGCCAAAAAACCGGTTATCCGCCAGAGATGTTGGATATGGGGCTGGATCTGGAAGCCGACCTGGGCATTGATACTGTCAAGCAGGCGGAGATGTTTGCTGAAGTGCGCACCTATTATGGTATTCCGCGTCGCGAGGATTTGCGCCTTGCGGATTACAACACGTTGGCGCGGGTGGTGGATTTTGTTGAAGAAATGCTTGCGAAGGCAGCTGAGCAACCGAAGCCGACGGCTGAAGAACAGCATGCCCCTGAGCAGAAAGCGCAAGCGCATCGTACTGTGCGGCGGCGTGTGCCTGTGCCGGTGTTGCGCGGACGGTTGGATTTGTATTTGCCAACGGATGTGGTGTTGGACGCCGAGACGGTGGTATGGATCATCTCGGATCAGGGCAAGGTGGCGGCTTCGCTGGCGCGTCGCCTGCGCGCCCGTTCCGTCAAGGTGACGTTGCTGTCACCGGAGCAGGTTGGGCACCATTTGGAGCAGCCATCCCTTACGCCGCCGCATGGTGTGTATGACCTGACGGCACTCAAAGCTGAACCCAATTGGGCGGAGATGGATGATGCTGCCTGGCAAGCTGCGCTGGAGCAGCGCACGCTGCCGCTCTATCATTTGTCGCGTGCATTTCCGCAGCTGCGCTTTGTGGTTGCGGCAACCCGCCTGGGTGGGCTGCATGGTTATGGGGCAGAAGGGGCGACCGACGCGCTGGGTGGGGTTGTTTCGGGGCTGGTCAAGGCGTTGGGACGTGAGCGCCCTGGCTGTTTCGTCAAGGTGGTGGATTTTGGCGAGGATTTGCCCGACGCGCAAATAGCTGCCCGTTTGTTGGAAGAGACGCTGAACGATGCCGGGGCAGTGGAAGTCGGCTGGCGCGGTGAGCAGCGCTTTGGTGTGGCAACCCTGGAACAGGCCTTGTCACAAGAGCTGTTTGACTTGGGAGACAAGCCGGTCTTCCTTGTCAGTGGCGGTTCGGGCGGCATCACGGTGCCCATTCTGCGCGACCTGGCGCGGCGTACGCAAGGGTGTTTCTACCTGTTGGGGCGCACCGCTTTGCCAGAGGATCTTGAAGATGTGGAATGGCTGCGACGCGATCGCAATGGATTGCGCACAGCTTTGATTGAGCGGATGGGCAAGCCAACGCCGGTGCAGGTCGAACAGGCACTGGCTGGGCTAGAACGAGCTGCAGCTGTGTTGGACTTGGTGAAGGAAATTGAGCAGTTGGGCGGGCGAGCTGTTTACCGCGTGTGCGATGTGCAGCAAGCTGAGTCTGTCCGTAAGGTGGTGACGGAGATTGTGGCTGCTGAAGGGCGGGTGGATGTCTTGCTTCATGCTGCGGGTGTTGAGCGCAGTCGCAAGATTGAATCGAAGCCTTTGGAAGAGTTTGTGGCGACCCTGGCCATCAAGGCGACTGGTCTGTTCAATCTCTATAAGGCGCTCAGAGCGGCATCTTCTATGCCGCGGGCAATGGTCTTGTTTGGCTCGGTTGCTGGGCGGTTTGGCAATGCTGGTCAGACGGATTATAGCGCCGCCAATGATTTGCTGGCCCGCATGGCGTTGCATTTCCGCAACACTGCCCCGAACATGAAAGTTGTGACGCTGGATTGGGGCGCCTGGGGCGAAGTTGGCATGGCGAGTCGCGGCTCGCTGCCCAAGCTGATGCAGCGCGCGGGGGTGGAATTACTTTCTCCGCAGGAGGCTGCGCCCCTGGTCTATCAAGAATTGGTGCACGGTGTACAAAGCGGAGAGGTTGTGTTGGCCGGGGCGTTGGGGCTGCTGGAAGAAGCGGGCCGCAAGCTGGAGGGCGGGTTAGACCTGGAGAAGGCCAACCGTGCCCTGACAGAAGGCAACCCTAAGCATATCATGTTCAGTCGGCTGACGCATTATGATGCCGAGCAATTCATCTGGCTGGAAGCTGAGCTTGACCCCAATGGACAGGCTTTCTTGAAAGATCATGCCATGAATGGCACACCGCTTTTGCCGGGCGTGATGGGAATTGAAGGTTTTTCAGTTGCAGCGCAACACATTGCCTCTGCATTGGGGAGCTCGGGGAAGCAGTTGCAGGTTGTCGGCCTGGAAGATATCCAATTCCTGGCGCCGCTTAAGTTCTATCGCAACGAGGCGCGCCGCATCACCTGGAAGGCGCAAATTCGCGCTGAGGCAGAAGGGTTGACGGCTTACGTGACGCTTGAATCGACACAGTCGCGTTGGCAGGGTCAGGCGGAGGTGCAAACCCATTTCAGCGGCAAGGTTCATCTGGCATTGGATGCATCAGAGCCATTGCAATTGGCGCATGCGCCGCACTGGAATGGGGACTATACCTTGGGGTCTGAACAAGTTTATCGGTTGTACTTCCACGGGCCGGCGTTTCAGGTGCTGGAGGCGGTGCAGCGCAGTGGCGAGGGGTTGTTGGGGCGTTTGAACCCGGCTTTGCCGCCACTGACGGATGAAACCAATTTGCTGACCAACCCGCTATTGCTGGAGCTGTGTTTGCAGACCGCTGGATTGTGGCAGGCGGGGGCAACCGGTGTTTTGGCTTTGCCAAGTGCGATCGGTCGGTTGTCATTGTACCCGGTGCGTGCGGCAAAAGGCACCCCTGTCTATGCAGAAGTGTATCCTCGTCACGATGCACAAGGCCGTTTGTTCTTCGATGCGCGTGTGCTAGATGAAGGCGGGCAGGTGTACCTGGAATTGTGCGATTATCGCACAGCAGAGCTGCCGGAGGCAATTGACCCGGCTTTGCGTAGTTTGTTGCAACCGCTGGTTTCAGCGAATTGACATGCCGGTTTGGTTTGAGTGGATGTTTGTCGAGGCTGGCCTGGCCAGCCTCGACAGCAACTGCCTTTCGGATGTGGAGCGGGCACATCTCGCTCAACTGCGCTTTGAGCGGCGGCGGGCAGAGTGGCTGTTAGGACGCTGGGCAGCAAAACAGCTGTTGCGGCGCGTTTTGCCACAGATGGCGAATTTGCCATTGTCCGCCCTCTCGATTGAAAACTCTCCTGTTGGTGTGCCGCAGGTAAGGTTGGCGGGGGAGCGATTGCCTGGCTGCCTTTCAATCAGTCATCGAGATGGTGGGGCGCTGGTCGCCTGGACGCAAGCAAGCAGTGGGCACTTGGGCGTGGATTTAGAGCGCGTCGAAGCTCATAGTGCGGCCTTTGCAGCTGATTATTTCACACCGGCTGAGCAGCATTTGGTTGCGGAGGCTGAACAAAAAGATGTGGCCTTGAGTTGTTTGTGGAGTGTGAAAGAAGCAATGTTGAAAGCCCTGCAAACTGGTTTGCGCCTGGATACGCGCGCGGTTGAGGTTTTGGCGTTGCCAACACTGGAAGGTGGAGACTGGACGCGCTTGCCTGTGCGTGGCCCCTTGCAAGATGAACAGGTTTGGTTGGCATGGATGCGCTGCGAAGGGCAAAAAATCTTCAGCGCCGCCTGGTGTGGGGCGGCGCTGCAAGAGATCCATTGGCGGCGTTGGATTGCTGATTAGTGCAAGGGACGGATGGGAAAGACACGCAGGGATGCAGGAAGTGGAATGCCCTGGCTTTTGAGTATTTCGATCCGCTGTAGATATGCCGTTCCTCGCATTAACTGCTGCGCCACATCGGCCACGCGCCGGTTTTCAATGGCTTCCAGGTAGCTACCGCGTACCCAATCGTTGAAGGCGCCCATGCTGGGCCCGCACCAGATTTGGTAATCCATTTCGCGCCCGACTTCGCCCTGATTGGACCAGCGCGAAGACAGCCCCAAATACCAGCGGAAGATGAGGGCCATTTTTTGGTGCGGGTCTTTTAGGGCGCGCTCAATTTGACGCGGGTCGCGTTGCTGGAAGAAGCGCGCTGTATCTTCCCACACCTCGTCCAGGTTGCGGCGGAAGATGGTGCGTTCCAGCTTTTCGCGCTCTTCGGCGGGGAGCTCTTCAATCGAGTTGTAGCGGGTGTAGAGTTCATATAGCCGACCGGCACGCATGGCAAACATGGTGCCGCGTTTGAGCACCTGTACCTTGACGCCCATTTCAAACATATCAGCAGCGGGCGCCATGGTTACGTCGGTCATTTCCACCTGCGAGAGCAGCTTGCGGGTGTGTTCCGATGCGCCTGATTCGATGCAGGCCTGGTTAATCGAACCGGTGACAACATAGGCGGCCCCCAGGCTGAAGGCGGCCAATGCCGCGGCTGGGCTGCCAATGCCACCGGCGGCGCCAATGCGCACCGGTGTGACGAATTGGTGTTGCTGCTGCAATTGATCGCGCAGGGCGATGAGGCTTGGAATGAGGTTGACAAGCGGGCGGCGGTCGGTGTGCCCGCCCGAGTCGGCTTCAATGGTCAAGTCATCCGCCATGGGTACAAATTGTGCCAGGTGTGCTTGCTCGGCGGTGATTTTGCCTTCGCTGACGAGTGTCTTGAGCAGTTCGGTCGGGGCTGGCTGCAAAAAGCGCCGCGCCACTTCTTTGCGTGAGCATTTGCCGATGACACGGTTGTTGATTTGGATCTCACCATTCGGCAATTGTCGCAGTCCGGCAACGCGATACTGAACCAGGGGGGCAGTCAGGTCCAGATAGGCGGATGCCTCAATGGTATGCACGCCGCGGCGCAAATAGCATTCAACGGCGTTGCGTTCCATGGCCGGTTCGTTGGGGCTGTTGATCAGGTTGAAGGCATAGGGGCCATTGGGGAGAGCGGATTGGATTTCGGTGATGGCTTCTTCAAGGCGCTCCACGATCATGCCGGCAGCACCATAGCTGCCCAGGAAGCCGGCCTGTCCAAGGGTGATGACCATGCGCGTGGAGGCAATGCCATTGGCCATGGCCCCGGCGGCATAGGCGTAACGCACGCCATGCGCAGCGAGAAACCCGGCATCGCCCAGGCTTTCGGGCAAGAGCGGGGCAGCCATGCCGATGAGCGGCAGCCCTTGGTCGGCACAGGTGATTGTGCCGGCAGAAGTCAGTCCAAGTTTCCCTTCGGGGGTGCGCACTGCCCAAACGGGTGATGTGAGATCTTCCAGTACGGCCTGCATGGCGTTGATATCGAGGGCAACAGCATCGCCTGGCCCTTGCCAGAAAAATTGGTTAAGGAAAGATGGTTGGGGAGAATTTCTGTTCATGCTTTTAATAACCCTCTCAAGTGCGGATGGTTGCGGCAGGCGTATGGGTGTTTGTGGCGAAAAAAAGCAGGCGGGGAGGATAGCCTCCCCGCCTTGTATCTTGGGGTTTGCTTTTCTCTCAGCGCACGATGGAGGGCAGGTAGAGCTTGGATTGTGTGCTGAGGGCGGCGCTTAGCAGCGGTGTGCTTTGTGAATTGTATTGTACGTAAGCGATGATGCGATAATCGCCTTCTTCAGCTGCGGTTGAATCCCAGGTGATCGAAAAGACGCGTGGTTCATTTGTTGGCAGATTGTTGAAATCTTGGCTGAACGTGGCAATGGTTTGACCATCGGCAGTTTGCACTTCAATGACGCTGAGACCGTCGAGCGTCAGATCGCCGGTGTTTGCAAAATGCAGCTCTGCCTGGATCGAGTTGCCGGGGCGGAAATGGGTAGGGGTAACGTTCAACGTTTGTGCGGTCAGGAGTGCTTGCCCGAGGGTAAAATTCAAGAAGCGGCGCGACACGATGGTATTATCGAAATCAAGCAGTTGTAGTTCGATTTGATAGTCTCCGGCGGTAGCCGCAGATGAATCCCATGTCAGGGTAACATTGCCCTCACCGGTCAGGTTCTCCATCATCGCAAATTCAAACCCATCTACGATTTCGCCGCTGCCAGCATGACGAATGGTTGCGCTGACGATAAGGTTTTGCGGCTCACCCGGAACCCTCAGCAGCAGATCGAGCATGACGGGCTGACCGAGCGGGTAGGTGGTCTGATCGGTGGTGGCGTTGACGATGGTTGTGGTTGTTTCGCTGGTTTGAATTTCAAATTCGTAGTGTTGATAGTATTCGACATATTGGGCAGCTGCATCGTAGTAGAAGGGGTAGAGCACGAGGGCCAGGGAGCTGGATCCATCGGCATTGGGGCTGACCGACCAGGTGAAGGGCTGCTCAAAGTTCGGGCTCCAGTCGTGACCGGCAATTTGCGAGAGCTGTTGCAGGCTGACTGCGGAGCGGGGCTGGGTTATGCCAGTGGTGGACATATCGGCGATGGGCAAATTGAGCCCAAAGGCGCTGCTGAGATTGCCGCGTGCTGTCAACGTCACGTCTTGCACCTGCTGCCCGGCAGGGATTTCGATGGTGTGCAAGTAGGTGGGCACTTCGTATTGCATGCTGTCCTGATAGAGTTGCCCGCCGGGGATTTCGACCCGATCGATACCATCATTGCTTTCAATCGTGTACATGGGCAGGTCGAGCACGAGGCTGGTTTGGGGGGATAGAGGTGCGGCATGTTCTGGGCTGTTGAGGGTTGTGTCGCCCATAATGTCAAATTTTGGGTCACCATAGATGTTGTATTCGTTGATCAAATACCACCACCAGTCGTAATGTTCTGAGACTTCCCAGCGGTCGTTCTTGAAGCGCAGGAATGATTCGCCGAAGTCTTGCCCGCTCGTCCAGTAATCGCGGTAGAGCTTACGGCTGGTGTTAGAGTTTTTGGACATTGGCGAGACTTCGGTCGCACCAACATAGATCCCGGCCCCGGATTTGAGGAAGGCTTCAGCGATGCTATTGTCGCCATTGCCTTCGTAATGACCGGTTGTGCAGGACCAGGCATTGACGATTGGATGAGCGCCGCTGAAACTGACCGGGAAGTTCTCAACATTAATGGCAGGACCCATTCCGCCAGCCCAACCGTGAGCCTGAAACCAGATCAGGTCGGCATCGGCGATGGAGTTTTCAAATAGTGAAACCGAATAGTCGGGGTAATGCAGATCCACAACGCGCAGTCGGTCTGCACGGTCGGCGTGGATGATGTTGTCATAGAAGGTGTTGGTGTTGAATAGCACCAGACCATCATATTCTTCGACATCGGCATAGGTGCTGAGGACTTGATGGCCTGTGCCGGCTTGAATTTGATAGGTGCGGATGCTGTTATCGCGATCGGCAAAGATGACTTCATCCAGCAAGCTGTCGTAGACATTGGCAAGTTCCATGTTGTCGCCGCGGTCTATATCAATGTCGAACTCGAAAGCCAAATCGCCATTGGCGGTGATGCCGACAATTTTGTCATTGATGCGGTCGGTGAAGATGATTTCATCCACGCCCCAGGGATTGCTCATGCTGACGTTGCCGGTGCGCAAGATGTCGTGATCGGCAAAGTTGTAGCCTAGATTGGTGATCGAGAGGGTGCCGAGTGGTGTGCCGGTGTAGGTGAAGATGCGCAGATAGTCTTGCCCTGAGTTGCTGTAATCAGCCATGACGATTTCGGCGCCAGGGTTGCTGGAAAGGACATTGCCAACAGCAATGCGATCCCAGGCCTGGAAATTTTGGTTGAAGCTGCTAAGCTGTGTGCCGAAAAGGTTGTAGGTGCGGATGGTGTCATTGCGGTCACCGATGATGATTTCGGTCACGCCATCGTTGTTGACATCGCCGGCTGCCAGGCTATCGCCTTCTTCGAAATCGAGTGAAAAGGCGGTGCTGAGCAAATCTTGGTAGGGCTTGATGTAGTAGACTTGATCGTCGCGGCTGGCTAGAATGATTTCTTCATTGTTATCTCCATCCACATCGCCATGTGCCAGGCCATCATGTGACATGAAGTTGATACCGTTGGTTGTGTGCAGGAAGGCCTCTTCCTCCCAATGGTGCTTGCTGACGCTGTAGCCCTGACCGGTGAGCGTATTGGTGACGGTGTTGGCATCGCCTTGCATGCCGCTTTCGCCATTGCCCACGCCACTGCCAACATAGGCCTCGGCGCGTTCGTAGCTGTTGTTGAGATCCGTCTGAATACTGTTCATCACGCCCTGATTCAGTGCACTGGCCGAGTTGCCGAGGATGCGCCCAAGGATCAGGTCGGGAGCGCCATTGCCATCATTATGGGCATACGGGTTGTCGCTGTCGCGCACATTGTACTCAGCGGGGTCTGAGCCGGTCCAGTAGAGGCTGTAGGGGCCGGTGGTGTAGGCAGGGATGATTTCGGTTTCACCGACAAACAGGACATAGCCGTTGCCGCGCGTTTCAAAATTGGGATGTAAGCGATTGGTCCACAGGCTATTATCCTGCAGCAATGTATCCAAAACATCTTTGTTATATACATCGCTATTCCAATAGGCCAAAACACCTTGTTTGAGAGAAGCCAAACGGGCCATGTTTCCAAGCAGAGTTTTGACGTCGTTTTGGTTATACAGCCGGAACAGGCGGTATGGGTCAGTGATGATGAGGTAATCACTGCTTGCAAAGGCGCGCTGCATCGAGGCGGATAATTGGCTTTGTCCATTCGGGGCGGCGGAATCTTGGATGGTGGTAGTCGGGATATTGACCAACTTGACCAGGTTTGCGCCGTTGAATTTATAATTGATGGCCGAATCGAAAGCTGCAATGATGTAGGGTTGACTTTGGGCGTCGCGATACAGAATGGGCACAAGGTAGTAGTGGAAGCTTAACGCCTCACCGGGGTTGAGCGTTCGCTGTGGATCAAGGGTGATTGTGGCGGTAGTGTTTTGCCCATCGGCGAAGGGCTCAGCTTTGACCTGCCAACTTTCAAAGCCTTGGGCGACAACCTGAAAACCAATGGCATTGTCCTGAAATCCGGTGACTGTGACCGGATAGGTGGCATCGGCTGAATTTGAGATATTGACATTTACTTTGAAGAGTTGCTGTTGACGGGTGACAACGCGACTTACCTGCAAATCGGGCTGCCCTTGCACAATGTGGAAGAGGATGGTTTGTTCGCGGCTGCTGCCATCATGACCATAGGCTACGAAGCGAAGGTTATAATCGCCAACCGACTTGCCGCTCAGGTCCCAGGTGTAGTTATACACACCGTTTTCAGCAGTGGCATCTTCACCGAGCATGTTGCCATTGACATAGAATCTCATCAGGTTAATTGGGCCAGCGACTTCATTGCAGTTGGGCGGGCCCTGATTGCCGTTTGCCCAATCGCAAACCCATTCATATTCCTCAGCGAAAGCGGAAAGGAGCTGCGATGTGCCGGCAGGTACCGTTGTGCCCGCAATGTAGAGGGTGGCTTCGGGGGTGGGGCTGATGGTGTTCAACTGCATTGGCGTCGGCTCGGCAAGTGGCTGATAGAGTAGGGGGTTGCTGGCAAAGACCTGGCCGGTTTGTGTGTAGGCCTGAACGATAACCTGATGGGGGCTGAAGAAGGCCTCGCGGCTATAGCCGCTGCGGGCGGGTTCGAGCATGACGTTGAAGCGACCATCCGCCGGGGTGTAATCGGTGCCAATCAATGTGCCATCGAACAGGAATTCAACCCGCTGGATGTTGGCCGTGTCGGGGTATTGAGCCTGGAGATTGTAGCGCTCGTGCGAACTGCTTTCCCGCTCGACGGTGAGGGTTGGGGGAGCGGGGGGGCTGCCAGCTGTGGCAAGTGTGCGCACCATCTGCGAATGGCTGGTGGATCGTAATCCATTGATGTTTTCTGCATGGGCCTGCACCGTATAGGCTGTGTGTGAATGAAGTCCGTTAATGACGACATGATGGTTGGTTTTGAGGGTGGCATCGGTGTAGGTTTGCAGCTGACGACCTGGGCCGGTGCCGTAGGTGAGGCGTGTTTGCGATGGTTCGTTGGTCGTCCAATCGGCGGTGAAGCTGCTGGCAGTGATGGCGCTGATGGTCAGGTTGCTGATGATGGGAGGTGTGCTATCGCAGGGCCAGGTTTCGATCAGACAATTGTTGCTGTTGTCGGTGTCAGTGCCATAAGGTGTGAGGCAAACTTTGACTTGAACGGTGGGCGGGGTGCAGCTGGGGATTGGCAAGTCGCCGCTGAAGACCTCGCCAGCTGCCAGGTTTAAGGTATATTCTGAGTGGCCTTGATAGGCTTCATTTACATATAGCCAAATTTGCACATCTCCGGCATAGGGGCCAAGGCCATCGTTGCGTAGGATGGTGACAAGACGGTTATCCACATCGTCCGCCCAAAATTGCGCAATTGCCAGGTCGGCGGCGGGCTGATAGCGTGCATAGGCCAGACTGCCCAGGTTGTCATCGGCATAGGCCATGTGCGGATTGTCTTGTGCGTCTAGCTCCAGGCTGACGTGAGCACCGGCCTCGTAGTGGTGCGGATTCATCAGGTCAGACCAGGCACTACCATCCCAAAAACGGTATTGCAGTTCGCCGCCATTAAAGAAGGCAAAATGGGGGGCATCATTCGAATCGAGTGCCAGGGCGCTGTAGACGGAGCTACTTGTATCGCTACCCGTTTCAATTTTTTGCCAGGTGCTGCCATCTTTGTAGGCGTATTGCAGCGAGTTGCCGGGAATGCGATAGAGGATATGCGGAATATTGGTGGATGAGAGTGCCAGAGAGGCGTTGTAGCCCGCTCCGGCGGTTGCATCAACGATCTCCCGATCCCAGCTGCCTGTCCATGTGGCGTAGCGCAATTCAGTGCAGGTGTCGAGCGCTGCACCGGCGCAATAGGCAATGTGTGGGGTATCATTGGCATCCAGGGCCAGGGAGATGTAATTGAAGGCGCCGCCACTTGGAATGTTGTCGTCTACAATTTGTGAGACAAAGGCGCCGTCTTGCAGGATGGCTAGTTTCAGGCTGGCATTCTGGAAGTCGTTATAGGCCACGTAGGGGATGCCGCTATCACTAAGTGCCAGGCTGGTGTATTGACCATGAACTTGTTGGATTGGGCCAATGGGGATGGGGGCTGACCAGGCATTGCCATCCCAAGCGGTGTAAGAAGCAATGCCGCTGGTGGTAATGTAGTAGCTGATATGGGGGTGGTCGCTGCTATCCAGTTCTAGCGAAACATAGTCCATGCTGCCAAAAATTTCGAGGCGCAGTTCCCAGCTCGTGCCATCAAAGGCGCGGTAGAGCAATTTGTTCTCGCTGGGGCTGTAATAGGCAATGTGCGGCAGGCCTTGCGAATCCAATTCGAGATCGAAGTCGTTATTGGGGGTGCTGTTGGTGTCAATTTCTTGATAGCTCCATGCATAGTTGGGGTGATAGCTGGCTTGAATGGGCGGCACAGCGTGGGGTTGCAAGAAGGTGGAAACGAAAAATGCTGTCAGGATGAATACCCTGACTGCAAGCTGGAAAAGAGATTTTGAACGGTTCATGTCTGCCTCCAAACGTTTTACTCTATTCTTTATTTTGGCAACCTATCGTCAATGCATCGTCAAAAACCGCATATTTTTGTGAGGTTGTTCGTATAAAGTGTGGAGGTAAATGGCATGAAACGAAACGGTTTACTCTTGCTGATTGTTGGGATGGCTTTGTTGTTGTGTGTGGCACCCGTGCGTGCTGATAAGTCCTATGTTGCGGAGCGTTTTGACGTGCTGATGGACGTGCAGCCGGGCGGGGCGATGATTGTAACCGAGACAGTCGTTTTCCGTTTTGATGGTGGCCCATTTACTTATGCGTTTCGTGAGGTGTTGGCGAATGAGACGGATGGCCTGCACTTTGTGGAAGCGAGCATGGATGGTACTGTGCTGCCGCAAGGAACTTCCGCTGACATGGTGGAGGTGACGCCGTCGTCGGATCGGCTGAAGGTGACCTGGCATTTTGCCCCGACTACGAATGAGACGCATACGTTTGTGTTGCGCTATGAGGTGTTGGGCGTTGTGCGGATGGAAACAACCGATGCAATTCGCTGGCGGGCGATTCCAGCTGACCATGACTATCCCATTGCATCGGCAAGTGTGCAGGTGCGCGCACCTGTAGCGGTGCAAGCCCCGCCAACACTCAACCGTGCCTTTGAGGCCGAACAGACGAGCGATGGCTGGCTGCTGACGAGCGGTGCGCTGGCGGCGGATGAGGAATTAATCGTCCGTGTGGATTTTCCTTCGGGCAGCCTGGTGAAAAGCACATCGGCGTGGCAGGTGCAACAGGAGCAGCGCGCACAAAACGCTGAACGCGCGGGCCGATTGGCTTTGATCGGCGGGATGTTGAGTGCGTTGTTGGGAGGGGTGATCCTTGCAGTTGTGGCGCAGGCCCACCGTCGCTCGCTGGATTTTGTGCGTCCGCAGCCTTTGGATGAGCCGCCTTCAGATCTTTCTCCGGCTTTGGTTGGGCATTTGGTTGGCACTGCGCAGCCATGGGCAGGCATTGTGTTGGATTTGGCCCAACGCGGTGTGTTGGAAATTCAGCAGAGCAAGGGCTTTTTGGGCAGCAAGCGCTATCAGTTGGTGCGGTTGCCCTATGCGGGGGCCTTGAGTTTGGCCGAACAGCAGGTGCTGTCGGCGCTCTTTGACCGGCAACCAACAATTGACCTTTCACAGGTGGGGACAAAGCTTGAAAAAGCGAACCGAGCGTTGCGAGATTTGCAGGTTGAAGAAATGGTGCGGCGCGGTTGGCTTGACCCGCAGCGTGTAAAACGACGCACTACCCTGATTGCAATCAGTGTTTTGGCGTTGTTGGTTTCTTTGGCGGGGCTGTTTGTTGGGTTGATTGGTGTGGGGGCGTTGATGCAGCTGGGCGGGGTGTGGTTATCAGCTGTTGCAGTTGGGTTAGGGGTTGCAGCAGGCCTGTTTACCATCTCGGTGCCGGCGGTGGTCATGGCGTCTTCCTATTCACCGCTGACACCGCTGGGCGAAGAGCAGAAGGTGCGTTGGAAGGCGTTTGGCGAGTATTTGCGTCTGGTCTGTCGCGGTCGGGAGGCGGCAGTGCGCCCGGATTTGTTTGATCGTTATCTTCCGTTTGCAGCTGTGTTTGGCCTGACGGCGCAATGGGCGCGTTATTTTGAAAAATTGGGCGGTGTGCCATTGCCAGTGTGGTTCCGCTCGTTGTCGGGCAATGATGCTGATTTCACTGCTTTTGTGGCAGCGATGACCGCGACCGATTCTTCCTTCTCGGGTGTTGCAGATGGGGGCGGAGGTGGTGCCTCGGGTGGTGGCTCGAGCGGTGCCGGTTAGGCATCCTTAAGGGACAACGCCCTTCATCATCGAAGGGCGTTGTCTTTGGGAGGAGAAACAGACGAACCGCAATAATCTGTTCCGGAAACTGGGTCGGTTTTTTAGACCGGCGCCAGCGTTCCAGCAAAAATGAGCCAGGCAAGCACAGTTTTGGCAAGCAGGCTGAGAATGATGTAAAACCGCTCTCCGAAGAGGTAATCTTTCCAGGGGCCAACTTTCTTATATTGCAACACCATGTTGATGGCAAAGATGTTGAAGAAGACGAACAGCGTTGGGATGATGGCGTAGACGAAGGCCGGTGGCTTGGCTTCTCCCGAATTGACGGCACCGAGGAAGTACATCAGAATGACGATCCAGGGGACGATGCCAGCAATCGAGCCATAGATGAAGGCCGTCCAATCGGTCTTCTTTGTGTATTGATTGTGATATTCCATCATGATGCCAAAGAGGTTCATCGTGGCATTGAGGGTGAAGATGAGTAAGATGGCGCCCAAATCCCACAGGCCGGTCAACATGCCAATCAGGACAATCATTAGCGAAGAACTGAGGGCATATTCATAGAAGCGGATGGGGTTCATTCCTTTTTGCAGGTTTTCGGTGTAGCGTTTATAGCCAATGGTCGCAAGGTAGAAATGAGCGATGGCTGAGATGAGCAAAAAGGCTGCAACAGCTGGGCCAAAGCGCAATTCATAGAGCAATTGGGCGTTGGGTTTCAGCGAGCGAGTGGCGATATCGAAATTGAGATAGTTGGTGAAGATGGGGTAGGTGGTGGCGTTGCTCAGGACAATCATCAAGATGCCCTGAATGAGGTGCAAGAATCCCATGATGCCGTTGAAGCGGCGCAGGCCAAGAAACTTCTTTTCTTGCTCGGGCGATAAGGTCGTGCTTTGAGACATGTTCAACTCCTTAAATGTTCGTTGAGGCTATTATCGCACATGGCTGCGTTTTTGCAAAATGTTTGTACAATCTTTTGGGCTGGCGGGTTGAAAAAAGGCGATGTTGCTGGGGGCAATTGGCCGAGTCTGGGTGATGGGCGAGGATGAGCGGGGAGGGTGTGGGATCGCCGTGCGGGCATGGCTGGATGCATGAGGGTCATGGCCCGGTATGAGGCCGCCATGACCCTACGGGGGTGGCTTTTGTTCCGCTTGTTCGGTGTGTTCTGTGGTTGGTTTATGGCGGGCATGGCTGGATGCATGAGGGTCATGGCCCGGTATGGGCCGCCATGCCCCTACGGGGGTGGCTTTTGTTCCGCTTGTTCGGTGTGTTCCGTGGTTGGTTTATGGCGGGCATGGCTGGATGTGTGAGGGGTAAGGCCCGGTATGAGGCCGTACGGGGGTGTCGGGGCGGGCGGATTTTGGCATCCCTCGATGGGAGAAATGCCGGTTAAAAAAGATAAGCGCACCCGTGTGATCGGTGTCTTCCCCAATCCAGCTTCTTTACTCAGGTTGGTTTCGGCTCTCTTGATGGAAATCAGCAAGGATTGGCAAATTGGCAAACACTTTTGTCCTAGCAAATCTTCCGACTCTTAAAAAACCGTGGATATTTTTGACACAAATTTACAGAAAAAGGGTTGCATAATCGGTTCAGATGAGCGTTTAGGGAAATTTCCATTCTTTTCTTGCTTGACGTTTGCAATTAAGCTGTATAATCATGTAATGGGGGAAAATAGACCTCCAAACTTCAAGAGGAAAAAATGATCAATATTTTGATCCAACCGCAAGAATTGCGCAGCAAAGCGACGGCACTGAAGGAAAGTGCTGCACGGATTCAGGCAACCATGACAGATTTGGATGTTGTGTTGAATGGATTAGGGGATGGTGTGTTTGCTGGGCTGCGGGCGCAAGATTTGCGCAATCGCTATCAGACGCAGCGGGAACGCTTGTCTGGGTTGCACCGCATGATTTCAGTATTTGCTGAAAAATTGGAATCGGCAGCTGTTGCCTTTGAGCAGGCAGATCGTCAGGCGTTCAGTGGTGGTGCAAAGGTTGAAGATTTTTCTTCAATGGGGTTCCCGGATGTTTTGCGTCGTTTGAAGGATTTGCAGGCTGAACGAGATGCTTTGATGAATCAAAAACACCTAACGCAGCAGGATTTGCAAAGGCTTCATGACCTGGATAGGCAAATTGAGCAAACACTGGGCGACCTGCGTTCTCGGAAAGCGCAAATTGAGGCACAACTAAGGGATTGGCGCAACCGGGTCTTACCTGCGGACGGAACGTTGCAATGGGGATTTGATGACGGCGTGATTGATGCTCCGTGGCGGACAAAGTCTGACCAATTGGAGGATGAGTTAGCAAAGTTGAATGAGCAGATTGGTTCACTGGAGCGGCAGCACTTGGAAGTGCATGGGCAGATTTCACAGAAAGAGGCTGAGTTGCAGCAAATTGATCAGCAGCTACGTGTCAATGATGCCAATCAGCAGGGGGCTGAGGAACGAATCCATCAGCTGCAACAGCAATATGATGGGCAAAATCCAGCGCCTGGAACAACGCTTGGACAACAAGCGAGGCCCAATACCCCGCCTTTGACTGGTGATCCTTCGCTGCGTGATCGCAGATTGTACGACGCGATTTTGAATCAATTTGCAGTAGACAAGAATGGACGTTATCTTCCAGCAAATGGCAAGACGTATTGCAATATTTTCGTTTGGGATGCAACCCGGGCCATGGGAGCTGAGATTCCGCACTGGGTGGATGCGAACGGTAACCCGGCTGGGGTTGGAGCAACGGGTGCACATGAGTTAAGTGCTAATGGGGTGGTGAGCTGGTTATCTCAGCATGGGGGACGAAATGGATGGCGGGTGGTTTCGGCGGCAGAAGCTCAGCAATGGGCCAATGCTGGCAAGCCAAGTGTGGTGACGTTTGAGAACCCTGGCGGGATTGGCCATGTTGCAATGGTGCGGCCTGGGGAACTGACTGACAGAGGACCGGCCATTGCTCAGGCTGGTGCTCACAACTTTAATTCGGGGCACGTTAAGGATAGCTTTTCGAATAAGCCGGTTGTGTATTGGGTCCACGATTAAGGAGCGCACAAATGGCACAAATTTTAGTAACACCCGAAGAGCTGCGCAACAAGGCTGCTGCTTTGCGGAATAGTGCAAGCCATATTCAAAACGCGTTGGATGAAACCAACGGGAAAATATTGCAACTTTCCGTTTCCTTGTTTGCCGGTGCACGAGCAGATGTGTTGCGGCAGCGCTACCTTGTGCAGAGTGAAAACATGCGCAAAATCCGACAGGCTGTTGTCCACTTTGCTCAATTGTTGGAAGAAGCGGCGGCTGCTTTTGAAAAGGCAGATCGGCAGGCAACCGAGCTCAATCTTCGTCGTCAACAATTGGACCAGCAAATGGAGGAGCGGTTGCGTAAACTCCAGGAAGCTCATCTCAGCCCTGATAGAACCGATTTTTATAATTCTCAACAGGCAATTGATATTGTGCTGAAAAATCGGACGTTAATTGAGCAATATGCTGCAAAATATGGCATTTCGCCGGCGCTTCTGGCGGGTGTTTTGGCTGTGGAAATTGATTTGGATTATAAACTTAAAGATCGGATCCAAGATGATTTGATAAAATCTTTGGGTATAGATATTGGCAAGCTTGACCCGCGCGACCCTGGCGGTTCGGCGCCTGGCTATGCAAATGTTACCGAGAGAACTTTGCGGTGGGCAATTGAGCAGTATCCATCAGATTTTCCCGGGGCAGAGGCCGTCAAAAATTACGATTTCTCAAGCGCTCACCGAGCCAGCATACCCGGAACAATAGAGGCCGCGGCGATTGTGTTGGCAAAATATACGCAGCTACATGGTGGTGCTTCCAGCCCCGATGATATGGCTGTGATTTGGGGTGCATACAAGACTGGAATTCATGGCTTAATTCCTGGCGATCCGAATCAGGGTGGCTATCTGTCTTTGGAAGATTACCGTTTGCACATTGCGAGGGGAACAGAGCAACAACCGGCAGAATTTCGTATGGGGCAGAATGCCTATTATGTGCAGCCCTATTTTCAGTTCTTTTTTGAGCAATTTCAGTCATCAGAGATGAGGGACGTGGTTCCTCTTCCCCAAAACCTTGCCTGAATGATGAAAGGTGAAAGTCATGTCAGCTATTCTTGTCACTCCACCTGAGATTCGTTCCAAAGCGGAACAATTATTGAATCATGCGCGGGCAATTCAAAAAGCACTTGAAGGCAGCGATCAGGTCATTGTGCCGCTCAGTAGCGAATTGTTTTCTGGCTGGAAGGCGGATGATTTTCGCCGCAGGTATCATACACAGCGCGAACGTTTACTTCAGCTTCATCAGATGGTGACTCGTTTGTCCTCCATGCTGCAAGAAGCAGCAAATGCTTTTGAGAAGGCAGATCAGGCGGCTGCCTCCTCGCAGTCATCAGGCGATATTGCTGCCTGGCTCGCACAAATTGCCGGAATGAAATGGCCTGAGCGTTTTCAGAAGCTTGACCAGTTACTGAAGGAGATCCAAAGGATTAAAGAGTCGTTTGCTCTCAAGCGTCCAATTGAGTTGATCGAAACAGATATTGCTGCTGTGGATAAGCAAATTGCTGAACTTCAGGCAAAACGAGCAGAAGCAGACAAAAAAGCAAAAGATCTTCTTAACCAAATTCTTCCTGATCTTCCTTTGACGGGAGATGAAGGGAAAGATGGTTTGATTCCGTGGTGGCGGGTAAAAGCGGATGATTATGAAGATGAGGTGGCCGAATATGATCGTCAGATTGCAGAGCTTCAGACGCAGAAAAAGACACTAGAGACTGAGAAACAGTTGAGTATGCAAGATTTAAATGCGTTGAAATTGGCTGAATCAAAGCGATCTGAATTACAAAAGGTGATAGATGTGGGCGTTCCTGCTGACGGGCCCACAAGAAGAGATTTGTTGGGAAGCAAGTATGGGCTGGGTGGTTGCACGCATTATGTGGCTGAGAAACGGAATGTGACGGATTTTGGCGGTGGACATCCGGGCCATGCCTATCAATGGGCTGAACAGGCGCGCAGCGCAGGATTTGACACAGGCGCTGTGCCTGTAAAAGGTGCCATTATGGTTTTTCAGCCTGGTGTGATGGGGGTTGATGCAGGGGCAGGGCATGTGGCTTACGTGGAAAGTGTTGTGAGAGATGGCGATTCGTATAAGGTGACTATTAGCGAAGCAAATACGATTTATGAAGGCGGTCATTTTGTGCGAGGTGTACATACGCCGCCATGCACGCGGGAAGTAACCATTCCGGCAACTGGGAAACAGGGTGTTGAATTTGTTTACGAGAAACATTGATGCCTTATGAATGAAACGCTGCGCAAGGCCAACTTAGCCCTCCTGGAAGGCAATCGCGACGAAGTGTTGCGGCTGCTGGCTGAGGAATCGCCTACTGCGGAAGTGCTATGGCTGCGTGCTAACGCGGTGGAAGATGAGCAGGAGCGCCTGCAATTGCTGCGCCGGGTAGCAAATGGTACGGATAAAAAGTTGGCGCGCTTGGCGGAGGCGATTGTGCAGCGCGAAGATATGTATGCGCAGCAGCTAACAGAGCCTGCGCCCTATCAATTTTGGAAACGACCGGGCTGGCTGGCGCGCCTCCGGGCTGTGCGTCGTCGTCCGCTGGGCTATGTGGCATTGTTATTGTTGATTTTGGCAACGATAATTGGTTTGTCTGTTTGGGCGGGAATGGAAAAACAGCAACGCCTTGCTGCGCAACTGCTTTCACAGGAGCAAATGCTGACAGCGACGTTTTATGTTTCACTGACCGCGGCTGCACCTACGTTGACGCCATCTGTAACGCCTTTGCCGCCACGCTGGCAGACATCGGTTTCTTATGCTGCCGGCACATTGAAACTGATTCGGGTTGAGTTCCCGACCAGGCGTCCGGTTAGTTACTCGGGCTATTCTGGCTCGCTGGCAACTCCTGCTGTTGGGGCACAGTTTGCAGCAGTGGAATTGGAATTCGTTTGTCGGATGGCGCTTTGTTCACAACCCCCGCAGGCCGTGTTGAGCCTACGTCTCGATGATGGGCAAGTTATTTCTTATGAAGGGGGTTCTCAGCCGCTGCTGGCTGAACAGCCATACATGCAGCGCGTTTCAAGTGGCGAAACAGTATCTGGTTGGTTTGTCTTCGAGGTTCCGGCACGAAACAGCCCCGAAGCAGTGTTGATTTGGACAGGGCAAGAAGAACCAATTTTGGAAATTCCCTGGCCGCGTTGATTTTCAACTCTTTTGTGATGGAGGAAACATGACCGGTATTCTTGTAATGCCCCCAGAATTGCGCAGCAAGGCAGCAGAAATTCGCGAACGCGCCAAAGCTGTGCAGGCGAGCGTTGATGAAGTGGACGCTCAGGTAACCGCGCTTGGTCCCAGTGTATATGAGGGCTATAGCGCCGATCAATTCCGCACACGCTATTCGCAAATGCGAGAGCGAGTGATGTCATTCCGGCCTTTTTTGGAGAAGTTTGCAACGATGTTAGAAGAGGCCGCTACTGCGTTTGAACAAGCCGATAAGACGTCTTGAATTTTTGGAGGGAATAATGACCTACACGATTCGTTTGACCCCGCCAGATTTGCGCAACCGCGCTGATGTAATCAGCAATAATGCTGGCACTGTTGCACGTGAAGTGGAAGCTATCGCGCAGATTATTGACTCGCTGCGGCCAACTTTCCTGGGCAACCGTGCGTCTAATTTCTTCAAGGAATTCGATGCGGCGCGTGGTGATATGGAGCAATGGAGCAAACTCGTCAATTCATTTGCCGAGGAATTGCGCGCTGCGGCCAATCGTCTTGAATCAGCGGATAACCAAGGCTAGAAACAGGCCTGCTTTTTGCATTGGCTGAGGGGAGGATCCCTCCCCTCAGCATTTTGGCAATGGACTTTTTTATAGATCGTTTTTTAACTCCTTAATCATTTATGAGCCCTAACATCCAGTTCATTGACCCCTTCAATCGCCCGCCGCGTCTTCAGCAGCCGTTTCAGCCGACGGAAATGGAGATCCCAGCACCACCACTGGAAGAAGAGAACCGCACTCCTGGCTGGTTGATGACCATTTTGCCGATGATGAGCATTTTGTTTATGGGCGGCTTTTACCTGGTCATTGCAGTAGCAAACCCAGCAGCTGGCTCTCGCAGCTGGATGATGGCATTGCCAATGGTCGGCATTGGTTTCTTGACGGTGATTACTTCCCTGGTTGTGTCAAGCACGCAACGCCATGAGCAAAAAATGCAGCGCATTCGGCAGATGCGCGACTATCATCGCCTATTGGATAAAAAAGAAGCGCGTTTGATGGCGGGGAACAGCTTGCAATTTGATTGGATGGCGCATAATTTTCCAGAGCCTGGCACATTAATTCGTATGGTTCAAGACCTGGATTTGCGCATTTGGGAGCGCCGCCCTGAGGATGCTGATTTTATGGCGGTGCGCCTTGGAAGGGGCCGAGCGCCGGGGTTCATTAAAATTCAGCCTCCTGACCCGGATGCAAATTCTCCTGTGGTTCGGCGCGCGTTTGGCGTTTATACACATTATCGCGAACTGCCGAATGCTCCTGTGGTGGTCAGTTTGCAAGAGGCGCGTACGGTAGGGGTAGTTGGCCCGCGTGATCAAACGCTGCCAATGGTGTATTCGTTACTGATGCAGTTGGTTGCTTTTCACGCGCCTGAAGATTTACACCTGTACATTTTAGCCCCTGAACAGCATTACAAGCAGTGGCAGTGGGCGCGCTGGTTGCCTCATGTTAGCGATTCAATGATTGGTGGCAAACCAGCGTTCATGGCATTTGGCATGGAAGCAGAGCGTGGCCTGATTTCGGCGCTTTCCAAGCAAATGGATGAGCGGCGAGAAACCAATGATCAGGCCAAGAAGACGGATATTCGTAGTGGCCCGTTTTCGTTGCTGGTTTTTGATCAATATGCTGATGTAAAAGACGAGGCTGGTTTTAACCTCTTGTTGAACGAGGCGCAGTCTTTGCGCTCGGCAGCTATTTTCCTGTGTGATAATTTGGAGGATGTGCCGAGTGATTGTCAGGCGATTTTGGAAGTCAGTCAGCGTAGTTTTCGCTTTTCTCGAATTGGCACTCATTTCCCGGAGGCCGAATTTCCGCTTTCTCGATTCCCGGTGCAAGAGGGCATTCCCAATCTACAGAGCGAAGCCAAGGCCGATAATCTGGCGCGTCGTTTGCGACCGATTGTGCAGCGCACATCCAATCAGTCAAGTCGTATTCCCTCCTCTGTGAATTTGCTGGGGGTGTATGGCGTTAATGCGCTGGAGAAATTGGATGTTGCCGAACTCTGGCGCAGAATTCCCAAGAAGGGGGTGTTGCCCTATCCAATTCGCATTGGCATGGAGAGTTATGTACAACCGCTTTCAATCAATCTGGCTGAAAATCAGGATGGTCCACATGGAATTATTGCAGGCACAACGGGTTCGGGTAAAAGCGAGTTGCTACAATCGCTGGTTGCAGCATTGGCATTGGAACATCATCCCTATTACGTGAATTTCTTGCTGATTGACTTCAAGGGAAAAAGCACGTTTGGTATTTTTGAGAAGTTGCCGCATACGGTGGGGATGGTATCCAACTTGGATAAAGCAGGGGCGCAGCGAGCATTAGAGGCAATTCGAGCTGAAAATTTGCGTCGGCAACAGGTATTGGCAAAGAAAGGCATTGAAGATGTTACAGAATATTATGAAGAAATTAGCCGACGAGGCACATTGCCGCCAGATTGGGAGCCGTTGCCGCATCCACGGCATTCACAAGCTTGCTTGACAAAGACAAAGAAAGGTCTTCTTCGGTAAAATAGGTATGCTAAAACACTAGAAACCGGAGAAGACCGAAATGGATTATACCAGTGAAAGACAAAATCAAGGGATAAATGAGTACGGGATGGTGTATGAAATAGACAGTTTGTATGACTATTTCAGTCGGGTGACAGATCC
>Ga0208695_1000373_pt1 | contig 51726 bp, 67 predicted proteins | sample AD_UKC111_MetaG_FD_184449 | JGI IMG/M metagenome (GOLD analysis project Ga0208695, IMG submission 184449) | Active sludge microbial communities of municipal wastewater-treating anaerobic digesters from Hong Kong - AD_UKC111_MetaG (SPAdes)... | ecosystem: Engineered > Bioreactor > Anaerobic >... | reverse complement strand
ATCTTGATTGGACAGCACAGCTCGACATGGATAAGAAGGGTAATATCTTAAGTACTATTAATACTATTGTCATAATACTTTCTAATGATGATTTCCTCAAGGATAATCTGTGTTATGATGATTTGAGGAAGTGTTCTATGTTGCGCAGAGATTTACCTTGGAGGAACATAACTAAATTCACTAAAGAGTGGAATGATTCAGATGACTCCGCACTGCGTAACTACCTTGAAATCAAGTATGGTGTGGTTAACCGCAACAACATCAACGATGCTTTGAGCATTGTAATGCATCAGAATAAGTTCCATCCTGTCAAGCAGTACATAGAGGCGATCGAGTGGGATCACCGTGAGCGGGTCGAGCGTGTGTTGATCGATCACCTGGGTGCTGAAGATACCTTGTATGTGCGCGAGGTAACTCGCAAGACACTGGTTGCAGCCGTTGCTCGTATATACGAACCAGGTGTTAAGTTCGACAACGTTCTTGTACTTGTAGGCCCACAAGGTATAGGTAAGTCAAGGATAGTTGCAAGGCTGGGCGGCGAGTGGTACAGCGACACATTCGGCAGTCTGCAAAACAAAGACGCGATGGAACAGCTTCAGGGTGTGTGGATTATGGAAATTGGGGAGCTCGCAGGTTTGAAAAAGCAGGAAGTGGAGACAATCAAATTGTTCATAAGCAAGCAGGAGGACAGGTTTAGAGTCGCATATGGAAAGCGGGTTGAGACGTTTGCACGGCAGTGTATTTTCATTGGAACAACAAATGAGAGGGCTTTTCTTCAGGATCCTACAGGGAACAGGAGGTTTTGGCCCGTATTAGTGGGTGTCCAAGCAGGCTTCGAGCGCTCCGTACATCTTACAAAGAATGATGTTGATCAGATTTGGGCAGAAGCGGCAGTTATGTATACTATGGGAGAAGAGTTATATCTTACGAAGGAGGTTGAAGAGTTGGCAAAGGGTGTTCAAGAAATTTATACAGAGCAGGATGACAGAAAGGAAGGTATCATACAATACCTGGAAACACCAGTGCCTAATAAGTGGTATGACCTTAATGTTTATGACAGAATCAGTTACCTAAATGGGGATGAAACAATTGGTAAACCTGAAATGGTTAGAGACTTCATAACTATACCTGAAATTTGGCTTGAACACATGAGAGGTAAACAAAATGATATGACCCCTTATAACATTAAGTTTATCAGAAATATCATGAATAAGTTACCAAACTGGGAGCCTAAAATGTTTAACAGAAAACCGTATGGCCATCAACGCGGGTGGGAGAGAAAAGTAGCAACAGTAGCAAAGGTAGCAGACTTATTATAAAACTTTTCAAACAGTTCGTTTATGCGATTTTGGAATTTAAACTTGGTAGCAAAATTAATAGTAGCACAACAAAAGTGTGGTAGCGGTGCTACTTTTTTTTGCTACCCTTGTGTTACTCGCAAGTTATTGATTTTCAAATCTTGTAGCAATAGTAGCAAAAGTAGCAGTATTTTATTTGATTTTTTAAAGGGGCAGTTATATATACCTTTTTTGTATAAATGCCGTTTTTTAAAAGTTTCCGTGCGCACGCGCGTATACGTACGCGCGCGGAATTAAACTAGGATTGTTATGTGGATAAAACCTAAAACTAATTCAGAGAAAACTATTGAGTCAAAGCTAACTGATTTAGTCAAAGCAAAAGGTGGATTGTGTCTGAAGTTTGTATCACCTGGAAGTAAGGGTGTACCTGACAGACTTATCCTTTTACCTGGAGCTAAAGCTTTGTTTGTTGAAACTAAAAGTTTGGGCGATTCGCCTAGCCCTATACAACTGTATTGGCATCGTACCTTAAGGAAACTGGGATTTCAAGTAGATGTTATAGATACGAATCAAAAAGCAATAGACTATGTCGCAAATTTATAAGCCTCACCATTATCAGGAATTTGGGTTCAATCATATTATAGACAATCCTTTTTGTGGGTTGTTTATGGATATGGGTTTGGGCAAAACAGTTGTTTCACTTACAGCCATTAACCGTCTGATCTATCAAGAAGCAGAAGTTGAAAGGGTATTGGTTGTAGGTACTAAGCGTATTGTACGTGGGGTATGGAAACAGGAAGCACAAAAATGGGAACATCTTAAGCATCTCAAAGTATCGATAGTTTGGGGTACACCTGCTGAGCGTATTGCAGCTTTGAGAACTAAAGCTGATGTGTATTTGATAAATCGGGAGAATCTTGTATGGCTGGTGAATTTGTTCCAATCTAAATTTCCTTTTAAGGTAGTGATCATTGATGAGTCATCCAGTTTTAAGAGTCATAAATCTCAGCGATTTAAGGCATTGAAGATGGTAAGGAAATATATTGAGCGCATGGTACTGCTTACAGGTACACCAGCGCCTAATGGGTTGATTGATTTATGGGCACAACTGTATTTACTTGACGAAGGTGAGAGATTAGAACATACCTTATCGGGATACCGTGAAAGGTATTTCACATTGAAGAATCCGGGTGAATTGTTTTCTGGGTATCGGCCTAGAAAAGGTGCAGAACAAAGCATATATGCAAAGATTGAGGATATCTGTGTCAGCATGAAGGCAAAAGACTATCTTGAATTACCCAAGCTGATTGAGAATGATATTCAGATTGTTCTGGATAAACACGTACAGCAACAGTATGATAAGTTTCAAGAAGACTGTATCATGGAGATTGCAAATACGGAGATAACAGCCTTGAATGCGGCAGCACTGAATACAAAACTGATGCAGTTTGCTAATGGGGCAATCTACCATCCTGATCGGGAGTTTACTGTTTTACATGACTCAAAATTGGATGCTTTAGAAGAGATAATAGAGGAAGCAAATGGTAACAGTGTCTTTGTGGCTTATTCCTTTCAACATGATCTTAAGCGGATTAAGAAAAGATTTCCTCATGCACGTATGCTTAACAGTCCGCAAGATGAGGAAGATTGGAATAATGGTAAAATAGAATTGTTAGTAGCCCACCCAGCATCAGCTGGTCATGGATTAAATCTTCAGGATGGTGGGCATATCATCGTATGGTTTGGGTTAACCTGGAATTTGGAATATTACCAACAGTTTATTGCAAGGTTAATGAGACAAGGACAGAAGGTACCTGTTATAGTACACAGACTTATAGCTATGGGTACAATAGACGAGAAGGCAGCCATATCATTACTTAAGAAAGAGAGAAACCAGGATGATTTGATGGAAGCAATTAAAGCACTTATTGATATGTATAAAAGGCGATAAATGGAGTACCTGCCGTCCCCACCACTCCCGCCTATTTCATTCAATAATAGAATTGTATGTAAAAAATTATAAGCCAAAATAGGCGGCCCAGAATGGCTAGCCTGATTGAAAATAAATTTTTTTAATCAAAATATAGGTTGTAAATTTGTAATATGCAAAACTTAATAGACATCGTAATAAAGGAAATCTATGATACGTATCCTGACGATACGATTATGGGTGATACTTTATACAATAAGTGGATAGACCTATTGGAAATGGGCGAACTGACTACAGTGGCGGAGGTTTATAAATCTATGCGTGATAGCTTTCCAGGTGTACAACCTGGGCAAATCAAGGGTCATCCCTTACAGTTACGTTATAGGTGGATGAAGCTTATCAAGAATGCTTTAACTCTAAGGTTAAATCCTGGATTAAAAACATGGGAGGAAGTGGAATCACAAGCATTGCCTTATAGCCTTAATGGCACAATGGATCAACAGAAACAGTATTATGATCTATTTGGCAGTTATGGGTTAAAAGAATATTTCCTATTTTCACTGGTAGGGAATGTGTACTATCCGAAACCATAAATCAACCATAATGACACGTATCAATGTGGGTATACCACCCAAAGAATTACATCAAAAGCATTTGCTTGCCGAGCATCGGGAAATTAAGCGCATACCTAATGTGGTTAAATCAGGTAAGGCAAATTTGGGTAAAATTCCTACTAAGTTTACATTGGGAACTGGGCATGTTACCTTTTTCTATAATAAACTTGGGTATCTTCTCAAACGGTACAGAGAGCTTTATTCTGAATGCAAACGTAGGGGATTTGATGTAATGTTATACACCGATGCCTGGGATAATATCCCTGAACACCTTATGGGAGATTGGGAACCTACAGAAGCCGATATTGGGTTAATCAGACAACGTATAAAAGAAAAAATAGAATCATGGAACTAATACATACACACGGAGGAGTAAGAGCAAATTCTGGGCGTAAGAGCCTGCCTAAACCTGATAAGAAGATGCAGGTCTATCTCATGGTTAAGACTTCAATAGTGGAGGATCTTGGAGGTAAGAAGGCAGTTCAAGCATTGATGGAGAAGATGATCATTGAGGAACACCAGAAATTCATCTTTGGAGAATCTGGACAGCCAGATAAACAACCAGGGTAGAATTAAGGGCAAATTTCCTAGAAACGAAGCCCAAATGCGCAACGTATACGAAATGCAACTGGAGGGTGCACTTGTATACGTTGAGCATTTGGGCTTCACTCTGTTGGCTAATTGGGTTAAATTCCCGCGAGGTGCAACTCAAAAGCCACTTTGAGGCACTCAGTACAAACGTGGGCAGTTTTAGGGAGGAGGGGCGCATAGTTATTTCCCAGGGCAGCACCAAGCTTACCGCACATACTGGGATGACCTACTTCATTCCTGTCAAGGATATGGGGATTGAGGTCAAATTTCTTAGCATAAAATTCATTGGGCTTTTGGGCGAACTCAGATTGTTTCTGAGCAGCAAATTCTTGGAAGTTCATGGTTGATTATTTTTGGGTTTATTAGATACAATTAGGGCATAACACATTAGGGCCATACCCAGGAGCATCATGGTCAGAATGCCATAAGGCAATGCCATGGAAATAAGATTTGGGCTCATTGTTTTCTGAGTTTGTGGGTCAATCCCTTCCCAGTCATTTTCTCTGGGATATATAAACCTTGGGGAGTTTCCCTGATTTTGGGGAATTTGGACGATTTGGCCTTTAGTTCTTCCAGCCCTTTGATTGAGGACTGCAGCTGTTTCAATTGTTCCCGCAATTGATCGGTGTTGAGTGCTGTCATGGTTGATTTAATTGAGGTTGATGACGGTCCCCTTAAACCACCTGGCGTGTCCGCCAAGTACGTTCCAGGCGATCAAGATACTTGCTTCGTAAGGTTGAAGACTTGTGGCACGTCCCAGGACTGATCCAGGGGTGATTATCCACAACTCACTGAGGGTCATGTTCATGGTTGATAAATTAGGCACCCTGACTTGTAAGGTCAGGGTGCAGGTTAACAGAGATTAATTGAAAAATTCGAAGTGACTGGGGAGGGTAGTAAAACCGTCAGAATGGAGCCAGGAGATGAACCTGTTGAGTAACTTTTTCATGGTTGATTATTTTATGGTTATTGAGGATGTCCCTCAACGGGTTAAGCGGGCTTCTCAGCCCGCGTCCACCCGTTTCTGCGATCTTACTCTGCAAGGTCATTTGCAGGCAGAGCCGCGATTTCTTCTTCAGTCAGGATTTTAACCTGAGAGGCCTCTTTGTAGTGCAGTTTGCCTCCGCTGCGGGTTACATAGTACAGGACGCCTTTCCCTGTGATCTGTTCCCCTGCTTTGTTGGTGAAGGTTACCATCACCCCTTTGGTTTCTTTCGCAACTTTAGGTTTTTCGCCTTTGAGAAGGGCTTTGAGGCGTTTTTCCTCAGCCTTCATTTCATCGATCTTGGCTTTCACCTGATCAGGAGTAAGTCCCTCGATCAATACTTCCTGTGCATTCTCCTGGGAAGTTTCATTGTTAGTTACGATTGTTTCTTCAGTTTGAGCCTGAGTGGCTGTTTTTGTTTTTGCCATGGTTAGGTCAATTTTTATATTTAGTAATTAAGAAATACAATGTAAATATAGAACACAGTTGTTGATTAAAAAAATATTTAGTGTTAAAGTTTTGTTAAAGAAATGTTAAAGCTTTGCAAGTAAATATTTTTGAACCTTGAAACCAGGTAACTAAGATTGTACTTGGTGACTTGACTCTAGGAGTACTTGACGACTGACGTTCGAAGTTCCCTGGTTTCAAGGTTTTTATTAATCATTCAAAGAGCTTAGTAATTAAATACAATGTAAATATAGGACTTAGTTTTGAATTAAAGAAATATTTTCTGAAAAACTTATTAACATTTTACCAGGTAATTTGTTAATAATCTAAGTCCCTATTTTCAAATAACTTTGTAATTAAATACAATGTAAATATAGGACTTATTTTTAAATATATATCAGGAAATGTGTTAAAATTTTGTTAGGGAAATGTTAAAGCCACAGTTTCATAAGTGATTGATCCTCAAGCACTTTTTCAAGGCTCCCCTCAAATACTTTTTTAATATGTATACCCAGCAAATAATTTAAGCCAGCTACGAGTCCCTAATACGATCTCGTACAACGCATACCAGAACGAATACGGAACCCATTACCGATATCCAGGCTTAACCCATACCCACCTCCAGTTAACAAATCATGATCCCTATTTGAATTTAAACACACATAACCAGAACCAATACCAGTCCCATTACCAGACCCAGGCTTAACCCAGATACCGATCCAGATCATCATCCAGAACCAGCCACGGACTCCAGAACAATATCCATAAGATCGAATCTGGAACCCAATACTGGATCCAGGCTTAACCCAGACCATCCTCCAGTACTAGAACATAACCCAGTGCTGAAACTAAGATTTGTTGGTTCCAGAACCAATACCAGTCCCATTACCAGACCCAGGCTTAACCCAGATACCGATCCAGGTGCCCAAGTCGAGTCCCCAAATGCCCTTTTGTGTTTTAACCCACGTCGTTTTTCGTCGCGGTAATTAAATCCAACTTCTAGGTTATCCCCCACACAGGCAAATAACCCAAGCCAGCTACGGACTCCGGAATCGTTCTGGAGCCAACCCTGGTTGCCGATCAGGCATCCTGGCAGTCAATCCAGACCCATCCAGCAACCAGCAACCAGGAACCAGACCCGGATCCAGGCTTATAACCAAACAAGCCTGGTAGCCAGCAAGCCACCCAGACCAATCCCCAAAGACTATGACACTGTGTCGCTTCCAGGCACCCATACCAAAAAAAGGATGACAACTTGGCACTGACCCCAGGGGCCTAATTAGAACGGCTGGAGGCACCGGGCACTTTGGCACTTTGGATGTCTAGGGTACTGCCTCATGGCCTTTCAAAATACGGGCAGGAAATTTTAAAAAAATAAATATTGACTAAGGTGATTATAGTTGTCAACTTAAGTGCTATTTTTGTGACAAACCTATTTTTTAATATGGCAGCTATTTATGATAAGTACACGCACGTAAACAATGGTGCTAATACGAAGCTCGCAGACGTACGCCCTGAAGTGCTCAAAGCCCGCTTCTTAGAATTATTTGCTAACACAGGTAGTATCTCTAAAACCTGCGATCTGTTAGGCATGGTTCGTAGAACTTTTTATCATTGGAAAGCTAATGACCTTGAATTTAAAAAGAAATTCGAGGAAGTAGACGAAATGTGTCTTGGCATGCTCGAAGACGAGGCTCATCGTCGTGCAGTATTAGGCGTAGATAAACCAGTATATCAAGGAGGCAAGATGGTCGGTTATGTGCGCGAGTACAGCGATACGATGCTCATTGTACTCCTTAAAGCACGAGCTCCACATAAATACAAAGAAAGATTTGCCGGTGAGTTAACTGGAGCAGATGGTAAGCCTTTGACCGGCGAGCTTAAAGTGATCCATGTTAATTCTAATATACCTTTAGCACATGAGGAAGCAGACCTTATCATGAATAAGAATGTAACAGACCTACCGTTCGAAGACGTACCTAGCGGGGAACAGGTCATCCAGGAAAATAAAAGAATTGAGGGCAGTAGTTTGAATATATCGGATATAGACGAAATCCTTAAATAAGCACCTAATGATCTTACAAGTATGTGAGCCTCTTTTTTCCGCGAATAAAGAGTCTAAGAAGAAAAAGAATGTAAATCAAGGCGGCACTTCGTCAGCTAAGACTTATACTATCCTTCAGCTATTATTCCTTATAGGGATAGAAGAACCTGGATCTATCATCACTGTTGTAGGACAAGACGTACCGAACCTTAAGAAAGGAGCTATACGAGACTGCTCACGTATCGTGGAAAGCTCTCCGTACCTACAATCGAAATTACGAGATTATAAGAATACTAAAGGGTATAATAAGACTGACCGGATATATGAGTTTAAGAACGGTTCTATCATAGAGTTTAACTCTTATGATAATGAACAGGATGCTAAATCTGGTAAACGTGATTATCTGTTCGTGAACGAGGCAAATGGTATACCTTATGAAATTTACTTCCAGTTATCTATACGTACTTCTAAGAAAGAATTCATTGACTATAACCCAACCAGTAGGTTCTGGGTACATGAAAGATTAATAGGCAGAGACGATTGCGCACTGTTTATATCAGACCATCGTCATAATCGTTTCTTGCTACAAAGTCAGCACGATGAGATTGAAGGTATTGAGGATCCAGAATTATGGAAAGTATATGCACGTGGTATGACAGGTCAAATCCACGGCCTTATCTATCCTAAATACACTATCATCGACGAGATACCTTATCACTTTGAACGCGCTTACGGATTAGACTTCGGATTTAATCACAAGACAGTGCTTATGGAGATAGGCCATGAGAAAGCTAAAGGTAAAGAGAAAGGCAAGTTAGCTTGGAATGAGCTTATATATCAGTCTGAAATTACTATAGGCGATCTTATTGAAATGATGAAGGAATTTAATATAGGCAAAAAACCTATTTATGCTGACCATGCGGCACCTGACAAGATTGAGGATTTAAAAAGAGTTGGTTACAACATTCACAAAGCTGACAAAGATATTAAGAATGGCATTGACTTTGTAAAACGTAATGGCTTATATGTTACTAAGAATAGTACTGGAACTGTAAGTGAATTACGATCCTATAAATTTAAGGTTAAAGATGGTATAACGTTAGAAGAACCTGTTAAGTTTAAGGATGATGCAATGGATGCAGGTCGTTACGGTTCTTATACAGGTTTCAGAAAAAATAAAGGTATATATGTTTCTGATAACATGACTGAAGATTTAGGGTACGATGATAGTATGTTAGAAGCTGTATAGCTTACCAGATGTTAATAAATTTATTTTTAATTGTCATATCAATGTTCTATTTTTATATTCCTTTTCGTTGAAATTTTATTCTAAACCTCAAAACATGTTTACCATGAAGAAAAGAATCGCAGTATTCCTGCTTCTCGGTGCCCTTCTGTCGGTGCCCTCGGTTAACGTACACGCCCAGCCCCTCGACAAGGATGTAGGCGCCGTGTACGCTAAAGCCGAAAAAAAATGTAACCTGAATAATTTCGAAAATGTGATCCTGAACCAGGCCCCTGTCCCTGCCGCGGCTGAAGTCTTCCTGCTGGAGAGCTATCCGCTGGAATATACCTGTATCGCCGCTGGAGCAAATGACTGCCTGGAATTGAATGTACCGGTAATTACTCGCCTGGAAGTGCCCAAAGTGGCAAATACCTATAATCTTATGACCCCGGCTGAGACCCGATCGTGTAAAACATATAAATCTACAACGTTCCATTTACCGGACAAAGTCTAAGGACTATATGGACTAAATAAAGGAAAAGCCCCGTCAGTCAGACGGGGTTTTTTACTATGCTTAAAATAAATTTTTATTTGTCATACCTATATCGTATATTCGTATTTAATTAACACATCTTTTGTTATGAGAACCTCAAACGAAATTTTAGCAGAAGTAGTAAAATTAATTACTGACTGCAAAGATCAATCTCTCACTTTACTCGCTGAGGCTAATAGCGGCCCGTTGAGTATTAAAGTCAGTACTACTCTGACTAACCTCGCTAACAATATCAGCTTCATTGCTGGTATGGGTATCTCCTCTAATTCCTCCCTTTCCGGCAACCTTGAACCGGTAACAAGATTCATGGGCGAAGACATTAAACGCCCTGAAGTAATAAAAACTGAAGACCTTACACCTAAAGAACTTGAAATCAAGTTGTTCCTGGAAAAGGTTGAAAAGCTTTCTGATTATATCAAAGAGACAGATGCCACTCCTGCCAGTATCATCGAAGCTTATTCTATGGATTCCGACAAACTGGTAATCCGCGGGGTAGCTAAAAAAGCCGGTCTTGAGAATTACAAAACTGGTAATATCGATGAACAATTCATTGCGGATATTCGGAGCGCTTTTTTAGCCAATGATGAAGAAGCGGCTAAAGTTAAAGCAGCCCAGATCAAATTATCCGGTGAAGATGAAAATAATGAAGCCGCAGAAGAATTCAAATGAGAGTACAACTTAATGGGGAAACAGTAGTTATCCCCTCTTCTTTATCTGAAATTACACTTAAGCAGCGCATAGAGTTTCAAGCCCAATACGGCGATCAACTTGATGCGATGCTTAAGTCTATTTTAGAAATTGAGGATCCTGATGAAAAGGAAATAGAACTAACCCAGTTCCAAATAGAACGTATGGTTAGGACTGTAGCCTTTTTTCTCAATACAACGGTTGATGCCTTAAAAGAATCCCAAAGTTTAGATCAGATAGCCAATTTGTATTATCCCAATTTATCTTTATTACTCGAAGAGGAAAATATCACTCCAAAGTATGAATTTGAATGGATTGATAGTAAGTGGCATCTCCATGTCCCTGAATTAAAGAATGGTCATAAGATGACTTTTGGTGAGTTTATAGATTCTAAGCAGATAATCCAGGATTTATTAGGGCTATCAAAGAATAAGTGGGAATGCTTAATACCTTTATGTGCTATATTCCTCCGTAAAGAAGGAGAAGAATATCAGGAATCTTTTTTATATGAGGATAGTGATCGATTAAAACTCATGGAAACTGTTCCATTAGATATAGCCATTCAGGTAGGTTTTTTTTTGAGCAATTCTCTGAATACGTTCATAAAAACTTCCCTGTCTTTTCACCGTCCAGACTTAAACATACAGGAGAAAATATAAAAAGGCACTTTGAACAATTTGGTTGGATAAATTTCTTGAAAGCAATAGCCATAACTAAAGTTTTTGATATACCGAACAAAGGATTAAACTCTTTAGACTGTGCACGTTTATCGCCCTGTTTCGATGTACTAATTTATGCTAGTGAAGATAAGCTCTTTAATGAAAGCCAAAACCTCGATTTAGAAAACAATAAAAATCAGTAAACATGAATCCCCAAAATGTAGAACAACAGTTTAACGAGCAACTGAAAACCCTTTTAATGGATATGCCTTTTGGTAAACATCCATCAGGGCAATGGTATAATACAGCTCTCGAAGCTTTACACTATGCATCACCTTTATCAATGGGATTAACCTCAATGGAAATGTCAGTGATAGTTATAGCCGTAAGAGCTAAACTCGACTTATCCTGTTATAATTTTGCTATCGTTAACAATCTTCTCGAAGCAAAATCCTGCAATGATTTAAACTTCGCCAATATAGATGCTTATGTTGCTTTCATGGCTGAAGTAGAAGAGTTATCTGCTGAATGGAATAAACAGACAGCTGAAACGCGAGAAAACCTTATCAAGGATATCATTGATAAACAGCAGAAAAAAGCCCCTGTGTTACAAATGACACCGGTTAAAGAATAACAATGAACGGATATACTTTTATAGGAAACCTCTTCAAGTCTGTCTTATTTGACTCACCTATCATTCAAGGCCGATTTAATATAGCCTATCGATATGGAGCCCAGGAGATCAATTCGGATATTCTTGGAGAGGTTTTAACTGATTTAGGAGAAGCCAAAGTATATCCATTATGTGTAATGGCTCCTCCTCACAGCACAGTGGAAATAAGCGGAAAAGCTGGAGAATGGGAAAGATTAAGGATCATAATGTTTTTTGTTGATACTACTTTCTATACCAATAGAACTGTTAAATCCCCTAATCTTAAAACTAAAACAAGTACACAATCTGTACCGCAAGAGTGGCAGAACATGAAAATAGCCGCTGTAAACTTTGTAAGAGCTTTAAGCATCTTGCAACGTTCCACTATAAATTCTCTTTTCCGTATACCAAATAACCAGACTTTAATTGTACCTATTTCATCTATTGGCACAGATAGAGTATCTGGAGTACGTCTTGCTTTCGATTTCGATCTTTATATAGGATGTGATATACCAGATTATACTGATTATACAGGTGATCTTAATGTAGGATATACCAGTAAGGTGCATGAAGTATCATCTGATTGGGTATACAATGTTATTCCTGGTAATTATCTTATCGACAAAATCATTGTATTACCTGGATCATCTGCTTCTATAAAAATAGGTAGTACCTTAAATGGTAATGAGTATTTTAATACTACTGAAATAGCCCCTATTCAAGGAGGCATATTTGATATTAATCTCTTAGCATCTTCACCTTCTTCTATATATTTCACTGGTATACCTGCGGATTCTAAAATAATTATAATAACTCAAAATGTACCTTCATAATATGGAAGTTCCTTTTGTAAAAGACATGTCTGAATTACCTGCAGAAAAGGTATTAGCTATAAAACTTTACGCAGCTAAGATAAGGAGGAAATTTCCTCACTTTAAGGAGCAGAGAGTAGCTCGTAAAGTAGCCGAACATTTCAAAATAAATCTAATCGACGATAAAACGAATTTTAAGCCGCCTGCCGGTTCCGTGAGCCCCGCCTGAATGTTACATTAATACAAACGGCTAGCTTAATTTTTACGAAAATAGCGGAACCGGCAGGTGCCTTAAAATTAACACTGAAAAAATGAGAGAATTAGCAATTTTAATCCCTGATGAAGAAAGGACATTCATCCTTGAAAATAACTACATAACTAAAGCAGTAGGTATTCAAGGAAATCCTGAAATGGATTATTTAGCTAAACTCTGGAAATATTTTATAGAACCGGATTTAGAACTAACTTGCAATGCTTGTTACGATCGGGTACTTAAAAACTTTAAGCAATTACAATCTGTTTTAATAGATTTAGAAAGAGAGAATAATACCTTAAAAAGTTTATGATCAATATAACAGATATTTATTTTGGTGCGCAGCGTTTAATAAACGAAGCTATCCGAATTGAACACTCTGCTCAAGGACATAATCTTACAGGTACATTAGAAAATTCTCTCAATGGTAAAATAACTAAAAACGGAAGACACGACATCTTATCAGGTTTTGCTGTCAAGTATGCTAAAACCTTAAATGAAGGTATAAAACCTCAAGATGTTAATTCTAACGTAATTCCTGGGCTTATAAAATATTTCATATTAAGAGGTTTAGGCCCTAAAGAAGCAGAAAGAGCTGCTGTAGCAACTTTTTACAAGTGGAAACAAGAAGGCATGAGTACAGAAGCTTCTAAAAGATTTTCAAGTACAGGCGAACGTCAGCACTTTATAGAAAGAGCATTTGAGAAGAATGAAAATGCTTTAGATAGTTACATGCTTAATACACTTGATTTTTCTATAAATGAGCATTATTCTAAAACTAAAAGCGAAACAATCTAATGCCAATCTCAATACCCATACAACCTTCTGCTGATAGTTTTCATGTAGCTTATAGACCTATCAATCTTAAAGCATTATTGCCTAATTTAATGCCTATAGTATTTTGTGATGTCTATTTCAATAACATATTCTATAAAACTATATCAAGTACTATATCGAGTTTAGAAATCATATTTGATATCCAAGATGCAGCTCAAGAATATCTTACTAAATATCTACCATCTAATGGTAATTCGACTATCTTACCTGCTAGTGGAATAATGTCAAATTGTTACTGTAAAATAAGAGGATCATCAGTAAATTCAGAAGGATTAATCGATATAGAAGGGAATATACCTATTCAAGCTACTGGTGGTACTCCCGCACAATCTGGAGATGGTATTAAGTCTAATACTTTCTATATCCTTAACTCTACTTTACAGCATGAGGATAATCAAAATCTGTTAACCCATCTATCTTCTTTCAAACAGAATACATGGCATGCCAATGCTTATCCCTTAACGCATAGAAAAAATAATTACAAGGTCGCTAGCAGTGACTTTTTTCCTATATTAAACAATTCTAATTTAGTCCCTTCTTGCCTTAAGTTATACTATACTTTAAGTTCAGGAGGTACTGGACTTGTAACTGATTGTACAGTATTTCCTAGCTGTCCTATAATTACAGGTATTACTATATCTAGTGTAGATAATGCTGATACTACTCAAACTTTTACATTTGGATGGAGTACACCTGATCCCTTATTAACTAATATAGAAATTCAGTATAAACCTAATGGTACTGGAACATGGATTCCAGGACACATGGCTGGATTAGCATCAGGACATACGTGGATATTACCTTTAGGATTAATGGATTTTAGATTCATAGTATATGGAGCTTGTAATCCTACTACTTCAGCTAGTTTTGAAGGATATGGAGTAACAATACCTTCTTGTACACCTACAGGAGTAGTAGGTTCTCCTGCTTTACCTGATGCAACTGTTAATACTGCATACTTCTATGAAATATCTTTAACTGGTTCTCAGCCTTTTGATTTAGTTGTAAATAGCAAACCTAGTTGGATGACTATTGCTATTATAGCTGATAAAATAAGATTTACAGGTACTCCATTATTTGCTGATATAACTCCTTCAGTATTAGTAGATATTTCTGTTACTAACTGTTCTGTTTCACCTTATAATTTTTCAGATACTATTGAAGTAAAAACTATTGTTATTTCAGATAACAGTACTCTGCATAACAATACAGGATTATCTTCTTCTGCAATGATACTGCTTAAGACAACTAGTCCTACTCAATTTTTAATAAATTCCGTAGCTTTAGCAGTAGGAGAAACTAAAACTTTTTATTGTCCTAACTTTACAGGAGTTGATATTCAGTTCTGGGCATCCGGTCTTGTTGCTGGTTCAGCTACTCTTACTTCTAACGGTAATACCTATACAGGTATAGTATCTGGAGTGCATATTGCCTTTTTAAATGTTGATATTGTTAACTCTGTAGCTATAGAAATATACTTATAAAATGCCTGATATACTTTATATACCAAATGGGCCTAAAAACCTTGCGTCAAGATTCCCTTCTTTAGATTTTACGAAAGTAGATTCTTACAGAATAGAATTGTTAAATGATTCCAGTGTTGTTATAGCTTCTACTGTTACAAATAAAGTAGTTAAGGTATGTCCTGATGATGTTTATTTACATTTTGTAAATTATTTAGGCACTATTGATTCATTAGTTTTCAAAGTAGTAAATATTGATAAAGATACTAAATCTGATAACTACCAAATACCTACTTCTAATCCTTTAGTTAAAAATACACACGGTATAAACAGATTTAATATCCGTTCTAATAATTTTTATCAGATTTCGGCTGAATTCCAGGAAGAAGAATTAGATTGGTTAAGCGAGTTTAAAGATACGCCATTTGCCTGGATTGAATGGGTAGGTATACAGAGTCAAGCTGATGATTATATCCCTATCATAATTTTAGATAGCAAAATAAACATAAGGAAAGATACAGAAAGATACAGTTATACCATAACAGTTGATTTTTCTCTTTCTCATGAAAAACTATTAACTCGTGGGTAAATATTTGCAAATAATAATTGACAATGATCAAGTAGATCTTCCTTTAACAGAAGATATACCATTGTCTATTAACTATAAGCTTGAAGATGATAAAGATTTCACTACTAAAAGAGGTAGTGAAGCCTTAAGTATTACTTTACCTGCTACACCTAAAAATGACAGGATTTCTAATACTTTCCACAATCCTGGTGTAGAAGACTTAACAACTGGTCAAATACACCAAAACTTAAAACAAGCTAAGATTATACACAATGGCGTAGAATTACTTATAGGTAAAGCTTTTCTTAAAGAAGCTTCTCATACAGATCGGCCATTAAATTATGAATATGATTTTTATGGTAATAATAGTGATTGGGTAATTGATCTGAAAGAAACTAAACTCTATGATTTACTCAAACACATAAATTTTGTCTTTACTAAGCAACATATTATAGATAGTTGGGCTTATAATGGTACTAACGAATCTATACCTTATGTGTTTGCACCTGTAAGATACGGTCAGGCAATGGAACCTTTTATATCTTTAGTAGATGGAAACACTATAGAAGATTATAACATGATTCCAGAATACATGAAACCTGCTTTGAGTAAATACTGGATAATTTATTGGGCTTTTAAGAGTTTAGGATATAAAATAAAATCAGACTTTTTTGATTCTAGTTATTTTAGACGTCAAGTAATGCCGTGGACGTGGGGAAGCTTTTTAGATTCTGATGGTACTAAATTAGAGGTATTAAAATTCTTAGCTAAAAGTACTGAAACTATAGTTAAGAATAATGTATCTTTTACAGGGTTTATAGATGTCAAAGCAACTAATGATTATCAAAATGGAGCTTACGATAATAGCGGAGTATATGATTATGCTAATCCTTTAATGAGGTGGACATATCTTACAGCTCCTCAATATAACTTTGGATTATTGCAAGCAATGTTCCATATAAGCGTATTTGTCAACGCTAAAGTATCTGGAAATAGTGATACAGAATTACGTGTACAATGGTTTAAGAATGGAACCAGAATTCAAAATGGGGATGATAATGGTAATGGTACCAAGTTAATGGAATTAAATGCTCCAGATATAGGACAAAGAACTTTTGTAGGCTTAGTAGAAGACTGGTTTCCTATAATAGTTAACCAAGGAGATATTATAACAGCTAAGCTCTATTTGCATACTTTTAAAAGTGGATTAGGTCAAGTTAAATTTTCATGTTCTGTTGATTCTATAGAAATAGATTATTTCAAAACTCCTATAGGTGGAACAGTAAATTTTGAAAACCTATTATCCTTAAAAAACTACAAATTCTTAGACTACTTTAGAGGTGTAGTAGATGAGTTCGATTTAACTATACAGACTGATAATTCTATAAAGACTGTGTATATAGAACCTACTCATCCTTACTCCCTTACTAATGATTTATCATTAACATCTGGAGGATATTTTAATGGTAAATATTTAGACTGGTCTAGAAAACAGGATATATCCAAAAAATCAGTCCTTTATTATTTTTCAGATTCTGAAAGGGAATTATTATTTGGTTATAAAGATGATAGCAATGATGGAACATTGAAAAAGACTCAAGATAGGAATAACATAAGAGTAGGACAGGCTAAGTATGTATTACCTAACAGATTTTTAGTAGGTCAAAAACCAATAGAAAACCGGTTCTTTGCCCCTACTATGCATTATGAAGTACATCAGTGGGCTTTAGATTTATTAGAGCCACCTCAAATGATCATAATGGCTCCTGAAAATGTTTCTAACTTATCTAACAACGAAGCGCAGAATACTTTTTTACCTAAATCAGTTTATTATAAAGGTACTACTACAAACTACAAATGGATATTCGATGGAGAAGATTTTCACCCTTATCCTTTCATGTTTGCAGTAAATTATAAAGCAGGAGGCGAGAATGATCCTATATTATCTTATTGTGATGAGATGATAGGTAATGTAAAAGGCAAAGGATTACTTAGGAGATTTTTCTTACAAAGATTAAACATAATGGCTAATGGAGAATATTACGATACATGGTTTAAGCTTAATAACAACGATGTAGCTAATATACTTCACAGAGAATTTATAATCTGTAGAGGACAAAAGTGGGAAATAGTTCAGATAGATTATGAACCTCTTAAAAATGAATCTTCAAGAGTTTTATTAAAAAAATGGACTCCTGTAATAAATGGCTAACAATAATATATATCCAGATTTTTCTAACTCTAAATATGATATAGGGTATGTAAGAGCTTTAGTCTTAATATCAGATATAGTAGTTAGTTCTTCTTCTAGTACTACTGGTAAAGAGTCAGATAAGATTCCTGAAATAATTGACGATTCAGTAGAAACATTTTTAAAAGTAGATGGAGGTTATGCTGCTGCAATATATTTACCATCACAAACAATAAACGGAGGTAACGCTAATGGCTGATATTATTCAAATACGAAGAGACTTAGCTGCTGAATGGACTACAGTAAATCCAACATTAGCGAGCGGTGAGTTCGGATTAGAAACCGATACTAAACTCCTAAAATTAGGAGACGGTACTACTCCTTGGAATACTTTGCCTTATCTGTTTGGCTCTACAATGGCTTATACAGATAGAATTGTTTTGTCAGCAGATGGGTTTTATGACTTACCTCAATATTATTTATTGGAAAATTTAGTAGTCCAACCTACTTCTGATATAAACCTTAAAATAGGAAGTACAGCTGGTGGAGAGGAATATTATTTAGAAACCGAAGTATTATCTTCGACTGGTGCTGTCTATGCAATAAATTTATTTTCAAATGTAACAAAAAGGTTGTATTTTAGCGGTATAACAGCTAACACTGCAATAGTATTGTTTCGTAAATATGTAAAACAGGCGTAATATCTATGAAAAAAATTCTCTTAAGCTTAATTCTTATCTTATCCATTGCTGATTTGTATTCACAAGATATAAACTCAAGGGTAGATAATTTAACAGTGAATAAAAGGCTGTTACCTCCTTTTATTGATACCATATTTGTACCTTCAAGAATAGGACAAGTAGTAGTACGTCCACAAGACTCTTTGTGGTACGTAGGTATTAAAATCACAGCTGGCGGAAAGAAATGGGATTTATTAGGTAATTGGATAGGTGTAGTACCTGGCGGTAGTCCTATAGATACTACTAACCTTTCTAACAGAATTAACTCTAAGGCTGACAGTAATTCAGTTTGGAAACGTGGCGGTAATGGCGGAACTATTCCTGGTACTGATTTTATAGGTACTATTGATAATAAGGATTTTATAGCTAAAACAAATAGCTTAGAAAGATTACGTATTGAAGCTAATGGAAATGTAAGGATAAAAGATACCGCTAAAACGCGTAGTCTTATGTCTGATCCTTACGATAGTGCAGACTATGAAATAATTATATTTCCCGATATTCAAAACATGATTGGATTCAGATCTTTTTATTCAAGATCGATGTTTCAATGGTTAAAAGATTCAATGGCTGCTAGAAATGTAAAAGCCTTGATACAAGTAGGAGATATTACTAACCTTAATACTACTAAAGAATGGGATACCTTAACTAACCAGCTTAGTCTTATTACTCCTACAAGTTTACCTTATATCATGCCGCCTGGTAACCATGATTATGGAAATGCTTTTAACCCTTCTACAAGGGATTCTACAATGTACAACAACTATTTAGGCGTATCTCATTTTTCAGGTAAACCTTGGTATGGTGGACATTACGGAGTATCCAATGAAAATTACTGGATTCATTTTACAGCAGGTGATCGTAAATATGTAGCAGTAGGTCTTGAGTTTATACCTCGTGATGTTGTATTAACCTGGGCAGGTAATCTCATTGATTCTATTTATAATGCAGACCCTACTGTTGAGGTAATGGTTGTTACTCATGCATATATTTCTCAGTTAGGAGAATTAGCTACTGATACATCTGTATATAGTGGTAATACTTATGGTATGGGAGCTGATAATTCTGGTAAAGAAATATGGGAAAAACTTATAAGAAGCAGACCTAATATTAAGTGGGTATTTTCAGGCCACTTCCTTATACCTAATATACATGCTAATAGAGGATTAATGGCCCGTATAGTAGGAGTAGGTGATCATGGTAATCTTGTAAACCAAATATTCATAAACTATCAAGATGATGTAGATTGGGGAGATGGTTATTTTCTTAGATTACAATTTCACCCCACTAAAGGAACTGTTGATGCTAAGGTTTATTCTAGTTACACAAATGCTTACGACTCAAGAGTAAGTTCTTATGTATTAGAAGACCCTGCTATAGCAATAAAATCCAGTATCGGAGTAAAAAATGATGTTACAGTTGGTAGAGATTTAAGAGTTGAGGGGGATCTTAAAGTAAAAACCCTTAGTCCATTTCGTATACCTTATATTGGTAATGATAGTCGTTTTAGAGATACTGATTCTTTATATTATAACGCGGACAGTGCTAAAATGGTTATACAGAACATAAGGGCTAAAGGAAAAATAAATACCGATAGTTTAGAGTTTTACTATAGTAAAATGTTATCAAGAAAAAATGGTAAAACAAGGATTCTATTCGGAGACAAAATAATTTCACTTTATGTACCTGATATTTTTGATACTACTGCAACTAATGGTAATCTATCTCGTACAGGAATTTATATAGCTAGTTTTATGGATAGCAGCTATAAAATGGCTAGAGGATACATGTTACGTACATATAAATCATTTGAACCTTTAGACCAATTTACTGGATCATATTTAGGCTCTAACATTTATCAACCTGAACAATCTAATTCCTTTACTACCCGATGGTATTTGCCTAAAGGATCCTATACAGTTAATGGAGCAATGGATTTTCCTAATGCAAACGTCTATAATGTTTTGAATATAGGAGGTAGAGAAGATTCTGTAAATATAACATTTGGAGCAGGTTCTCTTTATGGTATGATAAATAATATGGCTAGAATAGATTTAGCACCCAATGCTAGCCAGTACGTAAATAATTATGGTACAATAAGTAACTATGTATCTTTCATAAAAGCTACTAGAAAAACTACCTCTATTATAGAATGGCTTAATCACTATGCAGTAGCTCTTACAGGAGGTACTGATAATGGTCAAGTAATTCAAACAATGGTAGGTCTTCATATATCACCAATGCAAACTGGTTTTACTAGAAGACTGTGGGGTGTATTACAAAATGGTAGCACTGAAACTTATTCTGCTTTCAATCGCTTGATAATAGGAACTGATACTACAATTGCTAATATGGGTTCTAGTAATAACTTATGGAGTCAAGGCGGATTAAGACTTACTAGTTTACCTACTGGTACTAAAGCTAAATTTCTCATGATAGATGCAGTAGGAGACGTTTATGCTGCTGATACAACTGGGTTATATGGTGGTGGAGGTGGAGGTGGATCAATGGTTTATCCTGGAGCTGGAATAGCAGTTTCAACCGGATCAGCATGGGGAACTTCTATAACAGATAATTCTAGTAACTGGAATACAGCATTCGGATGGGGAAACCATGCAGGATTATATCCTACAGTAAGTAGATTTTTAGACTCTTTGACAAATCATACTTCACGTTTCGATGCAGTAACATCTGCTCTTGCAACTAAGCTTAATATTACTGATACTACAACTAAAACGTGGGATTGGGCAGATATTACAGGACATCCTACTTTCTTATCATCTGAAACTGATCCTGTTTATTCAGCTTCTTCATGGTTTAGTACAACTAACAATTCTAGTAACTGGAATACTGCATTTGGATGGGGAAACCATGCAGGACTTTATCCTACAGTTAGTAGATTTTTAGATTCCTTAACAAATCATACTTCACGTTTCGATGCAGTAACATCAGCTCTTGCAGCTAAGCTTAATATTACTGATACTACAACTAAAACGTGGGATTGGGCAGATATTACAGGCCATCCTACTTTTTTAACTTCTGAAACTGACCCTGTTTACTCTGCTTCTTCTTGGTTTAGTACAACTAATAATTCTAGTAACTGGAATACAGCATTTGGATGGGGTAACCACGCAGGATTATATCCCACAGTTAGTAGATTTTTAGATTCTTTAACAAATCATACTTCACGTTTTGATGGGGTAACTTCTTCACTCGCTGCTAAACAAGATTTGTTAGTCAGTGGAACTAATATAAAAACTATAAATGGTTCTTCTATATTAGGAAGTGGAAATTTAACAGTTTCAGGATCTGGATTAAGTGATGGAGATTATGGCCACATAACAGTAGGTGGATCAGGTACTACTATGACAATTGATGATGCGGTAGTTACTCTTGCTAAATTGCAGAATATAGCTAGCGGTAAAGTAATTGGTCGTACTACTGCAGGATCAGGTGTACCTGAAGAAGTAACTGCAGCAGTATTAAATTTAACATCCCCAGCAACTGGTCATCACTTAGAATACAATGGAACTACTTCTGAATGGGAAAATAAAGCCTTAATGGCTCTTTCTAAATTAGATATATCTGGGGCTTCACAAGATACGGCTGTCTTAAATGATTTTATACCCTTATACGATGCTACAGAAGCAACAAATAAAAAGATTAAAGTAGATGATCTGTTGCATATATATAATCGTACATTCAGGAGAACAAGTGCTTATGATTATTTCAACGAATTTATTAATACAGTAACTACTACTTCACCTGGAGCAGAAGTTATGGCTACTAATAGTGGTACTGGTGCAGCAACTTCAACTCAAGCTACTGATGCTTCAAATAGAGTAGGTATAGTAAGAACTACAACAGGAACAACAGCTACTGGTAGAAGTTATGTAAACTCTGCAGGTTCTAGTGTAAGATTAGGAGGTGGTACATGGGTTTATGAACAATATGTAAATATAGCAACTCTTTCTACTAGTACAGAAAGATACCAAGCTTTATTTGGATTTTTTGATACCTATACTGCAGCCAATCAGGTTGATGGTGCGTATCTATTATACGATGAAGGAGGAGTTAGTACTGGATCAACAGCTTCTGCAAACTGGCAATTAGTTACAGTAAATAACTCAACAAGAACGTTTACTACAACTACTACAGCTGTAGCTAATGCTTCATGGGTTAAACTTAGAGTAGAAGTTAATGCTGCAGGTAACCGTGTAGATTTCTTTATTAATAATACAAATGTAGGAAACCATACTACTAATATCCCAACTACTGCAGGCCGTGAAACAGGATTTGGATGGGGTATGATAAAGTCAGTAGGTACTACAGCAAGAACTATTGATACTGATTATTTAATGGTAGTAGCAGATTATACAACTGATAAATGATGAGAAAGTTATTAACTATAGTATTTATTTGTTTAGGATTAGTTTCTTTTGGACAAAAACAGTTTTTAGGAATTGTAAAACCTATTACAGCTCCTTCTTGTCCTACGCCTATAACTTTAACTTCAGTAGTAAATCTTACAGAAGATCCTCCTGAAACCTATGTTATTTTTCCTACTTTGTCTTCTGATGGGAATGCAAAGGTAGTTCAAACTATAACAGTAACAGATAGTGCTAGATTCCAATCTGAATACCAGTCTACAAGTAATACTGATCACTTCGCTCTCTGTTGGGATGCAAACTCAAGTCTTGCTACTTCTTATTATTCTACGGCTAAATTTGTTGTATTTGTATATGCTGGATATTACTGGTATAATTATAACCAATTAGGAGCAACTGATTCAGGTATACCTGCAGTTAATGGAGATTTATTCTGTTTATTTAGAGATGTATTTGGTAATATATATTTCCAGTATAAGCGTGGAACTTATTGGACAAATATTCAATTAATGGAAGAAGCTAATACCTCAGTATTAACTCAATACATTTCAGCTGCTAATGATGGAACTACAGCTTATTCTCTGAAAAACCCTCGATATTGTATTTACTAAAGCAAAAAGTCCTCAATTAATATTAAAAACAAAAAAACATGAAAAAGCAAATCTTCATTCTCGTTGCAATCTTTGTATCTGTTAATGTCTTCGGTCAATTGCCTAATAAAGGTATTGTACCGCCTATTAAAGATACTACAGTTAAAGCTGCTAAAGATACAGTATTTGTTCCTGTCTATTTAGTAGATATTACTGATACTGTACCTGCTAATATCACGTTTGAAAGGAAAAAAGGAAAAGGTCACCTGCGATTAGTAAAAGGGTACGCCCTTTATCGCGGTTTCAAAGTTTACGATAAAGAACCTAAATGGGTAGTTAAACCGGATTTTGTAGGGGCATTAGATGCAAAGAAAAAACCTATTAAAAATGTAATACAGGTGTTATGAAATATTTGATATTAATATTCTTTGTCTTATTTTCTTTTAGTTCTAAATCTCAGTCTTTTTCTATCGCAATAGACGATAGCATAAAGATATACCGTTATTCTCCTGCAGGAAAATTAAATGGTAAATTCATTGTTACTAAGTATTCCCAATTTCGTTCAGGATATTACCAATCTTGCTTCGATGCTTTTATCCAATTTATCAGAAATGAAGAAAAGCAAATGGATCTGATGAAAAAAGTATTAGATTTGATTGAACCCGATGGAACGATAAGGTATCCTATTGAATTTAAAAAGGCTTGGGAAGATTATTACAAGGTGAATCAAAGATTTTAACTAAAACTTAGAATAATTATTTTTTATGAATCAGAATGCTTGGTTTTTCCTAATAGCTCAAGGAATGGCTTTAGTAGGAGTAGGCTTTACAATCTATATGAATATTAACCTTAAGTTAAAAGAATTAGAGTTAAGGTTAAAGGCAGTTGAAAAGCAAGATGATAGTATCATAAGAAAGATAGATAATCTCCAGAATAGTGTTAATGAGATAAAGGTAACGCTGGAGAAGAAGATGGACAAAGAAAATTAATACAAGTATGAATAACACAATCATTGAAGCCGTTAATATTATTCTCGGCGGTAAATCTGGTGGCTATTATGTAGCTGGATTCTTTTTTTCTGGATTAGCTATTATCTTAAGCCTCTATCATTCATCTAAAAAACGTAATCCCGCAAGTCCTAATACGCCTGAAAGATTCTCGTGGACTTTCTTATTCTGGGATAATACTAAACGGGTAATTGCTACTCTTATTGTTATGTTTATATTATTCCGGGTATTTGATTTATCAGAACCCTTAATAATGATAGGAGTAGGATTTATCTGTGCATTATTCCTTGATAAAGTAATAGAAGCTCTTATGTCTAAAAGTGATATGATAGCAAAATTACTGGGTATGGATAGGGATAAATTTCCCCAAAAACCTAACCAACAATGAAAAATAAACCCTTTATAGCTTTATTCATATTACTTGCCGTGCTTATGGCACTTATAGTAATATCTTTTGCTGGGTGTAAGTCTTTAAAAATACTCAGCAAACATGATCGTGATAGTGCATCTGTTAAAACTTCAGTGATAGATAGTAAAGATTCTTCTGGAGGTGGTGGAGTTAAAAAAACAGGAGAACGTACTAAAGAGGACTTCGAATGGTGGAAAGTGATAATCCCTGGACGTGATACTACTGTTAATAATTTTTATCCACAGCCAATTATCTACGAAGGCGGAAAAGGGACACGTGATACAGAAAAGCAATCTGTTGATAGTACTTTCTATTACAACATACTCAAATTGCTTTCTCAGCAAAAAGACTCTACTAGAGAATCTTCTTCTGATTTAGATTCTTCTAAATCTGTAAAAACTAGTGGGCTAGGTTTAACAATGGTTGTTAGCCTAATTATTGGATCTATATTACTATTTGAATTGATCAAACATTTCTCTAAAAACTATACAATAATAAAAAAAGCAAAATCATGAAACAAGCTAAAGAATTTAACTGGAAAGTATTTGCCATCGCTACTGCGATAATCTATTTCGTATTCCAGATGTTTACCTGGTATGTAAAAAGCCAGAAAGAGTTCAGGGTAACCTACCATTCTGCTGTTGAACAAACCCCTACTGAAAACGGCGGTTACGTAGCAGGTTCTCCTGCTCTTTATACTGTAGAAATCTCTCCGGCTTTAGCCTGGGAGAAAGCTAAAGCTGATAATAAGGTTTGGCATAATATAAGCCTTATCCTTATTGTTTTAGCTGCAGTATTTATAACCTTAATGGCAATGGAAACATTTGAAATGGATCCTAAAGGAGCCGATGCAATTCTTTTTGTATTGCTTGGATTCGCTATAGCCTGCTGGTTCGCTGCGTATTCTTCTCTATTCGTATCTAATTCGGTGGACGTATCTCCGCAAGTGTATGAAACTTACAAATCTTCATTGTCTGAATTATTCAATAAGACTTTGATCAAGTAATATCCCTATGAAACGCCTACTGATAGTAGTTATTATGATTGCCCTTAGTTACTTGAATGTAACGGGGCAATCTATTAAACTCAAAGACCATATTCCTTCTGCTGTTTCCTTTGCTGTTGCTGGAGCATTTGAAGGTACTATGGATTATCTCCAATTTCATTATGATGGTAACAGTCAATTCTGGCAACCTGATATTAGTTGGATGAATAAGTATAAAAACCGTGATCCCAGACAAGGATTAACTTTTATGGGTAGATGGTTTGTAACTGGAACTGACGGATGGCATGCAATGAAAGGTGGTAAGAATGCTTTTACTGTCGTGGGTTTAGTATTACATCCTTATTCAAAAGGTCAAAAGTGGTACTACTATGTAATAGAAGGTGTTTCGTATTGGATAGCTAACAAAATTGGATTCCATTTAACCTATAATTTAATTTTAAAATGAACTACAAATTTTTAGACAATGTAGGCCCCTTGCCTAAATTAGTTGCTACTGCTTTACAGTATTTAGGGATTAAAGAAATTCCCGGTGCTAAAAGTAATCCTATTATTCTTAATATGGCTCAGCAATTAGGTATCGGAGAAATTTACAAAAACGATGATACTAGCTGGTGTGGTTTATTCATGTCTTTCTTATTCAAGATCACTAATAAACCTTTTCCTGATCTCAAAGGAGATGCTTTTAACTATTTAAGAGCTGCCTGGTTTATAGGTTACGGAGATCCTGTAAAAAGAGGTGAGGAGATGCTCGGAGATGTACTTATCTTCAAACGCGAAGGTGGCCACCATGTAGGTCTCTATATCGCTGAAAGCGAAGATACCTTCCATGTATTAGGAGGTAACCAAAGTAATGCGGTTACCATTTCTGAAATAAAGAAAACGAGATTAGCATCTGCCAGACGCCTTTATCGGACAGGAGTACCTACTTCTGTTAAGAAATATTACGAAGATTCTACTGGAAAGATCAGTACGAACGAGGCGTAAAAGATGAAACTCTTTACAATTGATTTTAAACTGCCTGCCGTTCCCACCACTCCCGCCTAACATGTTGACTAATATAAACTATCAGTTCAAAAAATAATCAAATAGCGGGATCGGCAGGCAGCTTAAAAATAACTCTCAAAATACCCTAAATCAAATGGCTCAGCAAGTAACGAAGATATACGAATTACGTACGATAGGATATGATCAGATTGTAAAGGAACTTAAGAGCATAGAGAAAGCTTTTGAAAACATAAAAATTCTCAAGCAAGCTCTTGCTAAACAGAAGATGTCAACTGATGATGTGATTGCCATTAAACAATTAAATCTTCAGTTAGAAGAACAGAAACGGAAAACGATCGAATTAAGGATTGAAAGACAAAGATTAGTAAATGAGGGTAAGGCTTTACAAAACCAAAAGCAGGCTGAGATAAATCAATCTAAAGCTGCTGTCTCTGCAGTGAATGCTGAAATAGGAAGTTATAATGACTTAGCTAATAAGCTTAAACTGCTCAATGCATTAAGAAGAAACTTAAACCCTACATCGGGTTCTACTATACAGTTTGAAGGTCAAAGTTTAAACTTTCAACAAGCAAGAGCAAGAGCATTAGAATTAAGCAATCAGATAAGGTTACTTGGTTCTGATATGAGAGGAGCTAATACTATAGGTCAACAAATGACCGACTCTTTAGCTCGTGGATTTCAAAATGTTAAAGGTCAATTAGGCCAATTGCTTTTAACTTATGTAGGTTGGTATGCTGCCTTCAAAGAAGGTGCTAAGCTTATACAAGAAAACGTAAAACTTAGTGATTCTTTTGCTGACTTACAAATACGTATCAAAGGATCAAAAGAGGACGTAGAAAAATTATTTGAATCCCTTAAAAAAATAGATACACGTACGTCTTTAGCTAGCTTAGTTGATATAGCTAATATAGTAGCGAAAAAAGGTGTACCTAAAGACGAGATCGCAGCTCTTACTCAAGAGTTCGATAAATTGAATGTAGTATTAGGTAAAGAGATAGGAGAACCTGCTACTGCTACTGCATCCATTATCAAATTGATAACCATCTTTAACGATGATAAACAGGTAACAGCTCAAAGGGTAAATGAGATAGGAACATCTCTGTTTAAACTTACTACTACCGGTGTTGCTACCGGTGAATTTCTCGTTAACTTTGCAGAACGTGTAGGTGCGGTTCGTGGTATTACAGGATTGACCTTACCGAGTATTCTCGGTATGGGAGCAGCTTTACAACAGTTAGGTCAACGTACTGAAGTAGCAGGTACTGCAGCAGTACAGTTAACCACAAGGATATTTACTGATGTACCTAAATTTGCTAAAGCTGCTAAATTATCTGTAGAAGAATTTAGAGACTTATTAGCTGATGATCCTTTTAAAGCCTTGGTTGCTGTAGGTGAAGGTCTTAAAGGACTTAGTGATGCAGAATTAGCTAGTAACTTTGAAGAAGTAGTTACAGCTTTCGGAGAAGTAGGTGTAGTAGGTGTAAGGGTAAAAGCTGTATTAGGTGATATCGCTACGAATGGTAAGTTTGTTCAGCAAAGGATGAATGAAGCAGTAGTTTCAACAAAAGATTATGGAAAACAGTTAGAAGCTGTAGAACTTAAACAAAATACTTTTGCAGCCACTTTAGAAAAGGCAAGAAAACAATTAGAGTTAGTAGGTACTAATAAATCAGTTCAAATAGTATTAGCTAGTATCGCTGGTATACTTTTATTCTTAGCTTCTAATTTAGGTATCATAACATCTCTGTTACTTACTTATGCATCCGTATGGGTAATTGCTAATAACGCAATGATAGCGGCAAGGATAGCTACTATAGCTAGTAATGTTGCTTTTACTACTCAGTATGCTATATTAGTAGTTACTACTACGTTTATGAAGGCTTATACAGCAGCTTTAGGTTTATTTACCGGGGCAACTACTGCTGCAACAGGAGCAACTCGTTTACTCTCTATAGCTTTGAAATTATTACCTATTGGTATAATCATATCCCTTATTGCTTTATTAGCTGCAGGTTGTAGAAGAGCAGCGAGTGATATAACAGGAACTACTGAAGCCCTGCGTAAACAAGCAGAACGCATGCGTATTAATCAGGAAATTACAGAAAAGGCAAATGCTTCAGTAGCTGATCAGATAACTAAATACGAAGAATTAGTAAGAGTAGTTTTAAATACTTCTGTATCATATGATACACAGAGAAGAGCTTTAGATACACTGATTGAAATGAATGGTCGGTTTTCTAAATCTCTTAAGGATAACGTAATAGATCTGGAAGAAGTCAAAAGAGCATTAAAAGAAGTAAGGGAAGATATAATCCTGAATGCAAAAGCAGAAGCTTCATCATCTTTAACAGCTGAAGCTTATAAAAAATATCTGCAAGTAGTTTCTTTAAGACAAAAAATAGAAACAGATGTTGCAGGTACCGGTGTATTTCGTGTAAGAACCGGTGATCTGAAAGGAGATGAGAAAGAATTAGTAAAATCTCTGAAAAATACTTATTCAACTACTACATTAGCTTTAGATAAAGTTATCGACGTAGATGTTAAGAATTTAGATAAGGTTATAGCTGAATTGAAAGTAAAGGAAGAAGCTGCATTAGGTAATTATACTTTATATCTGGAAGCTTCCTCTAACTTAAAGGCTGAAGTAGAAGAAAAAACTAAAGAACATACTAAAAAAGCAGAATCATATAAAGCTGCTACATTACAAGATAATATTACTCAAGCACAAAATAGTAAACTTACTAAGAAAGAGCTTGAAGGACTTCTGAAAGATATTGATACAGAATTAGATACCATAAAAGAAGGAGATCCTAAACTTAACAAATTACAATCTCAAAGGGAAATATTCCAAAAACGTTTAGATGCCTTAAATAATAAGAAATCTACAACTAAAGCTTATAGAGGCGCTAGACTTTCTGGACTTGAAAAGGATGACTTCAGCTTAATAGATGCCCAGTTAGCAAGAGAGATTGCTGCAGAAGAAAAAAGATTTGCTGAACTTCAGATAGTTACTGAAAATGGTATTAAAACTATAAAGCAAGTTTCTTTCGATGAAGAAGAGTCTTTTGTTACTAAGATTAAAGATATTAACTTAAAGTATTTAGATCAAAAGATCAAAAGATTAGAGTCTGAAAAAACTTTGAATGCTAAAGAATTACAGACTTTAGAAAATTTAAAGAAAGATAAGGTTGATCTTGAACTTAAATACATAAAAGATGTTCAGTCCATTAATGATAAGGAATTCCAAGATAGAAGGAATAACCTTAAACTTATTTTAGAACAAGAAATAGCTGATATTAAGCTTAAACAAAAAGCAGTAAACGATAATCCCCAATCTAACGCAACAGACAGAGCACAAGCAAAACTGGATAGCGATAAACAAATCTTATCTTTACAGGTTAAATTTAATAAAGATATAGATTTATTAGAGAAACAACTTAATCAGCGTTCTAAAGTAAATTCTAAGGAAGGGGCTAAAGAAATACTTAAAACCAAAGAAGATTTATTAGACGATGAGAGATCATTAGAATTAGCTCGTTTAGTAGATATAAATGATGCAGGAAGCAGAAGTGTTTCCGAGATTAATACTCGGTATAATATACTTCGTCAGGCTATTCTTGATAATGATAAGTTAACAGTAGTACAGAGAGAAAAGGCTTTAGAGAAATTAGCTAAGTTACATAATTTTACTCTTATTAGCTCTGAATTAGCTACCTTATCTATAGAGTTTAAAAAGAAAGAAGAACTCTATAGAAAAGGGTTAATATCTGAAAAAGAATATCTTGAAGCTAAAGCCAAATTAGCAGAAACTGCTGCTAAACAAGCTCAAGCTAAAACTGATCTTAAAACAGATAATCTCGATTTACCTTCATCTCAAAATTCACAAGATCAATTAGCCGATCGTCTTAATAAGTTATTTAACTTTGAAGCTGGAAGTGCTAATGCTAAACTGTTAGGACAGGTTATAGCAGATTCATTTTCTTTAGCTACAGAAGCAATGAATAATTATTTCGATGCTCAAGAAGAAAGAATAAAAAATGAGTTATCTGTAAGTTTACAACGTCTTGATCGTGAAAAAGAACAGGTTAAAGCAAGAGCTCAATCACAAGCTGAATTAGAATCTATAGATAAACAGTATGCAGCTAAAAAACTTAAGGCTGAGAAAGAAGCAGGCGAAAAACTTAAGAAAATAAAAAGAGCAGAAGCTAAAATAGCTTTAGCAACTGAATTAGCCAATATAGCAGTATCAGCTGCAGCTAACCCTGCGAATGGAGTTACATTTGGTTTAGCAGGTATTATAATGTATGCATTATTATCAGGTTTAGCTTTAGCTCGATATGCAATGAACGTATCAACAATCAATCGTGAGCAATTTGCTTTCGGTGGTAATCCTGATATGACTACTACAAGAGGCGGTAAAGTTTCAGGAAGAAGTCACGGTCAAGGTGGTAATCCTTTCTTATTCAAAGGCAGAATATTTGAAGATGAAGTAGATGAGCTGAATATCATAAGAACTAAAAATGTTAATCCTAATCTTAAACATGTTATATCAGGTACTCATACTCAAATAGCTTCTAGTCTTAATAGATTAGGAGGAGGTATAGATTTTCACCCAGGCGGAAGGGTTAAGACTTTTGCGTATGGTGGAACATTAGGCATGGAATACAAAGCCCCTCAATTTCGATCTTCTAATACTAATTCATCAGCTGATTTAGAAATCCTATTATCAGAAATAAAGAATCTTGCGAATGAACAATCAAAAAGGATTGATAGGATTGAGGTATTCCAGACTACATCATCTGTAACAGACGCACAAAGAAAACAAGTAAAGCAGAGTAAAATAGGTTCGTTATGAGCGAATTAGATGAAAAACTTAAAAAGATAGCTTCTGAAAACTGGAATGAGTTTTTAAGGATAGTAGGCGAAGATTCAATTACTATAGCTAAAGCCAGACTATTAAGAAAAGAAGGTAAGAGCTATAACCAGATAAGTATTAAATTAAGTATAACTGAATCTAAAGCCCGTTATGCTTGTAATAAGGATGATAAACAAGGCTGATAAAAATTAACGGACTTTGTAAAAAAATTATTTTTTATTTTGATTATTTGGCTTTAAATTTACAGTAAGAAATGAAAAAACCTATTCAGATATTCAATTACTCGATCAGAAATTCTGCAGACAATAACTCTGTAGATATTTACATTGATGGAGAAATCGTAGATGCTACTACACAGGAAATGCTTAAAGCATTCTTTGGCGAAGAAACATCAGTATCTTATCGGTCTTTTCGTAATAGCATCAACGAATCCAATGCTAATGTTTTCAATGTTATTATCAATTCTCAAGGCGGACATGTAGGTGATGCATTAGCTATGCATGATCTCCTTATCGAACTTCAGAATAAAGGTAAAATTGTAAATACTATTGGTCGTGGTATCGTAGCTAGCTCAGCAACTCTTTTATTACTCTCCGGTAATTCTCCTGAAATGAGTGCAAATAGCTGGTTCATGATGCATACAGTATCAGGAGGTATTTATGGTAATGTTGATCAGGTAGAAAATTACGCAGTAACTATGCGTAAATTCAATGATAAAATCAGAGATATCTACGCAGCTAAAAGCGGAATGAGAAAAGAGGATGTATCTAAGCTGATGGATTCTGAAACCTGGTTAACTGCTCAAGAAGCCAAAAGTAAAGGATTTATTTCTAATGTAAGTGGAGAAATGCCTTTCAATAATCTTATCAACAAAGAAGATTGGTCTTTTTCAAATGTAGCTGTTTTAAATTCTTATAATGGGTCAGTAAAACCTCAAAACTCAAATTCTGAAGATATGAAAAAGTTATTTGCCGATTTTGCCACTGAAATTAAAAATCTTCTCAATGGCATTAAACCTACTGATTCCAGTAAGGATAATACAGAACTCGTTAACTCGATTTCTAATGCTATTACTACTCCGCTCACTGCCCTTTCTGAAGGCATCGATGCAGCTGTATCTACTGCAGTTGCTACAGCAATGTCGGCTGAATTGAAAAAAGCTACTGATCCTCTCAACAATAAAATCGTTGAGCTGGAAAATGAGGTTGTTGCCCTGAAAGGTAAAGAAACCAAGTCTCCTAAAACTGAAGAGATTACCCCGATCGGTAATTTCAATAAGTAATCCGATATTCCGCAAACCCTAAACTTCATCTTAAAAATAATAACCATGAACGTAATCGATAATTCCAATCTGCTCCAAATGTGTAAAGACTGTGGAGCTGTAGGTTTTGTACCTGCTCTCAGCTATGTGTATGATGCTGGTGCTGGAACAGTAGTAGTAACTAACTCCTCAACTATCCCGACTGGTGATGTACTCAATAAAATCAAAGTACGTGTTCATGATTTCTTTGGCGGTGAAGTAAGGGGAGAAATCTTCGGTCATACCGGTGGTAACGGATATACATCTGTTCCGCAGGTAGTTATTACAGGTGGCGGTGGTACTGGAGCTACTGCTCATGCCGTTCTTACTAATGGTGTTGTAACCAGTGTAGTAGTTGATACTCCCGGTACAGGTTATACATCTGATCCTGTTGCTACTGTTGTAGGTGGTGGCGGTAACGGTGCTAAACTGGCTGTTACACGTTCTACTACTACTGTAAGTTCTATCGCTGTAGTAGCAGATGACAACGCAGTTACCCTTAACGTAGCTTCTCTTGATCGTTCTAAACAACTGGCCCTCGTTGCTACTATCCTGACTGATAACCGTATTGCTGCTGATGGCGGTGCTTACGGTCTGATGGCTGCAGGTAATGTAGGATACTGGGATGTCCAGAAAAATGCTTAATAACCCTGTTTGAATAAAACCCTATTAAATCAAATTAAATACTCAGCGATATGTTCCAATCTTTCAGTATCCCCTCATTGGCCTTCTTTGCAGCAATCATTGCTCCTACCTTTGCAGATCAGGCCCCCGATGCATTAGGGTTTACCGGTACCCTCAATGAATTCACTCTGATGAGTGATGTTGTAAGCTCTAAGCCTATCATCGATATCCGTCGGGCACAAAACATCATGCAACGCCGGGATGCGAGTTGCGATATTGTGTATAAAAACCTGATGGGAGCAACTACCCGTAAAATCTCTACTGATGAGATTTACGGAGCAGTGAAATTCTGTCGTAATGAATTCTATCAGGGATGCCTGAAAGACTTCCGGGCTAATGATCCGCTGTTCGGCAACAAAATTCTGCCCTATTTCAAATCTGCTATCAATGTAGATTTGACCACAAACGCCTATTTCGGTGATACTGAAAGGGTATCTGCTCCTACTGCTGCTTTCAGCACAGACGTATTCGACGGAGTATTCAAATGGATCAAACGGTATACCACTTCCGGTGTTATTCCTGCTGCACAAACCATTGCAATTTCTCCTTCTGTAAACTTCCTGACCACACCGGCCGACGCTTTTGCGATCATTAAAGGATTGTATGACAAGATGCCGATCCTGATGAAAACGTTTACTAAAGCTCAGCTCGCTTTCTACGTTTCTCCTGAAATCGCCGAAGCATACGAACAATACCTGATCGCTGCCGGTTCTGGAAATACCGCTTACACTAAAGACGTTATGACCGGTCTTTCTACCCTGTCTTATATGGGTATTGCAATCCTGCCGGAACCCTTGTGGACTGCTGCAATTACCGATATTAAAGGATCTGCTGGTTATGCCGCTATCCTGACAGTAAGAGGTAACTTCGTATTTGCCACTGATAAAAACTATGGCGAAGGCGAAGACGGTAAAACCGCCTTGGAAGTATGGTATGATAAGGAACTGTTTACCTGGAAATATCGCATGTTCCTGAAAGCTGGTACACAGATCGCGCTGCCTGAATTTGTGGTATACGCCATTTCTGCCTGGTAATCTTTATAAACCCTATTAATAAAACAATAAATTCTATACAATGCTCTGCGTAACCCTTAAAGCCTTTCAGCGCGATTGTGCTCCCGTAAGTGGTGGTATCAGTGATATTGCCATTTTTGATCCGAATGATTATAACTTTACTCAGCCGGCCGCAATCGGTGGTGTAAATCAGTCTTACAGTGCTGTATCATTGAGACCTGGTGCTGGCGGTACTGGCGGTACTGGAGCAACCTGTACCTTGACTATCACCGCTATTGGAGCTAATGGCGATCTTATTTCAGTAATGTCTAATACCGGTTTATTGCTCGGTTATATGCTGAAAACTGCTTCAGAAACTACTGCTACGCTTTTAGCAGCTGGCCTGGTATCTAACATCAATTTAGGTTCACATGGTTTTACTGCTAGTAATGTTGCTGGTGTAATTACCATCACTGCTCCTGCTGTATTAGGTGCTACCATGAATGGTATGGATCTTATTGTTGATGATGGTGGTGGTATCGTAGCATCTAAAACCGCTTTTTCAGGTGGTGTGAATGGTACAGGTGCTGGTAAAGTATACCTGATCAATTTCCTGCGGGATGAGGCTGAATGGACATGGAAACAATCTGTCAAAGGATGTTCTACCAAATATGAACACTCTTTCAATTTCCAACTGCCTGAAAATAGCCAGAACCTTACTACCTTTATGGAAGCCCTGGATGCAGCTTCTTGCTGCTGCGGGTTAGGTATGGCTGTTCGTCTGAATGATGGTAAAATCTTCATTGCCGGTGAGAAATATGTCAACGGTTCTTCTATCAGCCGTTTCTCAATCGTGAATAACGGTTCTAACGGAACTACCGGAAAACTGTATGATGATTTCAATGGCGGTAATATGGTACTGGCCGGTTCTTATTCCCGGAGTCTGTATCAGTACAGCGGAGACTGGTCTGATATCGAAGCCCTGATGTAAAATATCCCGGAATCATGATTTTAGAGGTTAAGGATGAACATAAAAATACAGTAATAGCTTTTAACAAAGGGGGTAAAACCCCTTTAGTTAAAAGATCTCAAGCTGATCTTATAAAACTGGCTATTCTAGCCATCCAAAGTAACGATCCTACACTACTAGATTTCTTTGTTCAGCCTTTACCTTCTTTGAGAGAATTACAAAGGATTGATTTCAGGAACACGGTTAATACTTAGTTAAATTAAGTCCTTAATCTGAAAGTAAGCAAAGATGGCTACAACTAAAACAAGAACTAAAAACTTTCAGAGCAAATCAGCAAAGCCTAAATCCTCTACCTCGATTTCTGATCGAGCTGAATTGTCTGCTTCAACGCCTATACCCTTCGAAGGTGGTATAGGTTATTCTTATGTAGATACTGTCGAGTACTTACCTTTTCTCGAAGGCAAAGATGATTATGCTCAATTACTTCTCGAATCCCGCCTATTATCTAATACTCATAATGCCTGTATAGTTACTAAGAAAGACTACTGTGCAGGGTCTACATTTAAGTATGAAGATGATACAGAAATACCCAAGAATGTAAAAGAATGGTTCAAATCAATGAATCTTCATGGGGAAGCTGTTATTGAGATAAATAAACAAATGTTCGAGTCTTTCTTTACATTTGGCAATACCCCTATCGAGCTTGTAAAATTTAGTGTAGGTAAAACTAAAAAATTATTTATCTACGTTCACAATTTCCTTGAGTGGAGATTATGCCGTCCTGATGATGATGGTGTTGTAACTCACGCTGTACACTCTAAACTGTTTTCTAAAAGGAACTCAGTCATACAGCCTGAAGACTTTAAAAAACTGAAAAAACTTCCTATATATAATCCTGCTAAATCGGATAAAGAAAACTGGGTTTCTGAAAAAGGAACTGACAGAACTCTTATCTGGTATAAAAACCGTGTAGCTGGTTTCAATTACTACGGATTACCTTCTTCTGTAGCAGGCCTTATTTATGAAATTCTTGAGTATAAAGGAGCACGGTTTAATTTAGATAACCTTGATAATAACATGGTTGTCAGTGCTTTATTATTGCTTAAAGGAAATCTTTCTCAAACAGAAACTGATAAGATAGGTAAGAGGGCGATAGCTACTCATACAGGTGATGGTAAGAGAGGAAGAGTAATGGTATTAGCTAGTGAAGAAGGATTAGAAGGTTCTGATTTGCATAATCTCGAAACTCACAAAGAAGGCAGTTATACTGAATCTGATAACTTATGGACCCAAAAAATAATATTAGCCAATCAGTGGGATGCCGTATTAGCTGGTATTCTCTCATCTTCTACCCTTGGTAAGGGTTCTGGCTTTTTGTCTAAAATCCTTGAAATTAAGCAGAATACTGTAATAAGACCTGCTCAATTGGATTTAGAAACTAAAGTATGGAGTACTATATTCAGTGTAGCTAACAAATGGTTAGATTTCGATATTGATATTGAGAAGATCAAGATCAAGAATGCTATCGATATATCAGCTCTTACTGATGTAGATATTTCTCCTGCAGTTAAAGTAGATGAGGTAAGAGAAGCTAAAGGATTAACTAAGATTGGAGGAGAGAAAGGTGAGAAATTCTTAGGAGAAATAGGAGCAGATCAAAAACGTGGTGTTTATGTAAAAGATCCTGGTAAATCTGATCCAAATGTATAACCTGAATAATTTAGAAAGGAACGTACTTATAACAGTAGAAGAGGTTCTGTTTCATGCTCCAACTAAGCATACGATGGATCCTCGCATAATCGAGCAGTCTATTATAATTGCTGAGGAAAGGTTTTTGCGCGAAGAATTGGGTTATGCTATGTATGATTACATGGTTACTAATAAAAACAGAGTAATAGATTCTAGTAACTTATCTGCTACTCAAGCTTTAGTAGGTTCTACACCTGTTTTACAAGAAGGTAATGTGGTTAATGCCTTTGAATACTTACCTACAGATTACAAAGATTTGTGGAAACAATTCTTATGGAAACTTACGGCTGAATGTGTTATAGCTACAGCTTTTCCTGAAGGATTTGTCCAATTCAGTAGCGAAGGTGTTTTTCACACAGTACCTCCTGCAGGTTTGATGGTAACTAGTGGATTAGTAACTCCTTTGCTTACTTCTACTAAATGGGCTCTTGATAAAAAGATAAAAGATCGTATCGGCCCGATGATTCAAGCTACCCATAATTATATCTGTAGAAATAAATCTAAATTCGCCTATTATACAAAGGATTGTCCTGCTTGTAACGATCAAAACAAAAATGGTAAATGGTCTGGTTTAGCCTTAGGGTTATACGATGATGATGAAAGTGGAGATGAAAGTTGTTGCAGTTAATTTTAAACTGCCTGCCGTTCCCACCGCTCACGCCTAACATGTTAACTAATATAAACTACCAGTCCAAAAAATAATTGAATGACGGAACCGGCAGGTGCCTTAAATTAAACCTAAGCAAAATGCCTAATATTTTTAAAAAGCTAGCCCATATATTTATTGGATGGGGGCGCAAAACAAAGGTATTACGTACTTTAAAAGCTGAGAAGAAACTTTCTGAATTACGTTTATCTTTATGTGCTAAATGTAGTGATTCGAAAAAGAATAAGGTTATTGAAATTATTAATGGTACTGCTAAATATCCGGAAACCCTTGTTTGTAATGTGTGCAAATGCCCTTGCCTTCAAAAAACTTTAGTTACAGACGAAGAGTGTCCTAAAAGGATTTGGTGATTTTTTGTTTTTGCACAGAGGCTTTGCTTTCACTCACCTTGGTTTCTACCTTGGTGAGTTTTTTTTATTTAACATTTATTACGCGTAGGCGTGTACACGTACGCGCGTAAAACCAGATGTTAATAAGTTTTTGAAAAAAAATGTATTAAATATTTTTTTTATTACCAGCTATGTCGTATATTTGCATTTCAATCGTTAATCACCAATAAATGTCATCACAGACTTACTTACTTTTAATTGTCCTGATCGTACTTACTATAGTAGCGATAGTGACAAGAAAACGTAGAAAAGAAATAATCAAGAGGCATGAAGAGAGGATGAATGAGATGAAAGAATTAGACAGGTTATTAGATGATGATGTTATAAGAGACACAGTCACCAATTAAAATCAGATATATGAAAGTAGAAGTAAAAGGCAATGACCTCGTAATCACACTCCCTTTCAACAAAGCAGGGAACGATTCAAAATCAGGTAAAACCAAAGTGCATGCAACTACCAACGGTAACATCGCCACCACTGTCGATGTGAACGGTAAACAACTGATCGTAGGGGTTAATGCCTATACCCCGAAAGGTTAATCCCTGAGCATTAAGGGCTCTTAAGACTTACAACCTTAAGGGCCCTTCCTTTTAAAATCAACCAAATGAAATCTTACCTCCATAAAGCCTTTTTAATCGATCTCGAAGGGAATAAAAAACCTGTAGAGCCTGCTAATGGCAGTGATTTTTCTTTAGAAGAATTATATCGCCATTTAGACTGTACTATTGTTGAAGTAGTAAATACTATAGATGGTCGTATCATGATAATCGATGAAGAAGGTAAACTCAAAACCAATAGTAAAGTTAACGTAAAAGCTACGTTACTCTATTCTAAAGGGTTTATTGAGAATATAGTGGGTAAGGCTATTGTCTGTCATCCTTCAATGTTTAAATAACCATGATCATCACTAGAATATCACCTTTTTCAGGTGAGAAAAACTCAATGGATTTGCCTATTACACAAGAGCAAATTGATAGTTTTAACCGCGGTACTTTAGTACAAGTAGCATTCCCTAATCTTACTCCAGGGCAACGCGAGTTTATACTCACGGGTATCACTGAGAAAGAATGGAATGATACCTTTAAATCAGAAAATAAAAACCCCCAATAATAATCATGAGTGAATTATCAATCGACGAACTGTTAGGTGATATACCTGAAGACGTTAAACCCGCTCCCAAAGCCAATGCCGCTAAATCCTCTACCCCGAAAGAACCGAAAGAGCCTAAAGCTCCCAGAGTTAATAAAGGAGTGATGGTCAGATTTACTAACAAAGCAGGTCAGACCATTACAGGTATGGGTGTAGAGTATTACGTAGCCCGCATGAATGGTAAACTCCATTACAAAGAAGCTTCCCAGGTTACTATCCTCCCCGATGATTGGAAGGAAGGTGATCCCATCCCGACTAAAGACGATGAGTCTATCGCGGATTAATTTCTTTAGTAATCTAAGAAATGGTAGGACACAGGTTGAGAAACCTGTTCTTGCCATTGAGGGACATCCTCAATTACATTAAAATCAACCACGTCATGGCAAAATCCTCGCGTAAAGAACGCAAACTCCAAACAGCAATTGTTGTAACTAAAGTGGCTCAGCAGAAAAAAGAAGAAGAGAAAAAGAGAAGACCTGGTGTTCCTGGCCGCAATAAAAATTTTTAACCTAAAAACCATTTTCCATGCAACTTGAACTCGAATTTGAACCTATTCGTGAATGGGCTACTAACAAAGGAATTTATGCGAAAGGAGATCCTAAAACTCAAACTCTTAAGTTAGTAGAAGAGGCTGGAGAGTTAGCTAAAGCAGTACTCAATAATGAAATCGATGAAGTTGAGGATGCTATTGGCGATTGTGTAGTAGTTCTAACTAGCATAGCTAAAATGTATGACTTGACCATTGAGCAATGTATAAACAGCGCTTACCAGGTTATCGCTAAACGTTCAGGCCGCATGGAGAATGGAACTTTTATCAAAGACAAATAACTGATGGTAATTGATCTCGCCATAAAAATATCGAAATTAAGTAATGAGGATAAAGAAAAAGTTCAGAAAAATCTGACTATCTGTTTATCAAATGGTCGTGATGCAAAGAACATACCTTTAACCGATAACCAAAAGGTAGATTATAAGCTTTTGATACGATGGCTTGAATTTAATATAGCTTTTGGTAATGATTGGTATCCTCCTGAAAAAATCTATTTAACATGACAAACAAACATGCATTCTATATGGGTTTAGCCCATAAAATTGCTGAGGCTTCTTATTGTGAAAGGAGCAAAGTAGGGGCCTTATTGGAAAAAGACCATAATATCATATCCTTCGGCTATAATGGTACTCCATCAGGTTTTGATAACTGTTGTGAGATAAATCCTTCAGTAACAAAACCTGAAGTATTACATGCTGAGTCTAATGCAATTACTAAGTGTGCTAAATCAACACACAGCAGTAATGGCGCAACTCTGTATGTAACAGTTGCTCCCTGTTTCGATTGTGCTAAACTTATTATTCAGGCAGGAATTGTTACAGTTGTGTATGATAAACTTTACAGGAATGACGATGGCTTAGCTTTATTGCACGAAGCAGGTATTGAAGTTCTTGGTCATGAATTAAAAGCATCAGAATGAAACTAGAAAGACTCCTCGACTCTATATACCTTATTCCTGCTATTCTTGACCACATGGATAAACCGTGTTCTAATACCAGGGAAATATTACGGGCTAATGATATTTCAGATGAGCAAGTAGCTGAACTGCATAAGATCAGACATTTGCTTGAATATCATAAGCAAGTAGTTCAAAATAAATTCAGCGGCAATTATCCTTTGCTCCGATTAGGCTTAAGAGAATATTACCAGACTTACCTATCTTCGATGTTCAAAGAAATAGGATTGGTAGGTTGTAAACTCTTTGCTTTAGATTACGGATGCGGAGATGGCCAAGTAGCTGATCAATTTCTTGAAGATAATCCCCGCAGTGAGATTATGCTTTTAGATAAAGAGCCTATTCTTAACAGGAAATCCTTCGTACTCGATTTTGAGAAAGAACCTAATTGGTGGTCTAATTATGTAGGGGCTTTTAGCCTTGTAATACTGAGTGAGGTACTCCATTGTAAAGCTCCTATAGCTCAACATTACCTCGTAGATTCTTCTTATAATCTATTAGCTGAGCGTGGTCTCCTTCTCATATCTGAAAATATTGATCATTGCATGGAATATCGTATAGGCAAGATCAAGAGAGACAATTATCCTGTAGTAGACAGTTATGAGATAGGACAACTCACTCACAGGAAATTCGAATTAATCAAACAAGTTCAAATCAATAACCATAAAATATACCTGTATGAAAAGATATAGAGGATATTTCCTTTACTACAAAAAAGGACAACTGAAGCAACACTCATTCCGTAATGCTACTCATGAGCAAGTAAGATCATGGTATAATATCTTTACCAATAAAGAAGTCTACCGCTACAGGGGAGAAAAAATAGCCAGTGAACCTCAACCTTACAATCCCTAATATCCTAATACATGAGATTATACGAAAGTTACGCTGATGCTGAGAGAGCTATAATGCGTAAGATCATAATTGAACCTCAATTCGTAACCCGCGATACATTTGAAGTTCTTGGCTTAAGTTTTGCACTAAAACACCCTTTCAAGAACAAGAATGATCGCAGCAATTATATCTATGCTGAAGAGTTCTTTCAATGGATTTTAAGTGGCGATACTGATTTAAGTAAAGAGTTGGTTACAATTAACCCCTGGGTTAAAAGGTTTACTGACACAACAGGATTGCCGCCTAATTTCTCCTCTTCGTATGGGCATAAGATTAAAAAGCAGATAGAGGATGTTATTAAAGAGGTGAAGAACCATGTAGACTCAAGACGAGGTTATATACCTATACTTACTATCGAAGATGGTATAATCCGTACTATCAAGACTACTCACGAATATCCGTGTACAATTGGTCTGCAATTCTTTATTCGTGAAGAACGTCTGCATTTAATGGTTAATATGCGTAGCAACAATGTTTATTCAGTTATGCCTTACGACGTGTATAACTTTACCCGTTTGCAAGAGCATCTTTCTGAAGAGCTTAAGATTGATTTAGGTTACTATTACCATACGATCAATAGCGCCCATATTTATAAAGGGGATGCTCGTCGTCTTAAGGAAACTATTTACTTTAAATCCTGAAAGCAATGTATAACTCTTTAGCCGAGATTAAACGTAACTGTAATATTGTTTTGTTCGAATTAAGCAATGTAGTGGAATTTATCCAATTGACTGATAAATACATTACACCAGGGCATTCTTACAAAAAGATACAGAATGGCAGTGAAGATGAATCCTTTTCCATTGTAACTAATGGAGAGTATTACTTCATAACCAGTAGAGGTAAATATTCTTTGTACAAAGCAAAATAAAACCTAAAATAAAATGAAACCCAAAGTTAAAAAGCAGCCTGTCAAAAAACAACCTGTTAAAAAACAATCGACTGCCCGTAAAGTCGAGGAAAAACCTCACGCAACTTTTGATGGAATCCTGGCGTTTATCAAGGATTACCAATCAAAGTTGCCCCCGCCCTTATCAAGTAAGCCTTCAGGAGCTATCCTGATACTGAAAGAGCGTTTCCAGCAGAAGTCAAAACATGGTATCCGTGTTATTGATGATGTTGCTAACAACAGTAAAGGACAGTTGCTCCATGGAGCTGCTAAGTTAATCCTTTCAGGTAGTTCCCACATCAATTTTCCTGCATCATGGGATCCTAATGTGTGCAAGAAAATGGAGGCTAAAACCCTGAAAGAAAAACTGATCATTGCAGGTGCTCTTATCGCCGCAGAGATCGACAGGATCCAGGCTCTCGAAAAATAAATCCTCAAATAAAAAGAAAACAATGAAAATCACCGTAAAAATTCATCCGCATAATACTGCGGAACTCAATCAGCTCGCTGAAGCCTTGAAGATGTTAACCTTCATGGATAAGAAGGATAAGGTTGAAGAGGTTAAAGAAGCAACCCCTGTAATTCCTATTCAGCAAGCACCTGCTGCAAATAAGGAAGTAGGTAAATCAGAACCTAAACAGAAACCTGCTGTAACTGCACCTGCTCCTGCTGTAACTGCACCTGCTCCTGTTGTATCTGATCCTGCTCCTACTGTAACTGCTCCTGCTCCTGCTGTAACCGCTCCTGCTGCAACTGGAGTAACAGCGGAAGTATTGAGAGGTTTGGTTCAGTCAAAAATCCAGGAAGGTTTCAGGACTAATATTACTGAATACCTTGCTCGTATTGGAGCTAAAAACGTGTCAGCTGTTGATCCTGCTAACTATCAGGAATTTTATGATCTTTTAATTGCTCTCAAATGAGTGGACATGCCTTATTATCAGCGTCAGGGGCCTCTAAGTGGCTCAACTGTACTCCTTCTGCAAGACAGGAGGAATTAGTTCCATACACTGAAAGCCCCTACGCTGATGAAGGTACTCTTGCACATAAAATGGCGGAGTACCGTATCAAAGAAATAGCATACAAGGTAGACTTGAGTCATTTCATAAACCCGTTGAAAGAGCATGAGTTATATGATGAGTCTATGTATGACTATATTACGGAATATGCAAATTTCGTAGTGGATAAAGTAAGGGAGGCTCCTGAAGGAGCAGTATTATTACAGGAATACCGTGTCGATTTCAGTGAATTTGTTCCTGAAGGGTTTGGAACACTCGACGTTGGTATATCAGCCCCAAGAGTTCTTAAATTAGTAGACCTTAAATATGGTAAGGGCGTACCTGTCAGTGCTATTGAAAATAAACAGATGATGTTATATGGTTTAGGTTTATACCTCGACTATTGTATCTTATATGATATTGAAGAGATTGAGATGACAATCTATCAACCTCGTATAGATAACATATCATCCTATACCATATCGGTACACGATCTGCTCAAATGGGCAAGAGAAGTTGTAAAGCCTACAGCATTGATTGCTTTTGCTGGTTTAGGTGATTATGTAGCAGGTGATCATTGCCGTTTCTGTAGAATCCGCGCTACCTGTAAAGCTAATGTTCAACTCAATCTGCAATTAGCTGCGAAAGAGTTTGATATCCCAACTGTAACAGATGATCAGGTTGTTAAGATATTAAAAAGAGCTGCTTCCATTAAAAACTGGGTTAATGCAGTAGAAGCTCATGCTCTTAAAATGGCTATAAGCGGATACAAATGGCCTGGAATGAAGGTGGTTCAAGGTCGCTCTACCAGGAAATATAGTGACCAGAATGCTATCATAGAAAAACTCATTGAAAACGGTTATTCAGAAGAAAAAATAGTTACAAAAAAGTTAACTGGGATTTCCAATTTGTCAAAAATTGTAACTAAATTGCATTTTAACGAATTGGTTGAGCCTCACGTATTTAAGCCACGCGGGGCACCCACTTTAGTACCTGACTCTGATAAACGCGCTGAGTGGAATTCTGCGGAAGCCGCTTACATCGATTTTGAAGTAGTCGAAGGTGAAGAATAGTCTCTAATTCCTAATTATAAACGCTAAACGCTAAACACAATGGCAAAATCAAATCCTGCATCGGCTAATGCTGATGCGCAATCAACGAAAGTTGTAACATCCAAAGTACGGTTCAGTTATTTGCATGTTTTCGAACCAACTGCAATGGGAGAAGAAAAAGACAAGAAGTATTCTGTGTCTCTCCTTATCCCGAAAACTGACACTGTCCTCCTGGATCGTCTTCACAAAGCGATCGCTGCCGCTACCGAACAGGGTAAAACAGGTAAATTCGGAGGTAAAGTACCTGCAAACCTTAAACTGCCGCTGCGTGATGGAGACGTGGAAAGATCAGATGATCCTACCTACGCTGGTTGCTTCTTCATGTCTGCAAGCTCCAAAACCAAACCTGGTATCGTGGATGCTAATCTGCAGCCGATCATTAACGAAACTGACATCTACAGTGGATGTTATGGCCGCGCAAGTATCAACTTCTACCCGTTCAATGTGAATGGTTCAAAAGGTGTAGCTTGCGGCCTTAACCACCTTCAGAAACTGGAAGATGGCGAAGCTCTTGGATCCCGCGGTAAGGCTGAAGATGATTTCAGCGATGATATCATGGGATAAAGATGGTTGATTATGGTTAAAAAGACGGTAGTCAGTTAAGGCTTGTAACCCCGTTTAGGAACTGACTACCTCTTTTATCTCTTAACTTAACTATCTCGATTAATGCCTATTCCATTAAATATTGACTTAGAAACTTTTAGTACAGTTGATCTTTTAAAATCAGGTGTACATAAATATGTTGATAGTCCTGACTTTGAAATCCTACTTATAGGATATTCTATAGATGATCAAGAAGAAAGGATCATCGATGTTTATTCCTTAAAGGGTAAAGATGAATCACATCCTGATGTTATAGAATTTAATATGGTTCTTGACATGGTAAGTGATCCTGCTTATCTCAAGAAAGCCTGGAATGCCGCATTCGAAATGGCTTGTCTTGCTAAGTATACTAAAATTGAAATTTCTCAATGGGAATGTACCATGATTAAAGCATCTATGCTTGGTTATCCCATGTCGCTCGATAAAGCTGGAAAAGTATTAGACCTCGAAGTACAAAAAAGTGCAGCAGGTAAAGCCTTAATAAAATTCTTTTCAGTACCTTGTAAACCTACTCCTGCTAGACCTACTCATACAAGAAATCTTCCTCACCATGATATAGCTAAGTGGCTTCTCTTCAAAAACTATTGTATATTTGACGTAAAGGTAGAAAAAGCAATAGGCAATAAAATATCTTTCTTTTCTATATCTGATAGAGAAATAATGATATGGCACCTTGACCAAAAGATAAATAATAAGGGTGTTAAGATTGATATGCCATTTGTTTCCCAAGCAGTAAATCTGTATGATAAAAAGCTAGAGTTATTAACTGCTGAAGCTATAGAATTAACAGGTTTAAATAATCCTAATTCACAAAAGCAGTTAAAGGAATGGCTTTCTGCTGAATTAGAGGATAATGTTACTTCTCTTACTAAGGATTCCATAAAGGAATTAATCAAAGACAATAAAGATCCACGAATAAATAGACTACTTAATATCAGACAAGAAATGGCTAAAACGTCTGTTACTAAGTATAAAGCCATGATGGCTTGCTCTATGACAGATGATAGGGCAAGAGGTTTATTACAGTTTTATGGTGCTAATAAAACAGGGCGCTGGGCTGGTAGACTTATTCAAGTGCAAAATCTGCCTCATACTAAATTACCTGATTTAGATATGGCTAGAAATATTGTTAAGTCAGGTGATTTAGACACTCTTGAAATAATCTTTGGTAATGTATCTGATGTTATGAGTCAGTTAATAAGAACTGCATTCATACCAAAAGATGATCACTTATTCTTGGTTGCTGACTATTCTGCTATTGAAGCAAGAGTTGTAGCATGGTTTGCTAACGAGGAATGGCGAATGGAAGTATTTGCAGGGCATGGTAAAATATATGAAGCATCAGGTGCTCAAATGTTTAAGATACCTATCGAGCAAGTAGTTAAAGATATACGTTCTAAAGCGAAAGTAGCAGAGTTAGCATTAGGATATCAAGGAGGAGTAGGAGCAATGGAACGTATGGGTGCTCTCAAAATGGGATTGAAACAAGAGGAACTCCAACCAATAGTAAACTTATGGAGAAGTACTAATAAGAAAATTGTTAGATTATGGGCTGATGTAGAAAATTCTGCTATAGAAGCTATAAGTAATCCAGGGATGGTAGTAAGAATGCCTAAACTTAATTTCAAAGTAAAAGGCGGTTATTTATTTATTCAGTTACCATCAGGTAGGTTATTGACCTATAACAAACCTTATTTAAAAAAGAACCCTTATGGTAAGGTAGCAATAGGATATGAAGGTGTTGATCAGATAACTAAACGTTGGAGCAAACAAGATACTTATGGAGGTAAGTTAGTAGAGAATATAGTACAAGCTACTTCAAGAGATATTCTTGCTGATGCGATGGTTAGATTAGATCGATCAGGATTAGGTATTGTTATGCATATCCATGATGAGGTAGTTATCGAAGCACCTAGCTATTCTATTGAAGTAGATAGGTTAAACTGTGATAACATAATGAAACAGAAACTATCGTGGGCTCCTGACCTGCCTCTCAATGTTGAATCGTTCGTGTGCAACTATTACGTGAAGCATTAAAATTGAATGAGAGGTGCCTGCTAGCCCCGTCACGGCCGCCTGTACATTCAACTAATATAAACTATCAGTTAAAAAAAGAGGGCAAAATTGGTGGCTTAAAATTGATTTACAATGAAACAATTTTTTGAATGGATTGCTCAAGTATTTTTTGGTCTTAAACCTAAATGCAAGCATCCTAAAGAATATAAGCAAATACTGTTTGCAGACTATCAAGACAGATGTTACAAAATCCGTTGCAAAGTCTGTAATAAGATTATCTACGAAGATATGGATTAATTACAAACAATCATAAATCAACCACAATGAAAAAGAAAACAATCGTAAAAGTCCTCAACAACAAATTTGAGGAATTTGCCAAATCAATTACTGATCTCCGCGTTCAGAAACTCGTAAGAGCAAATTCAATCATAACAGGTGGCTGCATAGCCAGCATGTTACTGAAAGAAAAAGTCAATGATTTCGATATTTACTTTACTAACAAAGAAACAGTAAAGGCAGTAGCTGAATACTACTGTAATATCTGGAATCTTACCCATCCTGAATCAAATGATGGTTTTGTAGCAGATGGGGCTGAGATAGATGATATAGGCCGTATGGATGGTGAGTTTATGGGAGGTGTCGGTCTTAATCTTACTTCTGATCGCATTAAGATCATATTCAAATCGAAAGGAGTAGTTAAGGAAGAAGGTGCTATCGATGATGATACTGAACTCGAAGAATGGCCTGATGGTAAACCTGTTGTCGATGAAGAATCTAAGCCGAAATATCGACCAATCTATATATCAGCTAATGCTGTTACCCTGTCGCAGAAAATCCAGATCATCCTTCGCTTTTACGGCGATCCTGATGATATCCATCAGCATTATGATTATATGCACTGCACTAACTATTGGCTGTCTAAAACAAAGGAACTTACACTTAAGCAACCTGCATTAGAATGCCTCTTATCAAAAGAGCTTGTATATGTAGGAAGTAAGTATCCTATTGCATCAATTATCCGCCTGCGCAAATTCATCAACCGAGGATGGACAATCAATGCAGGTCAAATCCTTAAAATGTCATGGCAAATAAGTGAGTTAGATCTTACTAATATTGCTGTATTAGAAGATCAACTTACAGGAGTTGATGTTGCATATTTCAATACGCTCATCGATGCCTTGCAGACTAAAATCCAGAAGGATTCAAACTTCAAACTCGACTATAGTTATTTGGTTTCTATAATTGATAAAATATTCTGATATGAGTAACCGATTAGATCAAAAGAGCGAAGCTGAATTACAGCCTTTACGTATCAAATATGCTAAAGAACAATTGTTAAAAAGGAACCTTAAGATTATATCTGAAGACAATGTTAAGATTATCTTCGAATTTAAAGGTAAACCTATAACAATATATCCTTATTCAGGATGGCATACTGGTCGTACAGTAGTTGATGGCCGCGGTATTGATAAACTCTTAAAACAAATAGACGATTATGATAAAATTAATGGTAGGGTCAAACTTTGATCCCCAATTGCCGTTTGCCTTTAAAACCTTAAACGATAAGTACGAAGGCATAAGAGTAGAAGAAGTATATGGTAGTATCAAAGACTTCAAGGTATTTGGTTCTGCTCGTCCTGATTTCCGACTGCCTAATATAGCCCTTTCTGATTTCGAGAAAAGGGTAAGGGATTACAATCTATGTGGTATAATCGTAAACTATACAGAGAATACTCCTATAGTCGATAAATCTAAGATAGATACAGTAAGTATCAAAAACAGACTCCGCTATTTATCTGATATAGGTGTAAGCAGGATCACTTTAGCCCATCCTTTATCGATGGAATTAACTTATCAATTGAGTAATATTCCTATCGAGATTTCGACTATATATGCAGTCAATTCTGTATACCAATTAAGGGAGATGAAACGCCGCTGCCCTACCATTAATAAGGTTTGCTTGGATGTTGATATTAATCGGAATTTCCGATCTATATTCGAGATCAATAAAGCCGCAAAAGAAATGGGTATTGAATGCGAGTTATTAGCCAATGAGTTTTGTCTGTATAACTGTGTAGACAGAGTTCAATGTTATAATGATCATACGCAAGTATCAACTGATTCAGAAGCTTCTCAATTCAAGCGGTACCCGATGGGAAGGTGTATTAATTCCCGCTTAGACCCAGTTGAATGGTTACGCGCGAGGTTTATACTCCCGCAATCCATGAAGTGGTATAAGCAATCTGTGCTGATTGATCGGTTTAAAATTACAGGCAGAACCCATCCAACCAAGTATATCTTGTGGATTGTAGAAGAATACATGAAACAGGAATATAATGATAATCTTCTCCAACTGTGGGCTGATGTTAAGAATATCAAGAGGGTAAGCAAAGGAGAAGAAGATTTCCTTATGCCCACTTTCGATATTAATTCTGCTCCTTTTGGAGATGAATTTTTATGGAAGTATTGGATGGATGATAAACTGGATAAAGACCGCGATTACGAAACAGCGTTTCTCAAAACCTTCTTAGAACCTAAACAGTTAAAGCTTGACATATGAACGCAACGCTTCAAATAAGAATGGCTATAGATCAATACTGTAAGATATTTGGTACAGGTCATTATAATAACCTTGAAATAAAAATAGGCCCTCATCTCTTTTACCTATTATGTGAGGAGATGTCTTCGATTAAAGGGTCTATCTCTAAGGAATTTATAAAGGACTCAAAAATATTTGGTATTCCTTTAGATACGAGTCATTATATCAATGGAGAGATAGTAATAATGGATAAAACTGATGTTGATAGAGAAAGATATTCAGTAACATCTGTATCAGAACTTCCTTCTGTTAAAAAATTGTTATTAGATCGGATACTTAGTTTTGGTAATGCTTTAGCAATGTATCAAAGTGAATTACCGTCTGATCTTAAATATCAATGGAATGATCTGATATCAATGGCCGCTAAAACCCTGAAATAATGACAAAGTTCCAAGTTGAGCGCCTGTTAGAACTTACTCATATCTCTTATGATCGTAAGTTTACTGAGGAAGAAGCATTGGAATATGGATTCCTTTGTGGTGTTTTGGATTTATGGGAGAATAATCGTTTTTCCTATATATCACCTGAAAAAATCCACATAATAAGGTTAGCCTTAATCCCTTTAATCACTAAAGGAAAACTTGCTTTTAAGGATGTTTTTCTAACTCTTCATAAAACTGGGTATTCTAAAGGAGTATTATCTTTAGGGTTCCATTACATAATGAAAGAGTATGTAGACAAAGGAAAAGCAAGACGGTATAATAAATATTCTTATGAAATCCTAAGTGTTTGATCCTCATTCAAATGTTAACAAATAAATATACCTGAAAATTTTTTATTATCATTCCATTGTACTACTTTTATAAACCATTTAAATTACCATATTATGAATCAGCAACAACAACAAGAGCATTTTGAAAAGACAGTAGATAAACTGAGAAGGCTTATGCTTTTAAAGGGCAATGACTATGCAGGTAAAGGTCAAAACGATGACAGGCTGTATAATTTCAAAGCCCCCGCTGGATTGATCAACGTACACCCTGCTAAAGTAGCACTGACTCTTATGTCTGTTAAGATTTCCCGTATGATTACTCTGCTTGATAGCGGAGAAACTCCTAATTTTGAGGCAATCAATGATACTTCACTTGACCTCATTGTTTATGCTATTCTCAACGATGCTATCTTAACAGAAGAAAAACAGAAATGACACTATGTCTAAAATATGGATTTCCGTCGGTGCCAATATGTGGGAAACCAATTGGAAGAATACCGAGATCAAATGGGATGCTTTAGTAGAAAAGCTAAAGAAACCTGTTATAACCAAAGAGACTTACGCTCAATATATAGCTTCAGATAAAGAAACCCAATCGAAAGTTAAGGATGTGGGCGGATTTGTAGGAGGAGTAATCACGGGAGGCAGACGGCGTATTGGCTCGATAACT
>Ga0208695_1000372_pt1 | contig 51727 bp, 47 predicted proteins | sample AD_UKC111_MetaG_FD_184449 | JGI IMG/M metagenome (GOLD analysis project Ga0208695, IMG submission 184449) | Active sludge microbial communities of municipal wastewater-treating anaerobic digesters from Hong Kong - AD_UKC111_MetaG (SPAdes)... | ecosystem: Engineered > Bioreactor > Anaerobic >... | reverse complement strand
AAGGTAATTTCTGACCCCAAATTAGTAAATATTAGCAAAACACCCTTGATATTTTCCTAATAATGGTTATTGCGTGAAGTTGTCAAGGTACATCTATTGTAAAAAAAGAGTTTATGCAGTGGAATCAATTATACATTTGTTTTAAAATTTTAATCAGTATTGTATAATAATCCGGGAATTTAGAATTTAATTAAAGACATGAATGAAAAAAGCTTCCTAATCACTAGGAAGCTTTGGTGGAGGGAGATGGATTCGAACCATCGAAGTCAGCGACAACAGATTTACAGTCTGCCCCCTTTGGCCACTCGGGAACCCCTCCATATGGAGCTGGTGGACGGAATCGAACCCCCGACCTGCTGATTACAAGTCAGCTGCTCTACCTGCTGAGCTACACCAGCATATTAATTTTTAATGGCGACCCGGAAGGGGCTCGAACCCTCGACCTCCAGCGTGACAGGCTGGCATTCTAACCAACTGAACTACCGGGCCGTATTTGAAACTGACTTTTAATCAGTCTCTTTTATTGGTGACCCATAGGGGAGTCGAACCCCTGTTATCGCCGTGAAAGGGCGGTGTCTTAACCACTTGACCAATGGGCCTTGTTATTGTCGTCGTTGTTTTCAGCCGACAAATGATATTTTAACCGGGATAGAGAAAAAAGTCAAGCATATTTTTAAAAAATTTATATATTTTTTTACGGCTTTTTTTGAGGACAAAAACAAAAACGTGTACATCAATTTTTTGATATACACGTTTAATTTAATGAGCCATCCGCGACTCGAACGCGGGACACCATGATTAAAAGTCATGTGCTCTGCCAACTGAGCTAATGGCCCGAACATGTGGCATCAGTCTTGTTATCTGAGCCACACAAGTACATATAATACATCATAACCCATATGTTTGTCAACAACTTTTATAAACTTTTTTAGAACTTTTTATAAAGTTATACAACAATGGTATTTGTTCTTTCTTTTCCAACACCTATAAGCTTTACCTTAACCTCAACAATCTCTTCGATTCTTGATAAATACTTTTTAGCATTGGAAGGAAGACTGTTATAATCCCTTATATTTGAAATATCTTCATCCCAGCCATCAAACTCTTCGTAGACAGGCTCGCACTTAGAAAGCTCTTCAAGAGATGCAGGGAAGTGTCTGATAATTGCACCGTCTTTCTTATAGCTGGTACACAGTTTGATTTTTTCAAGCTTTCCTATAGTATCCACATGGTTGATTGCTAAAGCAGTAAGTCCGTTAACTCTAGCTGCATACCTTATCATTACCAGGTCAAGCCAACCGCATCTTCTTGGCCTTCCGGTGGTTGTTCCATATTCAAAGCCTAATTCTCTGATTTTATCTCCAATTGCATTATCCTGCTCGGTAGGGAATGGACCGGCTCCAACCCTTGATGTATATGCTTTCAATACGCCATAAACTTCATCAATATATGTCGGACCAATGCCTGCACCGACACAAACGCCTCCAGCAACAGGATTGGAGGATGTTACATATGGATAAGTTCCAAAGTCAAGATCAAGGAATGTTGCTTGAGCACCTTCGAAAAGTATATTTTTCCCCGAACCTATTGCATCGAAAAGAATCGCATTCGTATCTGTAATCTGCTTCCTCAAAATGTTTGCATACTCTAAGTATTCTTCAATTATCTTATCGGCATTAAGCTTTTCGCCGCCGTATACTTTTTCGATAATAAGATTTTTTATTTCCAGGTTTGATTTAACTTTTTCTCTAAATACTTTCTCATTAATTAAATCGCACATCCTGATACCGCATCTTTCGGTCTTATCGGCATAGGTCGGTCCGATCCCTCGCTTGGTTGTACCGAGGCTGTTATCGCCGCGGCTTTTTTCCTGAAGCTCATCAAGAACCTTGTGATACGGCATAATAACATGTGCTCTATCACTAACAAGCAAATTTTCCGTGTTAACACCCTTTTGGCTTAAATCCCTCAATTCACTTATGAGTACGGATGGATCAACAACAACCCCATTTCCTATTATACAAGTTTTGCCCGGATGCAGAATTCCGGATGGCACAAGATGAAGTGCATATTTGTTTCCGTTGGCTACTATTGTATGTCCGGCGTTGTTACCGCCTGAAAACCGAACTACCAAATCGGAATCTTGAGCGAGTATATCAATGTATTTGCCTTTTCCCTCATCTCCCCATTGTGTCCCGATTACTATCTTTGTAGACATTAAATTGTGCCTCCTAATCATAAATAGACTTTGTTTTGGAATAATATTTTTCCAAATATATATTATCAGATTAAATATAAAAAGACAACAAAAACCCGAATATTATTTTCAAAAAAGTAAATAATGTTCGGGTTCTGTATTAAATTTAATTATGTAATCCTTCAATAATCCTGTTACTGCCATAAGTTAGTTTTGTTCTTTGGTTGCAAGATACTCATTTAGCTCTTTTACCAACTTTTCAGGATCTATTCCGTGAATGGAACAAGCTTCTGCGATACTTTCACCGGAAGATGAGGGACATCCAATGCAATGCATACCATTATTCATAAATATTCTGATTGTTCCTCTATCAATTTCCAATACATCAGCTATAATCATATCGGTTGTTATTTTTGCCATTGGTTTTTCCTCCTCATTTATCGAATGTAATTAAATGCATAATACAATTTTACAATGATATAACTGTACTCATATAAGTGATTATACATACACATAATAATTAATTATACACAAATCTGGTATATTTAAATACCATAATTAAAAATTTTGACTATATGATTTCTTACTTCTGACTTCTAGCACTCAGCAAAGCCCTGGCGTCCCGTTTCGTAAAGGTTGTTGCCGAAACAATCAATTATTACTATGGCGGGAAACTTTACAACTTCAAGTTTCCTCACGGCTTCAGCACCCAGTTCGGGAAAAGCAATAACCTCTTCTTTCACTATTGACCTGGCAAGTAGTGCACCGGCACCGCCTGTAGCACCGAAATAAACCGATTTATATTTTTTAATTGCAGATATTACATCGAGAGAACGAAGTCCCTTGCCAATCATGCCTTTGAGCCCTAATTCAATAAGTTTCGGGGCATAAGCATCCATTCTACCGCTTGTTGTGGGACCGGCAGAACCTATTACATGACCTGGTCTGGCAGGACAGGGACCAACATAGTATATTGTCTGGTTTCTAATGTCAAATGGAAGATCCTTACCCTCCATTATCAAACCGTAAATTCTTTTGTGTGCGGCATCTCTTGCTGTATAAATTGTACCTGTTATACAAACTGTGTCGCCGGCTTTTAAATTTATTATAATATCATCTGTTAATGGAGTATTAATATCATGATGCATAATTCAAGCCTCCGGTTTAATTATAAAATTATTTCTGCATGTCTTGTTGCGTGACAGTTTATATTTACCGCAACAGGAAGACCTGCTATGTGAGTGGGGAAAACTTCAATATTAAGTCCCAGTGCCGTAACTTTTCCGCCAAGACCTGCAGGACCGATACCGAGTTTATTTATTTTTGTAAGCATTTCTTCCTCAAGCTCTTTTATATGGGGCAGAGTATTGGATTCGTTAATGGGTCGCATTAATGCCTTCTTAGCCAGTAATGCAGCTTTTTCCATGGTGCCTCCAATACCTACTCCCACTACAATAGGCGGGCATGGATTAGGTCCGGCATTACTAACCGTATCAATTATAAACTTTTTAACACCTTCGATACCGTCCGAAGGCTTTAGCATTTTTAGTGCACTCATGTTTTCGCTCCCGAATCCCTTTGGGGCGACGGTTATTTTTAGCTTGTCTCCGCTTGTTATATTATAGTGTATCACAGCTGGGGTATTATCCCCTGTGTTTTGTCTTAAAAGCGGGTCAGAAACAACGGATTTTCTTAAGTATCCCTTTTGGTATCCGTTTCTAACTCCTTCATTTATCGCGTCAGTTAAATTTCCATTAACTACAGTTACTTCCTGACCGATATCTATAAATATAACAGCCATACCCGTATCCTGGCAAATTGCTATATTTTCTTCCTTGGCAATTATGGCATTTTCCAACAATTGTTTTAATACCTCCTTGCCTGTATTCGATTCTTCAATTGCAGCACCGGATTTGAGACTTTCAGATATATCGGAATTAAGATAGTAATTAGCTTCGATACACAGTTTTTCAACGGCTGCTGATATTTCTTCTGTGGTTATTGTTTTCATACAATCCTCCTCTGTATGATTAAGTATAAGTAAATTAGCTTGTCAATAGGCAATATTTTTATTAAACAGATAATAATATTAATATTATTATACTATGTTGAAAAAGGCAAGATTAAGGAGGAATTACGTTGAACATTAAAGAAAGACTAAAGATAAAATGATTTTTTTTATAAATCATGGTATAATTTAGCTATTACAATGGAAGGGGTCATGTCTTTGAATTCAAAACGTAATATACTTGTATGTGTTACTCAGCAAAAGACCTGTGAGAGATTGATTAGAGAAGCTGTTAATATTAAAGATGACTATGAAGGTGAACTTCATGTGATTCATGTAGCAAAAAATGATTGGAAATTCTTAGATAACGCAAAAGAAGGTGAGGCATTAGAATATTTATTTAAAGTTTCAAAATCAGTAGGAGCGAATTTGTCGGTATTAAGATCTGATAATATTGTTGAAACTATTCTGGGGTTTATTAAGGAAAAAAATATTAATATTATTGTTGTCGGTAAATCGAAGGAAACTCATAGAGAGAATAATTTTATTAAATCGCTTGAAAATAATATTAGCAATGTTGAGATATGTATTGTTTAATGTAAAATGATGGAATATAATACCAAATGCATAAGTTTTAACGTTAAAAAGTACTAAATTATTGCTAAAAGCTTGACTTAATGCTACTTTCATTATAAAATATTGTCGAATTCCAAATACAGGAGGTTGTGTAAATGAATAAAACAGATTTAGTTAATGCAATTTCTTCAAAGTCAGGTTTGAACAAGAAGAATAGCGAAGCTGCTTTAAACGCTCTTATCAGTACAGTGCAAGAAGCCCTTAAAAAAGGTGATAAAGTTGTTCTTGTTGGTTTTGGTACTTTTGAAGTAAGAGAAAGAGCTGCAAGGAAGGGGAGAAATCCTCAGACTAAGGAAGAAATTACTATACCGGCTTCAAAAGCACCTGTATTTAAAGCTGGTAAAGGATTAAAGGATATTGTAAACTAATAGAATTATTTATATTTAGACATAAAGAAAAACCCTTAAAAAAGTCAAGGGTTTTTCTTTATTTTTGGCATTTTTTTAAAATACGATTAATCTTTTTCATATATCTATTTGCATATATCTAAATGTAAGCTTAAGAGTAATAGTGCATTTAATATAAATCATTGCTTTTGATAATTTAAACTGATTCTGACTTTATCGGCCAACATTGCTATAAATTCCGAGTTTGTAGGCTTACCCTTACTATAATTGATGGTATAGCCAAAAAGGGTATCGATACTGTCCGGATTGGCCCTTGACCATGTGCTTTCGATTGCATTTCTTATAGCTCTTTCAACCTTTTGGGGAGTGGTATTAAACTTTTGGGCAACGGATGGATAAAGAACCTTAGTAATTGAACCGAAAACCTTCGAATTGTTTACTGTTTGCATTATTGCTTCTCTTATGTACTGATACCCTGCCATATGGGGAGGTATACCGATATCTCTCATCATATAAGTGACTTGAACTTCTATATCGTTTGTATTTTCAGGATTCTTTAAAACTGCAGAAGACACCTTCTTATCATGATTTGTGGTTTCATTAAAGGAAGATACACGGTTTTCGCGATATAGCTGCTTTATTCTTGATATAAGAACCTCGACACTGAATGGCTTGACAATATAGTATTCTGCACCTAATGACATGGCTTGCTGAATAAATATATCCTGTCCTATTGCCGACAGCATGATAAAAATTGGTTTTCTTATATTGGGTGTTGTAGATAACTTTTCAAGAACCCCTATTCCATCGAGGTTTGGCATAATTACATCAAGTATCACAACATCCGGCTTTAATTCTTTTATTTTTTCAAGTGCTTGCAAGCCGTCTCTTGCTATTCCAACTACTTTAATTCCTTCGGTCTGGTTCAAATAATCATTAAGTATGTCACCAAATTCGATATTGTCGTCTGTTATTAGTACGGATATTTCGTTTTTCATAATTTTACATCAACCCCTAGTAAATAAATAATACTGGGCTAATAATTCAACAAAGTATTTCTAAGCCCAAAAATAAACCTGGTACTTTTTGTTTTTATATAAATTGTAATAGGTACTAATATTATCCTTGCTGTATAATACTTAGAATTTCTTCAGCTATATGGGAGGACAGCTTTTCTCCACATTCGACGGTAATGTCGCTATACTTCTCATATAGAGGTATACGTTCTAAATATGTATCGTAAAAACTTTTGCCATCCTTACGTGCCAATTTTCTGTCTTTTGAAACTCTGCTTTCCAATATTTCAAAATCCGTCTTTAAATAAATAACTATTCCAATGCCTTTAAGATGTTCCATCGCTTCTGCATTATAAATAACACCGCCGCCGGTAGCTATTATGGAATTCTCAACTGCTAAATCCAATATCACATTTTGCTGTGTTTCCAAAAAACTATCAAGACCGTGAGCACTAACGTAGTCCTTTGGTGACAGACCGGTTTTGCTTTGTATTATGTGGTCGGTATCTAGAAAGCTTTTTCCGGTTTTATGGGACAATAATTTGCCAACGGTTGTTTTCCCGGAGCTTGGCATTCCGATCATAATTATGTTGCTTTTATTCATAAATATCTCCATAATTTATTATAATAACATTAATATATATATTTAATGATTACTCTTTTACATTTATCTTCTGCTAAATGTAAGATTAATTACATATTACATATATTATATACTGATTTATTACATTTGTGTGTCGCAAATTGCGGTAAATTGTTTGTTATTAGCCATCCAATTCAAAATCCAATGTTTCTTAAACTTTATAAGCTAAGCAATTATATAATCTAAGCTACGGCATGCTTTATATTTGATCGGTTAGAAGGATTTTTCCACCGCAATTTTTTATTAAATCCCCAAATTCGGGGAAAGTTACGTTATAAGCTTCTGCTCCATTTATAATTACTTTTCCGTCAGTATTCAATCCTGCTATAGCCAACGACATGACTATTCTATGGTCATCATGTCCTTCCACATTACCGCCATTAAGATTGCTTTGCCTGATAATAAGACCGTCGGGAAGCTCCTCAATATCTGCTCCTAGCTTTTTTAACTCGGTACACATGACAGATATTCTGTCAGTCTCTTTAAGTCTGGCTTGAGGCACATTCACAAGACGGGTTTCACCCTCTGCAAAGCAGCCTAAAACAGCCATTGCAGGCAAGGCGTCTGGGATAGAATTCATGTCGATTTCCATACCCTTAAGCTTATTGCCTTTAACCCTTATGCTATTGTGGTTTATTTCTACAGTAGCACCCATTTCTCTCAGGATGGAAAATATAAGTTTGTCTCCTTGAGGATCAGTTATATCTAAATTTTCCAATATGATTTCTTCACCTGAAATTGCGGCTTGAACAGCAAAAAAGGTAGCAGATGAAAAATCTCCCGGGATAGATATGTTAAAGGGCTTATATGATTGCTTTCCGTATACATGTATTGATTTAAAGTCATTGTTCTCGTATTTTATCCCCTGCTTGTCAAGCCACCAAAGAGTCATTTCCACATATGGGACTTCGTTTAATCTGGATATATTTATAAGTGTATCGTTTGGCAGCAGAGGAGTGTGTATGAGTAAAGACGACAAATATTGCGATGTTACGGCATCAATGCTTGTAGTACCGCCTTTAAGTGTTCCTCTTACCACAACAGGGGCAAGTCCGTTATTTCGTGTTGAGAATATATTGGCTCCCAAATCGTTCAGTGATTCTATCAAGGGTCCTAAGGGGCGTCTTCTTATCTGATAGTCGCCTGTCAGGACGGAACAACCTTTGCATAAAGATGCAGTTGCAACTGCAAACCTCATTGTGGTACCTGAATTTCCTACATCTACCACGTCATCAGGGGCTATTGGATCGGTTCCGAAACCTACTATTTCGTATTTATTATCTTTAAAGCTGATGTTTGCACCAAAAGCCTTGCATACCTTAACTGCAGAATCCGCATCATTTGAGATAAGAGGGTCATAAATGTATGAAGTTCCTTTTGCTAGGCTTGCTAAAAATAATGCTCTGATTGTATGGGACTTTGAGCCTGGAATTTTTACTTTTCCGGTTACTTTTGATTTTTCCGCTATTAAATACATGTTAACCCCTTTCATTAACTGTTATACCAATTTATATATCTATATTAATATAGTTATCTTTTCTAGTCAAATCGATTTCTTATTGTGTTTGGGAATGAATAAAGAAATACCTATGTTAATAACGCATTTAATATAGTATACAATTCAGCGAGGATTTTCTTATATTTTATATGGTATAAAAGTAATATATGGAATAAAAGCAATAAAACAAACACTAATATAAAAAGGTAAAAATTAGTAAAAAATTTAAAAGATTTGCTATTTAATTGTCAATATTGGTAATAAGGCTGAAATAGTATAAAATTAGTTGACTAAAGCATAAATTTTGGATAAAATTTAACTATAAAATAACTTTTAATATGTTATAATTGCATAAAAAGTATGTGTTTTAATAATGATATATAACCTTAAATAAGCGACAGATCACACAAATAGTGCTGTCTCGTTTATTTTTTGCCGTTGATTGACAGTATTTTCTCAATAATAGAATAAACATACAGATATAAAATTAAAAGTATATGTGTATATGAAAGTATTATGCTGTTATCTGTTTAGATAATAGTATTTTACAAATAAATTTTAGAAGATTGGACAAAAATTGTTCTTTGAAAAGTGAATATCATACACTAAAAATACAACAAACACAATATAAGAAATTTTCCTTATAATACATACAGAAATCTACTTTGTACTATATATCCTAATATAAGACAAAGGAATAGGATATGCTTTTATGAAAAAGGATGAAGATATGATTTTTTCATGACTCATAGTTATCCTTTATACTAAGTATATGAAAGTTCCTTCACGTCTTGATTCACATAATGAAATGCTCCTAAATAATTTCTCTTTATGCAGTCTTCTCTTAAATATCAATGATTCCCAATAAAACGAAACGGTTTATTATAATCAGAGAGTATTTTTAACTGATTTATGATAAAGTGTTTCGATGAGAATTTACAATTTAGCTGTTTATTATGTTTTACTGCTAAATAGCTTAATTGTAAAAGGTGCATAAAAGTGATTTAGGGTAGCATTTGCATTTAGGAGGATGTACAAATTAGGTTTAGTGGAGTATTATTGGAAGATTGATTATATAGTGTCGGTTTATACATAAAAGTTATTTAGTGATGATATCATTTGCAAATGAAATTTTTGTTCAAATTCTAATTAATTTGTTTATTAAAATAGGAGGGAAAATGATGCTAAAAAAATTATCAGTAGTAGGTCTGCTCTGTACTACGGCACTGGCAGCAAAAATGACAGGTAATGCAGCTGAGCTTCTTCAGACCACAGATTTTAAAGGCGGAGTTAGCTTACCGTGGCACATATCTGAAAGCAATGAACAAAACTCGTATTCCAAAGTAGAGAATGGCATGTATGTTGTTCATATTGATCAGAAAGGCACAAACAAATGGGATGTTCAAATCAGACACAGGGAAATTGCTATACAAAGTGGGCACAAGTATACAGTAAAGTTTTCAGTTAAGGCAAATAAAGCTACAAAAATTTATGCCAAAATAGGAGATATGGGAGAGCCTTACGGTGAATGCTGGAACAACAAATGGAATGCATTTTCACTTCAGCCGGGGCAGACTCTTGATGTAAGTGATACATTTACAGCGGATCGGGATTATAAGACTGCTGAGTTTGCGTTCCACCTTGGTGGTGAATTGACAGGTTCACTTCCTGTTGAGATTAGTTTTATATCAATGTCACTTGTTGATCCTCAGTTTACACCGACACCAAAGCCTACGCCAACACCGGACAGAGATATTCGTGTTAATCAGCTGGGTTATTTTCCTAATGCAGCAAAGAAGGCTACTTTGAAAGTCAATTCGGGTTCGTCTACTTCCACATGGCAGTTGAAGGACAGCTCAGGAAGGGTTGTTCATTCCGGTACTACAAAGCCGTTTGGTCCTGATACTGCATCAGGTGAAAATGTTCAAATAATAGATTTCTCAGATTTTACAACACCTGGTAAAGATTATCAACTCGTTTGCGGAAATGCTACAAGCTTCCCATTTGATATAGGTACTGATATGTACTCACAGATGAAGTATGATGCATTAAAATATTTCTATCATGCAAGAAGCGGTATAGAAATAAAAATGCCATACTGCGTAGAGATCAGATGGGCTCGTCCTGCAGGACATGTTACGGAAGATAAAAATGTACCTGTGATTCAGGGAAGAAGCTATAATGGTCCAATTATTTCGGACTTAACAGGTGGATGGTACGATGCCGGTGACCATGGTAAGTACGTAGTTAACGGCGGTATTTCATTATGGACTCTTCAGAATATTTACGAGCACTCAGTTTTAAGAGGAAAAGATGCTCAATTCGGCGATAACAAATTAAATATTCCTGAAAGTGGAAATAGCAAGAACGATTTGCTTGACGAAACACGTTGGGAAATGGAATGGATGCTTAAGACTCAAATTCAAGATGGCTATGACAGAGCAGGTATGGCTATTCATAAAATGGCTGACGAAGCATGGACAGCTTTAGCAACTCGTCCGGATCAGGATGATCAGAAGCGTATATACTATCCACCATCAACAGCAGCTACATTGAACCTTGCTGCATGTGCTGCACAGGCTGCTCGTATGTGGAAGGATATTGATTCAGCATTTTCTTCAAAATGCTTGCAGGCGGCAGTAAAAGCTTATGAAGCTGCTAAGAAAAATCCTGCAATATATGCTCCATATGGACAGGAACCAGGTAGCGGTACATATGGTGATAACTATGTAGAAGATGATTTCTACTGGGCTGCATGCGAATTGTATATTACAACTGGCGAATCAAAATATAAAACAGATTTAATGAGCTTTAAGAATGCTTTAGTAATGCCTACTACTTTGACAGGTGAATCAAACGGTATGGCTGGATGCTTTGACTGGGGTGCTACAGCTGGATTGGGAACTCTTTCACTTGCTTTGCATAAAACTAGTGAATTCCCAGAAGTTGTAGATAGCATTAAAAAAGCTGCAGATGTATTTATGGGTGTACAGGCTAACGAAGGTTACGGTATTCCTCTTGCTATATCAACTTATATAAATGAATTTGCCGGACAGGCAGAAACTATAACAGGTTATCCTTGGGCATCAAATTCATTTGTTATAAATGAAGCTATAGTTATGTGTTATGCATATGATTTAAGCGGAGAATCTAAATATTTCAACGGTGCTACAGAATCAATGGACTACTTAATGGGTCGTAACCCAATGTTACAGAACTATGTATCAGGATATGGAGAAAATCCGTTAAAATATCCGCATCATCGTTTCTTCTGCCCGCAGATAGATCCTGAGTATCCATCAGTACCACCAGGATTCCTTTCAGGCGGACCGAACTCAGCTTGCCAAGACCCATGGGCTTCTGGAGCTGGTTTGAAGGTTAACAATGCACCTGCACAAAAATGCTTCCTTGACCACGTTGAATCATGGTCAACAAACGAAGTAACAATCAACTGGAATGCTCCACTTTCATGGATCACTTACTACTTGGATACTTATAATGCTGGAGTAGGTCCAACTGTACCGCCTACTAATGGTCCTACAAATCCGCCTTCAAACACTAAGTGTCCTGAAGACGTAAATCGTGACGGAGTTGTTAACATGCTTGACGTTATCGAAGTTGCAAAAGCATTCAGCACAGTTTGGGGAGACGTAAAATTCAACCCTGCATGTGACATAACAGGTGATGATACTATAAACATGTCAGACGTTATGAAAATTGCTCTCAAGTTTGGATATACTTATACATTATAATAAAATATATGTAAGCAATTAAATTCGTAGTATAATTGTGAGGTATGGAAATATTAATTTTCATACCTCTTTTTTATCACTTAGGCACATGTTGAAAATAGGAGATAAAATTATGCTAAAAAAATTATCAGCAGTAATAATAAATTATATATGTAAGTAAAAAATTGTCTTTTAACAATACACTTAATTAAAAACAGGAGAATACTATGCTTGATATTTGTCTTTTAGGAACAGGTGGCATGATGCCATTGCCTGGCAGGTGGCTTACATCTGCATTAATAAGGTATAACGGAAAAATGATACTGATTGATTGTGGAGAAGGTACACAAATAACATTAAGAAATGTTGAATGGGGATTTAAAACAATAGAGGCTATTTGTATTACACATTATCATGCCGACCATGTTGCAGGTTTACCGGGATTGCTTCTTACTATCGGTAATTCAGGGAGGGAAGAGAGTGTTAAGATAATAGGTCCGAAAGGACTTAAGAAAGTTGTTGAATGCCTTACTTATATATCACCGCAGTTGCCCTTTGATCTGGAATTGATTGAAGTTGACAATTGCGATAAAAAAAATGTGGATATAAATGGCGTTACAATAGATTACCTTTTTCTCGATCACAATATTACATGTTTGGGATATAACTTTAGTATAAAACGTCCTGGAAAGTTTGATGTTGACAAAGCCAATAAATTTGGTGTACCTCAAAGAATATGGAGTAAACTTCAAAAGAGTGAAGAGGTTGAACTTGATGGGAAAATATATAAACCTGACATGGTTCTAGGTGAGGCAAGAAGGGGGTTAAAGGTTTCTTATTGCACCGATACAAGACCTACTGAATCCATGAAAGAGTTTGTAAAAGAAGCAGACCTATTTATATGTGAGGGTATGTACGGAACTGATGAAAAGCTTCAAAAGGCAATAGAAAAAAAACATATGATGTTTTCAGAGGCAGCATTTGTGGCTTTAGAAGCTAATGTGAAGGAGATGTGGCTTACTCACTTCAGTCCATCTATTACTAATCCGGAAGAGTTTATAGACAGTGCGGCTAGTATTTTTAAAAACTCAATAATAGGCAGAGATTTAATGAAAAAGACTATTAGGTTTGATGAATAGATTTTTAATAATTGGTTTGTATATTATAATTTACATGATAATCATCATTGACAATGTTATTGTAAAATAATATAATATAATATAAGTGCATATATGTAAATTTTATGCATGGTTATACAAAATCATTTATTAAAAATTAATTAACAATTAAAAAGAAAGAGGGGGGTTTTATGATAGGATTATTATCAAAAGGAGTGAAACGATTTTTAAGCATCACTATTGTATTGCTAATGTTATTTAGTATGTGTTTGGTTACCATGGCTGAGGACAATAAGGCAACCTATAAGATTTCAGGATATGTATCAGTCGAAATTCCAAATGCATCAATTAATAATCTATTGGTAAATTCGCCGGTTAAAGTTGAGATTGATGGAACTAATCTAACTGCAATTGCTGATGGCAGAGGCTTTTTTGAAATATCTAATGTTCCTGAGAATGCATCCGGTTATACAATTAAGTTTAGTAATAGAAATTGTCTCACAAGAGTAGTAGATGATATAGCTGTTCTTGCAGATACGCAAATTAGCACGGAAAAAGAACCTGTTATGTTGTGGCCTGGCGATGTTCCGAAGGATGGCGTTCAGGATGGTTCGGTTAACCTATCTGATGCTATTTCTATTGCTACATCGTTTAATTCAAGCTCGGACAGCCCTAAATATAAAAAGGAATGTGACTTGAATGCCGATAACTCAATAAATATGGCTGATGTTGTAATTACTGCAAAGAATTTCAATAAAACATCAAATGATTATAGAAAGTATTTTGTTCCATTGCCTGTTGTGGGTTCATTTGATAATTTAAAGAAGATGATACCGGAGGGCTCATTTACATATTACGATATAAATATGCCGATACCGGCTGCCGGATGGAATGAAGCGGGTACTGTTCCTGTAGCTACTGCTCCTGTATCTACCGCTCCGGAAAATATTGATTATTCAAAGGTGAACAGTCAGGTTGAAGGTGTAGATGAAGCAGATGTGGTTCAAACAGATGGAGAATACATTTATCAGATAAACAAAAGTAATATTGTAATTGCAAAAGCTTATCCTGCAGACAAATTGGAAGTAGTAAATACCATTAATTTATGGGGAGATACTACATTTACTCCAAAAGAGATGTTTCTTGGGAAAAATAAACTTATTGTTATCGGAACAGCATATGAGAGAGTCACTGTAAGCCCTACTAAATTAGTACCGCAGGCAACACCAATTCCTAAGGAATCAGATTCAACTTCAAGTGAAGTTAAGGTATCACCAACTCCTTCCGCTGCTATTGGTTTGATAGCTCCGCCAACAGGTTATATTCCTACGTATAGTAATACAATTACAAAAGCATTTATACTTGATATAGCAGACAAGAAGGATATTCAGAAACTCAGGTCTATAGAAGTAGACGGCATCTATATTTCTTCAAGAAAGATTGACTCTGCACTGTATTTGGTAACAAATAAATACATAAATAACTTTATTCAATACGGTGATACTGAATATGTAAAACCACGTTACCGTGATTCCAATCTGGGTGACAGCTATGTATATATTGATTATGATAAGATAAATTACTTCCCTGAGGTTATAAGAGCAAACTATTTAAATGTAGCCAGTGTTGATGTTGAGGATAACAATAGTGAGTTTAACATCACAAGTTATCTTGGTGCCGGTGACAAAATGTATGTATCGCAAAACAACATTTATATTGCCGAGACAAATTATTATTCATATCCGGTACTTCTTTCAAAGGATCTAACCATTCCTAGGATTTATGATACACAAAATACATTGATATACAAGTTTTCAATAGATAAAGGCAAAGCAAAATTTGAAGGAAAAGGTCAAGTTCCAGGTATTATCCTGAATCAGTATTCAATGGATGAATACAAAGGATACTTTAGAATAGCAACTACATCGGGTAGTAGTAATAATTCTAGAAATAATCTGTATATAATGAATGACAATTTTAAGATTACAGGAAAAATTGAGAATATTGCTCCTGGAGAAAAGATTTACTCTGTTCGCTTTATGGGTGACAGGGGATATATGGTAACGTTTAAGAAGGTTGATCCGTTATTTGTATTTGACTTAAAAGATCCTAATAATCCGACTATTTTAGGAGAGCTTAAAATACCGGGTTATAGTGATTATTTGCATCCATACGATGAAAACCATGTAATAGGCTTCGGTAAAGATACTATTGAATCCGGTTCGGATAGTTTTGCATGGTATATGGGTATGAAAGTAGCAATGTTTGATATTACAGATGTCAACAACCCTAAAGAGAAATTCAAGGTACTCATTGGTGACAGGGGAACAGATTCAGAGATTTTAAGCAATCCAAAAGCCCTTTTATTCTCAAAAAGCAAAAACATAATGGCGTTTCCTGTATTGCTGTACGAGATTCCTGAAGAAACCAAAAAGAATACATCCATTACGGTTTCGACAACAACACCTCAGTATGGTAAGTTTACATACCAAGGTGCCTATATCTATAGCATAGATATGGAAAAGGGGTTTGAATTAAAGAAGAGGATAACTCACTTAAGCGATAAGGAATTAGATAATATATATTCCATATATAACTATTACGATAAATTTGTAAACAGAATAATGTATATAGATGATGTCCTTTATACATTATCAAACAGTAAGATAAAAGCAAACAATATATCGGATTTGAAAGAAATAAACGAGGTAGAGATTCCAAAAGTAGAGAGTGTAAAGTGATTATAATATAATATTTCAAAGACATAAAAATGGCCGGTTATTTGATCACCGGCCATTTTTCTTTAGGTTATTCACCCTATATTAAATTTCACCTTTTGCTAATTTTTCAAGCTGCTCATATTTTTCCAATGCATTCTTTTCAGCCTGAGCATAGAGCTCTTCAGCCTTTTCAGGGAAGAGTCTTGAAAGTGAAGAATAACGTACTTCGCTCATTATGAAGTCTCTGAATGAAGCGGTTGGCTTCTTGGAATCAAGTATAAACGGATTCTTTCCTTCAAGTTTGAGTAATGGGTTATATCTGTAAAGGAACCAGTAACCTGCTTCAACAGCCAACTTGGACTCTAACTGTGTACATCCCATACCGAGCTTCAAGCCATGGTTGATACATGGTGCATATGCGATAATAAGTGATGGACCTGGATAGCTTTCAGCTTCAATAAGAGCTTTAATGAGCTGATTCTGGTTTGCACCCATTGCAACAACTGCAACATATACATAACCGTATGACATTGCCATAGCAGCGAGATCTTTCTTCTTTGTTACCTTACCTGAAGCAGCGAACTGTGCTATAGCTCCTGTAGGTGTTGCTTTTGAAGACTGACCGCCTGTGTTGGAGTAAACTTCTGTATCGAATACCAGTATGTTTACATCTTCACCGGAAGCAAGAACGTGATCAAGGCCTCCGAAACCGATATCATATGCCCATCCGTCTCCACCAAGTATCCACTGTGATTTCTTTATAAGGAATTCTTTCTTCTCTAATATTTCATCAACTATAGCTCTAGCTTCGCTTCCTTTATAAGCATTGAGCAAAGGCAATAATGTAAGAGTTGCTTTCTTTGAACCCTTAGCATTGTCCTTATTATCCAACCAATCTTTCAATGCAGCTTTAATTTCTTCAGAAATGCCTGTATTTAAAGCTTCTGTTGCAAGGTCAGCAAGCTTAGCTCTGATTTGTTTAACTGCGAGAGCCATACCGTAACCATATTCAGCATTATCTTCAAACAATGAGTTACCCCATGCAGGACCGTGACCGTTATGGTTTGTTGTATATGGAGTTGATGGTGCACTTCCGCCCCATATTGATGAACAACCTGTAGCGTTAGCTATGAGCATTCTGTCACCGAATAACTGTGTGATAAGCTTAGCATACGGAGTTTCACCACAACCTGCACAAGCTCCGGAGAACTCAAGGAGAGGCTGCTCGAACTGACTTCCTTTAACAGTTTCAGGGTTAACAGGGTTTTCCTTAGGGGATAATTTCATTGCATAATCCCAGTTTTCAATTTCTACTGTCTGTGTTTCAAGAGGTTTCATAACAAGTGATTTAACTTTGGAAGGACAAACCTGTGCACAGTTTCCGCAACCTGTACAATCAAGTGTTGAAACCTGTATTTTAAAGTTGTAGTTTTCAAGTCCCTTACCGACAGCTTTCTTTGTAACAAATGACTTAGGAGCATTTGCAGTCTCTTCTTCAGTGAGAAGGAAAGGCCTTATTGCTGCATGAGGACATACATATGAACACTGGTTACATTGAATACAGTTTTCAGGCTGCCATTCGGGAACATCTATAGCGATACCTCTTTTTTCGTATTTTGATGATCCCTGTGGGAAAGTACCGTCTTCCATACCTACGAATGTGCTTACAGGGAGCTTGTCGCCTTCCTGTCTGTTTACAGGATCCTGTATGTTCTTAACGAATGCAGGAACATCTTTTTCAACAACTGGAGCATCTTCGGCAGTTGCCCATGAAGCAGGAATTTCAATTTTATTTAATGCTTCAATACCTCTGTCAACAGCCATATAGTTCATGTTTACTACTTTTTCACCTTTTTTGCCGTATGAAGCAACAATGGCGTCTTTCATGTATTTTACAGCATCATCAAGAGGAATAATGTCAGCAAGCTTGAAGAATGCAGCCTGCATGATCATATTGATCCTGTTTCCAAGGCCTATTTCTTTTGCTATGCTAACAGCATCAATTGTATAGAATTTGATGTTGTTTTTAGCAAGAATCCTCTTCATTTTGCCTGGGAGATGCTTATCCAACTCTTCTGCAGTCCATCCGCAGTTTAAGAGGAAAGTTCCGTTAGGCTTAATGTCTGAAACCATATCATATTTATCAACATATGATGGGTTGTGACAAGCCAGGAAATCTGCTTTCTTAACAAGATAAGTAGATCTGATTGGCTTTTTACCGAATCTTAAGTGGGATACGGTAATACCGCCTGATTTCTTTGAGTCATATGCAAAGTATGCCTGTGCATACATATCGGTGTGGTCACCTATTATTTTAATGGAGTTCTTGTTTGCACCAACAGTACCGTCAGAACCCAGACCCCAGAATTTGCAACTGATTGTGCCTTCGCCTGTTGTATCTATTTCTTCGCCTACAGGAAGTGACAGGTTTGTAACGTCGTCAACGATACCAACAGTGAAGTGATTTTTAGGAGTATCTGACTTAAGGTTGTCAAATACTGCAATAACCTGTGCAGGTGTTGTATCCTTTGAACCAAGACCGTAACGTCCGCCAACGATAAGAGGTTTAACTTCTTGATCGTAATATACTGTAGCTACATCCTGATACAATGGTTCGCCAATTGAACCTGGCTCTTTAGTTCTGTCAAGAACAGCGATTTTCTTAACTGATTTAGGCATTGCAGAAAGGAAATGCTTAACTGAGAAAGGTCTGAAAAGGCGAACTTTCAATATACCTACTTTTTCACCCTTAGTAGCTAAGTAGTCAATAGCTTCTTCAGCTGCATCACATACGGAACCCATTGCAACAATTACTCTGTCTGCATCAGGTGCTCCATAGTAGTTGAACAAGCCATAGTTTCTTCCTGTGAGCTTGTTGATTTCATTCATGTAGTTTTCTACTATTTCAGGAACCGCATTATAGAAAGTATTACATGCTTCACGAGCCTGGAAGAATATGTCCGGATTCTGAGCTGTTCCTCTTAATACAGGATGCTCAGGATTTAATGCTCTTTTTCTGAATGCCTTTACTGCATCCATGTCGACTAATTTTGCAAGATCAGCATAATCAAGAACTTCTATCTTCTGAACTTCTGCTGATGATCTGAAACCATCGAAGAAGTGAAGGAATGGAACTCTTCCTTTAATAGCACTTAAGTGAGCTACAGCAGCTAAATCCATTATTTCCTGAACGTTGCTTGCACAGAGCAATGCAAAACCTGTTTGACGACATGCCATAACGTCTGAATGATCACCGAAAATTGAAAGAGCGTGACTTGCAATAGCACGTGCACTTACGTGGAATACGCCAGGAAGTAATTCACCTGCTATTTTGTACATGTTAGGAATCATTAAAAGAAGACCTTGAGAAGCTGTGAATGTGGTAGTTAGGGCACCTGCAGCGAGGGAACCGTGAACTGTACCTGCTGCTCCTGCTTCTGACTGTAATTCGGCAACTTTAACCTGTTGCCCAAAAATGTTTTTTCTACCGTGTGCTGACCATTGGTCAACGTTTTCTGCCATTGTAGATGATGGCGTAATAGGATAGATACCTGCAACCTCAGTAAACGCGTAGGCTACGTGGGCGGCAGCAGCATTACCATCCATTGTCTTCATGACCTTTGCCATTTTGTTTTCCCCCATTTGCTATATAGATTTATTTATTTAATAAGCGAGTATTGTGTATACATTATACATTCTATAACTCATAATCATTATAACATAAAAATAAATCTAGTAAATACCATAATTAAAGTTGTTTAAGAATTTTGTTAATAAAATCACGAAGTTTGGTAGTTTTTTCAACATCCTTAATATGATATAATTCTTAATTATAATATATGAGACAGGCAAAACATATAGACGGGGGATTGAAAAATGCAAAAGAAGGCTGGATTTGTTAGTGCCGTTATTGTGGCAGCAGGCACAGGTACGCGAATGAATATGGGAAAAAACAAAATGTTCATAGATATTTGCGGCAAACCACTTCTTGCAAGGACTTTACAGGTTTTTCAGGACAGTGATCATATTGATGAAATAATATTGGTTACAGGTTCTAGTGATATTGTTTTTTGCAAGCAGCATATTATTGATATGTATGAGCTGGATAAAGTTAAAAAGATTGTAGCAGGGGGAAAAGAGCGACAGAATTCAGTATATAACGGCCTTTGTCAGGTATATGATAAAAGCAGTGTGGTTCTTATACATGACGGAGCAAGGCCGTTTATTAATAATGAAATAATAAAAAACTGTATTGATGGAGCACTTTTGTATGGGGCGGTTGGAGTTGGAGTGCCTGTTAAAGATACAATCAAGATATCGGACGAAGAAGCATATGTACTTGATACCCCCGATAGGAAACATTTATGGGCCATACAGACTCCCCAGTCATTTAAATATGATGTTATTTTAAATGCTCACAGAAAGGCTATGGAGGATGGATTCCTAGGCACAGACGATGCAGTTTTGGTGGAGAGGATGGGGTATAGGATGAAGATTATAATGGGAAGCTATTATAATATTAAAATAACAACAGTGGAGGATCTGGCATTTGCAAATGCAATATCGGACATTATAAATACTTAGACTAAGGAGGAGGTAATACATGGTTAATGTTCAGGGACTATCAAAAAGTTTTGGAACAAATAAAGCTGTTGACGAAGTATCTTTTGAAATAAAGAAGGGTGAGGTATTTGGCCTGCTTGGAGAAAACGGTGCAGGTAAAACAACGACTCTTAGAATGCTGGCCACAATGTTAAAGCCCGATTCAGGAACTGCTGTAATAAATGGAATAGATATAATTAAGGATCCCCAGGCAGTAAGGTTTCAGATAGGTATTCTATTTGGTGGCGAGACGGGGTTATACGATCGCCTTACTGTTTATGAAAACATTGCTTATTTTGCTGAGCTTAATGATATGGACAGGGGATATACTAAAACCAGAATAGCTGAAATTGCAAAGACTTTTGGCATGGAGGAGTTTATGAACAAAAGAGCAGGCAAGCTTTCAAAGGGTATGAAGCAGAAAGCTGCTTTTGGAAGGGCCATTGTTCATGATCCTCAAATAATGTTTTTTGATGAGCCTACATCAGGACTCGATGTAAGTGCGGCAAGAAATGTACATGATTTTATAATGGACTGCAAAAAACAAGGTAAAACCATCCTTTTTTCCAGTCACACCATGAGTGAAGTGGAAAAGCTTTGTGACAGGATAGGTATAATACATAAAGGAAAGCTTATTGATACAGGAACTGTCGATGAACTGAAAGCTAAGTATAACAACGGCAGCCTGGAAGAAATATTCATTCATCTGGTGGGGGGAGGAAACCGCATATGTTAAGACATATATGGACTGTATTTAAAAAGGAAGTAAAGGACATAAGCCGAGATAAAAGGACTCTTCTCATAAGCATAGTAGTTCCTATGGTCATAATACCTCTTATAAACAGCCTTGTGGGCGGAGGAATAGAAAAACTTCAAAAGGATATAAACGAGAATGTTTCCATTGCATTGTCCGATGACTCAAGAACAGATGATATTGTGGACCTAGTAAAGAACAAATTGTTTAAAGACAACAAGAACATTACGCTGGTTGATACCGATAACCCCATAGAGGCTTTAAAACAGGATAAGGTGAGACTGGTACTTAGTATAGACAAGGACTATAAAAGTAAGATAGCCGAAGGCAAGCCGTTTAAAATAGATATTTCATATGATAGGTCCAAAACCAAATCACAAGGAAGTATATGGATAATAAGAGAAGAAATTGAAAAGTTTAACAAAAGTATAATAAATGAAAGAATAGTGGCATTGGGAAAAAGCCCTGAGTTTTTGGAGCCCGTTCACATAGAAGAAAAAGATGTAGCTGATGAAGCAAAAACAAGCACAAGCATGCTAGCTACGATGCTGCCAATCATAATAGTTATTCTCATGACGGTTGGGGGAGTGCCTGCAGCTACTGATCTTGTGGCGGGAGAAAAGGAAAGAAATACATTAGAGCCCCTACTTACAACAAAGCCCATGAGGATTTCCATTTTGTTGGGAAAATATTTTACTGTTACACTGTTTTCATTTGTAACGGTTATTGCATCCATATTTGGACTGATAATAGGATATATATTGAAACCAAGCTCACTAAACTTAGGAGCATCCCAAAACATATCGGGTTTCTTTGTTCCGATACCTGCACTTATCATAGCAATCCTACTTGCAATGGCACTGGGTATGACCTTTGCAGGAATCCAGGTTGCACTCAGTACATACGCCAAGTCATTTAAGGAAGCACAAGTTTATTTGTCCTTCCTTATGATAGCAGCCATGGTTCCGGCATATGCCAATTTCTTTACCCAGCCGGGAGATATACCTCTCTATTATTATTTCATACCGGTTATAAATACAGTTTCGGCCTTTAAGGTTGTATTGGGAGGTACAATAAATTATATGCATCTTTTGATAGCTTTTGTTTCGTCGGCAGTGCATGTGGTAATTGCTCTTGGAATTGCCGTATCCATGTTTAATAAGGAAAAAGTGCTTTTTAGAAGTTAGTGGTTGGATTTGCATAAGTTAGTAATTGTTGCATTAAATGATTTGGTAATTGAAAGTAGAATAATAGAATAAAAGTAAAATAATAGAATGATGGAATATAAATAAACCAATTGTAATGAGAGTTTTATGGAACATGTCATAAACAACTTTACAATTGGTTTATTTTTGCTTTATATTACAGTAATAATTGAAAACACCTGTATACCAAGTCCCTGTCCAAACTGGGTCAAGCCTTCTCCCGTAGTAGCAGTTATACCGATACTGTTCTCCGGTATATTAAGAAGCTTTGAAAGATTGGCTCGAATAAGAGGAATTTTAGGAGTGATTTTTGGTCTTAAGCATTCAATTGATATGGATAAATGTGCTATTTTATGATCATTTAAATACTTTAATGCTTCTTTTAGATACACACTACTGTCGGTTATTCCTTCTTTAAGACAAAGATCATCACTTATATTTCCGAGTATGTTTACACATGTTATGCCGGATATGGCATTTGTCACAGAATGTAAAATAACATCTGCATCACTGTTACCTTTGAGGGGTGGTTCACCATCAAATATAACCCCTCCTAAAATAAGCTTTTTTTCCTTATCATCAAAATCAAACCTGTGGCTGTCCTGGCCAATGGCAACTTTCATTGTTATCCTCCTAAGTTTAGATAGATCATGATTTTATTGTGCTTTAAAGCTATTGTATACTTTTCTGGCAAATTCCTTTGCTTTAAGAATATCATCACTATCGGGTTTCTTCCTATTAAAAAATAGAAAGAACTTTCCTTTGCAGCAAAATGTTTCGTCAATAACATTGATTCCTTTTTCTTTTAAAAGATTTTTTACAGTAGTTACAGCTTTTCCGTTAATTGTTCCACTTCCACTTGTACCGTATACTACTACATTCTTGACACGATTGTTATTTAATGTGCGGATAAATTCAATCATTTTAGGATCGGGTTTACCGGCATATTCTCCTGTACCTAGAAAAAGCAGTGAGACATTTTCAAGTGGATATGATGGGGGTATTTGCTCTGATTGTAATATTCCCAGTTCTTTAGTAATTGCGTCAGCAATGACTTTGGTATTTCCGTTCCTGCTATAATACATAACCATTGTTTTCATGATAAAAGTCTCCTATAAAATAGAATTTAATTAATTATTTCAATACTGCATTAAATAATTTATTAATCTTACATTTAGCAGCAGATAAATATAAAAGATTAATGATATTTAATACTAAATATAATATAGGAGATTGCTACAAATTACAATATCATTGTTGACATAGCAATTAAGGTATAATATATTTTAAATTGCGGTATTATGTTAAAAGACCTATTAATGTTATTGTTACATAAATACTGGGATTTTTCAAAATTTTATAAATACCTAAAATAATTAAGAGCCGATTAATATAAACAAGGAGTGATAAAAATGGCACAGGAAAAGAAGCTGGTTGAGGCCATAACATCTATGGATGAGGATTTTGCCCAATGGTATACCGATATTATTAAAAAGGCTGACCTGGTTGATTATTCAAGCGTTAGGGGTTGTATGATAATAAGGCCTTACGGATATGCAATATGGGAGAACATACAAAAGGAGCTTGATAGAAGATTTAAGGAGACGGGTCATGAGAATGTGTACATGCCCATGTTTATTCCCGAAAGTCTTCTTACTAAAGAAAAAGAGCATGTGGAAGGCTTTGCACCTGAGGTTGCATGGGTTACACATGGAGGAGATGAAAAGCTTACTGAAAGGCTGTGTGTTCGTCCCACATCAGAGACATTGTTCTGTGAACATTATGCAAATGTGGTTCAGTCATACAGGGATCTGCCCAAATTATATAATCAGTGGTGTTCGGTAGTTCGCTGGGAAAAGACAACCCGTCCTTTCTTAAGGACACTTGAGTTCTTGTGGCAGGAAGGCCATACTGCTCATGCAACAGCGGAAGAGGCACAGGAAGAAACAATAAAAATGCTTAATGTGTATGCCGATTTCTGCGAAAAGGTTCTTGCCATTCCTGTTGTGAAAGGAAAGAAGACGGATAAGGAAAAGTTTGCCGGGGCAAAGGCTACATATACAATCGAAAGCCTCATGCATGACGGAAAAGCCTTGCAGTCAGGTACAACTCACAACTTTGGAGATGGATTTGCACAGGCTTTCGGTATCCAGTATACAGATAAAAACAATCAGCTTCAATATGTGCACCAGACTTCATGGGGAGTTACAACTCGTCTTATTGGTGCTATCATAATGGTCCATGGGGATGATAACGGACTTGTACTTCCTCCTAAGATTGCACCTGTTCAATTGGTTATTCTTCCTATATCAATGCACAAGGAAGGCGTTTTGGAAAAAGCAAGGGAAATCAAAGACAGGTTGTCTCAAAAGTTCAGGGTGATTTTAGACGATAGCGATAAAATGCCAGGTTGGAAGTTTAGCGAATATGAGATGAAAGGTGTTCCTGTAAGGCTTGAGGTAGGACCAAAAGACATTGAAAAGAATCAGGTAGTACTTGTAAGAAGGGACACGAGAGAAAAGATATTTGTGCCCATGGATGAGCTGGAAGTTAAGCTTTCAGAGCTTCTTGACAACCTCCAGCAGGCTTTATTTGATAAAGCACGTGAAATGAGGAACAAAAAGACATATATTGCCACAAATTTTGAAGAGTTTTCAAAAATAGCACAGGAAACACCTGGCTTCATTAAGGCAATGTGGTGTGGGGACAGAAGCTGTGAGGACCTTATAAAGGAGAAGACTTCTGTAACATCACGTTGTATACCATTTGAGCAGGAAGAATTATCGGACAAGTGCGTATGCTGCGGAAAGCCTGCCAAACATATGCTGTACTGGGGTAAGGCGTATTAAGGATAAGGTCCATTGATATAAAGAACAGGGCGGAATATATAGAAAGACTTAAAACTCTCAAAGCCATGAGTTGGTCAATATTAGTATTTAATATATATAAATAATTCAGCCAAATTTGTTAATACTATTAACAAATACGTTTGTTTGTATGATTCCAGTAATGGATGGAAACAATAATTGAACAAACTGGAGGGATTATATGAAGAGAAAGATAGTTTTTCTAGTGGTATTTACTGTAATCTGTTCCTGTATAATGGGCTTCTCTGGTGCAAATGCACAGACGGCTAATGGAACTATACAAAGCGTAAATATCACTAATGCCACTGTCACGGCTGAGTTGTTGAATGTCCGCCAGGGGCCGTCTACAAGTTATCCTATAGTGTGTGTACTTAAAAAGGGCCAGACTGTGAAGATATTTGGTAAAATAGGGGATTGGTATGCGATTTACGAATCTGCCAAGGGCTGCATTGGAATGGTAAAAAACAGCTATCTTAAGATTGCAGGAACCGGAACATCAGCACCTGCGGCTCCTAAAGCCACCAAAGCACCGGTAAGTTCACCGAAGCCGTCTGTTGTGGCTCCAACACCGAAACCGTCAATAGTTCAATCGCCAAAAACATCGATTGCACCTACTCCTCCTGTTATTACGGGGCCTTCACCATCCGGAACAACCAAGGAGGAACAGACATTATTGGATCTTGTCAATAAGGCAAGGGCTGATGCAGGACTTAAACCCATGCAGTTTGACATGCAGTTGGTAAAGGTTGCAAGGCTTAAGGCACAGGATATGGTTGATAAGAATTATTTCTCACATGATTCGCCAACCTATGGCTCACCGTTTGATATGATGAGACAATTCGGAATCAGCTTTAAATATGCAGGAGAGAATATAGCCGGTAATTCAACGGTGGAAGGTGCATTTAAAGCATGGATGAATTCACCGGGACATAAAGCCAATATATTAAAGCCTGAATTTAACTTTACCGGTATAGGTATAGTAAGCAGCCCGACATACGGAAAGGTATTGGTTCAGCAGTTTATAGGAAGGTAATGGTATTTGTAATATTATAAAGGCTAAGGATGTTGTTGAACATCCCTAGCCTTTGTTCTTTATTTCATTATTCTAACATAAGCGTTTCCGTCACATTTCATCTGAGTTTTATTTGATTCAAAAAGTGAAGGATTACGTGTTACAACAATATAGCAATGAGCCTTATTCCATACTTTAGTTGTTATTGTTTTTGCAGCACTTTTAGTACCTTTAGGAATATTAATGCTATCGATTGCAACGGATCCGAATGCATAGGAAGTAGCACCATAGTTTATGCCGAATGTATCACACATATAGAGGGTTACGGTTATATCATCGTCACTGTTTGTCTTAGTTGCACCGAAACCTATAGTAAAATTGTCCCCTTTGTTGATATTCATTAAAAGAGGTTGAACCGGATGGGAGAATATGGTGTTTTCAATTACATTAGGCCAAATACCTAAACTAGTATAGGATTTTTTAGTCCAGCTTACTCTTTGATAACCCTCGTCGCCTGAATGTGTTAAATTGTTAAAGTTAATGTCACTTAATGACACAGCACTTGAGTTTATGCTTAAAATTGATGTAACGATTAGCATAGCTATTATTGAAAATATTTTTTTGGTTCTCATAATATATTTCCTCCTCGTAATAATGTTGTATTATAAAATAATTTAAATTAATCAAACATTCCAGAATGCATTTTAAAATGCTATTGTTAAAAGATAATGTGCACATTATGGATATATTGTATCGTAAGCTAGGAGGAATGGGGTGAAAAAAATTGAAAAAAATGTGAAAAAAGTTGAAAGTTAAAAAGAATAAATATAGATTGACATATATTCTATATTTTCGGAAGGTTGAATCCGGGAACTACCTCAAAAACTTTGCCTTTTAAATAATCAAGGCAGCTTTTGCCTTTGAAGTCAAAATGCAGCTTATATGCCCAGAGAGCCTGGGTCTTTAGGCCAATACTTTTATTGAACTGATTGCTGCCATATTTTCCGTCACCAAGGATGGGATGACCTATGTAGGCCATGTGAGCACGTATTTGGTGTGTTCGGCCCGTTACAAGTTCGATTTCAAGTCTCGTATAGTTGGTTTCATAAGATAGCACCCTATATTTGGTGATTATTTCAACAGAATTTTTAGATTTCATGTTATGTACATAGACACGGCTTTTTTTTGCGTCTTTCTCCAAAAAAGCCTTGAGTGTTTCAGATTTTTTTTCAACATGGCCCTGAACCAGGCATTGATAGTATTTTTTTATTTCTTTATTCTTTATTTTATCAAGGATAGTTTTTAATGCTTCCTCGTTTTTTGCAATAATGACAAGACCGCCTGTGTTTCTGTCAAGTCGATGGCATAGTGAGGGAGTAAAGATACCTTTATCTTTTGGTGAGTAATCACCTTTTAACTCTAAGTAGGATTTAACATTATCAATGAGAGTATTGTCTTTTTGGTCGCTGTCGGGATGCACGGGTATACCCTGATCTTTATTGACAATGAGTATATTATTGTCCTCATAGACAACGGTAAATCCCATATTCATTGAAGAATCTTTTTTTAAAGGCTTTCCGTCTATTATATCGTCCGATATATAAATATCTATCTTATATCCCGGATTAACCAGGCAATCTTCTTTTACCCTGACGCCGTTTACACGTATATCTTTTTTTCTAAATGCCTTATACATAGCACTTACAGGCATATTGGGAAACTCATTTCTTAACACGTATTCCAATTTTTTGTTTACATATTTGCTGCTTACAATGATAGAACGCATAGTACTCCTTTTTATCTGGAATTAATTATAGTTCTTATTTTATTTAGATATTTTTCTGAAATGGATTCGGCTATATGAGGCGTGTCGCCCTCCGAATATACCCTGCAAAGGGGCATGTCCGCATCGGGCAGAACAAGAACCCATCCTCTATCCATTATAAACTTTACTCCGTCCAAAAGCTCTACCTTTTCATCGCTTTTTTCGGTGATTAAAGTTCTCATGACCTTACCTTTTAACTCCCATGGGCAAAAAATCTTTTTCTTGCTTACATGGAAGGCCGGTATTTCTTTCATAGCTTCTGTAAGAGGTGTTTTATTCTTACACAAATATTCTATTATTTTAACAAGTCCGGCTAATGCATCAAAATTCAATGAAAATTGGTATGCATTCTCCTTGTTTTTCAATAAATTATGGTTTAACATTTGTTCCATGACAGCATGAGGTGATGTCTTAGTCCTCAATACATTACCATTATATTTTTTGGCTAATGTTTCAATCACCGATGGTGCCGTTATGGGAACAACAACTTTTGAATTTGCTATATTCTTAAACATTATAAGTGATGTCAGAGAAAGAAACAAGTCATCATCAATAATGTTTCCTGTCTTATCTATAAGTGTAAGTGTTTCACCGTTGCTGTCAATATAAGCAGCAAAATCTGCATCGCTTTTTTCAATTTCTTCGATTATTTTGTCACGTGCATTAAAGCTCGAATAAAAGCTTGCAACTTTGCAGCCTATATCTTGAAGCATTGGAACTACTAATGAAATTACAAAATCGGATGGTGATATAATGCATATTTTCTGAGGAAAAGACCTGATTGCATCAATATCTACATCACTTAATATAGACCTTACATAATAATTTTTAAAGTCGGTAATATTATTTAATCTGCTTATTTCTTCTCCCGAGCAGCGTCTGAAATCCTCTCTGAAAAATGCATTTTCAATTTTTCTTTCAGTAACGCGGCTTATACTGGCCCCTTTAGAGTCCATAAAATCTACACGAAGCTTATTGGGATTGTCGTTGCTAAGCTTGACATGTATTCCGCCTTCGACGGAAAGAAAGTTTATTGCATGTCGCGATATGGGAGTTAAGAGGCTGCTCAAATTGAAAACTTCCACTCCTACAGAGAGAATGCCCGATGCAAAAGCATGCTTAAACATTCTGGCAGAATTGGATGTAGTAGAGCTTACAACAACTTTTGAGCCCTTTTTGAAAATTGATCCGTAAGCGGCACCAAGTCGTGCAGCAAATTCCGGTGATATATCAACATTTATAATACCCGAAAGGCCGTTCTCTCCAAATATTGTTTTGTTGTGTTTCGAGCCCCAAACTATATTTCTGTCCACTATTGCAAGGGGTTCAATTGTTTTTTGCGGCCATATTTTTATACCTGGCTTTATAATGGCCCTTTCATTGACAACGCATTTGTCTCCTATTACAGCGTTTTCAAATATTGAGACATAATGCTTGAAGTTTACTTTATTGCAAATTATTGCCCCTCTTATCTGGGAACCGCATTCTATATAATTGTTATCCCATAAAATACTTCTTTTTATTGTAGTTTCGCCCTCTATAACATTATTGTCTCCTATTACACACATATCCTCAATTACCGCTTTATTAGAAATGCGGCAATTATTACCTATTATACAGGGACCGCTTATCATGGCATCCGGTTCAATAAGCGTTCCTGATCCTACCCATATACCTTTTCTTATTTCTGTATAATCGTTTAAAAGATTTATTTTCCCCTGAAAAATATCGTAATGTGCTTGCAAATATGCTTGCAGATCCCCTATATCACACCAGTAGTCACGGGTAACATAACCGTAAATGGGATCTTTCTTTTTTAGCATGAGGGGAAATAGATCCTGGCTGAAATCATATTTTTTGCCACGACTGAAATATTTTAGAACATCAGGTTCTAAAATATATGTACCTGTATTTACCGTATCACTGAATACTTCTCCCCAGCTTGGTTTTTCCAAAAAACCTTCTATCTGTCCTTCATCACCTGCCAATACTACACCATACTCAAGAGGTACATCGACCTTTGTGAGAATAAGGGTAGCTATTGATTTTTTGGAATAATGAAAATCAATAGCATTTTTGAGATTGATGTTGGTTAGGGAGTCTCCGCTTATAACAACAAATGTTTCATCAAGAAAATCACTGGCATTTTTTACACTGCCGGCAGTACCGAGTGGAGTATCCTCAGTGAAGTAGTGAAGATTCACTCCCCAATTGGAGCCATTGCCGAAATAATCGCGTATTTTTTGAGGCAAATACATTAGTGTAATTCCTATTTCAGTTATGCCGTATTGTTTTAATAAGTTAATAATATGCTCCATTACAGGTTTGTTTGCAACATTGACCATCGGTTTAGGCAAATCGCATGTTAGAGGGCGTAACCTCGAGCCTTCTCCTCCAGCCATAATTATTGCTTTCATTAGGATCACCCTTTCACCAGTGTAAAGTATTATGCCCTAAAATCAGTAGACTTATAAGAATTTTATAAAAGTATGACAATATTAAACCTGCCTAAGTAATTCGTGTAAAATGTCATTTAAATAGGAAAAACTTAATCCTAAGTTTGCTTGAATGAAAGGACTGTGAAAATTATCTTCAAATATGTATATTCAATATTAAACTGGAAAAATCCTTCCTGATATAGAATAAAAAAAATTACTCGGCAATTTTGTTAACATAAATTTTACGATTATTTTTATATTAATTACGTTTCTGTATGTATACAAAAGTTTGTTTTCATACCCACCAATTGCGTCTTTATTATGTAAACTAATAATGTTAAAATAAAATAGCCTAATTCTTAAATCTGATATAAGAAACGGGGGACCTAATTTTCTGGGGGTAAATTACGCATAGCGTAAAGGGTGTCTCTTCTACCTAACCCGTCAACTAACCTCGTAGGCAAAAAGTTTCCATAATATAATTCAAGTGATTCCTGATAGCGACACAAGAATATTGCGTGCTTTTTTATGCATGTTCAAAAAAGGACTTGATGCAGCTTGATGTTATATTATGTAAACCAAGAGAGGAGCATGATTTATGATAAGTAAAAAAGCTTTGTTAAGTAGTATTGTAGTTATTGGACTATCTGCAGGAATTTATGCAACTCCGATTAATGTCTCGGCTGCTTCAAATCTCAAATACGGTTCTAGAGGAACAGAGGTAACTGCTCTCCAGGATAATTTAAGGGAAATTGGATTGTTCAGTGCCAAAAGCACAGGATATTTCGGTACTATCACAAAAAGTTCCGTATTAAAGCTTCAAAAAAAATATGGTTTAGCGGCTGATGGAATTGTTGGGCCTAAAACGTATAAAGCTCTAAATGATGCCTTAGCTGCTAAAAAAGGCAATACAATACAAAAACTTTCATCGAGGAGTGATGATAGGACTGAATACTTAATCCCGTGGTTTGGCGGTGTTGAGAATATTTTTGCACGCGGTACCAATGCAACAGTGCTGGATATTGAAACGGGTTTAAGTTTTAATGTTAAAAGAAGCTACGGCTATAATCATGCAGATTGTGAGACTCTTACAAAAAAGGATACCGATATTTTGAAAAAAATATATAACGGTCAATGGAGCTGGAGTAGAAGAGCAGTTGTTGTAACGGTTAACGGAATGAAAATACCTGCATCTATGGCCGGCATGCCCCATGCGGGATTGGACAGTGCGAAAGAAGAAGCTTATGTAAAATATAGAAGCGGTGGATATGGTGCAGGAACTAATCTGGATAAGGTAAAAGGCAATGGTATGGACGGACATTTTGACATTCACTTTTACAACAGTAAAACCCATGCATCCAATAAGGTTGATAAAAATCACCAAAATATGGTAGCTGTAGCACTCAAGTGGCTTGAAGAAAACTTTTAAATATAATACTAAAATAATGTTATTAGATTTAATACGTATTTAGATTAAATACGTATTAAATCTAGTTATATTTATTTTGAATAATGCAAATTATATAGATTAGAAATGGCTAATAAATAATTAGCCGGCAGCGATAGGAGGATGTTAATTGAAAGGCAAAAAAGAAACAAAGGACAGGCAACACGGTCCAACCGTAGCTCCTGGGATTAATGATGAACAGCTTGGGGAAAATGCAACAAGAGAAGACATAAAAAAAGGCAATTCAACTAAAGTTATAAGAATGTTTTGGGATGAAAACGATCCTAAAAGTAAATAATAATATTATAAATAACAAATAGATATAAGGAGGATTTACGTGGGCAAAAACAAAAAAAACAAGAAGAATAATGGTTCTCAGCCTAATATTGCAAATGATCAGCTTGGCGAAAATGAAATTGACAGGGATTTGGCTGATAAGTATCATGAAGCAGTAAATAAAAAGAAAAAATAATTTTGGCAATAATGAGAAATAACGAACTGATTTAAAAGGCAGTTCGTTATTTGTTTTAATATAAAATTTAATAATGTGAAAAATTGTTTTACGGTTTAATGATATGAAGGTGTATAGTATTAAGATGTATGGTATTATTTAGATTATGAAGTTATTTAATAGTTGAAAATAACTTTGTTAATTAGATTAATTATCTATGTTTGGCTTTTGATTTATTTAATTGTTTGGTTTTATTTAAAATATTGATGATTAATGATAAAGAGGGGATAAAAGTATATGATAACAGTGGTTACGCTTAACCCTGCATTGGATAAAATTTTTTTTGTGGATGGATTTAAGGTTGGGTCGATGTTCAGGGTCAAAAAGGTTATAAAGTCAGCAGGAGGCAAGGGCATAAACGTGTCAAGGGTATTGTCGTCTTTAGGAGCACAAGCCATTGCAACAGGTTTTCTTGCAGGAGATACAGGTAAATGGATTTGCGACAACATAGGAAGCCTTGGAATTGAAAACAGTTTTATATGGGTGGATGGTGAAACAAGAACCAATATAAATATTATTGACAGGGAATGCATGACTGAGACTGAAATATTGGAGAGCGGGCCTTACATAAAGGAATCCGATCTGTGTTCATTTCTTGATGTTCTTAAGGATACGCTTAAAAGAACGGAGGTTTTGATATGCACAGGCGGTCTTCCGGAAGGAGTACCTGTTGATTTTTACAAAACATTGATTGAAATGGCAAAATCTATTGGAATTAAAACAATTCTAGATGCAAGTGGCGATGTTTTAATAGAAGGCATAAAGGCAGGACCGGATTTTATTAAGCCAAACATGAGGGAGCTTTCATATGCTTATGGAAAGAGTATTGAATCAAAGGAAGATGTAATTAATGCATGTGAAGAAATTATTAAATCCGGTGTTGGATCTGTAATAGCTTCTATGGGAGCTCAAGGAGCGTTAATGGTGGATAAATCCAACAGAATGCACATAAAGCCCCCTAAAATAAATGCTTTAAATGCTATAGGATCAGGGGACTCAATGACTGCCGGAATAGCCTTTGGTATAGTTAACGGATATTCAAAGGAAGATATGATGAGGCTTGGAACAGCCTGTGCAGTTTCAAATACACAGTTTATGGAAATTGGAATGATAAACATAGAGTCGGTGGAGGAATATAAGAAAAATTGTGAGATAGAGTACATTCTTTAATCGTTCCATTTAATCATTCCGCATTATGATGTGAGAATTATGATGCCTGAAGCAAAATGGAAGTTCATAATGAAATTCATAAGAATTAGGATATGAAGGCACCATAATTCTCTTTATATAGGATAATGATGTTATGAGGCTGCTATTTATTGTGCAATATTTGCAGAAATGTTATTAGAGTAGCTTTGGGGATTTGAATTTGAGTTTATTACTTTTTCGGTACTATAACAATTGTTAAATACTTCAACCCTATTGCGGCCGTCTGATTTAGCCTTAAGCAGTGCTAGATCGGCTTCTCCGATGAGTTTTGTAACTTCTGTATTGGAATCGGAAGTGATATTGGCACTTCTAATACCAACACTTATTGTTATACTTAATTCATTATTATCAATAATAAAAGATGAACTTTCGATTTTTTGCCTGAGTCTTTCTGCAACTATTTTAGTTCCGAGAACATCTTCGTTTGGAACTACTATTAGGAATTCTTCTCCTCCGTATCTGGCAACAATGTCAACATCTCTTACGGTATTTTTTAATGTTTGTGCCACATTCTTCAATAGAACATCACCTACTAAATGGCCGTATGTGTCATTTATACGCTTGAAATGATCGATATCAACCATCAGGAATGATATGGGTTCCTTATATCTGGCAGCATGAGAAATATCATTTACAAGCCTGTTTAAAATATATCTCTTATTGTACAATCCTGTAAGTCCGTCTGTTATTGTCATTTCCTGAAGGAGCATATTTTTTTCCATTAGCTCCTTATTTTTTTTCTCAAGCTCATTCTGCATGGATATAATTCTAAACTGATTTTTTATTCTGGCATAAACTTCTGCAAAGCGGAAGGGCTTAACAATATAATCACTTGCACCGGATAAAAATCCATATACTTTTGAATTTACGTCTATAGCTGAGGAAAGTATAATAATAGGTATATTGCTGGTTAAATGATTATTTGTGAGGGTAGATAATAGATCATCACCATTATTTGACTTCATATAGATGTCAAGAAGTATGATATCCGGCCTGTTTTTTGAAATGACGTCAAATGCACTATCTTCATCAATAGCAGTAAGCACGTCGATACCAACACTTTTAAGTCTGTTTGACAGAATGCTCGTGACAGACTTATCTTTATCGATAATCAAGACCTTCTTGTCATTATCTGTTTGAGTTACCTTCATTATTGCCACCTCCCTACAATTATATCGACAAAGATATGTTTTTTTTAACAATTAATTTTTACTTTACCTATATATTTTGCAATAATTCTTTTTTCAATTGTTGATAGACATCTTGTTGAATAATGAACTTCACTTACATTTGCAATTTATGTATAATGTATATGATATTAGAGATATGTACTTTTTGTGGAGCGATTGCTATGAGTGAGGTTTTTGCATTAAAGGTCCCATCGGATTTAAAACCGGAATGTTATGAAAATATGATGGGATGTATCAGTAGTGAAAAACAGGCAAGAATAAAAAAGTTCCGGATGCGTGAGGATGCATTAAGAGCATTGTTTGCCGATTTGTTGGCCAGGTATGCAATATGTTCAAGGCTCAAGATATCCAATGAAAAAGTGACATTTAAACTAAACGATTATGGAAAGCCTTATTTGGAAGGATTTCCGGACTTTCATTTCAATGTATCCCACTCCGGTGAGTGGGTTGTTTGTGCTATAGATTCTTTGCCTGTGGGGATTGATGTTGAAGAAATACGTGAGATTGATATGGGCATAGCCAGACGATTCTTTTCGAAGGATGAGTTTGAATTTATTAATGCAAAAAGTAATTGCGACAAAGTGAATTATTTCTTTGAGTTTTGGACACTGAAAGAAAGCTATATCAAAGCTCGCGGTAAAGGCTTATCCATTCCGCTGGATTCATTTACAATAAAAATTGGTGATGACGAAATTGGGGTCAGGGATATAAATGATGATACAAAATGGTTTTTTAAGCAGTATGAAATATGTTCAGGCTATAAGATGGCAGTATGCTCCCGCAATAATAGTTTTCCCGATGAAATTGAAATGATTGAGCCTGATAAATTGGTGATTATAGGTGATTATAAATAATGCATAAAAGTTTGGGCAATAATTTTTAAATTTTTAGTAAATATTTTAGTAGGATTTCATACAAATTTATGGTATAATTAAATTGCCACAGTAAACAATACTGACTTTTTCATTATGTTCCTCCTTAAAAAGGCGAGGATTTATATTATCTTAAAAGCACTTATTTTATTGGAATTATTTATAAAATATATACCATAGTGCTTTTTTTTTGTACTTTTTTAATTTTTAACGGGAATGCTATATACCATAATTTCCTTAATAGTAAGAAATTGTATTATATTTTTATATAAAATGTCTTGATATATATTTAGATTTCGCATATAATATTTTAGTACCTTGTTAAAGGGTATTATTTATGGATTTTGATAATTTAATTTTGTTTAAATATTTGGTCGTGCTAGATGGGGAGTTAGCGGTGCCCTTTTCCTGCAATCCGCTTAGCAGGGTTGAATTCCTACACTAAGGCTTGCTCTTGTAGGGCCTGCCCCAGGCAAAGAAACGATGATAATTGGGTCTCACGCAACGGAACCCTGCGAACCCCGTCAGGTCCGGAAGGAAGCAGCGGTAAACAGGCACTTTCGTGTGCCGTGAGGTTGCCTGGTTTGAGTTTACTACCTGGGTAACGCTTGTAGCAGCTAGTCGAAGGTAGGTGCACGGCCAATAAATTATAAATTAAAGGGTGTCGGGATACGCTCTTTTTTTAATGTCATTAGATTAATATTAATTAATATAGATATATTTTTTTGATATAATGTCATTATATTTCAATTCTTTATGTTAGATTTAGGAGATAGATAATATGTCATACTTAGCATTATACAGAAAGTGGAGACCACTGGTTTTTGAAGATGTTGTTGAGCAGGAGCATGTGGTTAAGACACTGAAAAACAGTGTTGTATCAGACCATATTGCACATGCATATCTGTTTTGCGGTACAAGGGGTACGGGTAAAACCACTATGGCAAAAATTTTTTCAAGGGCAATAAACTGTTTAAACCCAAAAGATGGCGATCCATGTAATCAGTGTGACATATGCAAGGGTATACTGTCCGGCAGTATTATGGATGTTATTGAAATAGATGCTGCATCAAACAATAGTGTTGACAATGTGAGAGAAATAAGGGATGAGGTAATATATTTACCGTCCCAGGCAAGGTTCAAGGTTTATATAATCGACGAGGTGCATATGCTTTCTACGGGAGCATTCAATGCCCTGCTCAAGACACTTGAAGAGCCTCCTTCCCATGTTGTTTTTATTCTTGCCACAACAGAACCCCACAAGCTACCGGCTACAATATTGTCAAGATGCCAGAGATATGATTTTAGAAGAATTCCTGTTGACAGCATAGTTAAGAGATTAGAGACCATTGCAAGCTCCAGTGGGGTTGTTTTAGAGCCTGAAGCGTCAAAGCTTATAGCCAAACTGTCTGACGGTGCATTGAGAGATGCCATAAGTATATTGGATCAGTGCATTTCACAGGGGGAGAAGATAATCTCCTATGAGCATGCATTGAAGGTTGTAGGTATTGTTAATGATACTTTTATATGTGAGTTTGTTGATGCAATAAGAGACAGAAACATACACAGGGTACTTAATCTTATTGATGAACTCATTATGGCAGGTAAAGATATTTCCAAGTTTTTGTCCGATTTGATTTTTTACTATAGGAATCTTCTTGTTTGTAAGATCACGGACAAGCCTGAGGAAGTTATAGATGTTACAAATGATGTTTTAAATACAATGAAAAAGCAGAGCGGGCTTTTTTCAAAGGAAGAAATAATGCTTACAATAAGAGAGTTTTCTTCCCTAGAGTCGGGAATAAAATGGTCCAAGCATGCTAGAATTCTTTTTGAGCTGTCGTTGATTAAAATTTGTGACAGTAATTTTAGTAAGCTTCAGGATAATATAATGGAGAGACTGGCGATTTTGGAAAACAAGCTCCAAAACGGTGATTTCGCAAGATTGGCCGCAATGTCGGATAACGGGGGAATTGACAGTCAGAATAAAAATGATGCAGGAGGCAAAAAGGAAGCTCAAAAATCATTGGATTCACAGCCTGAAAACATTGATATGGCCAAGGTGGATATAAATAAGCTAAAATCAGTAGATTGCTGGGAAAAGATAATTGATGAATTTAAAAATATGGGAAGAATGGTACTTTACGCTAATCTGCTGGACACCAAAGCAGTAGAGTTGGGGAAAAGAACTGTGGGTATTATACTGGGTGAGGGCAATGGCCTTGCAAAGACTATACTGACAAAGACAGAAAATATTGAACTTATGGAAAATGCATTGAAAGATAAATTGGGCAGAGAAGTAAAAGTTAAATGTGTGGATGAGGATAGTATAGGTGCCGATTTAGAGAAAGCAAAAAAAGAAGATGATGATTTTATTAAAAAAACCCAGGAACTGGTCGAAAAGTTTGATATGCCCATAGATATAATTGATGAGTAATTGAGATTGAAAAAATCCTCTCAAAAGGTTTGAAATACTTTTTGAGAGGATTTTTTATGCTCAAGACTGACTTTATTATACTGTTTTATTGAACATCTTTGCGATCATGAGTACATCTGCCATATTTATTACACCATCATCGGTAAGATCATATGAAGCTATGTATTTACTGCTTCCCGATGTGGCATTGAAAGCAGTGGCTATAAGTATAACATCCGCCATATTGACTACTCCGTCACCGTTCAAATCAGGTGATTTTACTTCCGGTGTAGGAGTAGGTGTAGGTGTCGGTGTAACCGGAGGCGGAGGTGATGCTGTTGCTGAAAAAGTAAACCAGTCAACGTTTACTGGACCTGTGAATCTAAGACATATTGTATTTACGCCTGTGACTCTATTGATGCCTGTGCTCATTTCTTTATACTCATTCCAGCCACCCGTTGAGTTTACATATAAAGTACCCAATAATGTACCTGTATCGCTGTTTAGCCTTACCTCAATATTTGTTGTGGAATCTGAACCCGATGCAACCCTGGCTCTGAAAAATGTTGAGCCGGCAGTTCCGAAATCCACATTGCTATATGTGACATAGTTTCCGTTTGTTATGTATCCTATATTGACAGTACCGTCTTCATTAACGGATGTCTCAATGGTTGCAGCACTTCTTGTGGAGTAGTTCTCTGCTTGAAGGATGGTCATTGCATCCCTTTGAGTTAAGTCAGGCGTTGGAGTAGGTGTTGGTGTAAATGTAGGATTTGGAGTTACAGGTGATTTTAAGTACTCTCTCAGCCATGTGAGTGCAGGACGTTCAGCATTTCTGATTGTAACTAAGTGTGTTTGTTCTTTCCACGTTGTTCCTTCAATATATCCCCAGAGAGTTATACCTTTTACCGCTTCATGTTCCCACAATACAGGGAATTTTTCCTTATATCTTTGTAATTGTGTAGCATCATCACCGGTCATGTCAAGCTCCGATACGTATATTGGAAGTCCTGTTGATGCCAATGAATTTAAAACACTTCTCATTGTGCTTGTGGACACATTGTCCATATTGAACTGGTGGCACTGTATGCCGATACCGTCAATGAGATTCCTGTCCTTAAGTAATTTGATTATGTTTAAGTAGCTGTTAGTTGCACCCGGGTCACTTATGATTCCATATTCATTAATAAGAAGTTTTCCTTTAAATCTCTTTCTTGCTTCCTGGAAGGACCAAATAACCCAATCCCAACCGGTAGAACCGTTTCCGCCTATTGCATCCTTAAATGATGGTGGTTGATGTAAAGGCTCGTTTACAACATCAATAAACTCTGCATCTGCATATCTTTCTGCGACAGCATCCATCCATTCCAATACTTCTTCTTTCTGCTCGGAGGCAGGTAAACTTCTAATCCAGGTTGGTTCCTGGCTTCCCCATACAAGAGTATGGAATTTGAACGGATAATTGTTGGCTTTGCAAAAGTCATAAATCATATCTGCATTAGCCCAATTCATCTTGTCCCTTGTTTCTTCAACAGGTCCCCATTTAGTTGCGTTTTCCGGTGTTACCTGATTCCAGTAGGTAGAGAAACCTGGTGGAATTTTGCCCGCAATTACGTTTCCTAAAAATTTTTCGCCGCTCACAAGTTCAGCATTAGCTTCCTGTGGTGCGGGAAAATGCAATCCTGCCATCAAGGAAACAGACAGTACGATGGCAGTACAGCGTTTGAACGCCTTTTTTAAATTCATACTTTTACCCTCCTTAAAATAAATAAAAACTGTAAACTTCTACATAAAAATAGTAAAATATTATGTAGAATATTTTACAATATATCTATATTATACACAATTCACAGTATATCCACTAGGTTTTGATAGAAAAATTTATGAAAATCAAATATAATATATGTATAGCAAGTAAATCAAATAGTTATTGCATTTGTCTATTGCAAATACATTTAAAAGTTTGTTATTTGCTTTGTCTGATGCTAAATAATATTGATTTTGCGTTAATGTACGTATGTTTTTAATTTTGAAAAAGGAGGGAAAATTAGGCTTATTTAGAAGGAGTGTTTGGTAGGTTTATTAGGTTAGGTCTAATTAATAGGTTTAATCAATTTTGATGTGTTTGTATTTATTTGTTTTGGTAGAAAGGGGTTAGGTTTAATGAAGAGGGTAATATCTTTGCTTTTGATGTTTTCAGTGTTTGTTGGGTTTATTGTACCGCAAGGAGCTTATGGTGCAGCGTCAGATTTCAATTATGGTGAAGCTCTGCAGAAATCATTAATTTTCTATGAGTTTCAGAGATCCGGTAAGCTACCGGAAGATAAAAGAGATAACTGGCGTGGGGATTCAACGCTGACAGACGGTGCCGATGTGGGTGTGGATCTTACAGGAGGATGGTTTGATGCAGGAGACCATGTGAAATTTAATCTGCCTATGGCATATACACTGGCTATGCTGGCATGGAGCGTTTATGAAGATAAGGATGCTTATGTTAAAAGCGGCCAATATAAATATGCGATGGATAATATTAAGTGGGCAGCTGATTATTTTATAAAATGTCATCCGTCTCCTAATGTGTACTACTTCCAGGTAGGTGACGGTATTACCGACCATAACTGGTGGGGACCACCGGAGGTAATGACATTAAAAAGACCTGCATATAAAGCAACTACTTCTAGCGGAGCATCAACAGTATCTGCAGAAACAGCTGCAGCTCTAGCAGCTACTTCAATTGTTTATAAGGATGTTGATCCTACATATGCTGCAAATTGCTTAAAGCATGCCAAAGAGCTTTTGGAATTTGCTGAGACGACAAAGAGTGATGCAGCATATTCACCTGTAGCAGATAATTTCTATAAATCATTCAGTTCCTTCTGGGATGAGTTTTCATGGGCAGCAGCGTGGATTTATCTTGCAAGTGGAGAACAGTCTTATATTGAAAAGGCTGAATCCTATGTATCAAAATGGGAGACTGAAATGGGCACATCCACAATAAAATATAAATGGGCTCATTGCTGGGATGATGTACATATTGGTGCTTCTCTTTTGCTTGCTAGGATTACAAAAAAGGATATATATAAGTCTATAATGGAAAATCATTTGGACTGGCTTACAACCGGTACGGCAGGTGAGCGTGTCAAGTATTCACCAAAGGGTTTGGCGTTTATTGACTCGTGGGGATCTTTAAGATATGCTACAACTTGTGCTTTTATAGCAGATTTATATGCGGACTCGGATGTATGCCCTCCTTCAAAGGTAAATACTTACAGGGACTTTGCCAAAAAGCAGGTAGATTATGCATTAGGAAGTACTGGTAGAAGTTATGTGGTAGGGTATGGAGTTAACCCTCCTCAGCATCCTCACCATAGAGCCGCACATGGGTCATGGGGTGATAACTTTGGTATACCTGAACAACACAGACACACACTTTATGGTGCACTTGTAGGCGGTCCGGGTGCTTCTGACGATTATGAAGATGCAACTAACAATTACACCAACAATGAGGTTGCATGTGACTACAATGCGGGTTTTACAGGTATATTGGCAAGAATGTATAAAAAGTATGGAGGGGAACCTATAAGCGGATTCAATGCCATTGAAGAGCCCGGCCTTGAAGTATACGTGAGCGGTACTGCTACTAACAGCGACGGTAAGACAGATATTAAGGTAATGCTTTTCAACAAGAGTGCATGGCCTGCACGTGCTTATAATAATCTTTCATTTAAATATTTTATGGATCTTTCGGAAGTCTATGCTGCAGGAAAGACATACAAAGATGTTACAGTTACAATAAATTACTCTGAGGGAGGAAAGTCCGGCGGTATATTCCCTTATGATGAATCCAAACATATTTACTATGCACTCATTGATTTTGACGGCGTAACTATTGTTCCGGGGGGACCGACATCCTTCAGAAAAGAAGCTCAGGTAGTATTTGCAGGGCCATCAGGAGTTAAGTGGGATGGAACCAATGACTATTCATTTAAGGGCTTTGACAGCAAAAGGGAGGATAATCCAAATATACCGGTTTATAGTGCAGGTAAGCTGATTTACGGTATTGAGCCTGACGGAACAACGCCAAGTACAACTGTTCCATCATCGACACCAATACCTACACCTACTAATACCAGGCCACCGGTGACAGGATTGCCCGGTAATTACAGCAGTGTATCCGGTTATATAACAACAGAAATAAATAATCCTGATTTGAAAGCAGGGTTTACTGTTTCCGTTGAGGGTACTTCATTTAAGGCAGTAACTGACGATAAAGGTTATTTCGAGATTCCGGGCTTTGAGATATCAAATTCACCGGCAACAGTTACATTTAACCTGATTATAAGCAAGCCGGGATTTTTAACGAGGAGAATAGAGAATTTGCAAGGTGGATTTATTTATTCAATAAGCAGTTCCTCACCTGCGGTTATGTGGGCCGGTGATATTCCTGTGAACGGTGTTTCCGATGGTGCGGTAAACATGAAAGATGTTGTGGAAATATCAAAGGTATTTAATGCGGTATCGACCGATTCAAAGTATAATCCCGATTGTGATTTGAACAAGGATGGATCTATAAATATGAGTGATGTAATTATTATTGCAAAATCCTTTGGTAAAGTTTCAGCGGATTATGGAAATGTAACTTTAAGCAAAATAACAGCATAAAAGCTTTATGAAAGTTATATGAAAGTTTAATAAAAGTTATATGAAAGCTATATGGAAGCAAGTAAAAACAAGGCATTTTGATTAAGGTGCCTTGTTTTTATAATTATTTTATTAAAAATTTAAAACATAAGTTGTATATGTTTCAATGATTACTGTATAATATAAATGTTCAAGATAATATATAGGAGGAATTATAATGGCTAGAGGTGGATTCCCCGGTTTTGGGGGCAACATGAATAACTTAATGAAGCAAGCTCAAAAAATGCAAAAGGAAATGGAAAGGGTTCAGGAGGAAGTTCACCAGAAGACAGTTGAAGCTACTGCAGGCGGTGGTGCTATAACTGTAGTTGTTTCGGGAAAAAAAGAATTGGTTAAAATTGATATAAAGCCTGAGGTTGTGGATCCGGAAGATGTTGAAATGCTTCAAGACCTTATTTTGGCAGCTGTTAATGAGGCTATAAGAAAAGCTGATGAAATGGTAAATACTGAGATGAGCAAAGTTGCAGGTGGACTTAGCGGATTCCCGGGATTGTTCTAAAATAGGAGAAAAGCGATGAATTATTATTCGGCTCCAGTTGCAAGGCTAATAGAAGAATTTGAGAAGCTGCCCGGTATTGGTCATAAGACAGCACAAAGGTTGGCATTTCATGTTCTCAACATGCCGATGGAAAAGGCTCAAAGCCTATCCGGAGCTATTATAGATGCCAAGTTGAAAACTAAGTATTGCTCGGTATGTAACAACCTGACGGATGTTGATCCCTGCAGCATATGCAGCGGATCTCACAGAGACAGTACGACTATATGCGTGGTTGAAAATCCCCGCGATGTGGTTGCGATGGAGAAAACAAGGGAATTTCAGGGTTTATACCATGTCCTGCATGGTGCTATTTCTCCTATGGATGGAGTAGGACCTGAAGATATCAAAATAAAAGAGTTGTTGACAAGAATCGGGCAAGGCAGCATCAAAGAGGTAATACTTGCAACAAACCCCAACATCGAGGGGGAAGCGACTGCCATGTATATTTCCAAGCTTTTAAAGCCTCTTGGAATAAAAACCAGCAGAATAGCACATGGTTTACCTGTTGGCGGTGATTTGGAGTACGCCGATGAGGTAACATTGGCAAAGGCATTAGAGGGACGCAGAGAGTTATAATTTTTTGTAGTCCTTTTGTCCCCATCAAATAAAGTCCTATCATTTTGCAAATTCATTTTAGAATGCAAATAAAGTACTATTAGAAAACCATAGGGAAAAGGTATAAGAAACACCTTGGAACTATGGTTTTTTTATTAGAGGTTTGCGAGGGATAGAGAAAAGGATACAAGGCAAAAGTCAGGTAAATGAAGGGATTGAAAGATTGAATGGAAAAGAAAATGGAATGAAAAATGGGTAAAATCTCTCCTTAACCCTTCCCCCTTAACCCTCAATCCTAAAAGCACTTTATTTTCATTTTTTGCCCTAAAAATTGAGAAATGAAAGGACTTTAGGAAGTAAGGAATAAGGAAAGAGGAATTAAATGGGAAATTGGAAGAGAATAACAAGCCAGTATTTTCAAGGGTTTGAGGGGGATTTGTGAAAGGAGTTTATTTGAAAAAGGAAAGAAGTTTGTTTGGATTACATATAGTTAGGATTAAGGAAAAAGGGGTAAGGAAAATAGGAAATATTTTGGGCTTAAAATAGGGGTTAATTAGTTGTTTCAAAAATAAAATAAAGTAGTATTATCTGAAGGGATAAGGAATCAGGGAAAGTATTGAGAATATTGGCTTTCATGTATTTTTAGGTTTTAAGGGAAAAGGGAAATAAAGGAATTTTATGAAAGGACATTATTTACTTTTACTATACAACATAGGACTTTTTTTCTGTTTCTAAAAATGATATGTTTAAAATTATCAGAAACAGAAAAGTTGTTTCATAAGCGGTAAAGTTCTATCAAAATGAAAATAAAGTCCTTATATTAAGGTGTTATCCACATTTCTTGATACAAGAATGGGGATAAAGTATACAAAATGAAAGTAAAATGGGGATAAAAGGGTAAAGGAATAAGGACATTATTTGCTTTCTATAAGAACTTGACGTATTTTTTCTGTTTCACAAATTGCAATTGATGATTTGGGAAAATGAAAAAAGTATATTTAATGACGATAAAGTTCTTTTATTAAGAAAATAAAGTCGTGATATTGAAAAGTACAAGGAAGAAGGGAAAACATTGGAAATACGAGATTTGATATAGGTTTAAAGTATAAGGAGATTGGTAATAGTAGGGAGTTAATGCAAGGACTTTATTTGCATTTACTATAGAACATACTCTGCTTTTTTTGTTTCTAAAAATAATATAACGATAATTCTAAAAAAAGAGAAACAAAATTATAACTGATAAAGTTCTATCAAAATAAAAATAAAGTTGTATTATTTATAAGAGTGCAGAAAAATATTGCGTACTTGTAGAATAAGACGAAGTAATATACCACATAGTAAATTTTTTACTTCGGAACATTCTTATTATGTGCACTAATAGGAGGATTTTCATGTTCGAATACATAAAATTGAAAAGGACAATGTGTTTTGGGACTTGCCCCGTTTATAGTGTAACAATGGATAATGAGGGCAATGTAAATTATTATGGGGAAATGTTTGTATATAAGAGCGGGGAACATCATTGGAAGATATCAGGGGAAAAAGTAAATCAGTTAAATGACTTGATTGAGGATTTTGGGTTTAAGTCTTTCATATATAAGCCAGGGGATGAGTTCATTACCGACCAGCCTTCTTGTATTACCACAATAAAATATTCAGATGGAGAAACTAAAGAAATTAACCACTATTACGGACATGTTTTGATAGATGATAGCCTGATAGAATTTGAAAAGAATATAGAGAGAATAATAGGTACTAAAAAATATGTAAATCCCAGATTATACATATATCAGATGGAAGAGAAAATTCCAGAGTCGCCAATTAAGTATATAGTTGTTTCTAATTCAGAAAAAGAAGCCATAGATTTAGTAGAAAAAGATTGTTTCAGGCAGGAATTGATTGAATGGCGGGTGCAGAAGATAGGGATTGCTGCAGATAATTATTACGGACCTGCAATAATTATGAAAGGCGTTTAATTGCTGATAATAATAGATTAAAGGGAACTCAATACGGGTTCCCTATTCATTGCTCAGGGTTTGCGAATAATATCAAAATCACAGATAGTAATAGAATGGGCGTCATAATCGATGAGCCCATCTTTTTTCATCTTATTGAGTTCACGGGAAAGAGAAGTTCTTTGAATACCTAACCTTTCGGCCAATTCCTTTTTTGTCATATTAAGTTTTATTTCTTTACTTTTTTGAGTGTAATACTCATAATTTAAGAATTCAATAATAGACTCCCTTATAGATTTCATGGAGATTGACTTAATTTTGCTTGTTAAGATAGCAGTTTTATCTGATATACAGGTTAAAAACTTAACTAAAAAATCCTGGCTAGTCTGACAAAGTTGCAATACAAAATCTTTAGGGATATGTAAAATTTCAGTATCTGATTTTGCTATCACACTCATGGGATAATAAGGATACTTTGAAAATAATAGATTGCCTCCAATATTGTCTCCAACCTTAAATTCGGTAATAGTTAATACATTTCCCTTTTCATCAATCTTTTGAACAAATACCTGGCCTTTTAAAATAATATCCCAGTAATTGCATTTCTCACTTTCAAAATGGATAATGCTGCCTTTGTTGTATTTAGAGATAATATAATTATGCGTTTTAAAAAGATTAAGCAGTTCTTTAGCAGAAAATTCGTCAAATAACCCTGTTAGTTTTAAAATGTCCAGATAGTCTTTTATGTTCATAAATATCACCTTTTTTAAAATTAGTTACCGTGGTAACTGTATGCCGCTGTGATTTATTATAATATAGATTCATACATAATGAAAGGAGAGTTTTTATGCTGGAGAAAAAATATTTGTACAGTATAACAGATGAAAAAATAATTGAAAGGATTGTGGATGATGAAAATATTCACCTGAATCATATGGTTCTTACAAAGGGAACTAATCTTCCTGAACATTATTCTAATTCCAATATCTATATGATAATTGTACGTGGGAAAATGACTTTACAGTTAAATGAACAAGAACCACATTATTACACCAAGGGAGATATTATTAATATTACATATAAAACTAAAATGAATGTTCATAATCAGGATGAAGAAGTATTGGAATTCTTTGTGGTAAAGTCGCCTAATCCTAAGAACTACAAAGAGAAGGAGTGATGAGGGGTGGACGTTTTTACAGTATCGTTATGGGGAATAACAGGGGCTGCGTTTATCGCATCCCTTGTTAAAAACAAGCAAAAGACATTTAATTCTATGAAAATGGCAAGAAGTATGATGAAAAATATGATTGGAGAGATTGCAGGTATATTATTTCTTATAGGATTGATTTTGACTTTCATACCGCCTGAAGTTATAAAAAATGTTTTGGGAGAATCCAATGTGTTTATTTCAACAGTTATTTCTGCCTTAGTAGGCAGTATTACATTGATTCCAGCCTTTGTAGCATTTCCTCTTGTAGGTTCTTTTGTAGATGCAGGTGCAAGCATTATCCCTGCCGTTGCATTCTTAACTACTTTAACAATGGTTGGAGTAGTGACATTTCCATTGGAAAAACAAGAATTTGGTTTGAAATTTGCTGCTATCCGTAATGCTCTTAGTTTTGTGTTTGCACTTATAATAGCACTTACGATGGGAGTGATTATGTAAAATGATTGAAATAATTAAAAAGAACAAACTACTGACAGCAGTATCTCTGGCATATGTTTTTCTATTTATGGCAATGCCCGATAAGGCTTATTTATCTGTCAAAAACAGCATGTATTATATTATAGAAATGCTTGAAATTATGCCTGTGATTTTTATACTTACATCAATAATTGAAGCATGGGTTCCTAAAGAAGTAATCATGAATGGATTTGGGGAGAAAGCAGGAATAAAGGGGAGTATATTCTCATTCTTATTGGGCAGTTTTTCAGCAGGACCTATTTATGCAGCATTCCCAATCTGCAAAATGCTTTTAAAGAAAGGTGCCAGCATCGCAAATGTAGTTATTATATTAAGTGCATGGGCAGTAATAAAAGTACCCATGCTTGCCAATGAAGCAAAATTCTTAGGGCCGAATTTTATGGGGCTAAGATGGATATTGACAGTAATGTCCATACTGATAATATCATATTTAATGACTGTATTTGTAAAAAAGGAAGACATTCCTATTGGAGAAGAGAAAAGTTTAAGCAAAGCAACTGGTATTGATATTAAGGAGCAGTATTGTATTGGATGTGGACTATGTGAAAAATTAATGCCTCAGCATTTTAAGGTAATAGATAAGAAAGCAAAATGGAAAGAGTCTACACTTAATGATACACAAATAAATGAATTGAAAGCGATAATTGATAAATGTCCTGTTAAGGCCATAGATTTTAGATGATATTTTTGCCGTATACCCAAAAAACTTGTGTAATGAATAAAAAGTCTTGTTAAAAATCATGGTGAAAATAGAGTAGAAACTTTATTGGAGCCATGATTTTTTGTTTACATCAGAGTATGGATGTAATATTTATAGTAAGGTATTTGGATAGATAATAAAATATTGTTTTTACTGTTACAGAACACATAGAAATGATAAAATAGAAGTGCATAAATACAAGTAAAAGGAGCCGTGAGAGTATGAAAATTCTTCAATTGAAAATAACATTAAAAGACGTAAAGCCTCCTGTCTGGAGGATAGAATTGGTTAGAGACGATATCACGTTTATGAACTATACAGGATAATCCAGTATGCGATGGGATGGTTTGAATCCCACCTTTAAGAGTTCAGACTGGGAGAAATGATTATTGGGGAAAAAGATGATGATTGGGACTTTAACAGCAGATATGAAGTAAAAAGTGCAAAGAGGGTAAAGTTAAGCAGTATGAACTTTGCACCCAAGGATAAATTAAGATATGTTTACGATTTTGGTGATAACTGGAGGCATGACATTGTTGTTGAGAAGGTGCTTGACCCAGAAGAAGGTGTTAAATATCCAGTATGTATCGGTGGTAAAAGAAACTGTCCTCCTGAAGATGTAGGTGGGCCGTGGGGATATGATGATTTCCTTGAAGCAATCCAGGACCCGCAGCATCCAGAGCATGAATCCATGCTTGAATGGGTTGGGGGTTCTTTTGACCCTGAAGAATTCAGCATAGATGAAGTCAATAATGTGTTGAAGATGATAAAGTAAAAGCACATAGGACGTGTTTTATCCGAATTTGTATGTTTCCGTAGTATTTTTCAAGAGACAGGAAACTGATAAGTGATGCTGCATATCGCTGGATTATTTTATTGTTGGATATATTTATTGTAGCATTTTCAATCTATTTTATAGGCAGCGGATGGAAGATGCTTCGGATGTCGTGATATAATTTCTGGGTAGACCTGATGAAAAAGATGCGTTTACATTATTTATCTCGGAGGGAAGTATAAAATGACAAATGAAAAATTAAATAAATGCTGTTGTAGTGAGAAAATAGAATCATCTCATAAAATAGAAAATGACAATACATGTCCTGTATGTAAAACATCAGGAGTCAAAGTAAAAAATATAACAGTTAAGCATTTGGTAGTTGATACGCTGACAGAATTGGTCACAGATACAGATTATTATATATGCATGAATGAAGAATGTGATATTGTCTATTATAATCCAGAATCAGGTGTTAAATTTAATAAGCAGCAAGTGAAAGTACCTATATGGTTTAAAAAAGATGCCAATCCTAAATACGCCTGTTACTGCAGCAAGGTTACAGAGGAACAAGTAATAGATGCCGTAATAAAACATGGTACAAAAACAGTTAAGGATATTATAGAAATCACAGGCGCTATGAAAAACAGCCAGTGTATAAAGAATAATCCGTTAGGGAAGTGCTGCCACAAAATAATTCAGGAGGCTATAGATAAAGGATTATCAATGAAATAAAATAAATGTGATTGTATTTTTATATATTATATAAGATATAAATGTCGGTATATACAGAAACGCTAATAAATTTATGGGAGAAAAATAAAGAATTCAGAACCTTATATGAAAGTTCAAATGGGTATTGCCATAGACACTTTCATAGTGTTATTAATTTATCAAATAAACTTGTTGATAAACTGGCAAAAGAGAAATTTTTGGATTTGAGTTTTAAAATTCAGCAGGAAAATATGAGAAGGCTAAATGAAGAATTGAAATGGTTTATTAAAAAGTTCGACTATCGTTTTGCCAGTGAGCCGTGGAAAACGTCAAAAGATTCATTATCAAGAAGTATTATTAAGATAACAGGGAATTTTACTGATAGGGTATAAATCTTTGAAGGGAGAGGATGCTATGAATTATTTGTGGTTAATATTTGCATTATTATCGGCAATAACCGCAGCCCTGGTCTCTATATTTGGGAAGATAGGATTAAAAGGAATAGATGCAAATACTGCAACTGCCGTAAGGTCTATAATAATGGCTGCTTTTTTGGTTTTTGTCGTTTTAATACAAGGAAAATTAAATCAAATACCTTCAATCATATCAAATAGGAAAACGATTGTTTTTATTGTTTTGAGTGGAATTGCAGGGGCTCTATCCTGGTTGTTCTATTTCATGTCTTTAAACTTCGGAAAAGTATCACAGGTTGCCCCTATTGATAAACTAAGCGTAGTTTTCGCTGTTATTTTATCAATTTTATTCTTGGGAGAAAAAGTAAGCATAATAAGTGGTCTGGGTGTTGGCCTTATTGCAATAGGTGCTATATTAGTTGCTTTAGGATAGTAAATTTTATAATTCATAGGATTATTGAAGTGAGATTAGTATTTCCTGATGAGTTAATAAATTGAAATATTTTTTAAATATAAAGTAATACAACTTTTGAAAGGGGAATGTTTTTTGTTTCGCATTTTAATTGTAGGTATTGGGGGCTTTATAGGAGCATCATTAAGGTATATAATCTCGGGTTTGAGTATCAGAGTTTTTGGTGATTCATTTCCATATGGAACACTTTTTGTAAATATTTTAGGTGGACTTTTAATAGGATTTATAATGGAAGCAAGTGTTAGTTTATGGCAAGTCTCCCCAAATATAAGAATATTTTTAACAACTGGTCTTCTTGGAGGACTTACTTCTTTTTCCACGTTCAGTTATGAAACGATAAGCATACTAAGTGATGAAAGTTATTTGATGGGAGGTATAAATGCTGGCTTAAACCTGTTTCTAAGTTTATTTTGTGCATGGCTGGGTAAGTTTTTAGCACAAGTTATGTAGGGAGGGTATAGGTATGAAAGTTGAGGGAAAAGGAAAACTTCTGAAAATATTTATTGGAGAGTCAGACCAATGGCATGGTGAACCTCTATACCATGCTATCATTAAAAAGATTAAAGAAAATGGCCTTGCAGGTGCTACTATAATACGTGGAATTGAAGGCTTTGGCGCAAATAGCCGAATCCATAGTACAAGAGTTTTAAGACTATCTGAAGATTTGCCAATCGTAATCGAAGTAATAGATAAGGAAGAAAGAATTAACGCTATTATTAAAGTATTGGATGATATGATAACGGAAGGGTTAATGATAGTTATACAGGATGTAGAAATAATTAAATATGCAAAATCAAAGGATACAAAATACACGGTAAAAGCATGAACCCATCTCCTGCCAATACTCTCACAAGAGAGTTTTTTAAAATGCCATTTCAGCATTTAATATTCAGGCAAGAAAATCATTTTTTAAGAAATGCCCCCGGGATTACTAAGA
>Ga0208695_1000369_pt1 | contig 52072 bp, 52 predicted proteins | sample AD_UKC111_MetaG_FD_184449 | JGI IMG/M metagenome (GOLD analysis project Ga0208695, IMG submission 184449) | Active sludge microbial communities of municipal wastewater-treating anaerobic digesters from Hong Kong - AD_UKC111_MetaG (SPAdes)... | ecosystem: Engineered > Bioreactor > Anaerobic >... | reverse complement strand
GAAGGCTACCTAGTATAATCCACTATTATACTAACATTCAATTTTTGTCCAAACTAATTTTTTGAATTGATATGAAATTCTAAGATTAAACGAGAAAATGCGAGAAATTAAAAGTTATTATAAGGAGAGATAAATATGATAAACAACAGTAATGCACAGTATGAAGTTCAAAATATAACGGGAGATATAGATATTACATTTGAAGATGTAATTAATTTCTGGATGACATTATTCCCGGAAATTAAAAGTGTTTCAGAACTGGAAGAACTATTGGCAAAGTCCTCCGGAACAGAACTCAAAGATCTGGAAAAATGCTATTTTAATAATAATGAAGCAAATAAAATACAGGATATTTTTACTTTTAATGAATCACAAATACCAAACTTTAATAATACACTTGATGAAATTCAAAAGATATATCAATGGACATATTTTTTTAAACCTGTTATTTGTCAATACACTGGTGATTTGTATGAGTTCATTCAGAAAATCAATATATTGGAAAATAAGGATGAAATATTTTCACAATCTGTTCTGTCTGTAGTTGGAAACCTTTACACAATTTCGTATAAAGTTCTGGTTCTTGAAACCAATATTGCCCGAATGGAAGGAAGGCTGATAGGAGAAACATCTAAAGAGAAAGCACAGTATTTTATTAATGTATTGCTTAAAGATGAATCTTATCTTAGAAAGATTTATACGGAATACCCCGAATTAATCCGTTTATTGGATCTGTCAGCAAAAAACACTTTTAGTTATATAAAGGAAATAATAACAAATACTTATAAAGAAATAAAAAGTTTAGACAAAAAATTTAATGAAGGAAAGGGAATCGGTAAAATAAGCAGGATACAATTAGGTGACGGTGATACTCATAACAACGGAAAAACCGTAGCAACAATTGTGTTCAGTACCGGTATTAAGGTGGCTTATAAGCCTCGAACACTGGACTTGGAAAGTAAATTTTCCGACTTTGTAGATTGGATCAATGCTCAGGACATACCGCAATTTAAACCGCTAAAATCATGCAAGATCCACACTATTGATGGAGCCGGATGGATGGAGTTTGTATTCCACGAGGAATGTGATAATGAGCAGCAAGTTGCAGACTTTTACAAAAGAACAGGCCAACTATTGACAATACTATACATTCTAAATGCCAAAGACTTTCATTATGAAAACTTAATCGCACAAGGTGAATATCCTATATTGATTGATTTGGAAACATTATTGCATCCTGAAATGCTGATAGGTGACTCTGAAGATACCTCTGCAGAAGCAAAAGCATTTAAAATAATAAATGATTCGGTAAAGAGCGTGGCACTGCTGCCTACTCAGGTTATAAATCACAAGAATGAAAAGGTTTTGGATGTTGGAGGATTATGCGGCGAAACCGAACAGGAAGCACCTTTTAAGAGTGTAATCATTAAGAATCCTGATACCGATGAAATCAAAATTGAGGAATATTTCGGAACTATTCAGCCAAAAGAAAACAACCCGAGTATTAAAGGAACTAAAATAAGCTCAGAAAAGTTTGTAACAGAAATAAAGGATGGTTTTACTGTCGCATATAAGTGGATACTTGAGAATAAGCAAGCTTTTGCAAAAAAAATTACAGAATTGTTTAAGGATTGTATGTGCAGAGTAATTATCAGGCCGACAAATGTATACTGTCAATTGTTAAATACCAGCTACCATCCTGATCTATTGAGAAATAGTACTGACAGATACGTTTATCTTCATAGGATCGGTTTAACCGGAAATGCGTATGAGATAATGCCATCCGAATTGACTGATATGATTAACGGCGACATACCGTATTTTATCATGCCGGTAAGCAAAAATACAATACAAAACGGCAGGAAGGAAGAACTGCAATATTTATACAAAAATTCTACATTGGACATAATACTTAATAAAATAGAGCAAATCAGCCAAAAAGATCTGGTTAGACAGATTGCTTTTATAAACTTGAGCTATATGGATAAATTGAAAAAAGGCTTAAAAAGCTCTACTAATATCAGCTTCCAGGAGCAATCCGCCAAAATAACGATTGACAAAGAGTTATTGATAAACACCTCAAAATCCATCGGAGATTATATCCTTGACAGAAGTATTGTTGGAGAATATAAGGGTTCTGTTGACAGAACATGGATAGGAACCATTGAAATAGCCAATATGCTTTCTTTTGTGACAGCTGTAGGCAATGACATCTATAACGGTAATAGTGGAATAGCTTTATACCTGGCATACTTAGGTGCAGTTACAGGCGAAGAAAAATACAGTAAAGCTGCATTAGAATCAATTGAGCCGGTTATAAAATATTTGGATAAAATCAGCAATATCACCCATGAAAAAATAGGTGGATTTTCAGGAATATGCGGTTGGTTTTATGCACTTTTCCACATTGGGAATCTTCTCAACAATAAAAAATTAATAGATTATGTAAAAGATAATATCAAAATAATTAAAAATTTTGCAGGTATTACTCAAAATCATGACGTTATTTCCGGATATTCAGGTGCATTAGGTGCTTTACTCTCAATTCACGACAAAACAGACGATGAAAGCTTTAAACATATCCTTATAGATATTTGCTTGGATATATACAAAGCAATAAATGACAATATTATAGTTTTACACGAAAAGAATTGCATTACCTGGGGTAAAGAAGGTTATGTGGGATACTCTCACGGCAATTGCGGAGTAGAGCCACAATTAATGAGGTTATATAACATAGTTGGAAATATTGATATACTTGATACAATTAAAAAATCCATTTTATACAGCAGATGCATGTTTGACAAAGAACGTAAGAATTGGAAAAAAGAATTGTCAAAGGATGATTTTTGCTATGGTTGGTGTCATGGAGCTCCCGGTATCTTGCTAAGCAGGCTGATGCTGTTGCAAGCGGGATACAGAGATGAAGAAATCATGCAAGAAATACAGGATGCCATAGAGACAACAAAGAAGCATTCCTTTGGAATAGACTACTCCCTGTGCCATGGTGACATAGGCAACCTGCTTATACTAAAATATGCCGCAAAGGTATTGAAAGACGATAAATTAGGCTTGCAGTGCATAGCAACTTTAAATGAATTCCTGTATAAGTACTTCTCAAACAATTGGGGTACAGCAGAATTTACAGAAACAGAAAATTCATGTCTTATGGTAGGGCCGGCAGGAATAGGCTATGGTTTACTTCAGTTCTATGACGCAGACTTAATGCCCAATATTTTAACTTTTGAATAATTAAATGTCAGCATCTTTAGAATCTCTTACACAATATATCTGATCATAAAAAATATATAGGTTGGTGGAACTAATATGTATATCGGTAATATTTTAGAAGTGGATAATGTAAGCAAAAAATATAAAAAACAGACCGTTCTAGAAAATATAAACTTTTCAATTAAAACAGGTGAAATTGTTGGTCTGGTGGGGCCTAACGGAGCCGGTAAAACAACTATCATGAGTATTATAGTAGGCCTCATAAAAAACTATGAAGGTACTGTAAAAATTGCCGGTCAAGACATAAGAAATTATAAAGGTTCTAAGAAGCAGGTAGGTTGTGTCATAGAAACTCCTGGCTTTTATCCTAATCTTACAGGATATGAAAATTTAAAATATTTTGGTGAAATATTCGGCGGTGTTGAAAAAAATCAAATTGATGAAGTTGTCAAATTCCTTGGATTAGAAAGCTCCATACATAAGAAAACCAAAAAGTATTCTTTAGGCATGAAGCAAAGATTAGGTATTGCACAGGCGGTTTTAGGATATCCCAAGCTATTGATTCTGGACGAACCGACAAACGGATTAGATCCCAATGTAATCCCATGTATACGGGAATTTATCAAGAATATTGCATCAGAAAAAGGGATCAGTGTAGTTATATCCAGTCATATACTGACGGAAATTGAAGCTATATGTGACAGGGTTATATTTATCAAAAAGGGAAGGCTTATTGAAGAATTAAATATGTGTGAAAATAATGTAAAGAACACATCCTCATATATATTTGAAACCGATAAAAGAAGCGAGCTTGTAAACTTCTTCATGTCAAAATCCATAAAGGCTGAAATGCTTGATGAAGGAAAAGTAAAAGTGGAAATATCCGAAAATGAAGCAAAATATGTTTTACCCGATATTATTCAAGCAGGAATTTTAGTAAGCGGCATGTATAAACAAAAGGTAAGTCTGGAAGAAAAGTTCATTAAAAGTATGGGAGGAAACATTGTTGAATAATATTATAAAACTTGCGTTTATTGATTTTAAAAATATTATTAAAACAAAAGGCTTCTGGATTGGTTGTTTGCTGTCTCTTCTCTATATATCAATCTGGATTGTCCGTAAGCCTGACTCTTTTTCTGAGACTACTTATCAATATGAATTTTTTAAAGCAGTGCTTTTCGTTTTCATTTATTATTCCAGCGTTTTACTGGCTAAAGAATTCAGCCTTGGAACCAGCAAAACACTGTTTACCGGAACTTTTTCGAGATTTGAAATCGTAGTTGAAAAACTATTGGTATTTCTGCAAATAGGGTTGTTCTTCGGCATTTTAAGTCGTTTACTTCATGTAATTTTTGTCTATCAGGTCAACGGAGCTGTGACTTTGCCGGAGGTATTTAATATCAACATATTGCAGGCAATAATAATCTATGTATTTATAAGCTTTGTAATCGGCTCTTTCGGATTATTTGCAGCATCAATTACAGTCAGCTTTAAGAACACTCTTATTTTTAACATAAACATATTCGGTGTAATTCAGTATTTAGTACCTCTATTCATCTTTATGAACATTGAGGAAAATTTAGGTATTGTTCATAGTGTAATCAGCAAATTGCCCCAGTACATTACTTTCCAATGGACTACTTTCTGGCATTTTAATGTTTGGGAGATATTAACAATGATAATCTGGGGAAATGTATTTCTGATACCTGCTTTACTAATCATAGATAGAAGAAGTCTTAGATAATGCAAAGGAGGTTAAACATGACTTTTCAATTGAGACTGGCATATTTGGAATTTAAAAAAGCAATATTCAATAAAGAGTTTGCGACAATTGTACTTGTGGTTCTAGGTATACTATATCTGCTGCCTTACGGCACAGTTTTACAGAAAACTAAATCACTGCCGGAGTTTACACTGCCCATCATTATGATTGTATACTTTTCTCAGATATTGACCTGCGATTTTGAACATAAAACATTTAAAGTGCTTTTCACCGGAGGTCTTACAAGACTCCAAGTTCTTATTTCAAAAGTGATGTCCATGATGGCTATATGCATGCTGTTCTTTCTTTCATATCAATTGCTTCTGGTAATTTCACAAATTATAGATGCCAAATCCATTACTTTTGATTATAAATTAATTGCAAACTCCATGCTTTCTTTTATACTATACTCACTTGTAATAATTACTTTTGAAATGTTTCTTATGTCTATAACACTAAACTTTGCTGCTACATTCATAATAACATTCATATGCTTCAATAGTTTCGTAACAGATCTGTTTAGAAATGCTACAAACAAACTTGGTTCAGGATTCATACAGAAAATTATTGAATATGCACCTTTCAGAGTGGCTGCAGATGGATTGAAACTGCAATCATTTACAGTAATGCAGACTATAGTTTTAACTATATGTTCATTAGCATTTTTTTTCATATCTTGTTTAATTCTAATGAGAAAAGACTTAAGATAATTAATCGCAATTTTTAATAAAGGAGGACTTAAAATGTCTATAAAAAGAAGAAGAAAAGTTCCTTATGTTGAACCGCTGCAGCAGACTGAATGCGGACTGAGCTGTGTAGCAATGATATTAAGGTACTATAAAAGCAACGAATCATTAAAGGATTTAAGAGAATATTTAGAGATAGGCAGAGATGGAAGTACCATGCTGCAACTGAAGCATATGCTTGAAGGGCTGAATTTTAATACCAAAGTATATAAAAGTTCCGCAAGAGGGTTAAGTCAAGTAGACCTCCCGGCTATTCTTTTCTGGGAGGAAAATCACTTTGTTGTATTGGAAAAAATTAATAATAAATATGCAATAATTTTAGACCCGGGATATGGAAGGAGAAAAATAGCAATTTCAGAATTCGAGGAACTGTATTCCGGTTTTGCACTTACCTGTCGTCCAAATGAAAACTTCGTCCGCCAGAAAAAGAAAAAGAGCATATGGTTCAGCTTTTTATCCATAATATTTGAAAAGAAGTTACTCTATGTAAAAATAGCCATCTTATCTGTTATAACTTACTTTTTAACTCTCGGAATGCCTATTTTCATTCAGAAATTGCTCGATGGAGTAGTTGAAAAAAAAGATACCGACTTTATTAACAATTGGATGATCTTTTTAGCCTGCTTTTCAATTGTGTATGTACTATTTAACCATATAAAAAATGTCAGTCTAATAAAATTGAAGGTACATATAGACAGAGCAGTAAATACGAAAGTGTTCGGCCATCTACTAAAAGTACCCTACAAGTTCTTTGACATACGAAACAAGGGAGATATACTGTTTTCGGCTAACAGCTGTTTTGTAATCAGGGAAACCTTTGCAAACCAAATGATTAACGGAATTATTGATTGTGGTGCAGTAATTTTTATCAGTTACTATATGTATAAGCAATCCGCACTATTGGCATTTGTCGCATTTATAATATTTCTGATCAATTTAATATTGGTGGCTGCTACTCAGCCTATTATGTTTGAACAAAGCAAGTATCTTTTATCGGAAGAAAGCAAAGTGCAAAGCACCCAAGTAGAATCGGTTTTTTCCATACTTGGCATTAAAATGTCTGCAATAGAAAATGATGTCTACAATAATTGGCACAAAAAATACAGCAGTTATTTAGGCAAATACTTATACAAGGAAAAGATAAGCAATTATATAGCTACATTGACTTCCTTCACCCAAACTATATCACCAATGATTATATTGTGCGTAAGCATATATATGTATGCTGGTTCTTTGGTATCAATAGGCCAGATAATTGCTTTTCACTCCTTAAGCAATACATTCTTTTCTTTGTCAAGATCAGTATTTAACACCTGGAGCAGCTTTGTAAACAGCAGTGCATTCCTTGAAAGGCTTGGAGATATAATAAACTCCGATACGGAAGACGATTCAGAAAATTTGAAAAAGGTTGATATAAGCGGTGAAATTAAGTTAAATAATGTTTCTTTCTCCTATTCTGCCCAATCAAAAAAAGTTTTAAAAAATATAAATTTGCATATTAAAAAAGGACAGAAAGTAGCAATCGTGGGTAAATCCGGCTCTGGAAAAAGCACTCTGGCAAAACTTCTGGTTGGTCTTTATTCTCCAACAGAAGGACAAATCATGTTTGACGGCATAGATTTAAGCAATTTGGACAAAAAGTACCTTAGAAAGCAGTTAGGTATTGTTCCTCAGGATGTTTCGTTATTTAACAAATCCATATATGATAATATATCTATGAATCGGCAAGACGTAAACCTGGATAAAGTAAAAAAAGTATGTGAAGTTGCTCAAATTTCAAAAGAAATTGAAGCAATGCCGATGGGATACCACACAATAATTTCAGAAATGGGAATGAATCTGTCAGGAGGCCAGAGACAGCGAATTGTCCTTGCCAGAGCTCTTCTAAATGAACCTAAGGTACTCATTCTCGATGAAGCTACAAGTTCACTGGATTATATTAACGAAAAGAGAGTGTCCGATTATTTTAAGAATATTGGTTGTACAAGAATTGTTATAGCCCATAGACTTTCAACAATCTCAGATTCAGATCTCATCATTGTGCTGGAAAATGGAGAAATTGTAGAAAGCGGTACCCATGCTGAGTTGATTAATAGAAGAAGCGAGTACTACAAATTGTACCACGCAAGCTTTGAATCGGAAAAAGAAAACATTGCCGTATAAAGTACAAACAGCTTAGTTCCTCTATAAAGTGTAAATGTTAAGCCATTTTAATATGGTTGGCATTTACACTTATTTTATATCCTTACATGCAATATAGATAATATTGGCTTAGTGTAAAATTACTGTAGGAAAAAATAAGATAAGAGGACTACCTTTTTGAAAAAAGAGACAGATGCATTAGGACGTGCATTATGTATTGAGATTATAGAGAACTAGACCAATCAATAGTTAAAAACAATTGGTCCGGAATTGATATCCAACTAAGAGAACATAACAAGATTGCAGTATGCAGTGCTGAAAGTCATATTAGCCATATTTTAGCTGCAAGAATGAGTAGTAGATCATGGGTTGGAGTATAGATGAAGCAGACAAGATGGCTAGGCTAAGAGCATTTAAGGCCAACAAAGATAAAGTATATGATTTCTTAAGAGCCAAAAGAAAGAAAAGAAACTTTATGAAATTACTAAAAGTATTATGAAACAAATAGTTTATACCAAAAGAGCTGTTACACTAATTTCCTAGTGCAACAGCCCTACCAATTTTCTTTAAAACGTATGTAATATATAATCATAATTGTATAATAAATGTTTTTAACCTAATTTTATACACATTTTTGGTATTGTCTGATCTTCATAAAAACATCAAGTTGATCGTCACGGCTAAAGTTCTCAGTTTCTATAACAGGCTGCAACAAAGTATAGTTTGAATAATCTTTTTCGAGTATATCATAACCGAGCTCATCCTTATGGCTAAACTGCCATGTTCCGGGAAAAGGAGTATTAAATCCAACTCCGATCTTAATATTACTATTCTGGGAACAAACTTCTTCAATAAACTTATATGTGTCCAACATAGTTTCTTTAGTATCGCAATAATGTCCAAGCATAAAACTTAAGCATATCTCAATATCAAATTGGCTTGCATATTTAATCTTTCTTTTAGCATCCTTCAAATCAATATTCTTTCTGATTTTATTAAGTACTTCCTGATTTCCGCTCTCTATGCCAAACTGGACAGAATAGCATCCTGACTCCACCATTTCTTTAAACAATTCCTCAGTCATAATATCTATTCTTGATTCGCAGCTCCATTTGACATCCGGCTTATATTCATTCATTAATCTGATAAAGGTATGGATTCTATCTTTTATACCTGTAAAAGTATCGTCTACAAAATATACATATTTAGTTTTGTCGCCGGTTAGATGCTTTATCAAAACTATTTCCATAAAAACATTTCTGACATCCCTTGTCCTGTATGTAGCACCTGAAAGTGCAGTAGCGGCACAATAAACACAATTAGCCGGGCATCCCCGACTTGTAGAAATATTCACTGTCCCATTGTACCTGTTGATATCAACCAGTTCTCTTTTTATAATTGGAAGCAAGTCCAGATCTTTGATCGGTTTTCTATATTTGTTCTTATTGATTTCTTTTCCCCTTTTAAAAACCAGCCCATCAATATCTTCATACCTTATTGCTTCTTCGTCGGTTGAAACTGCTTCAGCTAATTCAAGAAATGTAGGCTCACCTTCCTTAAGTACAACAAAATCAATATATCTGGATTTTATTAAGTCGTTAGGAACCAAAGTGGCATGAGCCCCACCCACAGCAATTTTAACATCGCCATATAAGCACTTAATTTGCTTAGCAGTTTCAAGAACATTTTTATAATTCTCCGTATAAGCCGAGATTCCAATTAAAATCGGAGATGTTTCAGCTATTTTATTTATTAACCCGTCAATATTAATTTTTTCATATATTAAATCCAGCACATTTGCTCTGTATCCGTTCATTTCCATATAAGTTGCAATTGATAAAAGTCCTATGGCAGGATTATAACCTACTTCGTTTTCAACGAACTTTTCCACCTGCTGTTTAACGGATAAGTTTATCAACAGTATATTTTTCACAAAACCACCTCACATTCTTTCTCTATGGAGATTAGTTTTAATCCCAATCTCCATAGCTTCTTATGTTCAATAATTCGATATTTATTTGCTCCTAAGTCTCCATACTTACGAAATTGATTTTTCAAAAATCAACTCAATATATGCAGAAGTTCCCGCGATACCTGTAGAAGGAGCAAAAATTTGCACCAATCTCCAGCCATCCTTAGCATAATCATGAACGATCTGCTGATAGTCGCCTTTTATTTTCATTGTCAAAGTGTTTACATCAATTTTTATAAATTTATATTCATACATATTAATCCACCTCTGCCCTTATATTTATAGACTGCTATGTGCCAAATTTTCACCACTTATTCTTTGACCGTTAGGAAGCAGCACACACTCAATTTCATCATATGGGAGCCAGATTCTCATCTGTGAAGCATCACTCATTTTTAGTGTTACACCCTGTGTGTTTTCTAAGCTGACATCCTTTGATAATGTACCGGCAAAGCTCAAATTTGAAATAGTCCTTAAAATCACTCTATTTTTCATCTCAAATCCTCCAGTTTAATCTAACTCCTCATTCTTTTTGGGTTTTAGGAATTTATATAAGAAGTATCCTCCTATACCAATGGTAATGCCTACTATCAATCCTGGTACCATAATCATTTTCTCCTCTCATATAGATATTTTTGAATTGAATACTTACTTTATATTGCAGTCCAGCCACCATCAACCATAAGGTTATGACCTGTAATCATCTGTGCATTGTCTGAAACCAAATATGAAACCGCATTTGCAACATCTTTAGGTGAACAATATCTCTGTAAGGGAATCTTCTTTAAATACTCTCTTTTGCAATTCGGAGCCTGAAGAAACTCTTCGTTTTGTTCAGTTTCAATAAAGCTGGGAGACACTGTATTAACCCTTATATCATATTTGGCCCACTCATAAGCTAAAGCTTTACTTAGATTTATAAGTCCTGCTTTGCTGGCACAATAAGGTGCCCTGTCTTTATTTCCTACTACCCCATGCTGAGAAGCAATGCTTACAATGACTCCCTTACCGTTTGCAATCATTATTTTAGCAGCCTCTTGCATTACAAAGAACAAACCTTTTAGGTTGATATCAACAATCCTGTCCCATATCATCTCTGTAACTTCTACAGCCGGACAGAGGATGTTTATTCCTGCATTATTAATCAAAGTGTCAAGTACCTTCCATTTTTCCTTGATTTTTGAAAACACAGTCTTTATACTTTCTATACTGGTCACATCCAGGCTGTAACAATCTGTCTTAATTTTGAATTCGTCAGCCAATTCCTGAGTTCTAACTTCCAGATCATTCATTCGTTCGGGGATTTCCGTAAGGATTAAATCCGCTCCATTTGAAGCAAGATTTCTTGCTATTTCAAGCCCAGTCCCCCTACTGGCTCCTACTACAACACACTTTTTATTCGACAGCAGCTTGGGCTCCATAAAACATCACCTCAACTTTTCATTTTTAATATTTTAAGTACCGGAATTCCTTTACCATAATGCAAAACACCTTTTTTATAAATCTTACTGCTTATAATACCTATAATAATTATTGAGACTATTAAGATAGCAATAGATGCTATCGGTTCAATCCATGGAACACTTGTCAATATCAATCTCTCAAACATAAATATAGGAGTAAAGAACGGCACAAATGACAGTACTTTTATCACAAAATTATCTGGATTTGATGCTGCAGCAATTGCCAATAGGTAAACAAGCATCAGTATAACAGTCATGGGCATTTGTGCTTGAGCTGCATCTTGGGATGTGCTTACCATAGAACCTAACGCTCCATAAAGCATTGAATACAGCAGATATCCCAATAAAGCAAACAAGATAAAGTATATCAGTATAACAGGGTTTGTGACCTTATCAAGTCCTTTAATAGCACTAACTTCATTATCAAACACCTTATTCATTATCAGGAAAGAAACTATTAGTATTAAGACTTGACTGATTCCTGCACAGCACACACCCAAAATTTTGCCTGCAAATAATTGCAAAGGTTTCGCAGCTGTAATTAAAGTTTCCATAATACGATTGCTTTTTTCTTCAATAATTGAATTTGCTGTAATTGAACCATAGAATAAAATAACTACATAAAGAAGAATCAACATAATCATAACAAGGCCAAAATTGGTTTGAGTATCTTCATTTTCTTTAATTATATTTATAGCGGCATCACTAAACAAATAGTTATAGGTATCTCCAGCTATGTTTGCTTTCTGAGCCTTATAAACCGTGTACTTATTTGAAACAAATGTACTCACTGTATTGATTAAGTTTGTGTCATTTGAGTTAATATGGAAATCCACACCCGATTTTTCATCTTTAAATATTACAATACCCTTATACTCGGAACCCTTTTCCTTCAAAGTATTCTTAATTTTGTCAGCTTCGTCTTTATCAACCTTTTGAAGAACTAATGTGTCTGTTGAGACCTTCTTCAATTCACTATCTGTTATTCCTATGCTCCCATCTTCATACACAGCAATTTTTGTTGCTGTTGAAGGAAAGATCATACTTAATATGCTTCCTATATTTATGAGAACGCCTATCAAAACAACACCTATAATGCTCATAAGTATAAACCATTTGGATTTAATATTCTGAATGTAAGTGAACTTAAAAATCGTGCAAAGTGTTTTCATGTTAATCACCCAGCTCCTTTATAAAAATTTCGTTTAATGTTGGTTTCCTGTATTCGAATTTGAATATTTCTATTCCACACGCTACAATTTCTTTAAAGAATTTATTTACCTGTTCATTGCTTCTGTATCTTATAATGTGTTTTCTTTCTTGTTTTTCAACTATTTCCAGGTCATTTGATTCAATGTATTTGCTTAAATCACCTGAGGTGTCTATTTCTATCTGGTTCTGCTGGTATTTTTCCTTTATATCTTCCAGATCACCCGATAAGATTATTTCACCTGATTTTAATAGAGCAATTCTTTTGCAAAACTCTTCAACATCTCCCATACGGTGACTGCTGAACAATACAGTTTTTCCTTCCTTCAAAAGTCTCTTAATAACACTTTTAAATAATTCTATATTGACCGGGTCTAATCCACTAAAAGGTTCATCCAACACAACTATGTCGGGATTATGCAATATTGAAGCGATAAGTTGAATTTTCTGTTTGTTTCCCTTTGATAGTGACTCTACCTTTTTATTGTAATAAGATGGGATCTGGAATTCTTCTAATAAATTTAACAGGTTTTTCTTGGCCGTATTTTTATCCATCCCATTTATTCTAGCCAAATAGATAAGTTGGTCACTAACGCTATACTTTAAATACAATCCTCTTTCCTCGGGTAAATAACCGAATTTCAATTTTTGACTTCTTATGTCCTTTCCATCTACCGTGATGCTTCCACCATCTTTGTCTATTATTCCAAGAATAATTCGGATGGCTGTTGTCTTACCTGCTCCATTCCTTCCTAATAATCCAAAAGCCTCACCCTGGTTTACACTAAAGCTTATTCCCTTGAGTGCCTTTGTCTCGCCAAAATTTTTCTGCAAATCTTTAATATCAATTCTCATATACATTTCCCTTCCTTCGTCAAATGAAGTTGATTTCCATTTATGATCATCTACCGTTTTTGTAATTGCTATACACTTCTTGCTTTGCAACCCCGGTATACATTTTTAATGGATTTTGCAAAGTGCATTCCCAAAAACATGATCATCATAACTAAAACAATATAGTAACATTCCTTATTAAACCAATTATGCAAGATAGTTGTCAAGTTATTCAAAATTATGAACCAGAACAATATTGTGAATATTATAGATAACAAGCCATAAAATGTATATATGATCCTTTTCACTTTTGTTATATTCGAAACATCTTTATTTAAAACTTTTGATACTAAATATTCAAAAGAGTATTCTCTTAGATTGTATGTTCCCAATATCACTGTTAGAATCCAGTAGCCGTCGAATTTAACAAACGGTATCAAATTAAAAATACTAAGTGCGGTATTTACAATTGCGAAATATATCAAGAAATCCATTGAATAGCCTGTTTTTAATCCAATAACAAATGCTATTACTGCTATTGAGCTTAAAACCCATTGAGATATTACACCTGCTCCAAGAATTAGAATCTTTTTCAGTTTTCCATTCATCATATATATTCCACTTACGTCTGTAAACATGGAAAACTGTAAGTAAAAAAGCATTATTCCAACATTTTTTACTTCGCCATGGTACTTCTTACATGTTATGGCATGAGCAGCCTCGTGAATAATCAGAGCTAAAAGGGATAAAACATAGAGTATGATCATTTCACTTATTTTAATATTCTCAGTAAAATTAGTTAATATTGCACTTATCTCTGTGCTGTTCTTACTTACTAGAACTCCTGCAACAACTATCAGTGCTATATAAACAACTGCAGCTACAGGGCTCAAAATCAAATTTATGACCGGATATATTTTATCCAGCAGTTTAGTTGGATCGAATTCCAACAATTTTATTTTTGAAAGGTTTAAATCCTTTAATTGTCTAATCGAAAATTTTTTTATCTTACTCGATGCCGGTTTCTGATAATCATCATTCACCAGCAGTTCCAATTCTAAAAACTTTTGCTTTGCCATCTCTTTTACATCAGGATCCCATTCATCGTTCAGGTTTCCGGAATCACTATTGGAGCAATCATATGACTTTAACAGAAAAAGCTCCTCTCTACCCATTTTTATATATTTATTTGTAACCGTATTATGAATAATAAAATTATTGTCGTCCAATTCTTTTATATTTAGATATGGATTTAATTTCATACATTATCACCAGCTTTCTCGTAGCTATCAATATTGTTATGAGCGGCCTCTTTCGAGGCCTGCTCATTTTCCCTGCTAGATTATCCTTCAATGCAGTTTATTAAGTTAAAGCAACTACTGCCAAACCAATTCCTATACCTGCTGCTACACCGTAACAAAAATCGCAAGGTGTTTCCATTTCTTCTACAACATCAATATTGAATAAAGTTTTCATGGCCAAATACCCCTTTTTTAATTAATATGTTAAATTTGTTTTCCTTAAATCAAGTCACTATTACAGCTATTCCTACGCCTACTCCTACTCCTACTGCTACTCCACCCCAGAATTCTCCACATCCAGGTGTTTCTAATGTTTCAAACACTTCCATTTCAAATTTTTTCATAATAAATCTCTCCTTTTCTTTTAGTTATTATTTTAAATTAATATTTTTATTTTTTGTTGATCATTAAGTTAAAGCTACTATTGCCAAACCAATTCCTATACCTGCTACTACACCGTTGCAAAAATCGCAAGGTGCTTCCATCTGTTCTACAACATCAATATTGAATACAGTTTTCATGGCCAAATTCTCCTTTCTTGTATTAATATGTTAAATTTGTTTTTCTTAAATCAAGTTAATACTGCAACTACGCCTACTCCTACGCCTATTGCGAAACCAACTGCTACGTCTTTAGCTGAAGGAGTTTCCAAAGTTTCAAGCACTTCCATTTTAAAATTCTTCATAATACATTCCTCCTTTTCATTTAATAGATTTTTAAATACTGTAATTGTTAAATTACTTTTTAAGTTATTATTTAAATTTGCTTTTCCTGACCGTACAATTTAAAAAGCCTTATCAATCACGATACAACGGAGAAAGCAAATTATTAGCTTTTTAAATAAATTTCAGTAATGTCTTCTCCAAGATATCAATAACCTTATAAAGTTCTTCATCATTTATTATGAATGGTAAAAAGAGTGTAATACCGGTTACATACTTCGGACTGTAACAATACCCAGCAATCAAACCTTTTTTGGCAAGCCGCTCTACCAAGTCAAGCAGTTTACTAAGGGATAAAAGTTCATGTGTAGCACGATTTTCCATTAGATCGATAGCTATCATGAGTCCTCTGCCTCTTATATCAAACACTAGAGGATGATCTCCCAATTTTGATCTTAACTCATTTATGAGCAACTCTCCCTTTACTCTTGTTGATTCTAAAAGATTATCTCTTTTAATTTGATTTATAGTAGCTAGTGCTGACGCACAGGAAGCAGGATTTCCATTCTGTGTTGATAGATGAAAAAGCAGTTCATTCTTTTCTGTGAAAGCATTTAATATTTTTTTGTTAAAGGCAACTGCACCTAGTGGCAGATATCCACTGTTTATTCCTTTTGACATACACACCATATCCGGCTTTATGCCATAATGCTCGTAGGCAAACATTCGTCCTGTTCTTCCAAAGCCGGTGGCCACTTCATCACATATAAGAAGAACGTCATTTTCTTTACAAAGTTTTTCAAGTAAACTTACATATCCGGCAGGTAACGGTATAATTCCCGCAGATCCCAGGATAGGCTCAATAATAAATCCTGCCAACTCGTCTTTCAACAACTCAAACTTACCGACTAACTCACTTTCAAACCTATCATTGCATTCTTTACTGAGATTGGCACTCTTACAGCACCGGCAAAACGGGATTGGGAAAGCGGAAAAACCATCTAGAAGAGGACCATAGCCATCTTTAAATTCACTCTCATATTGGCTGGCAGACATGGACCCATAATACGAACCATGATAAGACGCCTCCAATACCCCTATTTTCCTCTTTTGTTTATTTCCCTTCAGCTGATGGTACTTTCTTGCCAATTTTATCGCAAGTTCATTTGATTCAGATCCCGTACATGTAAAATATATTTTTTCCATATCGTCATGAAGTAGATCTATAATCTCTTCACCCAATTGTTTAACGGTTGAATTTGTGTTATCACACAGATTAACATAGTTAACATTCTGGAGCTGCTCGGTTATACTTTGAATAATGTCTTTGTTTGCATATCCCAAAGATACATTCCACAGGCCGCATTCAGCATCTATATACTTTTTCCCGAATTCGTCGAAAACATATATACCTTCGCCGTGTTCAACTTTTCGAAGCTCAGCTCCGGAATCCATTTTCCTTAAAGGATGACATACATTATATCCCATAAAGTCACCTACTTTTCTAAAACAATGTACTGTGTCTCTATATCAAAAACCAATTTAAAATTAATTTTATTTATGACATTAAATTTAGTTTGGGAAACAATATTATTTATCATTTCTTCCGTTACAATTTTTCTTTTGGTATATCCTAAGTACCTGAAGGTTTCTCCGTTAATTATCCTTTCTGCATACATATTCCCAACAGAAACTCCCGGTATATAATTGTCAAACTCCTGAAATAGTGCAAATTCTTTTCCTTCTTGATTAGGCCTGGATATAAAGCGTACTGATGTTTCCCTTTTCTCATCCGGCCTCTGGTCTATCCTGTAATCAAATACGAATCGACCGCCCTTTGGAAGTCTGTCATATATTTGATTTGCAAGAGCTACAAACCTGTCAATATCTTCTAAGAAAAGGCAAACTGTAGTTGCTGGTATGATGGCTAAATTATATTCATCATCAATCTTCATGTTAAAAACATCCTGATTGTACGATACAACATTTTTACGAGTTTTAGCATTTAGATGGCTTAGCTTATCTTCAAGTATTCGCAGCATACTGCTCGAATTATCTATTCCAATAACCTTAAATCCTTTTTTAGCCAATTCTAAAGTTATTCTTCCGTTTCCACAACCTAACTCAAGGATATTTCCACCTGTTTGAAACGCATTACTTGTATATATTTCTAATTCATTATGTCCACACGAAGATATGTATTCATAGATATCTGCAAAATAATCCTCATAAATATCAAGTCTTCTCATACCTTCAATATCCAGGATGTTAAAGTGTTCGAAAATTCCGTAATAACTCATATGTTCCTCCTTATAAAGCCCTGGTTCTTCAACATAGTAATGGAATTTTCCACTGCTTCCATAGCGTCAGAATCGGTCACCTGGAATTTCTTAACATATTCTTCCGATATACTATGTGGAGTTTCCCCTCTCATACATCCTTCAATTATAAAGGCCAACTCATTTTCAATTTTTAATATGTTATTTCTAACAGCTTCAAACAGCATAGGTGAATTATTTACATAAAATAGATGTATATATCCTTCAACAATGCTATTTTTACTATCGCCCTTCATCGGAAACAAATGTGTTATATAAGAAGTACTAAACTTAAAGTCCTCAGGACTGGTGTCTTTCAATGTTTTTGAGTTAGTTAACAAATATTCCAAAATGCTTTTCTTTATTAAGTACTCAGGTATTTCAGGATTTGATCTCCTTATTTCACAATAAACGTCATTATCCATAAAATCCGGTATCATAATGCACTTCGAACAGCTCTCTTTTATAGGGCACTCATTACAGCCGCGTTCTATCAAATCCTTATCCGACATTTTATAAATATTTCTAATATTCTCCATAGGAGAACTCTTAATATTACCTACACATTTATTACAACCTCCACAGGGTTTAATATCTCCCTCACCGGTCAGAGTAAACCTGGCCAGATTCTTTAAGCTGCAAATTCCTGCTACACTCCATCTGCATTCATCCTGAATTTTTATCCATAAATCCCTTGTATTGAACTTTCCTGTTGTCCTGAAATAATTAATACTATCGATGAATGCTTCAATATCTTTTTCTTCCTCTATTTTTATAAAGTTAATCCCATCTTTGTATATTTCTGCATCCCCACTCCTGTATTTGCTATATCCAACTTTTGCCACCTTAATCGCCTTATCACTATCATCTAATTTTATAAACTCACCTTTGCCGTTTTTAGCCGCCTGATGGTAGTGGGATACAAAATAATTAACCTGCTCTGCTTTTCTCAAAGTCTCATTGTATAACTCAGAACTTTCATCTGCATTTCTCTGAATGATGGCACTATTAACACTTGTATAATCTTTAAGATATTCCAAATCCTGTTCGGATAACATTTTCTCTGCATATACATGTTTTGTCCCTGCTCCTAATACATTTTGAGGATATAATCCTGTTTCGGAAGCGATAATTCCATTGGTCATACAGCTAAAATAGCCTGCATCATCATTCTTTGTCGATGAATTTATCTGTTTTTCCTCTACAACAATTTCACTGCTGATGCAATTGTTGACTAATACTTTATCATCACTTAAATAAGCTATATTTGAGCACTCTTTCAAGTCATCGGTAGTAAGAAGGCTAATTAGACTTTCTTCTATTTTATTTACTACGCAAACATCTACCTGGCAGTTAACAAGTGCTTTCTCATATATACTTGCAACCCAATCACCAAACCATATTATTCTGGTTTGATCATCCAGTTTTTTCAGCTCTTTTGTTATTACTTCGCAAAGCCTGATATTGTGAGCATCTACATGCATTGCTATATTTTCATATCCCTCAGAGATTATCTCATCTGCAAAATCAGGCAAATTGCCAATAACAGCTTCTTCATATTCCATGTTTCTAATTTTTTGAGCTTTAAGGCTGCTTTGTATGTTTTTAATATTTTCTGATGTTTTAGCTGCATACAGCCCGTTCTCATATTGCATATTTAGAAATAATACTTCCGACCCCATGTATATCAACCTCACTTTAAATTTAATTTTCTTTAGCTCAACTTACTTGCCGTTCGTATCACCCATATTCAGTTTACTACATAACAATGTGTCAAATATAAATAGGTAGCATATTGTGGCTTCAATGTAGTAAATGTACTTACAACTCAAATTAGTTGTAGCCAATGTAAATTTTATTGTAACGAACGCTTATACTTTTAACTTGTTGGCTCTAAATTTTTCATAAAAAACAGCCTTCCACGATAATTTTAAATATCATAGAAGGCCGTTTTTTTGAGACTTTATGTACTTTTCAAACAGTCAACTCTTTATATAAGATCATCCACATTATGCTTGTCAACCACATCAGTTCTTGTCCAAATCACGTCACTTTCAGGTTTTTTATTAGCTACGAGATAATTATAGATATAAATGATAGGATCATGTCCCTGACCGAATGCGTCTTGCCCGATGGCTGCATATATTATGTCTTCTTTAATATATTTGAAAACCTCTTTGTTATAATCGAAGCATATAAGCCGTGTCTTTCCAACCAGATTAAGTTCCTTTATAGCTTGTGCAGCACCGGTTATTCCGCCTCCGGTGGTAAAAATTCCATCTATGTTTTTGTTTTGTATTAAAAAGGCTTTGACTTTATTATATACCACATCATAATTATCGGAGGCTTCTATTTCAGCAACTACTTTAATCTTGGATTTACTCTTTAAACGTTCCTTTATTTTTTCTACTCGTATCTTATGCACAGATACAGAAAGAGCTCCTCGGAAAATAGCTACATTTCCCTTTCCATTAAGTGCTTTGATCATAAAGTCAGCCGCTATAATTCCTGCTTCATTGATATTTGGTCCAAAGTAAGCAGTTCTTTTCGACGGTACTTCCAAATCGCAGTTAAAAATCATAACAGGAATATTCTTCCTCGACGCCTTATCTATCAGAGGAACAAGATCTTCAGAAAAACCGGGAACTGCGATTCCGTCACAACCACTTTCCAGATAATCTGCAAAGGCTTTTACTATCTTTTCCGGCGAGTTTTCAGTAAAACCGGTATATTCGATGACTGCATTTTTTTCAGCCAGTTCTTTTCTCGCATACTTTACACCTTGCTTTACTCCTACCCAGAACTCATGATCCAATGGGCTGATAAAAGCTATTTTAAGCGTTCTTTTACTGACTTCTTCCACTGGAGTAACAGCAGATTTAAACCTCTTAACCAGCCTTTCAATTCCATTTAACATATTCTTCAATGACGTAATATTTTCACTGATTAATTCCGTACCTGCAAGTTCCTCCTCAGTAACTGCAGCAACTTCCCGGGTCTCTGACGAAATCTTGTTGGAAGAATTGAAAAGCTCTTCACCCCTCTCCTTGACTTCATGGGTACTGGTGGATATAACACTTGCTTCAGAATAAACTTTTTTTGTATCGGAGCTTAATATATCGGCATTATTTTTTATTGTATCAAAAGATTCCTTAATGCCGGAAAACAGCTCCTTGCTAATATCATAATTTTCGATACAGCTTACAATACTTGTCTTTACGTTATTGCTGCTGGATGATACATTATTTAAAAGAGTATTGATTTTTGCAATACTTTTCCTGGTTTCTTCAGACAGTTTATTCATTTGATCTGCCACAACGGAAAATCCCTTACCGGCGGCTCCCGATCTTGCAGATTCGATTGATGCGTTAAATGCAAGCATTTTCAACTGATCGGTTATGTTCATTATCAATGAACCCAACTGGTATATTTCTTTTAATTCTAAATTTAAATGTTCAATAAAATTTGATGTGGAACTGAGATTATCCGTTATAACATTCATTTGCTTATAATATTCTTCGAGGTTTTTATTTCCGACATTAGTAGAATCCACAACAGAATCAACAAAATTCTCAATACTGGCTATACTTGCTTCAATAGAATGTACCCTTTCATCTACATTGCAGATACTTTCCAATGTATCCTTTACAGTTTCTAACTGTTCATGAGCCTTCGCCGCTACATTACCCATACTTGAAGCAATTTGCTCATTTCCTTTATAACTGGAATCAATGCTTTTTGATACCTCATCAATGGCATCGGAAATTGTTACAATATTGGTTTTTGTCAGCTCTATAAAACTCAATAAATTGGCTTTCATATCATTAAATGCTATACACAGTGCTTCAAGACCTTTTGCCTTACTCACCAAAATATCATTAGTGTTAAGATGTCCCTTAGATAACAAATGTGCATGATAATTTATCAGGTCAATCCCTTTAAAAAATTTTATCAAAAGAAACTGTAACAATCCCCCTGTCGCTAAAGCCACCAGTCCACAAACTATTTGAGTTCTTTTGTATATTTCACTGTTGGCTATCCAAAGGCCGGATGTTGATAAAAACAATATTGTCACAATTAGAACCAAAGACAAAGAAATAATTATTGACCTGGTGGGATTTTTAGTCTTGACCTTTAAAATTTTTGACTCTGACATAAGGCAATACCCCCATTTTGATTGTTATGCACATTTGTCTCAATATACGGCATCATGCCAATACTATAAAAGTATCGGCATGTTTGCTTTGAAAAGTGAGATATATATTGTGGGAGTACTGCTTCTATTTTTTACCAAACAATGAATCCAACAAACCCTTCTTCGGACCGATTTTCTTTAGAAGTTCTGCTCTCACTCCAAGTATGCTTTCATCTTTTGGGTTTATCTCCAACAGTCTGTCGGTTACTATGAGAGCCTCGTTATAAAGTCCCTTATCCTTTAAAAGAATGAGCTTGAGATGTAATAAGTTTTCATAATTCCCATCTATTTTAAGTCCGTTATTGCAGGATTCTTCAGCTTCATTTACCCGTCCCAATTTATACAATGCCCATGCTTTATTTTGATGTGCCAATAAATAATTAGGATTTATATCCAATGCCAGATTGCATTGGTCGATACATTTTTGATATTCTCCTATGCAATACAGAGTATGGCTCTTATCAATATAAGCATCTATCATTGACGGATCAAGTTCAATGGCCTTATTAAGACTTATCAGTGACTCGGTATACTCCTTAGCATTATTATGTGCCGATCCTAATGCATAATGATACGGGGCATAGGATGGATTAATATTGATTGCCTTTCTATACTCTTTAATGGCCATTTCATAGTTATTCTGATTTGAGTATACATCTCCCTTAAGTTTGTGAAAACGGTCCGTAATTCTATGACGCAGTGCAATAGCCCTGTCAATTACCTGAAGTGCTTCATTATACTCGTTCATATTAAGTAAGCTTAGTGCCTTGTAATAGTATGCAACTTCATACTTATTATCCATTTCAATTGCTTTGTTCAAGCAATCTACTGCTTCCCGGAAGCTATTCTTGTAAAAGAAGCATACTCCCTTGGTGTAATATGCATCGGTGCTTTTTTCATCCATTGCAATCGCCTGATCACAAAGTCCTATTGCATCATCAAATCTTTCATATATCCGCATTACGTTGGCCTTCTCAATTAAAAGTCTGGAATCTGAAAGACCGTATTCTGCTGCCCTCGAGAAAATGTTTAATGCCTCTTCATATTGGCCAACCCTTGTAAGAAGCTTCATTTTTATAACATATATATCAACCAGATACAGGTAAATATTCAATGCTTCTTCACAAGCTTCAAGGCATTCTTCATAAAGCTCAAGTCCTAACAAAGCTTCCGCTTTATTTTTATATGCATGTGCCATTTTAGGGTCAATGTTTATTGATCTTTGAGCACTTTCAAGAGCCTCTTTATGTCTTTCCAGCTTGTTTAAAGCATAAGCTCTGTTATTATGAGTCAATGCATCATCATTCTTTTTCTCAATTGCCAAGTCGTAAAACTGCAGCGACTCTTCATATCTTTCAAACTCATCGAGTATACATGCTTTATATACTATAAGGTCGTAATCCTTCGGATATATTTCCAATGCCTTGTTCACTGCTGTATACGCCAATTCCTTTTTATCCATAGCCAGCAAAACCTTACAGTACAAAAGATAACTCTTATTGTTCATATCACTGCTTTGCTCAAGCTGGCTGAGTATGCCATAGCTTTCTTCTATTTTGTTGGAAGCCAAATACGCTTCTGCTAACTTTATCTTTAAATCGATATCATCGGATTTTTCTTTAACACAAGCTTCTAACTTTTCAACCTGGAACTGGTACGCACAACCTACAAGCACCCTTACCTCTCTATTATATTGGAGCATATCCCTGAGTTTTTCGAGATATTCTATTGCATCTTCATATTTACCGAGACTGATGGAGCATTTTCCAATGGAGAATAACGCATCAATGAAATCAGGCTTTATTTCAATAGCCCTTTTATAATCCTTATATGCCTCCTCGTAATTTCCAAGTCTAAGCTGAAGATTTGCCCTGTAATAATGGGCATATAAATCATCCGTTTCCCTTATTATAAGCTGGTCAAGCAGTGATTTTGCCTCCTCAAGCTTACCGTTTAAGGATAAATATCTTGACTTTAATATTATAAGATCAGGATGATCCGGGCATATTTCATTTGCCGCTTCAATTGCCTTCATTGCCGAATACAGGTCATAGTCATCTACTCCATGGCATCCCTTATTGTATTCGTTTATAAAATCATCCTGCTTTCCATCTTGGCATTCCAAAAGTTTTCCATATCTGAAATAATCTTTATTTGCTATTTTGTACATAACAAAATCAATAAAATTCTTTGGGAATTGCAAATAAAGCTTTTCCTTCTTGGCAACCCATGAAAAGTAATTGTTAAACAACACCCATACCTCATGAGGCAGACTGTATTTATCCATTAGAAATGCAAGAATTCTTTCACTGATTTCCCTACCGGTGTCTATGTTGTAGCAAATATCACTCTCTAAAAGTTCTTTCCATGTAGAAGAATCAATTCTCTTTGTATAATTGTCATAATTTTCTTCGACCCTTTTCATGAACTCTTCTACGGGAGTCATAGGCTTACTTGATTGGTCATCTTGCTGGCTTGCCTTTTCAAGTGCTTCCTCATAAGCTGCCCTTAAGATCTTAAATCCTTCGGGATCGCTTTCCGGTGAACAAACCCTGAGCTTACTGGAATATGCTCTTTTAATAGCTTTGATATCATTTGTAGGACTTATTTCTAAAACCTTGAAGCAATCCATAATTAAAAGCCTCCTTTTGTATCGATGGAATCAAATATATCAGTAAGCCTCTTTCTGCATTCCTCAATTTTCTTAAGATCCTGTTTATCCAAAACTTCTTCAAACTCCATTAACATCTGGGCTATTTCCTGCCTTTCCCTTCCTATTTTTTCTTCATAAAGCCTTTCACCTCTTGCAATCACAAGCTTGTTCTCATGATTCTCCCTTGGATGAATCTTTAAGTGTGATATACTTTTTATGCTTTCGGCTATCTCTTCTGGAGTCATATGACCCGGTTCCTTTTCTATAATCATATTCTTTTTAAGTCCGGTTGATAAAACAGTTACCTCAACCTCCAATATGCCGTTAATGTCATAGGTAAACCTTACATCAATGGCCTCTTCCCCTGCGGGCTTAGGAGGCACAGGAACATTCAACTCTCCAAGAAAAATATTGTCCTTTGAAAGCCTTGATTCTCCCTGCAGAATATCAACATTTATAATTTTCTGATTGTCATATATCGTATAAAGTCTCTCCACCTTGCTTACAGGAATGGTTGTGTTACGCTCAATAATCGGCAAAAAGTGCCCGGGTTCATGAAATCCCTGGGATTTTCTTATAGTCACGCTTGTTCCTAATGTATATGGACAAACATCTGTGAGAATTACCTCTTTTATTGAAGCATCTTTTCCTTTGAGGGCAGCTTGAACTCCTGCACCCAAAGCCACAACCTCATCGGGGTTAATGTTTGCATAAGCCAGCTTGCCGAAAAGTTTGCTCACAAATGACCTTATGAGAGGAAGCTTCGTCGCACCGCCTACCAACAGTATTGAGTCAATATCGCTTATTTTCAAGGATGCATCGCTTAATGCCCTTTCAATAGGCTCTCTGAGCCTTTGAAAAAGGTGTTTTGTTGCTGCCTCATATTCATCAAGGGAAACTTCCAGTTCAAGCTCTTTATCATTAATAAGACAGGATATTTTTGCTACCTTTTTCTCACTGAATTCACGTTTTGCCACCTCGGCCTGCTTCTTAAGCATTGCATAGTCCTTCTCCTCCAATTGGGAAGCAGTAAGCGAATGGTGTTTTAAAAACATATTAACCAATATTTCCGTAAAGTCTTCGCCTCCGAGGTAATTGTCCCCTGCAACGGCACGAACCTCCATAACATTGTCGAACAACTCCAATATGGATACATCAAATGTTCCTCCACCCAAGTCAAATACAAGAAACTTGTTTTCAGTATCACGAAGATGAAGTCCATATGCTATTGCAGCAGCAGTAGGCTCGGTAATAAGCCTGTCAACCCTGAGGCCCGCCAATTCGCCTGCTCTCTTGGTAGCCTTTCTCTGGGCATCAGAAAAGTATGCCGGCACACTTATAACAGCCTCAGTAACCTTGGTCCCCAAAAAATGCTCTGCATCCTCCTTCAATGCCTTAAGTACTATGGCAGAAAGCTCTTCGGGTATAAACTCCTTAGTACCAAGAACATACTTTTTCTTTGTACCCATGTTCCTTTTGAATACTGACGCACACATTTCGGGATGAGCTATCTGCATTTCCTTGGCAATCTGACCCACAAGCACATCCCCATTATCATCTATACTAACAACAGAAGGTGTAAGATTTTGACCCAATGAGTTTGGGATAATAACCGCACCATTCTCTGTCCAGTATGAAACCAAGCTATTGGTTGTTCCTAAATCTATTCCAATTATCGCCATAAATTCCTCCGTAAAATATCTTTATTGAGATACCATAATACCTATATTATCAGTATTAATGTAACAGTAAAATACAGTTATTTACAACCGTTACTAATCTTACTAAATTAACAAAAAATGAGTTTGCTATGGAAAAATTATTTTTGATTAGACACAAATAAATTTTACCAAAGTTGCAATTCTACTTCAATCTAAACTTTATTACGATATATTTATTATTCTATATTAAACAGTCTTTTGGCATTACTTGTGGTAATGTCTGCAATATCATCAAATGTTTTTCCCTTAATATCAGCTATCTTTTCCGCAACCAGCCTTACAAGGCTTGAGTCATTCCTTCTGCCTCTAAAAGGCTCCGGTGTCAGGTATGGACAGTCCGTTTCTATCAAAAGCCTGTCAAGAGGCACGTACTTTACTACATCAACAAGCTTTCCTGCATTTCTATATGTAATCGGACCGCCCACCGATATATAAAAGTTATTTTCAATAACTTCCTTTGCCATATTAATGTCACCGGAAAAGCTGTGTATGATGCCGCCTACCTCCCTGGCATTTTCATTCTTCAAAATATTTAGAGCATCCTCATTTGCATCCCTTATATGAACAATTATGGGAAGCTTAACCTCTTTGGCAAGATTGATTTGCCTTACAAAGCAATCCTTCTGTACATATCTTGGAGATAAGTCCCTGTAGTAATCAAGGCCTATCTCTCCTATACCCACGACCTTTTTGTCACCTGCCAAGCTTGCAATCTTTTCAAACACTTCATCATTCATTTCTTTTGAATAATGAGGGTGTATACCCACTGCAGCATATATGTAGCTGTATTTTCTCGATAATGAAACCGAGTCATCCAATGACGGGATATTGTACGAGACATTGAGTATATAGGATACTCCGCTTTCAAATGCCTTTTTTATGGCCTCATCCCTGTCATCCTTAAACCTTTTATCATTAAAATGTGCATGTGTATCAAATAACATGTTAGTTCCTCCTATATGTTTTGCAATCATTTTACAATCCACTCTACATGATGTGCTTCCGTCATATCAGGCACCTCAAGCTTTGTTATCATTCTTCCAATCACATTCTCAGGTACACTTCTAGACCTTTCCCTGTTACGCTTTATTATTTCACTATACGGTGCTTCCATATATATTATTTTAACCTTTGCTCCGTAGGAATGGAACAGGCTTATCAATTGCCTCCTAAGGAAACTTGTCAGGTTAGTCGCATTCCATACAAAATCTTGATTCCTACGCAAATAAGTTCTCGCTGTTTCCCTTGCCTTAAATACAACCTCTCCCTGTTCATCTCTAGGTGATACATCCAATTCATCCCTTAAATCATCAAGTGATATTACAGGATAATCGAAATAGTTGTTTTGGATCCAGGTATCCTTCCCTGCCGCAGGCAAGCCTGACATAAGTACGACTTCCGACTTTGTATCGTCATAAGCTTCAAAATCGGCAAAGCCATTATCCTTTTGAAAATATACAAACCGGGTTATATCATTTGGAAAAGCCTTTGGTTTCTCCAAGCATCCCTGCTCACTGCAAAAGTCAGTAAAAAGCGATACCCTATCCAATAAATCGGATGAATCCCTGCACTCTCTTCCTAAAACATCCGCCTTTGAAAGCATTGCAAGCCAATCCATCCTGGTTGTCTGACTTGCCCCTATTACTGCTTTTGCAGGGTTGGGTTTTTCAATAAAAAAAAGGGGCAATCCATGAAACCTCACAAGCTTGGCTATTGTTTCACGTATACTGAAGGGAGTGGATATTCCTAAGCCCATATCCTTATATATGATTCTTCTTGCCTCCATCTCACCTTTAACGGCATGCCCAGGTGAAATTATCGCTCCTTCATCTTCTCTTGTGCAATACGGCTTAGCCACGTCGTGGAGAAGTGCTGCTGCAAAAAGTATTGATCGCAGAGGCTCATTGAGCTCCCTCCATTCCTTCATGGCTGCAAGTGCTTCACAAACCATCCTCGTATGTGTCAGGACATCTCCTTCAGCATGATGTATCGGATCCTGCCTAACACCCTCCATCGCCCTGACCCACTCAAAGCTGTCATATATTTTATCCCAATCTATATGAAAATCCGGTGCTTTTGGACATACAGGCAGGGACCAGTTGTAATTATATATTTCATCCAGATACAATTTTATCAACTCCGACATTAAGCAGTTTATTTATTTCTTCTTTAACTGCACGATGTAATTTTTCCGTTTGCTTTCGGCTTAGCAAACTCAAATAATTATCATACTTTGAATTGAAGCTTTCAACAGCATCATCAAAAAGCAGTTTTGCTAATACATTTTTATTTTCATTCTTATGTATTCTCCCAATTTTGGAAATTACATTATTAAGCCTGTTTATATTAATCATGCCCTTAATTTCATTGATTATGGATTCAAGCATCTCATCTGTACACACAGTATATCCCGAATACTTTGCACTCCAGTTCTTTGCTTCATGAAACCTGCTTTCTTCTTCAAATTCAGGAATCTTTTTTTGATTATTGGCCTTACAATTCCCTTAGCGGTTTTTATTAGCATAGGTTTTACAGGCTTTATTACTATTCCTTCTGCTTTATTTTCAAAATTCAAGGGCGGCAATCCCAATAGCTTTGGTATATTTGATTCAAATCCGACAGGATAATCAAATGCCTTTTCAAAGCTTCCTCTAAATAGAGGCTTAGCATACATTAGCCCGGCATTTTCAAATATGTTGACAGCGGCATCATAATCCATATAGCTTCTTTCACCACATGACTCAATAGCAATATCAAAAGCACAAAACTCAATATCCGGTGAATAGTATACTCCTGTCTGCACTGCTTCAACCTCTCTATTTGCAGCAACTTCAGCATGGGGATAATACCCTCCGAAAAGCTCTCCATATATGGTTATTCTTTGAACATTTCCATGCATATGTAATATGGCTTTATAAACTTCATCAACCCTATCAATAATTTTATTTACTACTCTATAATTAAAAAGCTATCGTCAGGAAGCAACAATTCTTTTCTTTTAGCATAACGGATATTGATACCATCCGTTATTACAGCAAAATTTGCACCATGAATCTTCTCTGTTACAACCCATTCATACTTCTTTAAATGTCTGTAATCCTCAATGGAAAGTTTAAGCCTGTCAAATCCCTCTGCAATCTTTTCATAGCCTACAAACCTCCAATCTGAGGTTTTTTCAATATCTTCTATTAACATGTTCATCCTTCCCTTAAACTTTGAATATATCCGCATCTTCCCTTAATATATTGGGAATTATAGGCCTCTCCAGCCAATGGCTTTCAGAATTGAGTATACTGGTAAGAAAACTGGCTCTCACATATTTGTATCGCTCCTTAACCTCACCGTCTTCCTCAACTTTGATATACAAGCCTTCCATCTGGTTGCTTATATCAGTTTCCTTCAAAATCTTCTCAGAATTTAAGCCCATTTCATTGCAACTCTCTATAAGCCTTCCTCTTGCATTATCGGAAATAAAATGGGATCTCCCCAGAAGGGCTGTAAGTTCCTTATGTTGATTCATTTTTCCTTCAAAAAGCACCAAAACCGATGTTATAAAATCATAGCCCCTTAGCATCATTCTTCTATTTTCTGTGCTCAAAAACTTTTGTTCCACTTTATCATAAATATCAAACTCCATAAAATAGTGAGGAAGCAAGTCATAAAAAACAGTATGCTTAGCATAAAGCCATTCTCCATAAAGAATATACCTGTCGCCCAGGATATCCCAAAGCTTGGCTGAATGCACATTTGCCCATGTTTTAAACAAGTTGAAATGTTTTTCTCTTCCTCCGCCTGTTAAGTAATGCCCCCTGCTTTGCAGCAAAAGCTCACCCTCTGAAGTAAAGCTTATTCCGCTATTTGCACCATCCACCTTTTCTTCTACAACTATAAATCTATTTGCTATTTTACTAAAGGACACACTGTCAAGGTCTTCATCTCCGGGCTGGCATCTGGAGCCCTCAATATGAGGTGTCCTGGGATATTTTAATATTTTATCTAACATAAATTATCACTCCATAACATACCAAAATAAATAAAGAGCTATCAATTCCTTTTATTGGAATTAATCGCTCTCTTATACATATCTATTACATAACTATTTATATGTAACCCATTACTTGATGTTATTGGGGATATTACTATCCTTAACCTTATGCAAGCGAGGATTAAACCAATGTATATTATATATTCCGTTATTAGTTTTGTTAATTAATTTTAAATTGTACATTAATAATCCTCCTTTCAATTTAATAACTACAACATTTTTTAAAGCATAGTGCTTATATTCTATTATAAATCAATTTATGAGTCAAGAAATATTTTTCTTATTTTCTTATTATTTTCAAATCATGTTATTTTCAAATCATGGCTGATCACAGGGTATTATAAATTTCTCAATGAATTCACTATATTCATCCTTCATAGGAAGCTCAAAATCCACCTTTATCCTACGTCTTCGAGCAGTTGTGATACTGCCTGTCTTAGGATTTATGCAAGGTTTCTCATACTCCTCCCAATATAGTCCTATACCTCGCTTTTGCCAATTAGGCACCTCATTAAAATTGATACCGTTTTGAAATAAAAGCTCATTCTTATCACTTACAGGCATACCGCTTAAAGAATCAGTTGCTTCCTTCACAGAACTGCCTTTTTTCCTCAGCATCCAATAGCAGTGTGAATTCAAAGCATTTCTATGGGCATCCTCGTTTCGCCATCTGAAATAATCAACAACAGCTTTTTGATTGGGAAGCTCCGATATTCTGCAATCAAAGCATGCCACATCACCAAGCAATAGTGAAAACTTCGCACTTGCTTCGCCTGCAAGCACTGAATTGTATTTACGCACCTTACGACCGTAAGCTGTTTCATCAATATGGAACAAAAGTGATATCTCATCGCTCTGGGTATATCCGTAAACCACCCTGAACCCACAATTCATAAGATGCTTTACAGTCTCAACCATATAGTCCCTAAACCTTTCATCATACGGACTTTTAAATTTATGAATTTCCTTAGTCAGCCTTGTAAAACTCCTTCCATCTATGCGTGCAACCATATAAACGCCAGGTAAGACACAATAATCATGGGCAGTTTCATACACCCTCATTTTTGAGTCAAGTTCGTCAAATTTCATCTTTCCACTCCTCTACCAGAAAATTATTCTCTTCACCAATTCGAACATAATAGAGCTCATCAAATCCCTCTTCCATACTTGGAATCTGCATTCTGGCACTTGTACTTCTGATACCTATTAGAGGAACACGCTCTTTTCCATCTCTCTCATTATTTCTTGATATCGCTTCACTTACGCTTGAGTGGAAATAGAATCCCACAACTTTAAACTTAGCTGCTTTAGCCATATCAATATATTTTTTTCTCTCTTCCTGCGTAGGGTTTGTATTGTCAACCACAAAAGGCTGCTTTGCCTTTATGCAAGCTTCAAGCAATATATTTTCCTTGTTTCTTGTCTTTAACATATCAAGGTTAATTCTTATATGTGTTTTATAAAACCTGTCCTTATAAAAGGTACTTTTGCCTGTTGCCTGCAAACCTGTAAATATAACCGCTTCCACCGCTGTCACCTCAATATTCAAACAATTAAGAACCCATCATTATTGAAATTTTTTAATCCTATCACAGAAGAGTCCTGTATAAATTATACTATTGTAATGCAAATAATGACAACAGCAACTAGTATTTTGAATTTTACAGCATAAAAAGCTTATAAAAATATTAATATTGAAAACAATAATATATAAATAAAAAAGTGTAAATTAAAGAAAGCGATTGTAGTAGTTTGGCAATTAAGGATACTATTGTTGATTGTATGTTTAATATTTAAGGAAAGCAGGTAGAATCTGATGGAATCCAGTCAAATTGTATGTCCTCAATGTAACAGCAATAGACTTACAGCAAAATACGAAGCAAAATATGTATATTCATATATAATTGATTCCAATGCTCCAGGACTTAAAAATAAGGACGAATTGCTTCCCTTTCTTTACGATAACCGAGAGCAGGTTGAAGCCAGGCAATATATAAAATGCGAGTCCTGCGGCAAGGAATTTCCCTGTTTATTTTCAACCAAAAGCAATGGTATCGATTATAACGACTTACGAAATATTCTCAGTAATAAAAACAACTTACAAAGTGATATCGTCAACTAAAACAAAGCTGCCGATAAATACAATCAGCAGCCTTATTCTTTACTCATCAAGAAACTTTTCCTGTGCATTTTTCAATTCGCCTGGACTTAAAGTATCCACATAAAAATTCTTCATCTTATTTTCTGCTTCGCACCCTGTCTGATAATACCAGCCTTTAACCTTAGCTTCTATTTCAGCATCCGTACCCTCTACTTTGTATGGATATACACGAATCAGCTCTCCGGTTTGATTGTCCCTTAATCCAACCCTTCCTGCCGCTTCAAACTTTCCAAGAAATTTTTTTCCCATTTATCAATCTCCTCGCATAAATAGTATTTTGTTAATTGTTTTTTTTGCAATACCACTTTTAATATAGTTTAAGGAGATTAACTCGTTTTATACTTACTATAATACAAATCTTGCGTATTCATCTAAAACTTTTGAGAGAGTATGTACATAATCCTTTATCTCTTCATCCCGAACAAGAATTCTGAACACTTTTAATATATCCCTTTTAAACCTCATACTGATTCTTATATCAACTTCATCAAATAACAACGGACATAAATACTTTGCTCTTGGATCTTCAATTATTGAAAGCCTTCCTGTCGAATCAAAATATGGAACAAATGGGAATATTCTGCACGACAGGGGGCGAAGCTTTCTAATACATGTACCTTTGCATGTTGCAAAAAGAATATGTGAATTTCCTAAAGATTCATTTTTTATATTTAAGAATCCGGAATCAACATGAAGTATTTCCTCACCGGGATACAAATGCATGCCGTTATTGCTGTCACCGGAACAGCATTTTTTATTGCACACAAGACCGCAATCGACTTTTAATGGCGTAGAGTTCTCAAGTATTCTATATGCCTTTTTATACAATATCTTTTTATTCATAAGTCCCTATTAGTTTTAATCTCCTTATCAAAAATCACTGTTGCAATTTTATATTGTATACATTGTAACATATTTGGCTGCAATATTTTGAATATTTGATAGTGAATTTCGCCACATTTTAACGGAGATTAGCATCCATACTCTCTGCTAAAATGGGTATATATTAAGAAAAGAAGCTTGATGGAAAAAGCCAATTATTTCATCAATTAATTGGAGGAAATTATATGAAATTTAAAAATAAACTATTATTGGTACCCATACTTGTTATAAGTATACTGGTTAGTTCGGCATGCTCTTTAGGCGAAACCAGCGAAAAAACAGCTCCAACGGATAATTTGAATAATTCTTCAAAAGCTGACAGCACTGATGTAAGCAAAAGTTCAGATTCCATAAAATCAGTCTCGGTGAAATATGAACGTGAAGATTATTATTTTGATTGGAGAAGCCAAAGCTATCAAAGTATAAATCTCAGCAAAGGCTCTTCAAACATCACAAAAAGCGGAATCTATGAAATAACGGGCACACTAAACGATGGCAGCCTTGTTGTAAACGTAGACAAATCAGTTGATAAAAATACTGTCTACATTGTGCTCAACAATGTTAAAATATCTTCTTCAAACACGGCACCAATTAATGTAAAAAATGCTAAAAAAGTAGTTCTGATACTGGAAAACGGTACTCAAAACACAATTTATCAGAGCAGTAATTCTATTACAGATGAAAAAGGGGAGCCTTCTGCTGCAGTTTTCTCAAAGTCGGACCTTACAATCACAGGAAGCGGTACACTTAATGTCACCAGTGATTTTAATGATGGCATTACAAGCAAAGATAAGCTTAAGATAACAGATGGAACATTGATAATCAATTCAAAATATGACGGTATTGTGGGTAAAGACCTGTTGGCAGTTAAAAATGGAAACATCACTATAAATGCAGGTAAAGACGGTTTACGTTCAACTAATGATACTGATACCGATAAAGGTAATATTGTAATTGAAAACGGTATTTTCAATGTGACTTCTGCCGGTGATGCCATTGATGCATATGCCAATTTACAAATAATCAACGGTACATTTGATTTAACCTCCGGTAACGGTTATCCCGGTAAAAGTATAAAAAGCGGAGACAAATTCGGTTTCGGCGGCCCCCGGGGAGGCTTTGACCAACAACAGGAGCAAACTGAAGATTCAACAAACCAAAAAAGTATGAAAGGTATAAAAGCGGGCAATATTGCAATAATAAACGGCAAATTCAAAGTATCCTCATACGAAGATGCCATTCACAGCAATGGCAGCATTGAGATTAGCGGAGGCACCCTAACTCTTGAAGCAGGAGATGACGGTATTCACTCCGATACCAGCCTCACAATTGCAAATGCAAATATCGAAATCAAGAACAGCTATGAAGGCTTGGAAAGTCAAAACATAACCATTAACAGCGGTGAAATCAGAATAAACTCAGATGACGACGGTTTTAACATAAATGACCGTTCCGGGATTATGACAATTAATGGTAGCAATATTCATATAAATGCTGATGGCGACGGAGCTGATTCTAACGGTTCAATAAATATGACAGGAGGCAGTGTTTATGTGGAAGGACCTACAAGTAACGGCAATGGAGCAATTGATTATGACGGCAGCTTTACTATTAGCGGTGGTACAGTCATTGCAACAGGAAGCTCGGGGATGGCTCAAACACCCAATATCAGCACAACACAAGCTTCTATTCTCATGTATTACAGTACGACACAAAAAGCCGGAACAGCAATTACATTAAAAGACGATTCTGGTAAAGTGATAGCCAGCACCACTCCTTCAAAACAATTCAGTTCAGTGGCTATTTCTGCACCCGGACTTAAAATCGGCTCAACTTATACACTGTACAGCGGAAACTCGGAAGTAGTTACCTTTACACCAAAAAATGAAGTGACATATTTGAACGAATCCGGTGAAACCACCAACCAAAGCAGAGGCCCTGGCGGTCCCGGTGGTCCAGGCGGTCCCGGTGGTTTTGGCGGGCGGATGAGGCGATAAAAATGGGAGGCCAAATGCAGCCTCCCCCAACTTTTTTATTGTGTATTAAGTAATATATTTATATATTAAACAATATTGTCTATGCATCCAGGTTTTTATCAATTGCAAAGCGAAGGATTTTCTTGGATGTATTCTTTTTAAATTCCTCCTTACGAATTTTTACCATTTTAACGGCCTTATAGGAAACCATCCTGCTGTTTACCTTTTTTATCTCTTCATTGAAATACAGCTCCACATCTTCGATCCCTCTTGCTTTCAAGGCCTCAAAATCAGGGAAAATCTCAGCAACAATAACTTCTTTCTGTGTTTTGCTTTCCCCTGCGTAAACAATGACCTCCATTACACCATATATTCTTGAAATTTCATTTTCAATTTCTTCAGGATACACATTTTTTCCATTACTTAGAATGATTATATTCTTCATTCTTCCCGTAATATAAAGCCATCCCTCTTCATCCAACTTCCCATAATCTCCGGTTTTAAAATATCCTTCCTCATCAAAGGCAGCAGCAGTAGCCTCGGGATCCTTATAGTATCCTAACATTACATTAGGACCTTTAACGCATATTTCACCTTCGCCGTTTTCATCGGGATCCTTTATTTTTACCAATTCACCTACTATAGGAACACCAACACTTCCTTTTTTCTGGTATTTATTCCTATTACAAGAAATAAGTGGTGAGCATTCTGTAATACCATACCCATTAAGAAGAGTTATACCGATAGCATCAAAAGTATCGATAATATCCTGATTTAAGCTGGCTCCTCCGCATATGATCAATTCAAGCTTACCGCCAAAGGAATCCAATATACTTTTAAAAAGTTTGCGACGTAGATCAATTCCAAATTTGCGTAAAAAATTGCTGAGCTTAATCATTTTTCGTAATGTTTTATCTTTCCCGCTTTTTTCCGCATTTGACCATATTTTCTTATACATGTTTTCAACGAACAAAGGTACCAGTATTAAATGTGTAGGTTGTTGCTCCTTCATTTCGTTAGCAATATATTTTAAACCGCTGGAAATATAAATCTCAGACCCCTGTGCATAATGCCCTACGAAGTTAACAGTAGAACCAAAAGTATGGTGTGGCGGAAGCACATTCATTGTTTTAGGGGTAATGGCAAAGTTATACATGCCCTGGGTCATATCAGTAACAATATTTTTTTGGGAAAGCATAACGCCCTTGCCCTTGCCTGTAGTACCTGAAGTAAATACTATGGTAGCAAGACGTTCTGTGTCGATTTTGTAGTCATAGTATGAGTTGTCACCGCTTTTATAACGCTCGCTGCCTCTAACTTCAATATCGGACAGCTTATGCACATTTTCCATTTGCGACTGGGACTCACTCATGCATATAAATACATTAAGACGTGGCACCTTTTCACGCAGCTCATCAATTTTTGATCCAAGCGTCATACTGAAAATCAAAAACTCACACTCAGCAGTATTCAAAATACTTGCAATTTCATCTATAGGCAGACTAATATCAATGGGTACAACAACTGCCCCAATAGACATCAAACTGAAATAGGAACATATCCACTCATACGAACTCTCGCCAATTAAAGCAACATGTTTATCCCTGCACCCCATGTAAATCAACTCAGTTCCTATATTGCGGATGTAATCCCTTGCTCCAAGATAGGTTACCTTCACCGTATCCTTGTCACGTGGATTCTTTTTGTATGAAATAGCAACTCTGTCCGGATATTTTTTAGCAACATTTTCTGTCATTATCCTAAAGTCCTCAAAAACGGTTGTTTCGTATAAGGGATAATTTCTATTTCCCACTATCTTAAATCCTCCTTCAATATTCTAATGCAGAATATTATCTCGCGTATTCTTGCCCGATATTTATGTCAACTTCCGACCAATATCTACATAAACACGTCAAAATATTATATTATTAAACTAAAGTTATTATACTACATATCACTGCAACGCAACAAGAATTCAGTACAAAAACATTTCTCCAATATTTTAGCCCCGGTACATAATAAATTTATTATGGAAACCGACTGTCCCGGCAAAAATGCACTCAATTCATAGTATTGAAATATCCAAGTAGAAATGATAAATTGTATGAAGAACATTATTTCAAACGGAGGATATACAATTGTCAAAGCTGCCAATCAAACTTACATTCGGAGAAGAAGTTGCAAATGCTATAACCCACGGTATAGCATCATTGCTTGTACTATTTTCCATGCCATGGGTATCAATCATCGCCTATACCAAGGGCAACTCAATATATGATGTAGTTGGTGTTACCATCTTTTGTGTTTCCATATTTCTTATGTTCCTGATGTCAACCTTTTATCATATAATGGAACATGAAACAAGGCACAAAAGAGTAATGAGAATATTCGATCATATATTTATTTATGTAGCAATTGCAGGTACATATACCCCTATAGCAATCTCAGTAATCGGTGGATGGCAAGCTGCTGTTATACTTTCAATACAATGGATCATGGTATTGTTCGGCATACTTTATAAATCCATTTCGAAAAATTCAATGCCTAAATTTTCACTTACCATATATCTTGTTATGGGTTGGACTCTTATTATTTTCATGCCATTATTTATAAAAAAAGCCAATCCTACTCTCTTTTGGCTTATTCTTGCAGGAGGAGTATTATATTCAATAGGAGCTGCGATTTACGCACGCAAAGGCTTTAAATATCACCATATGGTATGGCACCTATTTGTATTTTTAGGAGCACTAACCCATTTTATCGGAATATGCTTCTTCATGTATAAATAAAAAACGGCAACATTGCAAAGACTGCACTAGGCAAACCCTTTAGTGCAGCCTTTAATTTTTATACTTATTTAATTTTCATACTTAAAAGTAAGTAATTGAAAAATTTATCGGTACCTTCTATGTCTTTATTTGGAACCCTTGTTGCTGTTATGCAAATCAAATAGACCTCTGACGTCCAAGACTGGTTCCACAAACAAGATTCCATTTCCGGGAACATCAAGTTTAAGCTCTTTATACAAATTATTTACTACTTTTTCAACCAAATCACTTGGCATAAGAATTATTACCAGTTCCTTTTCCGGTTCTATTTCCATACCGAAAAACCTTTCGGTAAAATCCGAGCCAGTTCCTCGACCGTGCAGAATTGTACCACCCTTGATGCCTGATTTGCGTGCAATATCCATTACATCTTCCGCCATGCCGCGATTGACAACTACCGTGAGTTTTTTGAACATGCTCTTACCCTCCATAAATTGCTCTTTATCCCAAATATCCTGCCTGCTGTTAACTATCTGACCTGCCGTTATTATTGGTGTCGTATATAATATTCCATGACCGGGTTCATGAATCATAAGTTCCTCAGTTAAAAAATCCTGCACTTCTTTTGCTTTTCCTTTTTCAACTATAATATTTACAACTTCCTTTTTCTGACTCTTTATCCCCAGCAAGCTTAAAGTAGCACTTTTTACTGTGCCCCTACCAAGTACTACTATCCCGCCACGAATGTCTTTCTTCTTGGCGATACGGACAAATTTGTGACATTGATGTAGACTCAGGATGAGAGTCATCATCAGAAACGGTTTATTAATATCCGCTTCCTTTATTTGTTTATCCATGATTACCTCCTATTGATCTCTCTTTTGAAATATCAACTTTAGATGCCCTGTACGATTTTGCTTGATAGATTGCACCAAGCAATTCAATTGCTACAATCGGCATCATTGCAACTATTGCTATCATACCAAACCCATCTGCTACCACATCAGCTGTGGGAACTTGTGCAGCTATGCCCTGAACAAAAGCAAGAGAGAAGGTAGCTGTCATAGGTCCTGAGGCAACACCGCCTGCATCAAATGCCATACCCACAAACAAGTCGGGTACAAAGTAAGACAGGATAACAGCAAGACCAAACCCGGGCAATAAATACATCCATAGCTGTATATCAGGCAATAAAATCCTCAACGCAGACATGAAGATTGACAAACCAACTGCTACAGATAAGAAAACGAGAACCATATTGCGTTTTACTGATCCTCCGGTGACATCCTCCACCTGATGGGTTAATACATGAACAGCCGGCTCAGCTAATACAGTAGTAAGTCCAAGCAGCAAAGCTACAATAAAAATAGGAATATTTGATTCCAGTGAAGCGAGCTGTATTCCAATCTCAGTGCCCACTTTCATAAAACCTCCATTAACACCCAATAAAAATACAACAAGTCCTATATAAGTTAAAACGATACCTCGTACAATATCCTTTACCTTGTTCTTTTTGTGTTTAAAGAAAAACACCTGAAATAATATATACACGACAATAATCGGCAATAGCGTCATGAACGACTCCCATGCAATATGAAACAGTTTGGAACCATATACATCCAATAGATTAGTGCTGGTTATGTCTACTTCAGGTAAAGACCCTTCCAACTTACCGCCTTCAAGAAAAAGGCTTGTGATCAAAACTCCCAATATGGCACCTGCCGAAGCAATACCAACCAACCCGAAGCTGTCTGCTTCATTGGCCTTACTGTCTTTTTTCATTGAAGATATACCGCCAGCCAATGCCAGCATAAAAGGAACCGTAATCGCACCTGTTGTAGCCCCGGAAGCATCAAATGCTATAGCCAGAAAATCAGATGTCGACAATAATGACAAGATTAAGATCAAAGCATATGCAACTGTAAACACAAATTTCAGTCGTATATATTTAAGGATTCGCAACAACCCAATTGTCATCATCGTTCCAATACCAATTGAGACAACAATTACCAACAATTTGTTATTAAACTGACCCGAAGTAACGCTGTCTACCTGGTTAGCAAGAATGTGCAGATCCGGCTCTGCATAAGAAATAAAAAACCCCAAAATCAAACTGACCGTAATAATCACCGCGTAGCTATTTGAATGAGTAATTGCATTTCCAACACCATGTCCAATGGGTTCGAGCCCCTGATCAATTCCGAACAAGAATACGGTTAAGCCGATAATTACCAGAGCAGAGCCTATAAGAAACGCATATAACATGTTCGCTTCCAATGGACATATGGTAAAATGGAGTACTAAGACAATAAATGTAATAGGTAATACCGATGTAAGTACTTCTTTTAATTTCTCTGTTAACTCGTTCAAATAATCACCTCTTTAAATATTTTCTACTCTGTGTTAAATTTGACAAAATCATAAGTACCCATATTTTGTGTATCCATCCACATCCTTTCTACTAAATTCTGATCCGGAACAAACTCCAATATATCATCCACTTTGCAATTTAGAACTCTGCAGATACTTTCGATGCTCTCAAGGGAGACATATTCGTTCCTTTTCAGTCTTGTAATTATATTTGCACTAAACCCAGCTTGCTTTTGAAGCTGCGAATTTGAAATACCTTTTTCAATCATCACATGAAATAGTTTTTTATAGCTGATAGCCATATAACACCTCCAACAGGAATTGTAAGTATTATATCACGAAAAAATGAATTTTTCCACAAAAAAATGAAAGGCAATCGTTTCAAAATTTTTGCGATTATATTTGCAAATTTATAAATTTTTATGTCGATATTTGTCCAAATAAGCGGTATAATAGTTTTATTAACCTTCATTCAATTAAATCGGAGGTAATTATATTAATGGGGTCATACATTAAAGCAAAGATTAATACTATCCTTTCATTATTTTTGAAATATTGGATTTTAGCATTTTACATAGTATCTATAAATTACCTGGAGCTTATCTTTAGCCTATGGACATTTGAAGGCTTAAGTTCTGACTTTGTGTTTGTCGTACTATTTTCACTGCCCGCAGGTGCTATAATGTTTATACTTTCAAGTGTATTCCCATCCAAGGCGAATAAAGCATCTGCCATAATACTGCTGTCTCTGCTCATTCTTGTCTACAATATTCAGCTTATATATTATGATATATTTAAAACTCCAATGTCATTCTATTCACTGACGGGTACAGGAGATGTACTTCAATTTAAGGACATCATCATTACTGCAATTTTTGAAAACTTCATTGCTGTTATTCTTCTTTTTGTTCCATTAATGATTTTGCCCTTTATTATTATAAAGACCACTATCGTAAGGTTAAATCCAAAAACTTTTTGCTTTACATTCCTCTTTTTAATATTTAGTCAAATAACTTCTATAATATGCTTAAACTTCACTAAAGATAATTCCTTTTCCCAGTACACATTGTATTATAAAACTTTCATTCCTGAGTTATCGGTAAAAAAATTAGGACTCATGACAACAATGAAACTTGATATAAAAGGGCTTATTCCAAGTTTTGATTTTGGCGAACAAGCCACTGTAATGGAATACAGTTATATCGGAAAATCCGTCACAGAGACTCTATATAAAGCTGAAGCATCACCCATACCGAGTATTGATATTAATTTTGCAGATAATACACCAACTCCAATACCAAGTTATGAACCTAATGTTTTGGATATTGATTTCAATTCTCTAATTTCAAATGAAAAGGATAAAACTCTTCTTGAAATGCATAAATATTTTTCATCTGTAGTACCTACAAAAAAGAATGAATATACTGGAATTTTCGAGGGATTCAATTTGATTCTTATAACAGCTGAAGGCTTCTCCCCTTATGCCATTAGTCCGGAACTAACTCCGACATTATATAAAATGTCGACAGAGGGATTTGTTTTCAAAAACTTTTATAATCCCATATGGGGTGTAAGCACTTCTGACGGCGAGTTTGTTGCCTGTACCGGGCTCATACCCAAATCCGGTATTTGGAGCTTCAGCCGTACCGGTAAAAACTACATGCCCTTTGTAATGGGCAACCAGTTCAAAAATCTTGGCTATACCGTAAAGGCTTACCATAATCATTCATATAAGTATTATGACAGGCACATTTCGCATCCAAACATGGGATATGAGTACAAAGGAGTAGGAAACGGGCTCAATATAAAAAATACCTGGCCGGAATCCGATCTTGAAATGATCGATGTTACGGCAGGTGAATATATCGGAGATAAGCCCTTTCACACATACTACATGACTGTCAGCGGGCATTTGAATTACAGCTTTGGCGGCAACTACATCGCAAGAAAAAACAAATCATATGTGGAGAACCTTCCCTATTCCGATGCTTCAAAAGCATATATTGCATGCAATATGGAGCTTGAATTTGCCATGAAATCACTTATTGATAAACTGGAAGCTGCCGGTGTTGCCGACAGGACAGTAATCGCCATTAGTCCCGACCATTACCCTTACGGTCTTCCTAAAGAAAATATTGATGAGCTGGCAGGCCATGAAGTTGAAAAAAACTTTGAATTGTATAAAAGTACATTTATTCTCTGGAAAAAAGGTATGGATACTGTTATAATCGATAAACCGTGCTCAAGCCTCGACATTATACCTACCCTATCAAATTTATTCGGCCTTGATTATGACTCACGCCTTCTCATGGGCACCGACATTTTGTCCGAATCCGATCCTCTGGTAATTTTTTCAAATAGAAACTGGATTACCGACAAAGGCAAATACAATTCAGCCACAAATACCATGGAATACACCAGTGATTCAGAAGAAGACAGCAACTATGTTAAAGAAATAAACAAAATTGTCTCCGATAAATTCAAATATTCTGCAAAAATAATTGAAAAAAATTATTACAATGTGATGAAGCCATTTTTGTCTGATCACAGCCAATAGTATTGATTCAACTTCTATGCGTTCAGCTCAATCCAATCCTGCTTGGAAATCAATATTTGCCTTGGTTTGCCGCTGCCATCCGATGCACTGACTACTCCCCAAGCCTCCATTTGGTCCAAAATTCGGGCAGCTCTCGAATATCCCACTTTAAACTTGCGTTGTATCAACGAGGCTGAAGCCTGTCCCAATTCCAAAACCATCATGATAGCCTGAGGCAGCAATTCGTCATCTCCACTGGCATCGGGTTTAGGCGTTTCTGCTGTCTGACTTTCTATTTTTTGCAATATTTCCTCATCATACTCTGCTCGCTGCAGAGACTTAATATGCTCTACAACTCTCTCAACTTCCTTATCGGAGATAAAGCTTCCCTGTACTCTCAGCGGTTTTCTCTGTCCTAGCGGATAAAACAGCATATCTCCTCTTCCCAAAAGCTTCTCTGCCCCAGCCATATCCAATATTGTTCTTGAGTCAATTTGGGAGGAAACGGCAAATGATATTCTCGAAGGAATATTGGCCTTTATCACACCGGTAATTACGTTAACAGAAGGTCTCTGTGTAGCAATGACCAAATGCATGCCTGCTGCTCTTGCCATTTGTGCCAATCGGCAAATAGAATCCTCCACCTCATTGGGAGCAACCATCATTAAGTCTGCAAGCTCATCAATTATAATGACAATTTGGGGTAGAGTTTCGCCTTCTCCCCTCTCTTTAATAAGTTCATTATAGCCTCTTAAGTCTCTAACATTATTATCCGCAAAAAGCCTGTATCTATTTGTCATTTCATTTACCGCCCAGGTAAGTGCCCCTGCCGCTTTTTTGGGCTCAGTGACCACAGGAATCAAAAGATGGGGAATACCATTATAAATACCAAGCTCAACCACCTTTGGGTCTACCATAAGAAGGCGTACATCCGCCGGAGATGATTTATATAAAATACTTATTATCAATGTATTGATACAAACACTTTTCCCTGAACCGGTAGCACCTGCAATTAAAAGATGGGGCATTTTGGCAATATCACCAACCACAACATTTCCTGCAATATCCTTTCCCACTGCAAAAGCCAGCTTGGAATCATAATTCTTAAACGCTTCGGTCTCGATAACATCCCTAAGTAATACAGGTATGTTCTTTTTATTGGGTATTTCAATTCCAACAGCCGCTTTGCCGGGGATAGGTGCTTCTATTCTCACACCTGTGGCAGCAAGATTCAATGCAATATCATCGGCCAAATTTATGATTTTGCTGACCTTAACACCTGCATTGGGCTGTAACTCATAGCGAGTAACTGTGGGGCCCTTGCTTACGTTTATCACTTTTGCACCAACCCCAAAACTTGCCAGCGTATCAATCAATTTATGTGATGTATATTCAATATGAGCCTCAGTCTCTTGATCATAATTAGGCACTTCATTCTTTTTCAGAAGCTCAATGGGAGGCTCATATTCAGCCATATTCAACACTTTTCTACCGGACTGAATGCATTGTGGTACGTTTTGCTGCACAACACGAACAGCCGGCTTAGGATCTATCGGCACCTTTTTGTATGCTTTTTTAAACCCTCTTTTTAATGTAATTTGCTTTCTTTCTTCAAATTCTTCTTTATCATCATGCAGTATTTGCTGCAGACATGTTTCTACTTCCTCTACGTCTTCTTCTATGCCTTCTTCTATACCTTCATATACAGATTCTTCCACGCATGCTTCCATAATACCTTCCACACAGTATTGCTCATAATCTTCCATATCATCTTTTGTATTATCTACATCTATACCATTTTCTTTTGTATTATCTTCTTCTACATCGTTTACTACATCATTTTCTGTTGCAATGTTTTCTTTTTCATCGTTTTCTGTATCATCGATTTTCTCTACATTGTTTTCTTTTAAATAATTTTCCTCGATATAATTTTCCTCTAAATCATTTACCTTTGTGTTACTTTCCGGACCTTCTTCTTGCTTCAGTTGTACAGGTTCTGAAATATCAACTTTTACATTTCCAGAATCTAGCAGATTAGCCTCTACAATCTCACTTGCATTTTCTGTTTCTATCTTTTGCTCTTCTTCCTTTGGGCGAATAGGATCAAAAGGTGATCGGTAAGGTACAAATTTTTTAACTTCCTCTCTTGAAACATTTCTTTTTGCGTTATTCATCGTGCTTGTGTTATTTGTTACACGATTCTCGGCATTGTTTAAATTTGATGTTTCCGTTCTTCTATAATGTACATTCTGGTTATTGTTAGAATACTCCATATATTCCTGTTCATTACTACGGTCAGAAACCTCCCAGTTGTAATTTTTACCTACTTTTCTTAATCTTTTAGTCTCACCAAATTCAATTACCTCAACACTATCATTTACTACCTTTTTATATGAATTATTTGAATAAACAATTTTTTTGTTTCGCTTTTTCTTTATGCTGTTAACCAGTAAGAAGTATACAAAAGCATAATATGCTGCCGCTTCCAAAGCAACATAAATAATGAATTTTATCCAGGAGCCCCAGGAAAGATATAATAAAATCGATATGACAATGCCTTGAAAAATAAAGAAGTTTCCATTAATTCTTATATTGTTCTTACTTACTTTTGAGCTTTTTTTCATTCTTATAAACATACCCTTCATCTTTAGAATTTCATTCACTTTAATATAGCACATTTTCGGCAATTTTTAAAATAAACTTAACCCGATAAAATTTAGAAATTTTATTCCTGACATTGTTACCAACCTTTATGAAGCCATTATAAAAAATATCATGTAAAAGCTCTATTAACCATAATTGATGATAAAATTGAATAATGGTAGAATTAAATCATTAAATTATTAATAAAAGGGGCATAAATAATGTACTTAGATGGTGTTTTTGTAATTATTCTATTTTTGATTTACATAGTTTTGTGGAAGATTAAGAAGGCCAAACAAATAAAAACTACAGGAATAAATCCTGAAGTAATGAGAAATTCAACATCTAATTTACAGAAATATATGTATAATATTACAAAAATTTTAACTTTGTATGCAGTGATAATTATAATTATGCACATATTGGAAGTGCAATTTTATTCATTATTTAGCAGGCTGGAATTGTTGGATACGCTCATTTTTGATGTATTGGGATTTGCAATTGGTTTGATAGGTTTATCCCTTTGCTTTTATGCACAGCAAAAGATGGGAAAATCATGGCGAGTAGGCATTGATGAAAAAATAAAGACAGATTTGATAACAACAGGAATTTATAAATACATTAGAAATCCAACGTATTTGGGACTTTTCATGTTAAACCTGGGTGTATGGATAATCTGGTCAACGTGGACAATTTTTATATTTAACTTGGTATTTGTATTGTTTTTGGAGATTCAAGTCAGATGTGAGGAGGATTATTTAATCAATGTACATGGGAATGACTATATGGAATATATGAAAAGAACAAAAAGGTATATTCCTTTTATATATTGATTTTAACTATTGTTTAAAAAGGGTGATTTTTTTGAGTGACCGTATTCCATGTAAAAATACAGAATGTAAAGCTTCAATTCTTCCTTCAACAGCCAAAAAAACAGGAGGATATTGTATGCCCTGTTATCAAGCTATTGAAAGAAAAGAATATGAAGAATATATAAAAAAGAATAAAAAAGATGTTGACTTATATGAAGGTGTAGATGATTATGTGGAAATTATTAAAATCATGAATAGGCCTAAAAAATATGATCCACTGATAAATTACATCGATTGTAAGAAAAGTACTGAAGAAATTTATTCTTCTCTAATGGATGAAGATATAGCCCGTTTAAAAGAATATGTACTGGATTTGATTAATAGCGATGATGTTCATACCGCTAAGAAAATATTGCTTCCGTTAGTCTGTATAACAGATTGTAAAATCGATGAATGCTTGATAGCTTTAGTCAAAAAGAGTTACTATCTGACCCGAAATTTAGTTTTCTTAATATTGCGGGAAGCAGGTTAAGGATTAGCACCTGCCATATTTGTGCATGTTATGGAGTTATATATTCTGATATCGATTATAATGGCAACTCCAAGTGGAGCCAATTTAATAAAGCTCCTGAATATTTACCCAACATAAATCCTGATGAGGAATATGGTTTCATTTTAAAAACCCACTTAAGACTTAGTGATACAAAAAGAAATCCTTTCTATGCTGCAAGTTGGTTCTTAGGAGTATCAGGTTCACAAATTGGCGGACATCCAACATGGATTCAAGATGCAGAATATCCCGTTCTTATAAAATATCCTTCCTGCAATGCTGCAAATGTCGCAACAACACAAACTGGAATAACCGAATAGTTTATATCAAGGAATCTCATCGCTATCGGCAGAATAAAAAGCAGCAGTCCCGTTATCTTGTTTGCTGCCGTGTGCAGCATTACAACTCTATTCTGACATATATAACCCACAACCATATTAATAAGCCTAATTAATGCAATTACTGCAATCCATATCCAAATCCATGTTTTAAAGTGTACCATCGGCAGTATCTTGATTGAAGACACAACCACAAAAACGATATCCGCAATACTGTCCAGCTTTGCCCCAAGCTGCGATTCCGTATGTGTCTTGCGAGCAACAAACCCATTCGCCATATCTGTCAGACCGCAGAGAATATACAGTACATAAAAAGGTATTGAAAATGTCTCTGTTAGAAAGAGCAGTAAAGCAATTACCATTCGTCCGACAGTCATGATATTAGCTATTAATCTCACTTTTCACTAACCAACTTTCCGGTCATATGCTCAATATCAATGGCAAAAAGCTGTGTTTTATCAAAGGAACGTGCCAGTATGTCTTCTACCTCTTCCTTAGTTGGGTAATACTTTAAGGCCAGTTTACGCAATCTATCCTCTTTCATTTCTTTATCTTCAATAAGTTTTGCTCTTCCAAAAACTATGACACTGGTAATATTCCACTCCCAACAACCTTCTTTCTTAAAGCCGTCGTCCCATGTGGTGAAACACACCTTGTCACAATTCATTATGGAATCAACCTTATGGCCTTCCTTCGCTCCATGAAAATATATTCGGTTATCCTTTTCATCATAGTAAAAATTAATAGGAAGAGAATATGGATATCCTTCATCTCCAATAACCGAAAAAGTTCCTCTTTTTGCTTCTGTTAATACTTTCTTGCATTCTGCTTCCGATACAGCCTGCTTAAATCTTCTCATTTTACGAAACATCTTTCTCTTCCCCCTAATTTTACCTTTTAATCATTGTAGCATGGTCTATTAAACAAAGTCCATAGTCCTTAAAATTAAAATACCGCTAATTAAGAAGCTCTCTCAATTAGCGGATCATTTTCTAAATTTTCTTTACAGGTATCCAGATTTCACAATAATAATCATCCGGATTCTCTTGGGGTGGAGTATACATTTCAATGTTATAGTTTCCCGCAAGTTTATATTCCTTACAACTTGGCAACCACTCACTCCAGATTTTTGTATTGACATCCTGTAATGATTTCGGCAATGCACCTCTGCACGGAAATACTGCCCATGTTCCGGCAGGTATTACTCTGGTTCCATAGCCCTCAGGAACTTCATTCCACGGTAAATAATTGTCTGCAATAAGATAATCAAAATTTTTCCCATCACTATCCATACAGATTCCGTACATGCCACAAACAATTTTGTTCTCTCCGCTCTGCATATGTTCCTGCCAAAACTTCGGAATCTCATTATAAGAAGTATCTGTGTTAAAGCTTCTTACTTTACCCATAACAGTAAACTGTGCCTTTTCAACGATTTTATACTCTAGCATTGAACCGCCCTCCAATACCAATTTTATTTTGACTCGTGCAAATGACTTTAGATTTGCACCCTTTAATTTTGCTACCGAAGGAGAAATACCATGAAACTTGGTGAACGCACGGGTAAAACTGTCAGGAGAATCATAGCCATACTTTATTGCAACATCAATTACCCTAGCATCTGCTTTGGAAAGCTCCTGTGCCGCAATGCTGAGTCTGCGATTTCTAATATACTCTCCTACTGTGAAACCGCACAGTATATTGAAAATTCTCTGGAAATGGAACGCTGAAACGCATGCTTTTTCAGCAATTTCTTGAATATTCAGTTCTTCTGTAAGGTTATCCTCAATATACTCAATTGCATTTTGAATACCCTCAATCCATCCAATCACACTATACACTCCTATCTAGCTGCAATTTTATTATAGTATTCATCTGAGAACTGTACCCGACTTTTTGTGTCATTTATTGCAAGTTCCATTATATTTTTACTATATTTTAGGAACCCTTGAGACATTGGCTGATATACCCTCATCCTTGAGAACTGATAAAACAATAGTTTTTAATACTTCAAACCACTGTAGGAACAAATGGCCCTCCATGATAGCAATAATAAGACTTTGCATTTAAAGATAATAGTTTTTCCATAGATTCTATCGCCCGTTCAATGTCCAATGTAAACTGTGGGTTTGCAATTACAGGCTTACCCTCCTCCAGTGCGATTGCATCACCTGTAATGACAATCGAATCCTTTTCCATAAGAAGCGAAATATGTCCGGGAGTATGGCCTGGCGTAGCAAGAATACTGCATCCCCCACACCAATCCATACGTTCCCCATCATGCAGAAAAGTGTCTATTTCAACCGGCTCAACCCGACGTAGCATATCACAAAATGCCTTGCCAAAGTCCTGCTGTTCAGGTGGAAGTATTTTCTGCATTTCTTCCGCTTGACGCAACCGTAGCGGTTTTTCATGAGCGGAGATAAATGATGCTTCTAAAGCAGAAGCATATATTTTCATATTTGGATTTATCCTTTTGAGGACGGCAGCTGCTCCCATATGGTCATGATCATGATGGGTCAGCACAAGGCCGGTTAATTGCTCTGCTGACAACCCATGCCTAAGAAGCTCTTGCTCAAGAATAGGGAACGACCCTATAAAACCACAATCAACAAGAATTATGTTTTGCTTATCCAAAAGTAATGTTGGAAAAACTGTATTTTGAGTATTCCCAAATGGCATGGTTATTGATAAGTTTAAAATCTTATACTCCATAATAAGTTCGTGTTTTCCTTTCATTATGATGTCAATTGAAGCTTATTAGCGGTTTACCTTAAATACTTTATAGCTGTTCAAATGTCTGGTACACGAGTGTATATAGACGATAAAATCTTCATATTACCAATGGAATTAACACTATATGCCTTTATTATATGCGTAATTTTCCCTTTCTTCAATATGATGTTGTATAATAATACACTTAATTGTTTTATTTAATCTACATAGAAAAAACCATATGGTTTTAAACTTTGAAAAAGAGAATATTTATTTGTAGCACAAGGAAGAAAAAGAACTCCGGCAACTATAGGTTAAGTGCCAGAGCTTTCAATAAAATAGTCAAGTTATCCAAATTACTTATTATTGCTTATTCAATTCTGTAGGTACAAGCGTTATCGCTTTACCTATAGTACCTAATTTTTCTATGAGCTTCTTTGCTTTACCATAAGGAAATCCTTTCACTAACACAAAAGGAAGATTTTTCGTTCCTTTTAACAACTCTCCTATTGGCATTTCTATACCTATGACGTTTTTTATCTGAAGTAAATCTTTTGTTCCACCATTTAGTGGATTTACTAAAACTAAGTCACATATATCTGGTAATATTTGAGGAGCATTATTGATAGCAGACTCATTTACACATCCACTAGATATCCAACTAGTAAAATCAGAAGTTACTTTTAGAGCATTATTGGGATTCATATCTCCAGAATCAACAACAATTACATCTTTAGATTCTAAATCCTGAGTCATCAAAAATACATTACCAGCTCCGTCATCACCAATTGCTACATAACCTTTTGCATATTCTTTTACTCCTAACGTCAAATTTCGTTCACTGATATCCATAGTTCCATAAATTAGAAGTCCACCACCAATTGAAAATCCATTTGAAAGTTTTAATAATTCCCGATAAGCTTTTGGTAGTTGCATCTTTAATTCCTTTTCAACTTTATTAATTTCAAAATCACTAGCCGGATCATTTAATATCAAGTTTTGTATTTTTGTCAGATCAATCATTTTATATAAAACCTCCTATACTTGCAAAATACTTGTAAGCATCTTTAATTGCTTTCTGAGCCGTTTTCATATCTACACCTGCATCAAGCAATTCTTTATAACTTTTATAGAATTCATGTACTATGTCAGTATCATATCCCTCATTTCTTCTTCTAGCCCTCTGAGCAGCTGAAATTTTGGCATGAGGATTTCCAGAACTAGATTTAAGTAATATTGCTGGAGCTTTATTTTCATCGTAAGGCAACCCTTTCTTTTTTGCCCATCGTTTAGCCCATTCATTTTGTATAGGATGATGTGATTGAACATTGCCATCAGCAGCTATATTTTTATGACCTGTAGCACGATTAACCCCTGGACTTAAATTACCATGTAAATCCACATCTCCAGTTTTATATCCGCCAGGTCTTTTGGGGTTACCAACTCTTGCATTATTATCAGCAACTGAATTATCACTCCCAGGCTTTGTCTTATTAAAACCACATGACGGTTGTTTCCTCTTATACCCGCTTGGGTCCACATAATTAATCGGATTATTCCCCACATAAGCATACAGGTTAAGTCCATCACCTCTATAGGTATCCTCCTGTGTAAACCTTCCCACCACAGGATTATAGAATCTGGCACGGAGATAATACTGCCCGGTAACCTCATCAAACTGCTCACCAGCATATCTGAACCTGTTATTGACCTTCTCTACAGCCTCAACCGTATTACCGAAGGCATCATAACGGTATCTGTTCACCACAGCACCCGCTGCATCAGTAAGACCAATTACATCCCCATGGCCTTTTATGATGCAATTGATTTAGAAGAACCTACCGTTTGCCATGATAATGCTATTATAACACAAGAAATTACTCCCACTAGACTAGATTTTAATTACTATAACCCTAAATTTAATTCTTACATTAAGAATTGATTCCACTGCAATAACTCCTGTTAAAAACAGGTAATATCGATCTTTGAAAACTTCGCAAAACTATTGAAACTACTGGACTTCAAGGCGTTTTTGCGATATACTGTATGTAGAAAAATACTACATAT
>Ga0208695_1000368_pt1 | contig 52139 bp, 73 predicted proteins | sample AD_UKC111_MetaG_FD_184449 | JGI IMG/M metagenome (GOLD analysis project Ga0208695, IMG submission 184449) | Active sludge microbial communities of municipal wastewater-treating anaerobic digesters from Hong Kong - AD_UKC111_MetaG (SPAdes)... | ecosystem: Engineered > Bioreactor > Anaerobic >... | reverse complement strand
TGAGTGAGCGGGAATGTGGTGGCGATAGTTCGGTTTGTTTTCATTTTTATCCTCCTTATTCGATAAACTGCACAACATATTTGATCTTACCGTTTTCTCGGACACACGATTCTCCGGTATCAGGAGCAATAACGCGGTGCTTGTTCAACACCGGATTTGGACTTCCATCCAGCGCAGACAATACCATGAAGGACACAATTACAATAGACCCTTCGTTCTCTGGATCGTCCAGCCACTGTGGAATGCCAACAATTTCTCCAAAAACCTTATGCCCAATCGGGATTTCCCCATATTCCATTGAATTCGCGGGTTCTCCGAGAGACACTCTTTCTTCGACACGAATATTACCGTGAGACGGGATCGTAAATTCACGGTAATTGATTTCGTGCCCTGTAAAGTTGAACACTTTTCTGTTTTTCATGCCACTCCTTTCTCTATGAGTGTAAATAGAAATACGGGAAAATTTAGTCAGGGACGAATCAATTATAATCAGTAATCGTCTGGAAGTGCTTTTCTGACATCTGCCCAAAACCTTTGAAAACCAACCTTTTCAGTAGGAACAATACCTGACTTCTTCATAGCCATGAATTTACATTCCAAGTCTTTAAGGTACACATCTTTGAGTATTGAATATCCTATTACTTCCTCTGCTAATTTGGCTTTTTCCCACTTTTCTGGTTCAGTACAGTAGACTATATACCATTGCTGTTTTCCCGCCTTCAAACACGGAACGCAGTTTGCATGTCTGTATAATTGATATGTTCTCGGTCTTGCGATGCCTATATCCTCTGTTTTTTGTATAGTGCGTTCCCAGAATGCTAACGGAAAATCTGTTTTATATCCTTTGCTTAACATAACCCCTCTTCTACGCTGTATACGGTCAACTTCTTCCTTGTCAAAACCGTAAAGGAAGCAAATATCTTCCCTTGGTTCAAAAGGCTTTGATGGATAATTTACCCGTAACCAGTTATTAAACGGTTCAGTCTTTAAACGATTAGTACAAAAGACAGTCCCGTTACCTCCCTTAAATGCTTTTTTCTCCATGCATATATCCAGCGGGTCTTTATCCTCCCAGCCGTCCATATTGACATAAGTAATCTCAATCCCGAGATAATCAGCAATCTCTTTTTTAAACCTTTTTATGTCCTCATCCTCTGCTCTGGGACATATGTCGTGATTAACTAATATTACATTTTCCTTCCCGTATTTTCTGGCTGCTTCTATTGCGACTAAAGCAGATGAATGACCGCCTGAAAAACAAACTATATATTTCATATGCCACTCCTTTCTCTATGAGGGTAAATAGAAATACGGGAAAATTTAGTCAGGGACGAATCAATTGTAATCAGTAAGTGAAGTTGAAGTAGCCCTGACAATCACCACGTATTATATGATTTCCGCCGGGGAATAGCTCGGAAACAGCCGTTTTTCCGGCAATCCTGAAGGTTTGTGAAGTATCTGCTTCCTTCGCCACCGGCTTCACACTTTTTATTGGGGGAAGAAATCGCCAATGGAAAAATTCTCATGGACGTGAAGTATCCATTCGCATCGCCACCAAAAAGTTATCAACGTTCTGATTTATTTATGCCTATATTATACTCATGTATTTCCATTTGTCAAGTACCAATTTTCCGTTTTCGCGATAATCGCGAAAACGATATCGCGGTGAACTACCACCCGCTGAAGCGGGTGGCTTCCTGGTTCGATGAGCGAGTAATCCCACTCTCCCCAGGCGTATGCGTTCCTGGCGTTCCACCAGTACGTTCGGCACAGCCGAAAATCTCAATATTTATCGCGGCGTTTTTATCGCGGTCATGGTTTGTGCCGCATTCAGGACAAGTCCATTCGCGTTCGGACAACCGCAAATTCTGATAGATGCAACCGCAGACATGACAGCGTTTCGAGGACGGGAAAAAACGATGGATTTGGTGGAAGTCTGTTCCATACCACGCGCCCTTGTAAGTCAGTTGGCGGAACAGTTCTCCCCACCCGCTATCGGCAATCCGTTTAGCAAGGTGGTGGTTCGCCAGCATCCCTTTCACATTCAGGTCTTCGGCGCAGATGACTTGGTTTTCGTCAACCAGCCGCCGACTGAGTTTGTGCAGGAAATCCTGGCGAGCGTTCGCTACCTTTTCGTGCTGGCGGGCAACGCGCAACCGCACCTTTTCTCGATTGTTTGAGCCTTTCTTGTGGCGAGAAAGTGACCGCTGTAACCGTTTTAGCCGTTTCTCAGCTTTCAAAAGATGACGGGGGTGTTCGACCACCTCGCCTTTAGATGTGACCAGAAAAGACTTCAACCCGACATCAATGCCAACTTCCCCCTGTTTGGATGGTGGTTCGGGTAGTTCCACCCGACAGGCGAGCATGGCAAAGTAGCGTCCCGCTGGCGTTTTCCGAATGGTCACATTACGAACTACACCTTCAATCGGGCGATGCACGACCATCTTCACTGTCCCGATTTTCGGCAACGTCAGATGATTGCCGTCCACCTTGAAGAATTGCGGAATATGGAAGGCTTGCTCACCGCGCTTGGATTTGAAACGCGGGAATTGCGCCCGCTTGTTGAAGAAATTATTGTATGCCGTATCTAGGTCGCGCAAAGCGTGTTGCAACGCCTGCGAATTGGTTTCCTTCAACCATTCGTACCCTTCGGCTTTCTTGAGTTGGGTAAGGGCAAGGGCAGTGTCGTGATAGGTCAAGCCCTTTTTGGTTGGATCGTCCTTGTGCGCGGCGTAATAGTCAATTCGCGCCTGCAGGAAATGATTATACACGAACCGACAAGCCCCAAACTGCCGCGCAAACCATTCTCGCTGTACGGCATTGGGATAGATGCGGAATTTGTACGTCTTCATCACTTCCATACTTACAATTATATCATGTTTTTTTGTAAGATACAAGGTCTTTTTGCATAAGCCCGCCATTCATCCACCCGCTGAAGCAGGTGGTTTTCTGGCGGCATTTCCTATAAACCGACAAAAGAAACTGTTTTCCTTGTCGGTGTTTCTCTTCTAAAATCGCAAATTCACCATGGAAATCCCGGTCTTTGTCTATCCAGCTTCACCCAAAACAAAAATAAGACTATGCGCAAATAATTTGGTTTGGGTTGGTGGTTGCTTATTTGTCAACTTTGGCGTATAATGTTCAGTGGTTGAATATTTCCAGGAATTGCCATCAGGAGTTAATTTGCAACGTAGGAAAAATACCCGAAAAACGATTATAAGTGAGGAAATCAGGAATACTGTGATTGAACTGCGAAAGCAGGGCATGAACTATGCTGATATTGCAAGCGAGGTTGGAATCCACATGGATACCGCGCGTAGCGCAGTCAATACCTATATGATTCGATTGCAGGCGAGAACACTTGAATCGGCAGATGAATTGCGGAGGGATGATTACAGCAAATTGAGCATGATGCTGGACGCAATTTGGGACAGGGTTTTGGAGGGCGAGTTGGGGGCAATTGACCGGGCAATCAAAATTCTGGAACGACGTGCCAAACTGATGGGGTTGGATATGCAACAACAAAATGCAATTTTTATGGCACTTAACTTGGAGCGCTTGACCGATGAGCAACTCGAACAGATTGCCGCTGGCGCAAATCCACTTCAAGTCCTGGCAAACTCTGGCGTGGAGCCGGAAATCAATATGTCGGCATATAACAGGTCATTAAAAAGTGACGATGAGGTTCTTGATGCCTCATTCGTTCCGCTTGATGAGGGTGGCGGGGAATGACAACTCCTGTCCAGGTGCGTGCAAAGGCACTCCTCCTACAACGCCAACGCAACCGTGTCGGCGGGAAGGTTCTTTCCCGTTATTCAAAATTCAAGCATACCTATTGGAACGATCCCGTTGGGTTTGTGAATGATTGCATTATTTGGGATAACGAGGGCGATGGAGCTACCGAATACCAAAAGCTTATCCTATCACAATTGATGAAAGAGCGCAGAATCGCGGTACGCGGACCCCGTGGACTTGGTAAAACAGCTTTCGTTTCGTGGATTATTCTTTGGTTCGCATTGACAAGGGACGGAAAAGACTGGAAGGCAATTGCAACCGCTGGAAGCTGGCGACAGTTGACAAAATTTCTTTTTCCGGAAATCCATAAATGGGCAAGGCGCCTGCGATGGGGAAAGATTGGGCGCGCCCCATTCCGCCCAAAAGTCGAGTTGATGGATTTGTCACTTCGGTTATATACCGGAGAAGCCATGGCAATTGCATCAAACAATCCAGACCTGGTGGAAGGCGCGCATGCCGACCATCTTTTATATGTGTTTGATGAAGCAAAGTCAATTTCCGATTCTGTGTTCGTTGCGTCCGAAGGAACTTTTGCAAACGCGAACATTGGGGATCGAGAGGCGTTTATCGTTGCCGCATCCACCCCCGGAGAGCCGTTTGGGTGGTTTTATGACATCCACTCGAAAAAACCAGGATTTGACGATTGGAAGCCAATTCATGTTACGCTGGAACAAACAATTCAGGCGAATAGAATTTCCCCAGCGTGGGCAGAGGCGAGAAAATCACAATGGGGAACTGATTCCCCCATGTATCGCAATTATGTCTTGGGAGAATTTTCGACCACTACCGCAGATGGGATTATTCCTGTGTCTTGGATTGAAATGGCACGGGAACGGTGGGAGGAGTGGCGCGATAATGGATTCGGTGGAACAGTTACAAGCATTGGGGTTGATGTCGGTTCCGGCAAGGATTCCAGCGATAAAACCATTGCGGCGGTTGTCTCCGATTATGTCAAGGTGCGTGAACTGGTTGAATTCCGCTCCAATGACCCGCGAACTTCGTTGATGGAAATTACCGGAAAAATCGTCAACTTATCCAGGCTGTATCAGCCCGGATATATTATTGTGGACACCATCGGAATTGGCGCCGGTGTCGTTCATCGTTTACGGGAGTTGGGATTTCCGGTGGACGGATTTATCGCAAATTCTGGCACCGAACTAACAGACAAGAGCGGACTCGTGCGGTTCGCAAACTGGAGAGCGGCGGCATGGTGGTTGTTCCGGGAAATGCTGGAACCGGATGGGAAATTTGGCGTTTGCCTTCCACCAGATACAGACGAAACCGATTTGATAGGCGACCTGACTGCGCCAACCTATAAGGTGATGAGTAATGGGAAAATTCTTGTAGAAAGCAAGGAATCTGTTAGAAAACGACTTGGCAGATCAACCGATTATGCCGATGCCGTGATTATGGCAATCGTTGGGATTGCGCTTTTGCAGGAAGCGCAAGAATCGGAAACGGAATATTCTATGGACGTTAACAAAAAACCGCTTGGTGGTTATTAGAAAAGGAGGTACGAAATGGACTGGAAGGAAAGACTCGCCAGGTTTCTCTTGAAACCACAACTCGAAAAAATCAACTACGTTTTAGAGGACTTAATTGACCGTTATAGATATATGCCAATTATTCGGGAAAATGATCCCGAACAGGTTATCGCGGCTTTGCAGGAAGTTGACCCACAACTGTATGATTATTACTTGCGCCAACTGCGATACAATGAACTTGGCGTTGAATTGACAGAAGGTAACCGCTTGCAGGCGGTGAATGAGTCCCGGATTCTATATGTCCGGGATGTTGTAACGCAAACAATTATCAACCTTTGGACGGATTATGCGTTTGGTTCAGCCCCACAGGTTGTCCCAATAGATACCAATGCGCGGGCGGACTGGAATGAGTTTTGGAATGCCCGCGAAAATGACGCCGTCCTTGGCGTCAGGAACATCAAAAGCCTTTCTTCTACTGTTTTAACAGATGGTGAGATTTTCTTTGTGTTCTTTACGTCAAGGCAGGACGGGAGGATTACCAGAATCCGCACCATCCCAACGGAAGAAATACGGGAAATTATTACCATGCCGGGGGACTCTTCAACCGTTTTATATTACCGCCGGGAATATCGTGATGAACAGGGTCAGGTTTATACGATGTATTATAAAGACTGGCGCGCCACGGATGACGAATTAGACCAGGCGAATTTGCCGGACGATGCCATTCTTGCGCATCGTGTTCGGGGAGATATGCAGATTGGAACGGACGTTTGTATATTACACGCCGCCCACAACCGGCTTGGAAAATCAAGTCGCGGTTATCCTCTAATGACCGCAGGAGCCGCGTGGAGTCGCGCTTATCGGGATTTTGTTCAGGATAGAGCAAGCGTAGCGCGTGCAGCCGCTTCTGTGGTCGAAAAAATCAGAGCAAAGAGCGGTAGTCGTGGAATTGACCTGATTCGCGCCCGGATGGAAAGTTCTTTGGTGACTTCTTCTGGAAGCGCGTTTGATAAAAACCCGCCATCTACGGCAGGTGGAATGTGGATTGAAAATGATGCTGTATCGAGAGACTGGATGAGTCGCCCAACAAACGCCGGAGATGCCGCCGTTGATGGAAACGCTCTTCTGGCGCAGGCTGGATTGGCGGGTAGGGTATTTCCACACTACCTTGGGCGCGGCGAATCATTCCGGCTGGCAACCACAACCGCCATGGAACGCCCAACACTGGAAGCGTTCAATGGATACCAGGTGTGGTGGATTTCTGTGTTCAAGGATATTGCAAAGATTGTACTTGGGTTTAGGGAGAAATATGGCGCGGTTGAATATTCAACCACCGAAGTTGATGTTCAGGTTGAGGCGATTGTACTGACTGACATTTCACAGTTGGGGTTCTTTATGCAGTCAATTAACCAATCTTTGATTGCCGGTTCCTTATGCGTGGAAAGCGCGGAAGCCGCAACGATTGAATTGATGAGGGTCGCCATGCAAACCCTGAATATTCAAAACGTTGAGCCTGTGGTTAATCCGGAGACAAAAACCTATATTTCCAGACCTGGCGATGAAATGAACGGGGATGAGCCGTTGACATCTGGCGGAACTCCGGAAACCCCTCCACAAAGTAGCGGGATGGAGGATGGCGGTTTTTCCGCTTCTCCCTTTTGAGGAAAAATTCAAAAGTCAGGGAGATTACCAGGCGCGCATTAATGCAATTGCGCAAAACCTCTGGAACGGGAAAATAGGCGCATACGACTTTGATAACTTGATGCGGGTTGCCATTGAGTATGGAATCCGTGGGGCATGGGAAGCTGGATTGAAGGAATTTAATTTGAGCCTTGCCGATATGACCATGGAAGAACGAGCCGCGATGCTGGATGCAATTTACAGGGAGTCCAGCTACATTGCCGGATTGCGTAATTATATTCTGGCGCACAATAAAGCGAGCGGATTCAAGTTGAGCAGTTTGCAAATACGGTTGGGAATGTGGGGGAATCGCTGGAAAGACATTGTCAACCAGGCGAGGCTTTCTGCGTCCAATAACGCTCCTTTAACTTGGGTTTATGGTGATACAATAAGTCATTGTGGAGATTGTTCCCGCGTTGCCGGTAGGACGTATCGTGCTAAAACATGGGAAAGGTGGGGATGGCGACCCCAATCCCCACGGCTGGAGTGCAAGGGGATTCAGTGCAAATGTGAGTTGCAGGCATTGGGAAACAAGCCAAATAAGGGGCGTCCACCATCGTTATCGGGAGGCTAAATGTCAAATACGCCCGGATTGTGGGTTGACGAGCAGGGATTCGTTTGGTACAATGATTACAGATTACCAATGAAATTCAAGATAAAGGAGAAGGCATTGGAGTTTTGCCCGAAGTTTGACAGAAGGCGAGGTGATTCCAGAAGCGAAAGGACAGTCCAAATTCCATTGGCGGACTTCGCCAATCTGGATACGTCCATCAGTTTGCAACAAACAACAGCAGAGGTGATTATCATATTTCACGAAGAATGAAAGGAGGAAAGGAGGAATGGTGTTCAGAATTGTGAAAGGAAGAAAGTCGTGGAGAAAGGGCAGGAGTTGGCGAAAACCGTATTATCGTAGCCAAAGATTTGACGCTACGTGCCGTTCACACGGCAGTTGTCCATGGTGCTTTGGAAACCGAATGGCGGCAAACTTGCGCAAATTGGATGAATGGAAGGCGCAGTTGTCGGACTGGAAGCGTGGCGCGCTATGATACGACTGATACATGGGGATTGCAGAGAGGAACTGGAGAACCTGGAAACTGAATCGGTTGATTTGGTTGTTACGTCCCCCCCTTATAATGTTGGCGTTAAATATGCCGATAATCCGTCAGAGATGGACAAGCTTCCGCTTGCGGAATATCGTGAATTTTCCATGGATGTTGCCAGTAAGTTATTCCGCGTTTTGAAACATGGCGGACGCTTCTGCCTTGATATTGGCGGAAGCAAGCTTGATTTTCCATTGACGTATTTATGGCAGGAGGCATCATACTGCGCCGGTTTCGGGTTGTTCGCAGAGATTGGAATGGAACATAGAAAAACGAATCAGTGTGCATGGGGGAGTTGGATGAAATCTGATAATGTCCACATCATTCCAAATTTTCACATGCTATATGTGTTTTACAAGGGAACGCGCACCAAGCGCGGCGGTGCGAATGAGATTACCAGCGAAGAATTTGTTGAGTGGACAAGGGGATACTGGAAGCTGAATTGGTCTGCCGGAAGCACAAAAGACCACCCGGCGCAATTTCCCAATGAATTTGTATACCGCTGTATCCGGCTTTTTGGTCACGCTGGCGATACGGTTCTTGATCCATTCATGGGTTCTGGAACAACAGGAGTTGTATGCCGACAATATAATCGCAAATTTATTGGGATTGAACTTCACAAGATTTATTTTGAGCTTGCCAAGAGGAGAATCGAGGGCAATTATGAAATGCTGTAAAACTTGTGGTGTTGAAATACCGGACAGCCCAAAGACAAGAACGCGTTGCGCTTCATGCCAGAGGAAATTTGAGGAGGAATATCGTTCGGCTTACAAAAAAAAATATTATAAACGCAAGCGCGAGGAAAGACATGCTATTGCGGGTCTGGAAACATTTGCTTACTTTGTGGGGTATGAGCATGGCGCAGACCCAGATTGCAGGTATTTTGTTGGCAAATACCTTCCGGCTGGCGAGGTAATGAAGTGTCAAAACGGTTTTTTGCCGGAAGGACTCCTGATAAAAATCAACGGAGCATTGTATCGAGTGTTTCTCAAAAAACTTGAGAAGATTCGCCAGGATGACGCCACAACTCGGCAAATCGGGTTTTTGCCGGAAGGTCTTGACGTAGATATTGACGGTAAATTATATAGAGTTTCTTATGGAAGGCTGGTTCCAGCATGATAACCGTTGAGGACTATGCTGTATTGTATAATGGCGATTCTTTGGATATTCTTTCTGGATTATCGGAAAATAGCGTTGATTCCATTGTTATACGGACACTACGCAGGAAACAATAAATCGTTTCCTGACTTCGTGCTAAAGGAGGAAAGAATTGGAAATAAATAAATGCTACAATGAAAACTGTCTTGATACTATGGCAAGGATGCCGGATAACTTTGTTAACTTAACAGTAACAAGCCCACCCTATGACAATTTGAGAACCTATAATGGCTATAGCTTTGATTTTGAGGCTGTAGCTAAAGAATTGTATAGGGTTACAAAATCTGGTGGCGTGGTAGTTTGGGTGGTAGGGGACGCTACTATTAAGGGGAGCGAAACAGGTACTTCGTTTAAGCAAGCCCTGTATTTCAAGGAAATTGGATTTAATTTACATGATACAATGATATACGCAAAGAATAGTTATATGCCGTTGAGACATAATAGATACGAGCAAGCGTGGGAATATATGTTTGTATTTAGCAAAGGGCGTCCATCTACATTTCATCCCATTATGATTGATTGTATCACTGCTGGAACCAAACGTAATAGAGGTGGTAGTAAAGCAAAAGAGACATCTTATGCAGAAAGATTGAGGGAAGAAAGAACAGAAGTAAACACTCAAAAACAGCATCCTAATATATTCTATTATGATGTCGGGAAAGGAGATAAGACAGAACATAATGCACCATTCCCAGAACAATTAGCAAATGACCATATCATCTCATGGAGTAATGAAGGTGATTTAGTGTATGATCCTTTCATGGGTAGCGGTACCACAGCTAAAATGGCTATTGTGAATAAACGCAACTGGGTAGGTTCTGAAATATCAGAAGAATATTGTAAGATAATAGAAAGACGTATAACAATCGCTTCAACCTGACGCTTCGCGCAGGTTAAGCAAATGTTAGGCAACTAAAACAATGTGGTCTTATTACGGTAGTAAAAGCAAAGTCATTCGTCACTATCCAGCCCCGCAGTTTGGGAAGGTTATCGAACCTTTTGCGGGAACGGCTCAATATGCCTTGCGGTATTTTGACCGTGAAGTTTTGCTTGTGGATAAATACGAAGTGATTGTCAGAGTTTGGAAGTGGTTGCAACAGTGTTCCCCCGCAGACATTCTAGGTTTGCCCCGTTTGAAGTGTGGCGAAACAACCGATGATTTCACTTTTGACTGCATCGAAGCCAAGTGGTTTGTAGGCATGATTATCGTAGGAGCTCCAACACAGCCCAAGAAAACAGCGAGCAAATGGAAAACCGTTATCCGCCCGAACACGCAGAATTACAAGTTACAGTTTGCCGCCGATAATCTTTGGAAAATCCGCCATTGGCAAATCAAGCAAGGCGATTACACAGAGATTGAAAATCAAGAAGCCACTTGGTTTATTGATAGCCCGTATCAAACAGGCGGCAAGTATTATGTCCACAGCAAAATTGATTACACCCACTTGGCGCAATGGTCACAGGAGCGCATGGGGCAGGTGATAGTCTGCGAGAATACAAAAGCCGACTGGTTGCCTTTTGTCCCACTGGTTGAAATGCACGGCAATCGTTACCGCACAACCGAAGCGGTCTTTACGTTGCCTAACAACCGCTTGCACATGGACGCGGGGGATTCTCCCGCGCAACAAGCATTATTCACCCCCGAAGCGGATACCGCCGAAGGGAAGTCGCTTACACCCGCCCCGCGCCAGTAAAGCGAATCGTTACAGATCTGGAGTGAGTTGTGTATCAAATTATGCAAGGCGATTGCCTGGAAAAAATGAAGTCCATCCCGGATGGTTCTGTCAATCTGATTCTGACAGACCCGCCCTATGCCATCCTGACAAACAAGGAAAGTGTTTGGCGAGGCGGAATGAAGCCGATCAACCGCTATGAGGATTGGGACAACATGACAAACGCTCAATATTATCGCTTGATGTTAATGTTTTGCACGGAAGCGTTAAGGGTAGGCACAGACACATCTACAATCTATATATTCTGCGCCTGTGAAATATTTATGCTGGTGCAAATGGCGCTAAAAAAAGCCGGTTGGCATTATCGGATGCCGAATTATTGGCACAAGACCAATCCCGCCCCGGTGTGGAATGGGCGCAGACCACAAGCGTCTATTGAGACAATCTGCATGGCGACAAAAACAAAGAAAAATACATGGAACGTGCGAAATGGGGGTCTTTGTCACAATCTTTTTGAGTATCCAATTGTTTCATCTTCCGAAAGAATCCACCCATCCCAAAAGCCGGTCAAGCTTATGACGGAGGTCATTCTTCGTTCGTCCAATCCTGGCGATACTGTTTTGGACCCATTTATGGGAAGCGCAAGCACAGGGGTTGCCGCCATACAAAACGGGCGCAACTTTATCGGGATTGAAAAGAATATCGAACATTTCGAGAAAGCGAGCGACAGGCTTTGTAAAACGATGGTTCAGCCACGATTAGTGTAACGAATACACAAATGGCACTTGTATTCTTGGCTTGAATGACGTATAATTAACGTTGGTTACTTGAGCGAACTGCCGTTGCCACTTGCAACGGCTTTTCTTTTTATGGAGGATAGATAATGCCAGATAATGTACCAATTACTGCGGGAGTCGGGACAGATATTGCAACCGATCAACTTTTGACGGGAGAGCATGTTCAGTTATTGAAACTGGTTGATGGAACTGCCAACAGTTCAACCAGGATTGAAGCTGGCGGTGGAGTGCCACCAATTGCAACTGCTCCATCATCTCATATTGTATTTTGGCGGTGCGGAGTCTATATGTTTAGACCGGGATTCGCAACGCAAATCAGGAGGATTCCCGCATGACAGAATTGACATTCCCTATTCGCGGGGTAACATACACATTTGATGTTAGCCTAGTTTCGCAAGCAAACCCGCTTGTATTCCAAAATGCCCCCACTATTGTTGCTGGGGACGTTCTGATTTCCATTGACGGCGGCGCAACTGCGCCGATCACAAATCTTCCTGTTGTTGCCGGAAAGATTGTAACCGTCACCTTGACAGCCGCAGAGATGACGGGAGACAGAATTTCCGTTTTGTTTTCCGATGTTGCAGGAGCGCAGTGGTGTGATTTACTGGTTGACTTGCTTCCTTCGTCAATTACGCTTGATGACATTCCAACATCTTCGGAAATTTGGGGATACTCTGTCAGAACGCTAACAAATTATTCCAACCTGTTTACCGGAAATAATGTTCTGGAAAATTACGTTGAGGTTTTGCGTGGAGACGATTGGGGATTCTCTTTCTCCGGGCTTGGCGATATTACAGGAAATCTGAAATTGTGGTTCACCATCAAAAACGATGACCGGCTTGCTGACGCTGGCGCGATGGTGCAAATTGAGCGGACGGCTGGACTTTTGATTGTGAATGGCGGAACTGGAATCCCCGCAGATGGGTCTATTGTTGTTACTGATCCGATTGCAGGAAACATCACGATTACGCTTGACTCCAATTCTTCCAGGCTAACCGTTCCGGGCAATTACAAATATGATATTCAGGTCTTGACGGCGCTTGGAATTATTAGAACTGTTGTTATCGGAACCATTACAATTCGCGGTGACGTGACAAGGGCAATAGTGTAATGAATACACAAATAGCACTTGTATTCTTTGGAAAGATGATGTATAATATACATTGGTTACTTGAGCGATTCTGCCGTTGCCAGTGGCAACGGCTTTTATAATTAAGGAGGAGTCACATGACAGACACTCGACCAATTTCACCAAGCTATCTTGATCTTCAAACCGCCAGAGCGACGGTTGTACTTCCCGGTGCTGGCGCGTATGACGCTACTCCCATTGAGCTTCCCTGCCAGGAGTATGATTTCATGACATTATACATAGCTTATACGCGCGGCGATACCGGTGGGGCATTCAAAATGAAAATCGAAGTTTCTCCGGATTCCTCTGGTGATACATGGTATCGTTCGACGGTATATGATGCCGGTGCGGTTGCAGGAGGGTCTGATACAACCTCTTTATTTCAACGCGAAGAGTTGCAATACACCGCAACTGGCGCGACTGTTGAAAAGGTTGTTTTCCGTGTAACGCTTGATGCTGGAGTCCAGCGCGTTCGGATTCCATGTGCCGAAGCCGGTGCAGTTGGAAAACCAGGGACGTTGGGAGTTAGGGCATTGTTTAGCTAATGATAAAAAACTTGGGATTGACCAACAGCGATTTTGGAAGTGAAACTGCTGGTTCATACCTGACCGCTCACATTGTTTGTCTTCAGGAGGAATTATGCCATACAAAAAGATAACAGATGCAAATAAGGCTCTTCGAGGAATTGAACCTCCATTGACACTTGCTCAAATGAACCTTGTAGCAAGTTGGGCTGATACTATTGGCGGCGAAAAGGCATGGGCTTTTGCCATTGCCAATTTCAAGAAAGCCCACGTTGTGAAAGATGGGCGATGGGTTCGGAAGCCAAAAAAGGAGGAAAGCGTGAGCAAAGAAACAGAGCAATCTATTGAGAATGGTATCGCGGAAAACGAATCCATTGAGTCATATTTTCCAGATTATTCCACTTCCGCCACTTCATTTGAGCAGTGGGAACAGGAAAGGCTGGCTAATGAAATTAAGGAAAGTATTGGTGAATTGTTTGAGGTTTACCAGCGCATTCAGGAAAATATCATCTGGTCACAAGAAATTATCGACAAGGTTTCTGCAATCCGGCAAGCAACAGAAGATTTCATTTCTCGTATTCAGGAAGTTAATGGTGCTGACATTGGTGATGACGAGGAACCACAAGATTATGACATGGAATCTTCAGAAACAGAAACGCAATCCTTGGCTGAAACTATTGAGGGAACGTCTGTTCTGGTAGAAGGCGATGGCGGAAAATCAGACCTTTTATACTTGGACACGGTGATTATCCGTCCGGGCTGGGGAAATGCGCGGGATAATAACTATTATCCGCGAGAAATGCTTGCGCGCGATTCCAGTCGGTTTGTCGGCGCAAAAATGTATGAAACCGACCATCGGCAGGAAGAAAAGTCAACTCGAACTTGGGTATCAACGATTGAATCCATCAAAGGCTATACGGACGATGGCGCGCCAATAGCCCGCGTTGTTGTCCACGATCCAGACTTTGCGCAACGCATTCGTAATCTAAATGCGGCTGGCTTGATCGAAAAAATGGAATGTTCCATTTTGGCAGAAGGGCGCGCAAAGCCATTTGAGCAAGACGGGAAACGGGGGAAACTAGTTGAGCAAATCACGGGAGTCAGTTCCGTTGATTGGGTAACAAAAGCAGGCGCGGGCGGGCGTGCTGTTGGCTTATCCGAATCTAATACAGGAGGTGAACAAAGTATGGATGAAACGCAAAAAGAAAAGCAAGAAGAAGTTGTGCAAGAAGCAGTAACAGAAACGGTTGAAAGCGATTCTCCCGTTGCGGATTCGGTAGTAATCCATGAATCCGAACCGGAGCCGGAGCCAATTCCGCTAACACCGGAAACGGTATCCGCCTTCCTTTCCGCTACCCGGCTCCCGACAATCAGCCGGGAACGGCTTTCGAGGCAGGTTTTTTATACTGAAAGCGCATTGGCGGAGGCAGTTGAGGAAGAAATCGAATACATCAAAGAGGTGGCAAAATCTGGTGAGCCATTCGGCTTATCAGAGAATCACGCCAATTCCAAAAAAGCTGTTGACCTGGCAGAGGTTGAGAGACTGAAAGACGCTGTCAACAGAAAATATTTATCATAGGAGGTAAAAAACATGACCGAAGCAATCCATAATGATTATGAGGTTTCCAGTGAGGGCGCAGTACGCCATTGGGAAATCCCATACGCAAGGTTGACGGACACAACCCCGACTCCAACCAATGCGGCGGAAGTTACCAGCGTTTTACCGGGTACTCAATTAACCGGTACAATTCTTTCCGTTGACGCAAGCCGTTCAATTGCTGTGATTGATTTCACAAATTCAATGGTTTATCGTCACGATGTGCGGAATGTTCTCACGTATAGTACAGGATCGGAGTCTACTTTTGGCGCAATTAACATCGGAGACCCGGTTTACTATGACAATTCCGCAACTATGCCTGCGGGTGTGTACCTGTCAACATCGCCGCTCGATAACACTGGTGCGGCAAATACCTTATTTGGGTTTGCTGTTGCTGATGATATTGCAAGCGATACTTTCCCGAAGGGTGGTGCTACTGCGTCCACTCAACGCGTGGCAGTTATGCAGCGCGGAGCCTAACATTAAAGGAGGTAATGACAATGACAGGTTCAGTTTTAAGTTGGATGTCCGAATACATCAACGCGGAACGCCCGTTGCTTGGCGATGAACAGACCGAAATCCGGTTGCGAGCGCTGAATGAGATGTTTCATTCTGCTCCCAATAGCGGACGGTTTGCCGAAGCCATGACTACGGCGCACTTCCCATATTATTTTAGCGATGCGCTTTCTCGCGAATTTTTGAAGGATTATGAATATCAGGGTGGAAGCTGGAAGCTTTACACCAAGGCTGATACGGCTCCTGATTTCCGATCCGTTGACCGCTATCGCATGACCGAGCCGGGAACCCTATACCCCCGCGCGGAGAAAGCGGAAGCCCATGCAACCTATATTGCAGAAAGCCAAATCCAGTATGCCGTTAAGGAATTTGCACGGCAATTTGACGTTTCCTGGCAAACGATTTTGAATGATGACTTGGGGAAAATCCGTGAAACTCCAGCACGGATGGCACGCGCCGCCGCACGGTTCGAGGATATGTATGTTTCCTCACTATACGACAACGCAACCACCCAGGCGGCTTTGATTGCGCTTGGCGCGCCGTATTCTGGAACTGGCAGGCTGACCGCCGCCAATCTTGCGATTGGAATCAACGCCATGATGACCAGAACCGACGTGCTTGGCAATCCCATTCAAATTCGCCGGATTCATCTGGTTATTCCGCCCATTTTGCTCATCCAGGCGCGCACGATTCTTGAATCGTTGCAAATGGCTGGAGTAGCAACCAATGACAAGAACGTTCTTTCGGACTACATTGCCGGTATCCATGTTGATCCCTACATTGCAACTGCGGCGCCGAATGTTCCTTGGTATCTCTTTGCAGACCCCAACGAAATTGGCGCGGTGACGGTTGTTCGCTTGCAGGGCGCACCTGCACCTTGGGTTGCAAAAAAGAAATCCGACATTGAAATGGTGATGGGTACAAGCCCCGCGCCTTATCAAATGGGTTCTTTCGCAACTGGCGATATTGAATATCTGGTTGAAGATGTCATTGGCGGTTGGAATGACGCGACTTATGTTGGCGTTACCGATTACCAGGGTATCTATTATAGTTCTGGAACGACTCCCTAAACCTTGGGGAATCTTCCTGAAAAGGAGCGAGTATGATGGCACGTAAAACAACAAAAACTGGCTTAAGGAGTATCAAACCCGGAACACCAGAAATGGAGGCATATCTTGGCGCTGGATATGGCGGTATGACCGTTGAGAAAGCAGAAGCGATTATCAAGGAAAGAGCCGCCAATCCAGCCCTATATCCCTACGAGGTATATGAGCAGGCAAAGGCTTTTCTTGAAGCCTACCGCGCAACGCCAAAGGTAATTGATCCAGTTCCAGGTTGCTATGGTTCTCCAGTAGCCGAAGATAACGACTAAAAGGAGGAACCAATTATGAATTTGCCTTTGCTTCGCATGTACCCGATTTATCCGGGTCAATGGGGCGTTTCTGGTTCAGACAACGAGTTGGGTATCCGTTCCTTGCCGCAGTCAACTGTCTTATATGTGGATTATGACAACGCCGCTGCCAACGACAATAACGATGGCACAGACCCAAACTTTCCGCTCTCGACTGTTCAAGAGGCGGTTGATAAGGTTTGCGCAAAAAATCTCGACCATTCAGTTATTGTTGTTCGCAGTATGACGGCGGAAAGCGTTGTTACCCCCGCTTATACGGACGCTCCAAGTTACGTCAAGATTGTTGGGATGGGGCGATATTCCCCATCTTGGGCAAGCGATAACGCTGCCCTTCCTTGTCTTGACTTACGCTGTGTTGGCTGGACGGTAGAGAACTTCCGATTCCTTGCCCCTACCGGGGCTTCATGTATCGAACTGCGTCATACCGACACCGGTGCAAACGACATTTCGATCCGAACCCAAATTAGGAACTGTTACTTTGATGGTCAAACAACCGGACTGGCAGGAATTATTACCCATGGTGCGTATGACGTCTGGATTGTAGACAACTTCTTTTCCCTGTTTCACAATGCCGGTGGAACTGCAACGGCACTTTTAACCGGAACGACACCGCTTGCTATTCCATACCGCAATCATGTAATCGGCAACACCTTTATGGACAATGACAATAACATTGACATGACTTGTAATGGTAGCCGATTCATGGGGAATGTGATTCAGGCTACTGGTTATGCTCATACGGCAACTGTCAACTTGCGAACCAATCTCATTGCGTCACCCGGTGATGACAACATCGTGACTGGTAACTTCTTCGAGGGCGATTATTCCAACGCTGGCGGTTATATCTCTGGCGCGAATGATATGTGGGTTGGTAACATTGCAGAAGATACGGCGGAAGCCGAAGTTGGCGACAATGGCATCACGATTGCCATTCCCGCCGCGTAATTCTGGAGGCTTTCATGGATAGAACACCCCGAACAAAAAAGAAAGCCGATAGCGATAGTGTGGTTGAGTACAAGCGCAATTCTGATTTGCTCACGGCTGAAACTTTGCAAGACATTCGGCACATAGTCGAGACAGCAGACCCAAAGCCAACTCCGCTTGAAATTTACGAAGCCACAGAACGGGTTGTTTCCAAATCCATAAAAGACTAGCTCAAGGGGCGGCGCAAGCCGCCCCAAGAGGAGTATTGTCATGGCTTGTAATGGAAGATACGCAACCGTACAGCAATATAATGACTTGATGTGTTCCAAGCTAGACTTGGGCGATCCACTTACAATCGCCGCAGTTGAAAGTGCGCTTGATATTGCCGCTTCTGATATTCATGCCGCCCTTGCCGCCGTTGGTGCTTGTAATTGCACGTTGGCATCTTGGGCGGATGCATATTTGCGCAAGCTGAATATCATTGATGCCGCCGTCTTACAAAACTGCCCATGTGGCGCCGCTCTGAAAGATGAGGACAGATCAATTTGGCTGGATTGGCTAAACAAACAGTTCGACATGATTCAATCTGGAAGGCTTGTTCTTTGTGAGGGCGAAACAGGATCGGAATATCCAGCATTTGGAACCGCCGAAATTGGTTATACTGAATTTGGGCAGGCACAAATCATTCAGAACCGTATGCAAAGGAATCCATAAATGGGTTGAGGTGGACGAGTTGTATTCGCGCCGCGTGTCGAGCATAAAGAACAAAAAGCCAGTGTTGGCGAGGACGGCATGACTGTTATTCGTTATATTGGCGTTGGCGACATCAACACTTATATTGGCTCTGTAACGAAAAGCGCATACCCGTTTGGGTTGTTTCGACTGGCGGGATACGTGGACAGCCGGGATGTTCCCGGAATGCTGGAAATTGTTGAGGATGGACTAAAGATATTTGAGGTAGTCAATGGCGAGCAATAGTAGCATTGTCACGCTAAAAGCAATCATGCCAACCGTTTCAAAGTTTGACTTACGTTCCGTAACCGCAGAAGTTCAAAAAGAACTGGAGAATGAGGCAAAATATCTCGAAAAACAGTTCAAGAAAACAACAAGGACATGGAAACATAAGCCAAGATTCGAGTCTATAACGGCGGTTACCGGACAATCCATGGAACTCCTGGTAGGAACAGATGATGTGATTTATGGATGGGTCAACAATGGAACTAAAAAGCATCCTATCACCCCTAGAAACAAAAGTGGATTGCTTCGATTTCGCAAAGATGGATATAAGCCTAAAACAAGAGTTGGCGTCGTCAATTCGTTTGCCGGAAGGAAGGCAAAGCCACCGTTGTATTCGTTCAAGCAGGTGACTCATCCCGGAATTAAGCCAAGGAATTTTGCCGCCAATATTGCCAGACAACGCGAAAAAACATTTGTCCGCAAGATAAACAATGCCGTTAAGCGCGGCATCCGATTGAGCGGACATGGAATGTGAGGAGGACTATGGAAGAAGAAAAATCGTCTACCGCGAAAGAAACGGTAAAAATTATCAGGCAGATTGGAAAATCCGTTCTGATAGAATACCGTCAAGATGGTAAGCTTCGTCGTTGCACCATCCCCGCCAACAAGGTTGTTGATCAGCACAAAGAAGGCAATATCCTCTTTGGGGATGTAAACAGCAAGACAATTGCTATGGGCGTGCCATACGGCGTGGATTGGGAACGAATGTCGGATATTCCGCAGTTGACTGCAGATATGATAGCAGATGCACTTCACGAAAGCGGCATCTGGACTGTGGATGACATTCAGAAAAATCCTATTGTAATTCAACAGGTCGTCCTATCGCTTACCGGACGATTGACATCAAAAATTGTGCGACATGCACATAAAAAGGAGGTATTGCATGAGTAAATTTACCCAACGAAATGCGTCCCTTTTCGTCCAGTTCGAGGATGGTGGGATTGCCTATTACCTGGGGGATTGCGCAGACCTTGACAGCATCCCAAGCCCGCAGGGTGGGCGCGAATACGCTTACTGCTGGAACCGTGACCGAAACGGTCATATTGCTGTTGCGCGCAAAATCTCAACCCCGGACATGATTACGTTTAGCATTACAGAACTTGTAGACGCCGCCGCAAGCTGGCTTGAACAGCGCGGAAAATGCCCGATGAACATTTATGTCCTTTATAGCCAATGTGGGCGTGCCGGTGTATTTGCAAATTGGGAACGCGCGGCAATTGTCAAGCATGCAGAAGTCACCAATGATACGTTGAGCAATATTGCTAACCATGTGGACGACAATGAGGTTACTCACGAGGTTGAGTTCTCTGCTCCGCCAGACAGAATCGATGTTCGGTTTCCTGCCGCCGCGCGGTTGCCAACTACGGAAACCGGCGCCGGAACCGTTGTGTATTCTCCTCCCGGTTACTTGTGTGGTTCTGATTGTGGAAAGCAATTGGAAGAAGGAACAAACTGGTATATTGGAACTGACCCCGCTGCCGCCGCAACCGCGAAACTTTTAGTTTCAACGGATGGCGGAGTCACGTGGGCAGCAACCGCCGCCGATCCGTTTGGCGCAACATTTAACATCAATGGGGTTGTTGTCTTTGATGAATCTCCTGGCGTTCGGCGTATTCTTTGCGCTCGCGCTACGAACGCCGCAACTCCTTGTACGCTGGCTTACTCCGACGATAACGGAGCAACCTGGACGACCGTTGTGGCTGGTTCAACGAATGGGGAGTTTGTTCCGAATCCAAAGTCATTGATTGCGCTTGATCGCGAACATATTTGGGCTGGCACAAGCATTGGCAACGTTTATTTCTCTGAAGATGGCGGTGCGACCTTTACCGTAACTGCCGCCGTTGGTGCATTTGGTGCGATTGACGTTCTGGCATTATCCGCCGTTGACGAAAACCTTGTCTTTGGTGTTGCTAAAGCCGACAAGATTTGCTTCTCCGAAGATGGCGGCATTACTTGGGCAACTTTCCCAGCGACTGGTAGTGGCGCAGACCTGAACGCTCTCAAGGCATTTAGCCGCTATCGCATTTTGGTTGGCGGCGCAGATGAGCCATTGTATATGACGATGGACGGCGGAACAAGCTGGATTGCCATTAATTTGCCGGGCATGACAGCCGGTGGCACTGTCAAGGACATGCATTTTGTAAACGACCTGGTTGGCGCGGTAACGTATGTTAATGGCGCGGCGGCTGGTTTATATGCCATGACCATTGACGGTGGACGAACCTGGCGCAGCGTAACGGTTCCGACAAATACGGGGCTTGCCTCCGTGTGGATGTCCAGCCCGAATAAGGCAATTGCTACCGGAGCGGCTGTTTCCGGAACCGCCATGATTGTTGGCGTAAACGGATAACACATTTCAGGGAATAGGAACCGGGCGGCGTGACGGGGAAACTCGCTCCCCCCGCCGCCAAACGCCGCCCGATTCCTGTTCCCAATAAAGCGAGCGAGGATTAAAATGGCAATACGAACAGAAAAGCAAGAAAACTACTTTTACACCGCCGCAGGGCGCAAAGTAGAATTTCAGCCAATTTCCATCATGGAAATGAACATGGCAACCGCCGCAGTTGAAAAGCGGTATCGCGATGCTGGAGAGCCGATTGATCCGCCAACCTATGAGGTTGAAATCGTTGGCGGTGCAAAGGAAGTTCACAAGCACGACGAAACAACGCTTGTTACGGAAGAGGACAAGGTAAACTGGCGGAAACACCGCGACGCGGTTGCCAGAATGGAAGAAGAACAAACAAACATCCGAACAGAAATCATGCTGGACGGAATTATCGCTGACCCGGATGCAGATACTGAATGGGAACAGCGACAGCGCCGGTATGGGATTGAGATACCGGAAGATAAAAATGACCGGAGAATCCACTACATTAATACTGTGATATTGCGGACTCCGGAAGATATTGGAATGGCAATCGAAGCCATTATGACGCTTTCTGTGCGAGGTGCTGTGACGGAGGAAGAAATCAAATCTGCCTCCGCCACCTTTCGCGGTAACATACGCGCCGCCACAGATGAAGCAGGGAATACCGATTGAAGAAGTCGAACTGGATGAGCAGGGCAATTGGCAACACTCGCTGATTTTTTCTGCCGTTCACACAGTTTCAAAATGGTCAATGCGCCCATCTCAATTCGGGATTTGTAGACCAGAAGAGGATTTGGCTTATATGATAGCGCACGACCAGGTTTTCTCGAAGATGGAACTTGTCGAACAAGAACAGGCAAGAAAAGAAGCGGAAAAGAAAAGCAAAGCGGCACGCGGTAAGCAAAAACAATAGAGGTGATATATGCCCTACGTTGGCACAAACCGAATCGGCATCAACGCAATCTTCAACACCAAGTCATTTAAGATTGGTGCGAAAGAATACATGAGCGTCCTTGACAAAGTCAAGGATCGAACAAAATATGTCACCAATGCTGTCAGCGGGCTTTCGACTGGTGGCGCAATTGGTCTTGCTGGAATAACGGCTGGATTTGGTCTCATTGCGATAGCCGCAACTGCCGCCGTTGGCGCAATCACCGTTGCATCCAAGGCAATGACAGAGCTTATCACAGAATCAACGGCGTATGCAGGTCGTATTCAAGAGCTTGCAATTGTGGTTGACCTGTTAGGCACTCGATCCGGATATACCAAGACACAGCTCGACCAATACGAAAAAGAGGTCAGGTCGTTCAATGTCACGGGAGACGCGACGAACTATTTGCTGGCAAATATGGCGCGTTACCAACTTGACCTTGCGAAAGCGACTGATTTTGCCAGGGTTGCGCAGGGCGCGGCGGTGATAATGGGTCAAGATTCGTCAATTGCGCTAGAACACATGATGTATGGTATTATCACCTACAATAAACGCGTTCTTCGCACAGCTGGGTTGAACGTTGACCTGCAAGCAAGCTTTGAGAAATACGCCGAATCGGTTGGGAAAACTTCTGCCGAATTAACAGAATTGGAAAAGGTCCAAGTCGCCTTCAATGAAGTTCTACGCGTTGGCGACGAAGAGTTGAAGGGAGTCTATGAAGCCTCCATGCTTTCACCAGCAAAACAATGGCGCTCATTGCGCCGTGAAGTTCTGGAATTCCAAGAGGTTCTTGGTGAACCGTTCTTGCGGGCATGGCTGTATGTCACGCAGGGTATCAAGAGTTTTCTTGACGCTATAACACAGGCGCTTGCCAAAGGCAGTCAGCTTGGCAAAAGTTTCAACAAGGGCGGAAGCCTGTATCAAGCAATTGTTAATTTAGCTGGCGCAATTCAATTTATTGCTGAAGCGTTCAAGTTGACAGCAGAAAACAGTGATGTGTTTGTTAATGATTTGGGAAATACCCTCCTGAAATTACAAGAATACATGGCGGATGCGTTTGAGTGGGGGTTTCGATTCATTACTGAATTTGCAACCGGGATTGTGAGGGGCGCAACAACAGTTCTGGTTTCTGCCATCCGATTTGTTGGAAATCTGATTGCCAAATGGTTTCGTCCCCACTCGCCGCCATTGATCGTTCCATATATTGATGAATGGGGTGCGGCAACCATGGCAGAATGGTTGCATGGGTTTACAAATATAGATTGGGATGTTTTTGACTCCATCAAGGCTCCGCTGAAAGATGCCCTGACTATCATTTTTGATGACGATGAACAGGCGATAAAAACCTATGCCGCTGTTTACAAGGAAATGATAGAAGCGCTTGGTCGAGGTGAACAAATTGGCGAAGATTTTTACGAAAAAGTCAGGTTGGCGGCTGGTGCATACGGGGAAGAGATTGCCCTGCTTGCGCGCCGACAAACAGAGCTTGCCGTTGCGGAGGAACTTGTTGCCGAAGCAGAAAAGAGAATTGAAGAAGCCAAAAAGCGCGAAGAGCGCGCAAGCGCCGCTGTCAATATGGGAATCCGACAATACAATGATATGCTACGCAAGGGAGCAAGTCGTCAACAGTTGGCGGCGAAGAAGAAAGAAATAGATGCGGCTTATGCAGAAAGAGAAGCCGCAAAGCAGGCGCGCATTCAGGCGGAAGCAGATTTAGAGGTCAGAAAACAGCTTTTGGAAATCGCAAAAGAGCAACTCGATATGCAAAAAAAGCTGGTAGATGCGTTGCTGGAATACGCAAAGCTACTGGAGGATATCGAAAGAAAGCGGAAGTCCGGCGGTGGTGGCGGCGAATTTGACGAGGAAGATTTTGGAGGTCTCGGTGGAGGAATTGGCGATGCCTTTGCAGAGTTCAATAAGGACGTTGACGAAGCGGCTGAAAAGTTGAAATTGAGATTTGCGAGCCTGATGAAGGATGCATTTAAGCCGCTCGTCATTGAATGGGAAAAGGCAAAGATAAAATTCTGGATTGCCGTAGCTCAATTTCGCGCTGAATTGAATAATGCGTTTGGACCTGGTTGGCGCGAAACCATTAATGAGATATGGAATATCCTTTTCAATCCAGAGGGCGAGGGGTTTGACCCGGTTGCGACTGGTGCGCGCATTGCCGAAAAAATGAAGGGTTCGCTCTGGACTGGCTTAGCAACTGGCAGTGGCATAGGGAGCGTTCTAGAGAAATGGTGGAAAGAGGAAAAAGTTAGTTGGGACGGGGAATGGAAAAAAACAGATGTTGACATGAAAGCAAAATGGAGTTCGCTCTTGGCTTGGTTCTCAACTCGCGGTGCCACAGAGGGCGTTCTATCGAAATGGTGGAAAAGGGAAAAAGTCGATTGGGACACGGAATGGGCAAAAACAGAGGTTGACGTGAAAGCAAAATGGGGCGCTCTTTGGAAGGCTGTAACAAACATTGCCGCCACGGAAGTTCTTGCAATACAATCCCTGTGGAAAGCTACAACGGACTATATTAAAGACGTACTCAAAGCGTTTGGTGATGGGATTAAGGGAGATTGGGATTCGTTTTGGAGTGGTCTGGTATCAACCATAACAAATACATGGAATGAAATTTCCAGAATAGTAACAAACGCGGTTGACGGCGTGAAAAGGGAAATCGAAAAGCTAATTCGAATGGTGCTTCCAGACTGGTTGTTACGGTTATTAAATATGAATGGCGGAGTTAAGTTTGCGCCGAAGGCAATGGGCGGTTATGTCGAATCCGGAAGCCCTTATCTTGTCGGAGAGCGCGGAGCGGAGTTGTTTGTTCCGAGTCGGGGTGGTACAATTGTTCCGCACAACGAATTGGTACGATCAATGTTTACTGTTCCACAAACCCCGATGCCGGTTACCGTCTCTGCCGGAAAGCAGGTTGTTATCAATATGGGTGGCGTGAACATTTATGGAACAACGGACGCAACGAAACTGGATGCACGGATTCAACGGTCTGTGCGGAGAGGAATGTCAATATGACAAGTGGAATTTTACGAATTACGGACGGAACGACGACTATTTCTTTAATAGACGCCAAGTTTAAGCTTGATGATGGCGGGTGGAGTCCGGCAAACCCGGAACTTGAAAACGGTGGGATTTGGCAAGACTCTTCGCTGTCAGATGGTCGCCGCCTGGTTATGGCGAAGTTTGCCAATGTCCGGGATGTTTTTTCGTCCAAACTACATGGCGGATGTCAGGACGATTTGATACAACAAATGCAGGAGTTGAAGCGGCTCGGAGAGAAGGCGCGCTCGTTTTGGGTTGCGGCGTATCCATCCGACCCGGTATGGATTGAGGCAAGGGGAGACCGCGAAACAAATACAAGGTACGCGCTTGTTTATGATATTTCTGTTCCCTACGATGCCAACCCGCACGAGCCTCCTTTCAGTGCCGGTTCCATGGTTGCCATGGATGACCTGGAGATTCAGGTTGAACATGGAGTTTGGACAAGCTACAAGCCGAAAACCGTTGCGGATTGTGTGAAAATATCTAACCAGCACGGTGCGCCAGCGATTGAATCTTATGAAGTCGAGAGCAGCACGGACGATGCTCATTTGTTCGGGGTCGTAATTTCACTGAACTCAAATTATCTTATGTTTGGTTATGATAAAAGTGCCGGGATGCGTTTTCAGTCTGTTGGCTCTATTACAACACGATGGGTTATTCTTAAGGCTTATATTCGTTATATTCAATATGCGGCTGATGCCAACGTGAATTGTAATATATCCATCAGCCATCAAATGTCCACTCCAGTTAATACGTTTAGCACATACGCTGATTTTGGAGCAAGAACACGATCATCAACAAAAGTATCGTGGACGGTTCCAGCCTTTACCGGAGCCGGAACAGTTGGATGGACGCCAGATATTTCAACGGTTGTTCAATCTTACATTGATAACATTGTATTTGGGGCGCCTAATCCACAAAACCTGGTTATATTCTTTGACGATAACGCATCATCGGTAAACGCGACCCGCAGAATTGCATCTTATGACCATGCCACCTATGATGCACCGCAGTTATGGATATATACACTGGAGGGCGGATGGAGCATCTATGGCATGGAGCCAACGTGCGATGATTTATCGGTGTTTATTTGCAACAAACATACACAACAGAACATCACACACGCCATTTATTATGACGCATCTACGGGGACTTATAGCACAAACCTTATGTTGTCGTCCCTGCCTTATGATATTTTACCGAATCCAATCGCAACTGGCGACATACTTTATCTTGGCTGTGACAATCTATCCCCCAGCCCCGGAATTTTCACAAACGCCGTATTTGATCTTGATACCAGTATCGCTATCAATGACGAGGGGCGATGGGAATACTGGACGGGCGCGGCATGGACTCGCCTGAACACACAGGATAAGACCGCCATGGATACAGCAATCGGGTTGGGGTTCGATTACCATTCATTTTCCGACGATGGGATCGGAAGTGTCTGGTGGAGAAGCCCGTCCAATTGGGCTACAACCACAGTTAATGGCGTAACCGGATATTGGGTTCGCTATCGTTTGACGAGCGTAATGTCAGCGGCGGCACGGGCGCAACAGCAGAACCGCCAGATTTACACGGTAAATACTCCTTATGTTGACATCGAGGAAACCGAAGTTGGCGGGGACATTCCAGCAAAAGCAAACTGGTTGATCCGTAACACATGGTCTCCGTTCTTTATTTATCCGTCCTTTTATGATACCGGGCGCGTCATTATGGGGTTGCGCTCTGATTGGCGCGGTTCTGAATATACCCCATACCTGAATTTAACTGACGTTCCATTTTATGATAGCCTTGGCGGAAATGTTTACTCTGTGGATGTTGCGGCTGGTTTCGCAACATTCGCGAGTTCGCCATACTCAACAACCGGACGATATATTCAGGACACCGGGGGCGGTGCGGTGGGAGCAGAACGCGATATTCTGACAGTAACAATCAATCCGATTTATGGAAATCAATGGATTGGAGAATATCGCGTTTTTGTGCGCTATCTGGAAACAAGCCCAGATACTCATTATTTGCGTTTGCAGGCAAGTACAAATAATACAGTTTGCGGGTCAACCGCATTCGCTCCAACTCGATACGATTCTGATATGGCGCTTGATCCGCAACCGTATGTTTGCGAGTTGGGGCGGCTGTCCATCATGCCACCTTACCGGGAGGTTCCGGGAAGAAATTTCGCGATTGCATTAAATTTTGATTTGATTTCCATCAGGACTGGCGCTTCGACTCTGTATCTATACGACATTATTCTCATGCCAGCAGATGAGTGGATTGGCGATTTCTATATGAACAAGGACAACGTTTATTCATCCCTTGCCCCGCAATTCGACAAACGCGCATACCGTTCCCTGATGATTGACAGTATTTATGGAAGAGAAGCGATTTCTGCAATTGTAGCAGACGAATCCGGAATTTCTGTCGGCGACCCCATTTATTATAAGGAGCGATGGGGCGAGTTCTGTTATGGAAACGCGATCCTGGCACAAAATCAAGCCCATCGCATGTGGTTTTTTGCTTATAATAACTATCAGGATTATTCAACGCTGGTTGACGATAATTATGAATCCAGTCACTTTGAAATGGGACATACGTTGACCGCCAAGAAAGCACAGCGGTATCTTGGGATGAGAGGAGCGCGGTAATGAAAACGATTTTGGCGCCAACTGGCATTTCGGTTAATTCCTATAATCCAAAGTTCGGAGTAATGAAAAATTATTTTATCGAGGATTTAACCGACAAAATTACGGGGCTATCCTTTGAGAAGCTAGCTATGGGAGGAGATTGGTCGGCAGATATAAGCATGAATGGAAGTTTTGTAATGGCAGAGGATTGGCTGTCTAATGGATTGGGGCGGCGCATCTGCATTGTCGGGCATCAGGGAGTCCCGGTCTGGGATGGGTTCGTTAACAAAATTACCGTTTCCATTGGCGGATTGCAACACAGTTCTGGGGCGATTGAAGAAATCGGAAATCGCGTCAGTGTCCAATACACACCAATTGATTACTCGGTTTATCCTCCCGTTTCTGGAACATCAACATTTACATTGATTACAGAGGACACCGGAAGTCAGGAAAAGTTTGGCGTCATCGAAAAAATGTATTCTGGCGGAAGTATTACAGACGCAGAAGCGATTGAGGTTAGAGATGTATATTTGACGGAAAATTCATATCCGGCAAGCACGGGTGACTTGAACCTTTCAGACTCGGCGGCGTCAGAGCTTCAAATTTCTTTAGAGTGTATGGGATGGGTTCACTGGTTTCGATTTTACATTTACGATGATTTTACGTCTGGCGCAGTCAGTTTATACACAAAGTTGATGAGCGTTATCGCAGCAGATCCGAATGGAATCTTTTCGCTTGATCGTTCCAATATCAAAGACAATTTATTGCTTGTTCCTGCTGGAGAAGATGGAACAAGATTTGCATGGGATATTATAGAAGAACTTGTTTCGTATGGAAACGACACAAGTGACGAGCGAAGATTATTTGGCGTTTATGGAAATGTGATTTATTATGATACCATTCCAAACACCGTAAAATATGTTCACAAACTATCAGACCCGTTGCAACATATTACAGACAAAATAAGCGGGGCGAATATCTTCCCCTATGATGTTCTTCCCGGACAATGGATTTTGATTTCTGATTTCAATGCGGGAATAGCAGAAAGACCGGCTGAATTTCGTAAAGACCCGCGCATGAAGTTTATCGAGTCCATGCGATATGATGCTCCATGGACGGTGTCGTTGATGGGCGGGAAAACAGACAAATTGAGCCAATATGTACAGAAGTTAACCATGGGAGGGTTTGTATAATGCCGGGAACTCCAAATAACTCCATGATAGGTTCATTGAATGGCTATTTCCAGCGAAGGGACGAGCCTAATTTTGCGTGGCAGAATGTTTGTTCTGAATTTCTGGAAGTACCTGGTCTGGCATCGTTTTTTCCCATGGGAATACAGACTTCGGGCGCGTGGACATCATGGACTCCTGCGTCACAAACCGGGTGGACGGACATTCCAACGGGAATCTATAAATTCGCGGTTCTCTTCGGAAGAATCGTTCTGTTCGCGATTGCAATGACCGCCGGAACGTCCAACGCCACTAGCGCGAGCATTGCCCTGCCGATCAAGGCGGCAACTATCGCAAACATGAACTGGACTGGAGCTAACGGATATGCCATTAATAATGGAGCAGTCCTTACCGTTGCGTCACGTTGGTACATTCCGTCCGCATCAACAACCATTAATTTCTATACAAATATGGGAACTGGTGCATGGACAAACGCCAATAGCAAGCGTATTTATTGCCAGGGGTTTTATGAGATATAGGAGCGAACATGCCAAACGTTTCTGATGTTGCCAATGGTTATCATCTGATTACAGCAGGGTTGGGCTCTCCAAATATCACGTATGATCGCCTTGCGCCGGTCATGGACTTCGTGAGGGCGAACACGAATTATCTTTACCATCCGGACTGTTCACACTTTGACGTTATCGGAAACGAGTCGCACGTTACTTATAGTGGTTTGACGTTTGGCGGATGGTTCAACTTTGATAGCTTTGCGGCAACGGCTTCAGAAGGTCTTATCTCAAAATGGTATGAAACAGGAAACCAGCGCGCTTACCGGATTTATCGCTCCACAAACACCGGGGCGATTTCCGTTCAGGTTTCCGGAGATGGAGCCGCAGTTGACACAACAACCATTGCGGGAGCAACTTACGGAATCGCAAACGATAACTGGTATTTTATTGTCGGAAGGTTTACACCGAGAAAAGAATTGAAGCTGTGGGTAAACACAACAATTGCTTCCTATACGGCAACGTCAAGTCCGGCGGCGGCAACGATTTACAACTCAACGGAGCCATTTGAAATCGGGAGGACAAATCGAGCAAATTATTTTGACGGACAGGCGGCACTGTGCTTTGTTGCCGCCTCAATTGTTCCAGATTATCTGATATGGTCGCTATGGCAACATAGCCGCTGGCTTTTCAAATAGGAGGTTGCATGACGAGGATATTAGGAATTGACACCTGGGCTGGAAATCAGGTTACTGATTATTCGCTGATTCATGATGTACAATTCGCGATTTTGCGCGGTGGTCAAGGAAACTGGCAAGATGCTGATTTTATTGCAGATTGGGCAAATTACAGAAGCCACAAGCCGGACTGGAAATTGACGTTTTATCATGTATTTGACCCATGGTACACAACCGCGCAACACATGGCGCGGATTCGTTCTTATTGTCCACCGAACCTTGACATCCCAATTGTTCTTGACGTTGAATTGGACAGGGGATATAGCAATTCAACGATGCGCGCCAAGGTCAAAGAAATGCGGGATGCCCTAAAATGGGAATATCAGAACATGATTTTCTATACCGGAGCATGGTGGTGGGACGCTCACATGAGTCCATATCCGTCATGGCAGGTTGAAGATAGGTTCTGGCTTGCGCGTTACCCGTTACCAACCTATCCGCGCGTTTCCTGTTCGTGGGAACAACTGGTCAATTATTATCCTTCTGGATGGGTTAATTCCTTGCGCGGAGGCGGTGACCCGATCATCTGGCAATGGTCTGGAGACAAGTTTTATCTTCCAGGATTTAGCGGCTTGATTGACCTAAACTTTTTTAGGGAGGACGCGTGGGATGAAATGTTTGGGGATACGCCACCGGTAGAACCGCCAACTACCAGCCCAAAATACCGCGTGATTGCTCCGCTTGGTCTGCGTGTTCGTTCCTGTCCAGGCACAGATTGTCCAAAGTTATATACAATGCCATTTGGAACCGTTCGGCAGGTTTATGAAATCCGCAACGGATGGGGAAGAATTGGGATTGGGGAATGGTGTAGCATGGAATGGATGGCAAAGATATAGTGGAGCGATATGCCTTCAAGTTGGGTAATGTTGTCAATACCCCGATGGGACGGGGAACCGTTGTCAAAATCTTATATATCGGGAGCGAATATCACTATGAAATAATGAACACAAAACAACCAAACCAAACCGTATCCGAATCCACGCTCACCGCGTGGCAATTAGAACAAAAGGAGGAATAAAAATGACACCTGAAATTTTAGCTGGAATCGCTGGCGCAATACTGTCACTGGCGTTTTCCTATATCCCGAAACTGAACGTATGGTTTGCCGCCCTCTCTGACGAGACAAAAAAGTTAATCATGGCTGGCGTGCTTGCCCTTGTTGCGGTTGGGGTATATGTCGGACAGTGTTATCTTGGCTTATGGGATTACGGATTCACCTGTGACAAGGCGGGAATTTTCCAACTCGTCGGAATTTATATTGCCGCTATCGTTGCCAACCAGGGAGTCCATCGGATTACCCCAAAGACAAGATCGGTCAAGCGCGTGCTTGGCGAATATTAGCGATTGTATTTTTGGAATTAGCGTATAGCGCCGATCCAACGGAGGAACGATGGACAGAATATTTATTCAGTCAATTGCAATGACGGTCATTGTAGCAATCGTTGTTGTCCAAATTGTTTGGCTTCGGCGCTATACCAGTTCGTTTAGACGCATGGAAATCCTTTTATTCGCGATTCCAATTTTGGTCTGGATGGCTCATGGATTGTTGTTTTATTCCATGGTCGTTCTGTCAAAATTCGTTGATGTTCATCAGGTTATCGAATCGCTTGGAACGTGGTCAAGCATCTTGAGGTTGCACGGACTCATAACAGTGCTTGTTTTGGAAATTGCACGATATAAGGCGGATAGCGAGGACGCAAACCATGAATGACTTTTGGACTATCATTATTGCAATCGCCGCTTCTGTTCCAGGTATTGTATCCGCGTTCTTATATGTGTATAATGCTAGAGTTGAAAAACGAAGAAAGGAGGCGGAAAACAAAAAGCTAGAAGAGGAAAAGAGAAAGATTCAGTCAGAATCCAGCAATGTATTTGCCGGAATAGCGGAACGAATGGCAACACTCAACGAGCCGCTAATGAAACGAATAACCGAATTAGAGGAGAAACTGACGATAGAAAGACAAAAACGCGAAGAACTTGAAGCGCAAATCGAGTTTGAACGCGAGGAGCGCGAAAAGCTTTCCGAAGAGCTTGAAGAAGTTCGGCTTGACTTGGAACAGGCAAACGAATATATCAAGCGGCTGATAAAACAACTGGCGGAAAATGGAATCGCGCCAGTTGACAAGCCGCAACGGAAAACGAAACGAAGGAGAAACAATGATACAACCGACAACCAAAAAAGTTGAGGGGGCGGTAACAAGTTTCTATTTTGATGATGCGCTGGCTGGTTGGGAAAAACTCTTATACTTTACGAGCGATGTTCATTTTGATAGCGCGCGGTGTTATCGCGAATCGCTAAAAAGACATCTGGATGAGGCGAAGAAGCTTGGAGCTTCCATCTCAATTTTTGGAGATTGGTTTGATGCCATGCAGGGAAGATTTGATCCGCGACGCGATATGTCAGAACTGCGCCCGGAGTACCGTAGACCTGATTATTATGATTTCGTAGTCAAGGACTCGGCGGATTTTTTGGAAGAATATGCAGAAAATCTGGATGTCATTTCTGACGGAAACCATGAAATTTCTGTTCTAAAAAACAGCAATACGTCATTGATGGACAGGCTGGTGTTTGAGTTGAACCGCCGAAAAAGCACAGAGATTCAGCATGGCGGTTATGGCGGATATGTCCGCTATATGATAGATATGGGGGGTACGAAAACAAGCGTGCGCGTCAAGTATTTCCATGGCGCCGGTGGGGATGCTCCGGTAACAAGGGGCGTCATCCATACGAACCGGCAAGCGGTCTATCTTCCCGATGCCAATATTGTTGTGAACGGGCATAATCATAATGGATATTATGTCCCCATCACGCGAGAGCGATTGTCGAATAAGGGCATCATGTATTTTGATACCCAGCATCATATTCGGACTCCCGGATACAAACTGTCTTATGGGGATGGTGCAAGCGGGTGGGATGTTACCAGGGGCGGGGTTCCGAAACCGATTGGCGGATTTTATGTCCGATTATATCAATCAGACCACACCATAAAAATCCAAGTGATTTCCAATATTGAATCGCCGGAGCCAATGAGCATCGAATCTGGAGAAATTTACTCCGGCAGGATTTATGATGATGAAAGCGATTTCCGGGAAACGTGACATTTGTCACTTGTAATCCATTCGAGAACCTGATAGAATAATCGAAACTTTTGAGAGGGGAGGGCTAATGATAGCCCCTTCAGCAAGGAACGCCATTAAAAGGGTCAATTTGATGTCCCTGGTAAAGACAAGGACAGCATTGCGTCGTGTATCGGCGCAGGAATGGGCTGGTGCATGTCCAAAGTGCGGCGGGGTTGACCGTTTTCGCGTTTCGCCGCGTGGCTGGTTCTGCCGACAATGCACGGGAGAACCTGGTGCAGGCGGTCATTGGAACGACGCGTTGGATTTCTTGATGTGGCTTGATGGCGTTAGTTTCAAGGAAGCCTTTGAGAGGCTGACTGGCGAGAGATACGTCCAAGAGTCGTCCATTGAGATTTCTCAACCGATTATAATTGAGGATCCGGTCAAGGATGATGCCGAAGTGATCGAAAGACTTCGGAAGTCCGGGGCGCAGGAACGATATGTCGAATCGCTGAATCGGTTGCAATATGCTCATGCCAAGGCGGAATGGAGAAAGCGTGGAATCAACGATTTTTGGCAGGATGCGTATGGTGTTGGATATTGTCCGGGGCGATCATACCTTATGGATGATGCGGAAATACTATCCGATTCTCTGACTATTCCTTATTGGCGGACAGAACACCGCCAAACGGAAAACGGAGAGGACGTCCAATGGAAGCTGGTTGGATTGAGGCACCGCCTGTTAAATCCCGAAATGCAGAAGCATGGAAAGTACCGCCCGGAAATGTCCGGTATCAATAACCGGCTGTTTTACACCAACCCAACCATACAAACGCTTTGGGGGGATATTCTGTTGGTTGAGGGGGAAATTAAGGCAATGGTCGTTTACGCGAATCTATGGACGCCAGACCATTATCCATTGGCGCCATGGTTGCATGTATTAGGAATATCCGGCAAGAACATCCGTGGAGACTTGATTAAAGAATTGTCATCTCCGGATATTCGGAGGATATTTATTGTGCTTGATCCGGACACCTACCAGGTGCCAGAGGGGGCGCGTCAGGACTGGAAATCTCCAGCCCGCCGGATGAAAGAACAACTTGGAGTCCGGGCAGTGGATTTATTACTTCCCGACAAGATAGACGACTTAATCAACGGCGGGGCATTGACCGGAGAAAAACTGTTACAATTGTTGAAAAGCAAGGATATTGCACCATCAAAACGGAGGAAGAGTGGATAATCAAAAAGAAATTTTTGGGTTGATTGAAGCTGTATCTGGACAGTTAAACTTACTCGTAGTCCCAAGGATATTCATTGAAATGACCGGGGATATTGAAACGGCATTGATTATATCTCAATGCATCTATTGGAGCAGCCGGTCCAGGGCTGAAGATGGATGGTTCTGGAAAACGACCGCAGAGTTTGCGGATGAAGTTGCCATGGGTGATTATAAATTCCGAAGCGCCGTCAAGCGGTTGGTCGTCATGGGATTGTTGGAGACGAAGGTGAAGAAGGCGAACGGGAACCCGACAACCCATTACAAACCCAATTTGGAAGAAATCGCGAATAGGATAATTGCAATTTCGCAAAATCGTTTTCGCGATTATCGCGAAAACGATATCGCGATTCCCGCGAAATCATTAACAGATATTACAACAGAGATTACAACAAATACGCCAATCGTTGAAAATGAAGATGAACCGGCAGAAGAAACTGATTTCCTTGTCGGTGATGAATCGCAAAATCCACCAGTTTCGACATGGGAAATTATCGGAATGGGCAGGGAGGTGAAAAACCCGCGCGTTTTGGAGGCTATACGAAAGGGGGAGATGGAACGCCGGGCGAGCGGCGTGTCGGATTACAACCCATCCTGGCTATATGAGTCATTATGGGGATTACACAATGCGTTTGTGAAGGCAACGGGAAGGGAGTCGTTGCCATCAGAAAGGGTTGCCTGGACAAAGTTTTATTTGGAGTGGCAAACCCAGCAGGTAAAGGTTGAGGAAATTCAAGCGGCGGTTGGCAAACTTCGCCAATCTGGAATTACAATCGGAAGTCCGCGTTCGTTGACAAAAACGATTCTTGATATGCGCGCCGTGAACAGGACTTCTGCGAAAAGAATCAGCACCACGGATTTTACGGAAAGCGAGGGAGATGATTATGCTGGCTGATACGAACGCGGAAGATTTGATTTTCACGCCGGAACAGGCATCCAACGCTGGAACCGCCTACCTGAAAGGGAAGCGTGACAAAACCGCATTGGCGATACCGTTGGGGCTACCAACGCTCGACAAAACCATGTTGCCGTTGTTGCCGGGTGAACTGATTAGCATTATTGCACGACCCGGCGGTGGAAAGACCGGGTTTATGATGCGGTGGGCGCGCTGGTGGGCGAATCAAATTTCGGAGCGCGCCAACGCCGAAAATCATATTGTCGTATATGCGACATGGGAGCAATCTGTTGAGGAATTGCACAGCTTCATGGTTGCCGCAGACGAACAACTGTCCGTTACCAACATGGCGCGTGGTGAGATTTCGGACGATGAATGGAGCCGGATTCTTCGTTCCGGGGTTGACCGAATCTTACAACCGTTATGGTTTATTGGTCACAGCCTGGAACGCAGGAAGAAGCGTCCAGCCATGAATGTTACAACGTTGGCGGAGGCATTACGGAAAATCGAGGATGACTATGGCAAGATTATTGACATGGTCTTTATAGATTACCTGCAACGCATTCCAGCGGAGGGAAGGGTTGAAAGCAAGGCGATTGCAACCAGTGATATTTTAGACCGCCTGAAAGATGGTGCGCTTGCGTTTGGATGTCCGTTTGTGGTGGGGGTACAAGCGCGACGGGAAGTTGATGCAAGGGATGAACCCGTTCCCGGTCTGGATGATGGTCAATGGACATCCAATTGTGAACAATCCAGCGACAAGGTGTTTAGCCTTGTGCGTCCCCGCAAATATCGGAATGAGGGGGAAAAGTTTTTGGGGCGGGATGTTGTTGGAAGCAACCAGATGGTAATATCTATCCTTAAACAAAAGATGGGAATGGATAATGTCCATTATTGGGTTAAGTTTGACCCGATTTACAACCGGCTGGACGAAATGGAAACCCGCCAGGCGGGTGCGGATGCCAGATGGAACCGTTAAATAGTGACAAATGTCATATTGTAATTTTAGCGGGATAGTGCTAAAATCAATTTATCTCAAATAAATATTGAGATTTTCGGCTGTGCCGAACGTACTGGTGGAACGCCAGGAACGCATACGTCTGGGGAGAGTGGGATTACTCGCTCATCGAACCAGGAAGCCACCCGCTTCAGCGGGTGGTAGTTCACCTCAAACCAATTCAAAAGAAAGGAACTAAAAAATGTCAGAAGAAAAAGAAACACCGATTGAGTCCGTTGAGTCCATTGAAACTCCGAGCTACCTCCCCGAGGCGGGAGGCGTGGCTTTTATGGAGTTGTGGGGGACGGTTACAGACTCTGCAACGGAACGCCGGGAGGCGTTCAAAATCAACGTCACTGCGCGTGCAGAGACGGTTCAGGGAGCGATTGACCAAATCATTGCCGGGATGCGGTATGCCAATGAGGTTTATCACCTCAAACCGTTTAACCCGCTGTCGCCGCAAACCCCGAATCGCCCCGCGCCAGTGACGAATCAACCGAACCCCAATGTAACCAATTCCGCCGCTGCACCTGCACCTGCACCTGCGCCCTCTCAACCCGTTCAGGAGAACGAGAACCAGCCCGAAGGTGGCGTTATTCGGGTTGTCAAAGTCCTGGTAACGCCCAGGACGGACGGAAAGAGCAAGGTGGAGTTTTTTGGGGCGGGTCGGAAATACGCCGACTTGTCCAGTGTGATGACGCCGGATTCGTTGGCAAATCTTTTTGGCGCGATTGGTGGATGGACTCCGGAACACTTCATGGTTGCAACGGAGTATCCGGTAAGTTTCAACGCCTATTGGCGCAACAGCGATAAAATGAATTCCGCTGGAAAGCCATATCGGAACGTAGTAAGGTTGGAGGCGTAATGTTTACGACCAATTACCTGGGAGTTCCGGTGGAGGTAAATTTTGTCCATGTGAGGTTGCTTTGCGATGAACCGGAACCGCGCCCCGCAACTGTCGCTGTCATCTCAATCCAGATTAACAACAGATGGGTTGAGATAGCGAAGGGGTCGTGTATTGTTCACCCAAACGACTTGCGGCATGGAGTTTGGAGCAAGGCGAGCGGGCGCAAGATTGCATTAACCCGCGCCCTTCTAAACGGCAAGCATGATTTTTGCAAGTCCAAAATATTCCGCCGTCACATTTGGCAGGAATACTTCAAGAGACTTGGTAAGGTGGCATGACGAAAAAAGCGGTGTTGATTAGCCGTCCAGAAACCCCGCCCGTGCCGGAAGCGGTGCGGGTGGGGTTGTTGGAAATCAAGTTTCAGCAACGGCGAAAAGCCGTAGAAATGAGGGATCATGGGATGGTGGATTTTTGCGATAGCCATGACGATTATCATGGGAATCCTGGTGCTGTTGGGATACGATTAGATGGAACCAAAAGTCGTTGACATTTCTCGGCACGTGCCGGAGTATATTCGGGAAACCGCCCGGAATTGCGCAATTGCAGAACGCGCATATCAACGGGCGATGGAAAACGCGAATACAATCGCCAGGTATGAGGATACCAGCAGGATTGCTGACTTATATGCCGAAGTGATTCGGTTGCGAAATAAGCTGGCAACGGAGCTGAAAGAGTGGGGCGAAAGTATTATAAAAAACATGACAAATGACACTAGTCAACAGTTCGAAAACCCCGTAGAATAAATAAAAAAACGGAGGAAGCATGGACTGGTACACGTTGGACGAGGAAAATAAGAAGGATGGGCATTATCGAAGAAAGCCCGCTGAAATTTCCGCTTTGGAGATAGAGTTTGAGAATGCGGTTGTGGCGTTCAATGAAGCCAGTGACCAGCACGAGGCGAATCCAACGGAAGAAAGCCAAAATAACGTCGCGTTCAAATTGAACGCGATGCTATCTCTTGATAAGAAGTTAAGGGAGGCGAGGAGAAAGTATCATGCCCAAAAATAAGCGCAAGAGTGGCTTGGCGGCGTTGCGAGCCTCTTATGAAGAGGCTTGCCGGGAATACCGTATAGCCTACAAGCAGGGCAAACCGGACGGGGTGTTGCTCCGTCTGGAAAAGCAAATGAACGAACTGCAAGACGCGATAATCCTTGCAGAAGAACTGGACATGCACAACAAGCGGAGGGTAAGATGAGCGAAAATGTTGCCATGAAGCCAGAGGAATTAAAAAAATTCCTGCGTGATTATGCGGTTCAATGTGAGGAAATTTACACAACCGGGCAACCGGAAACGATGATAGCTGGAATATACATGCAGTTTCGGAACCAAGGTCTCGATGAGCGAGACCGGCATACTTTGATCGCATATCTGTTCGATTTTGACTCTCCGGATGTTGCGGGTTTGTCGAAGTTGAAAATCTGTCAATTGCGGGCGTTGCGAAAATGGATTGGTGCAATCCACGCCGTTACAGCTAACGGCTGTCATGTATTTCTGCCAAGAAATGAGTTTGCCGATGAACTGCGATGGGCGTTGGTGGCGGCAAAGAAGCATTTTGGCGAAGCATTTTGGCATTGAACTTTAACTCGACTGGCTGACAAGCTGGTAACAGATTTGGCGGCGGCGTGGTGGGAACACGCTGGTACATACGCAAATACCGATTGTCGATGTCCTCCGGCTTGTGGTAACACAGGTGATAGATATGCGGGAGGACGCTGGAAGCCCTGGAAACCCTTCGAAGCCCAGGAGAGCATAGCGCGGCAGTATGAAACGGGTATAACCAGGTTCGAATCCTGGCCGCCTATCATGCCCATGATAAAAGGCTGGTCGAAAATCGGGATATCAGCATCGTCCGCAGGGCATAAGTTGCAGCCCGACCGAAAGGCGAAAAGACGGCGAGCCGGAGAGTGTAACCGGGATTTAGTACCTTACCAATTGATTGACAGGCAACATCCAGTGGGAACCTGGCTGACAGCCTAGTAAGAATCCGTTCCTCCGTGTGAGGGTAATGAGTGGTAGTGGCTGTCAAGCTACGGATCGCCAGGCGATACTGGTTTTTGCTGGCGGCGGCGTGGTGGGAACACGTGAATCGGCAGCATAACTCGATGGCGTCTATCATAACGACGAACAGGGAAATCCAGAAATTATGCTAATCAGGCTCAAATCCTGACCGCCAAAGTCGCTTCCGCGTGCGCGGTTAACGTAATCACGAACAAGCCCGGATTTTGAGTCGGGACAACGGCGCGGAGGTAATTTTTGGAGGATAAGATGAAAAAAAGGATTTTTTTACGAATAATGCAGGTGATTGGTATGATTGTCACGTTTTTCGTGGCAATTACCGCCTCTGGCGCGGCGATTGATGCAGACCTGTCTTGGGCATGGAGATTTATTGCCTTTTTTGTGATGGTTATATTTATGGCAATTTTTATTGCCATTTGTTCGGCGGAGATTCCATGGACGAGATAAAAAAGGATGATGTCATCGTTACCGCATTTTGTTTTAACTGCGGTAGCGTTGTTTTTGCGAAGTTGATACCGCTACGTATTGCGTGTGACCCAACGGCGGTATGTGTGGAGTGCAAGTCAGATGACACCGAAATCATATCTGACCGGCTCGGAAGCGAAATTGAGGCTCTGGCGGAGACAAAAAAGTAAAGGAAACGGAAGCCGCTAGGTATCTCAATTTACTGGTTATGCTGGGGTATGAGGTTTTCATGAGGTTCGGCGGCGGAAACCCCCCCTTTCAAAGGGTGGAGGAAGCCGCTTCCCTCCTTTCGTGGTACAATCGATACATCGAAGAATGCCAGAAGGTCTGATTTCCCTACTTGAAGTTTTAGGGTGTTTGTGCTATAATTATTGGCATGAAGCTGATAGCTCAAGTCAAACTGCTCCCTACTCCCGAACAAGCCGACGCGCTCAAGCGGACGTTGGAACAGGCCAACGCCGCCTGTCGGTTTGTGAGTGATACGGCGTGGGAAACCAAGACCTTCCGGCAGTACGACCTGCATCACCTGTGCTATCAGGCTATCCGGTCGCAATTCGGGCTTTCGGCTCAGGTCGCCGTGCGGGTGATTGGCAAGGTTGCCGATGCCTACAAGCTCGACCGTCAGAGTAAGCGCATGTTCCGGTCCACAGGGAGCATTGCCTACGATGACCGTATCCTTTCCTGGCAGCTTGCCAAGTCTACTGTCTCGATCTGGACGGTAGAGGGTCGCTTGCACATCCCGTTCGTCTGTGGAGAGAGGCAGCGCGCGCTTCTGGAATCTCGCCAGGGCGAAACCGATCTGGTCACGTTCCGCGGCGCGTTCTTCCTGTCTGCCACCTGCGAAGTGCAGGAACCGGAACCGATTGACGTTGAGGGCGCGTTGGGCGTTGACTTGGGCGTGACGAATATCGCCGTTGACTCGGACGGTGAAGTGCATTCGTCCAGTGAGGTCAATAGCGTCAGGCAACGTCACCGCCGCCTGCGCGCCAAGTTGCAGCGCAAAGGCACCAAGTCGGCGCGGCGTCGGCTGCGTCAGTTGTCCGGCAAAGAGTCTCGCTTTGCCAGAAATGTGAATCACGTTATCTCCAAGCAGCTTGTGACGAAGGCGAAAGACACGAAGCGGGCGATTGCTCTCGAAGACCTCGAAGGCATTCGCCAGCGGGTTACGGTTCGTCGCCGCCAGCGCGCCACGCTGCATAGTTGGTCTTTCTTCCAACTCCGGTCGTTTGTCTCCTACAAGGCGCAGCGCGTGGGTGTTCCGGTGGTCTTTGTAGACCCTCGTAATACGTCCCGCACCTGTCCCGCCTGTGGTCACGTAGACAAACGCAATCGCCCTACTCAAAGTCAGTTCTCCTGTGTGTCGTGCGGATTTGCTGGATTTGCCGATCACATCGCGGCGAGCAATATCGCTCGCCGGGCAGTAGTCAACCTGCCAAACGTCTCGACCACCGCCGCTACTTCTGCGATGGCGTCAGGGACAAGCCACCCGCTTTAGCGGGTGGTAGTTGACGGTAAACGGAATGATTGGAGTCCGTAACGTGGAAACCGGGAAGGCGATTTTATACGCGCCTTCCAATACATCCATTCCCGGAGGAATTTTATGAAGCCACAACAGAAGGTAGCAGAGGCAACCGCCAGGCGCGGGTATCTGGATGGCTGGTCGGACGTGCAATTTTTAGCGCGTCAATGCGCGAAGTTGCAGGAAGAACTTGCGGAACTTGCCGACAGCATTGACCTATCTGGAAATTATCGGGACAGGTATTTGCAGAATCTGATTCGGGATGCCGGAAGTGCGGCGCGTGTTCAGTTTGATGCGCCGAGAGACCGTTGGGGGTCATCCATTCGCAAGGGCGGAATGGATAGAATCAGGCAAGAACTGGCTGATTGTCAGGTTGTTTTGTTCAATGCGGCTCATGCCTTGGAAAGACTGACGGGACAGCCATTTGACATCGTGGAGGCGGCGGTGGAAAAAGCAACGGCTGATATTGAGCGAGGTATCAGGAATGGTGCGAAAGAGTAATCCTCACCGCCGCCCACGGTCAAGGCGGGAAATTGTGATAGACCCTTCCGCGTTGGTTGGTGACGATGCGTTTGCTGGATGCGAAACCGACCTGGAAAGAAAATTCTTGTGGCAGTTGCGGGTTGCTGGGTTGCCGGAACCAACTCCGCAATATCGGCTGAAAGAGTATCGGCGTTCTCCATACGATTTTGGCTGGGAGGATCATCGACTCGTGGTAGAATTGCAGGGTGGGGTATGGATGCGAAAATCCGGTCATAACACCGGAAACGGTATTACCAGAGATTGTCGCAAGCTCAACCGAACCACGATGGCTGGATGGAAGCAGTTTAATTTCACGACAAACATGGTGGACTCCGGGGAAGCCCTAGACATCATGATAAAATTTTTTGAAAAGGAGAACAAGAACAATGGAAACAATGGAAGCAAATGAAATTCAAGCCAAACTGGATAATCTTTCAGAGTTGCGCCAGAAAATCAGCGACATGGAGGCGCAAAGGCAGGCGGCAATTCGCGAAGCGATGAAGCCGGTCATGGCGGAGATTGACCGGATTGAGTTGCAGTATCTTGATCCCATTGGGAAGTTGCGCGAACTGGAAGCGAAACTATCGGAAGAGATAAAGTCCATGGTGATTACGCTTGGTGAAACCATCAAGGGAACAACCTTGATGGCGGTATATAACAAGGGGCGTGATACGTGGGACTCAACGATGTTGAAGGGGCTTGCGTTGGCTCACCCGGAAATCAAGGGGGCGATGAAAACCGGAGAACCGTCTGTTACCATTCGGGGGATAAAATGAAACTGTATCCGATCCCGAAGTGGGCGATTGAGATGGTGGAAGAAGGTTCGGAGCGTGTGATGATGATTTTTCTTTCGGTGATTGCGATTCTTGTTATTCTTATATTATGGAGGTGAAATGCAGACGAGTTATAATGATATTATTCCAGAGGAAGTCCAGCAACAGTTAATCCAGTTGCGGGACGTCATCACGCAGGTTGGCTGGACGGTTGGCGATCTGACAAATTATGTTATCCGGCACAATGCCGAATCCGGCAAGTGGATTACGAAAGAGGTTATTTACTCTGCCGTTGGAAACCTGGTAGGCAAGGCGTCCAGGACTGTGCGTGAATATGCGATGATGTCGGCGTTTTATCCGGTGGAACATCGGGAGACCTATGAGATTTTAGCGTTTGACCATTTCCGGGAAGCCATGCGTTTGAACGATCATTGGCGCGAGGCACTGGATTGGTGCATGGAATATGCGGAAAGCCATGGTGGGAGACCGGCAACGGTGGACGCCATGGTTGCCAGGTTTGCGTTTGGTCGTGAGGTTGGCGAGGAAAAGCCTGACGCAGTTGAGGTTGGGCGTGAAGATGACAATAACAATAATGAAGAAACCGCCATTGTCGGAGACAGCAGAACGGTTGTTTATGCGTTGAGGCAAGCGAGGTCGTCCATTGACATGATACTGGAAAGCAATCCTCCTGCGGAGGTGCGGGAAATTCTGTTAATGGTTGTCAGCCTTCTGGAGGACATTGGAACGCGCTTGCAAATTGAGAAAGAATAGTATATAATAAGGGTGCCAGTTTATGAAAATAAGTCTCCTTTCTCTCCTTTCTCTCCTTTCTCTCCTTGTGGTGCCTCCCTGAAACTGGCAGGGCGGCGGGAACAGGCACACTTCCCCGGTGTGTCTGTTCCTTTTTAATGCTTGTATTTTGGGACGTGTTCTGGTAGACTAGGGGTAGTCTCATAAAAGAAAGGAAGGCTGATGACAAAAGAACAAGCAATCCAGATGGCGCGGGACGTTTTAGGGGGGCGGTATGGGGACGTGGTTGTTTTGGACACGGAAACCACCGGGTTTGACATTGGTGCGGAGATGATAGAAATATCAGCCTATCACGTGCAGTCCGGGAAAACAGTGTCCCGCCTATTGCGTCCGGCGTCGTTCGTTCCGGAAAGCATCGAGATGCTGACGGGAATCACGAATAAAGTCCTGTCGGTGGAAAATGATGTTTTTCATTACGAACTGGAAATCAAGAATTTTCTCAACGAAAAGGTTTGGGTGGGGTATAACGTTTCGTTTGATTTGCGCATGATCCACCAAACGTTTCTGATTCATTCCATCAAGTTTCCACCGGTACCGGTCTTGATGGTGGACGCCATGGTTTTAGCGTCCAATTACTTTCAGGTATTCAATTCGGTTGGCGGATATAAGTGGTTCAAGCTTGCGGAGGCGTGTGAGCGGCTTGGGGTTGCGCCAGAAGGACGGTATCATCGCTCCATGGCAGATACCATGGCGACCTATCGAGTATTAGACAGAATTGCTTCTGCCGCGCTGGATGGTGACGAATGTCACAAAAAAGATATGACAAATGTCACTATTCAAAAGCGCGAGGATACCTTATACTTGTAATATACAGAAAGGACAAGATATGAACGCCGAAATCAAATCTCGAATTGAGGAAATGGCGCAAGCATTGGAAGGAAAATCCACCGCTCTGGCTGAACCGGATTGGTGGCAGTTATATCGGGAAGGGCGCGGTTGCCTCAACCGTGCGGCTTGTTATTTGGAATGCCAGGAAGAGATTTTCAAATTGGAACAAGCGCGAGGCGAACTTGAAAGCGCGGTTGTTTACCTTGAGCGCGAGTTGATGATTTGTTATGAGTTGAGATATTTTTGCGATAGGATTCGGGCTGAAATTGCGCTCATGGAATTGTTCGGTTTCGGAGAGGAGGAAAAATGAAAACAGCAAAGGTAGAAAGAATGGAGATCACAGCCACAGCTTCGAGCGGGCGCTGGACTGTGGAAGTCCAGCTTCCGGCAATTGTCGGGTATGAAAATGAATTTCGGTTCCAAGAGAGCGCTCCGACAATCACGGAGGCGCTTAAAAAGATTGGCGCCATGATTGAGGGAGCGGAGTGTTACTTCGCAAATGACGGAGACATTGACACCGTTTTTCGGGAGGCTTCCGGACGGTCTCATCATGTGGAAAAAAGTGACGTGGTGGACGACATTTTGCTGATTGTTCCCGTAGAGAACAGTGCTTATTATGTCGCCTATTTTAATAATAGTCCGGTGGGCTGGATGGACGACACCGGGATTCATGTATTCGATGAAAATGCGCTCGCGTATCTTGAAAAGCGCGGCGCGGTCATATACTAAAAGAAAGGAGGAAAAACATCATGTGGCTGGCAGATTGGTGCGCGGCGATTGGCGAGATTATCGCCATTGCCATTGGAGTTTTTGCGGTTGTTGCCGACCAGTGGGGGGTGCTGGTCGGAGCGGCGATTTTGTTTGTCGCAATCGCCATTCTCTGGGTGGAATGGCGGGCAGACAAGTAAGTGGTTTCTAGGAAAAATGGGGCAGGAGTATTCCTGCCCCGTTTTGCGTTGGAGGTGCATGGACACAGAAAAGCAAATTCACGAAATCGCGGTTTTATGCGGAAAAAGTGGCGGGATTGCGGATGCTCAAAAGGACTTGATTTACATTCGGGTAAAGATTATTTTGTTTTATGATGAAATGGGAAGAAAGCGGAAACGAGTCCAGGGCTGGAGGCGCGTTGCATTGTATAACAGGATTGTTTTTGCTGTGATTGCGTCTCTATGTGTATTGGGAATTTTTTATGATTTTCCGTCCCTGTTTGTTGCCGGTATTCTTTCTGCGTTTGCCATGGGCGGAAATGTTTTGGCGGAATATCTGAAATGATCAAGAAATTCAGCCGTGTCATTTTCTTGAAATTTTCACTGTTTTTTGGCTGGTATTTATGTTTTTTGCTTGCCGGATATGGTATTCTGGTGGACAAATTCTGGCTGGTTCTGGTCGCGCAGGCGTGCGCGTTCCTGATATGGCTTGCCTGGCGGACAGTGGAGAGACGTGACACAAAAAAACAGTGATAAATGTCACTATCCAGCGTTTTAGCGTTGTTTTTGCGTTGTTTTAGCGTTGTTTTAGCGTTGTTTTAGCGTTGTTTTAGCGTTGTTTTTGCGTTGTTTTTGCGTTGTTTTAGCGTTGTTTTAGCGCCATGGGGCGGGGTTCCGTTGGGAACCCCGCCTTTTTTGTTGTTTTTGCATTGTTTTAGCGTTGTTTTAGCGTTGTTTTAGCGCCATGGGTGGGGGGGTTCCCTCCGGCTCCGCCTGGTTGCCGACCTGACCGGCTCCGGCTCCGGCTCCGGTGGTCGGCGGGGCGTGGGGAATGTGACAAATGTCACAATTGCAATTGTGACAGGAATCCGCGTAGAATAAGTGTACAAATAAACAGCCCTTTCGCGGTAGGCGGTAAGACCGCGAATTAAAGGAGATAAAACATGAACGCGAAATTATTAAAAAGGTCGGTTTCAGAATTGCAACGATTAACCGACAAGTCCGCTCCCCTGATTCTGGATGTCAATTCTGGTAATCGGTTGTCATTAACCGCCTGGTTTGCCAGGGGACGTGCAACGGTTGGGAATATTAATGACGTGGGGACGGCGCGCGCTCCGGCGTATAGTCGGGCGGTTGTGCAGGTTGGACAGCTTAAGCGCGCAATTGACACCCTGAAAGGTGCAACGGAATTTGACCTTGCTTTGGATGTTGCGCCGGTTGGATCGCAAAATTTCTGGAATGTTACTTTGCAAGGGAGGGACAAGCACGGCGGGAATGTTGGTTCTGTCACCATGGGCGGCGATATTTCAAGCCCTCACGATGAGTCCATGATTCGGTTGTTTGCCGAAATTGTAAAGGGGAATGAGATTTACTCATGGATGGATCAAACCAATTTGCGGGAATCGCTTGCCTCCGTGGTTTGGTCGGTTTCCGATGATCCATTCCGGGAACAGTTAATGGATGTTCATTATCGGAAATTGGCTGATGGTGTTGTCAAGCTGGCGGCAACCAATAGATTTACCTTGGCGACTCGGAAAATGTGTGCCGGGTGGAATTATGCCGGGTGGAATCTGGAACAGGATCAGGAGGGGTTAATTCCCGGCGCGCTGGTCAAGTTCTTTTGTCGTAATTCCGGCAATGGTGATCTTGGGATTTACAGTGATCAATCTGTTGCAATCACCCGAAGATTTGTTAATTCGGATGGAATCACCAACGGCGGTCAATTCCTTGGAATCAAATTCAATGGATGGAATGTGATTTGTCAAGAAACAGAACACCAATTCCCGGAATATACCCCGATTATCCCGCGGGATGTGTCGATTCGGATGTCAATTCTGGTAAATCGGCGCGAAATGCTAAACGCGTTAACCTATTCCAGTAAAAATCTGACCGTTGAGCTTCGTTTCAATGATAAGTCCTCCATTTATTTGACTATTGCAAACAAGGAAGGTTTCAAGGTCGAGTCCATGGTCGGGGCGGAATACATGATACGCAAATTGGACGCCGACAACCGGGTTAAGATTAACCTGGATTTCCTGGTCAATGCGCTGAAATCCGTTGGCGACTCGGAATTTATCACGATGAAAATCGTGAGAAACACCCATCCGGTTTTGATCGAAAGTGACGATTGTTCCCATATTATTATGCCAATGCACTTTCAGGAATGAGCCATGGACACATTGACGATAATAATCGTGGTGGTGGTGGTGGTGGTCGCCTTGGCACAATGGAGAAAAAAGCCGAAGGCTGAATTAAGCAAGTACACGCCGGAACGGGTGATGGCTATGAGAATATACCTTCTCATAGCATGGGAATATAATGCCCTCATTTTGGGTTTGGGGGATGTCATTATCAGGAACCGCGGCGGGGTGGTCACGGTTGAAGAATACCGGAAAGGAATCAAAGTGGCGCATTATGAGGGGGAATTAAAGAAAATGGTTCCGCTCATCTTGGGGCGGTATGGATGGGAGGGGTGGAAGCTGGAAGCAAGATTTTTTTAGGGAATGTTTTTCGGAAAGGAAACCGCCGGAGTGATCCGGCGGTTTTTCTTTCCTTGTACTTCCCACCCGGTTTAGAACGTCCGTTCTATAATCCCCATGGCAAACCCTGAATCGTCCGAAATTACTTACAATATAAGCACAATTCAAAAAGAAAGGATCAGGAAAATGAAGTATAGAATCTATGTGACAAAGGTCAACGGAAAAGAGATTCCCGGAGGGGCGCGGGAAGTGTCTCAAATCCTTGACAACGAAATCTCTTCTTCGCAAGATGTAAGACTCCAAATCCGGTATGATGCCAATGGGAATCGCCTTCACGACCCGGCAAGCGGAACCCCAACCGAAACTCTCTACTATTCGGATGAATGGGGAGAGGACGAGGAACCGGGAGAACTGGAACCAGCCTTCCTGATCATTCCGGCGTGGATTATTCACGGTTTGCCGTTTCTTCTTCCACTTGCGTTTTTCGATTTTTACCAGAGGTTCCTGAATGGGATTTACGAGTTTGAAATTCTCATCAGGATGGAATATAAAACCATCATAGAGGAGGAATCCAATGCCAATTTATAGCGCGGATGAATTTTTCAATGCTTTGGATCGGTTTGCCGAAACCGCGAAACAGGTATACGAATACAACATTAATCATTGGTGGGAAAAGCATTGCATGGATTTTCCTGATTGCCGGATTGAAGGCGTGTGGTACATTCAAGGCGTGATTCTGCGCTTTGGACTTCGGGAACTGTCGGAATCGGAAATTGGCGAGAAGATGCAACGGTTTAACATCTTCGCGGAAGATTACCTTGGCGCGTGCCAGGAATTGACAAATCTCTTAATGGGATTGTAAGAAAGGATCAAACCATGGAACCAAAAAATAATACCGTTAACCGGGGATGGCTGAAAAGACAGGTGGAGAAGGGGTTAATGGAGGCGCGTTGTCTCTATTCCTATGATTACCAAATGGACACGGACACCACCGGGGGCGCTGAATGGCTCCCGGCGCGAATCTCCGCGCCAACCTGGAAAAATGTCACCGGCGGAATCTGGATGATGCAGAACCGTGACATTCGGGACGGTTTTATTAATTTCGATGCAAGCGATTTTTCATTAAAGGGCGGGAGCGCCTGGATGGATGAACACGGATTCATTCATCTGTTCATCCATTCCAATTCGTCTTTCCTGTTACGAAGAAGGAGGGGGTAAAATTTTTCGTAAAGTTTTTCGGAATGTTTTTAGGAAAATTTTTCGCAAAGTTTTTCGCGGAAAGTTTTTCGCTGCGCGAACCTTCCAGGTAAGCCAGAACATTCGTTCTACATTCCCACGTCCCCACGTCGAACATTCGTTCTACTCACTTACCTCTGGTCAATGGCAGGATTATCGCGGAACCGGTGATGCTTGTCAAGTAACATATGTCATAAAAAAGACGTGATAAATGTCACTTGTATTAATGCGGGAATCCGCTATACTGTGACTATCAACAAAAAAGGAGATAGAAAATGAAGAGGTTCATCCTGCGAATCCCAAACATCTTTTCATTTGACCAGCAGATTCGGTGGGGGATTAAACCCCTGCTGATTGTGCTTGCATTGGATAAAGCCTGGTGGCGTCCATACCGCTCGCGAGCGGAATGGGACGACCACAATTGTGGAGTCCGCCGCCAGCGCCGGGGGATATTCATCGGCTGGCTATACGTCGGCATCGAGGGCATCCCGGTTCGTGTGGCATCCTAAGAATAACCGCCGCGCCTCTCCCAAGAAACCCTGCCACGCTTGTGGCAGGGTTTTTGTTTTTAGCAAGTTTTTAGGAAAGTTTTTCGCGGAAAGTTTTTCGCTGCGCGAACCTTCCAGGTAAACCAGAACGAACGTTCTACATTCCCACGTCGAACGTTCGTTCTATATTTCCGTTATCCGGTCAATGGGGGGACTATCGCAGAACCGGAGAAGTCTGTCAAGTGGCAAATGTCATATTCTTTTTGTGACAAATGTCACTTGTATTAACGCGGGAATCCGCTATACTGTGACTATCAACTCAAACCAAACCAAATCAAATCAAAAGAAAGGATTTTGAAAATGAACACTGCTCACACTTACATCATCAAGGAGTTCGCCAAAGTAGTCGCAGATGCATATGTCAATCAATACCACGGCGGTTCCCGCGTCATGGGAACCCCAATTGTATACTACAACACTGAGACTGGAGAATTCGGCTGGTGTTCCAGCCTAACACCGCTCAGCGATGACGAAATCCTCATCGAGCGCGTCGAGGAGGGCAATTACGGGGATACCTCTAACAGCACCCTAGACGAGATTCGGCAGGGTATCATTGAGCTCGTGGTGATGACCACGACCCTAGACGATTTACCTGAGGAGTGCTGGCGCCAGTAATATACCTCCCCCACCTCCCCCCCGCCTTAACCCGGCGGGGTTTTCTTTTGTCCCGGAATAGAACATTTGTTCTACATTCCCACGTCGAACATTCGTTCTACGTCCCCACGTCGAACATTCGTTCTACTCACTTACCTGGTCAATGGCAGGATTATCGCGGAACCGGTGATGCTTGTCAAGTAACATATGTCATAAAAAAGACGTGATAAATGTCACTTGTATTAACGCGGGAATCCGCTATACTGTGATTATCAACTCAATTCAAAAAAAAGGAGATTAAAACATGAATACGGATTGCGAAACAAAACTTAGGGAGCTTGTTTTCAAGCTCGTAGCCAGAAAGATCGGAACCGGTGACACAAAAAGCCTTGCATATAAGGTAATCTTGTTAACATCCGAGATTAATCGGCTGTACGGCGTGCAAGTGGGGGGGGGGACTGGGGCAGTGTTCTTCCCAGCCACTGGTGGGACGTTATTCCAATACAATAACGTTGTCGTCGGAGTGTTTGACCAGGATGGCGCCTTCGTTGGGGATGGGGGGACGTTCATTGGTGACCTGGAAGATATAGTTCGCTTACTCCAGGAATTAGCCGAAGAGTAGGTAGGCGCCCCCACAAAAAAAAATCCCCGTCACAACTGGCGGGGTTTTTGTTTTGTATTGGAATAGAACATTTGTTCTGTGCTACGTTATACATAACACTATACAACTGTGCAAAAGCTTATACAATCCCCCTACGCGACTCGCCAGTGCGCCCGCGCTGGTATCGTGCGCACAGTATCGCGCCAGTGTAGCGCGTAGGTGTGGTGAGTAGGTGTGGTGAGTAGGTGTGGTGAGTAGGTGTGGTGAGTAGGTGTGGTGAGTAGGTGTGGTGAGTAGGTGTGGTGAGTAGGTGTGGTGAGTAGGTGTGGTGAGTAGGTGTAGCGCGTAGGTGTGGTGAGTAGGTGTGGTGAGTAGGTGTGGTGAGTAGGTGTAGCGCGTAGGTGTGGTGAGTAGGTGTATTGTGGGGGTGTATTGTGGGGGTGTATTGTGGGGGTGTATTGCGCGGCAAGCCGTTAGGATAGAACGTTTGTTCTATGGTTCCCGGAATAAAAAAAAGACCGCTGAAGTCAGCGGTCTTTTTTGTCCAGGAACCAGGCTTGTGGTTGAGCTATCGCATCACGTCGATCAGTGATGCGATTGCGTTGACGGCAGGGATGCCGTCAACCCAGCAGAACACGACCAATAAGATCGCCACGAAAACAACCACCACCACAAACCCAAGCGCGGCATCTTTTTTCATGTCTTCTTCCTTTCTGAACTGAACTGATTGATTAGGTTGCGTCCAGTGTACCGCGCGCGGCAATCGATTGCGAGTGACAATTGTCACAAAAAACATATGACATTTGACACTATATAATTATTTCGTATGCGGTATAATAAGTATGACCTAAACAACAGTTCACGAAAGGAAAACTAGAAATGACTACCAACAAAAACACCCCCAGCATCAACGATTTCGCCAAAACCGTAGCCGACGCCTATGTCAATCAATACCACGGCGGGTCCCGCGTCATGGGCACCCCCATTGTGTACTACAACACCGAGACCGGAAAATTTGACTGGTGCTCCAGCCTCGAGCCGCTCAGCGATGACGAAATTAAATGCGAAACAGTTGAGGATGGCCTCTACGGCGACACCAGCGTTGGCACTCCCGACGAGATCCGCGACGCAATTGAGGATGTCGTCCTCCAGAACACCACCCTCGCTGATCTGCCAGAGGCATGTTTCAACAGCGCCGAATAGCCCGCTCAGCCCTCGCCGGGTAGGTGGTTAGACCCGGCGCTTAACCAAAGGAATCAAAAAAACCGCCAGAGTGATCTGGCGGTTTAGGTTTATTAATGGACTTTTCCGGTTTCCGTGATTGCGTGAAACCTTGGAAACCATGGAGTAGCCGGATACCAGCACCAGCACCAGAATCCAGGTTTCCTAGAACACCTGTTCCTGGAACACCTGTTCCTGGAACACCTGTTCCTAGAACACCTGTTCCTAGAACACCTGTTCCTAGAACACCTGTTCCTAGAACACCTGTTCC
>Ga0208695_1000365_pt1 | contig 52550 bp, 49 predicted proteins | sample AD_UKC111_MetaG_FD_184449 | JGI IMG/M metagenome (GOLD analysis project Ga0208695, IMG submission 184449) | Active sludge microbial communities of municipal wastewater-treating anaerobic digesters from Hong Kong - AD_UKC111_MetaG (SPAdes)... | ecosystem: Engineered > Bioreactor > Anaerobic >... | reverse complement strand
GAGACGGTTTTCGGCCATATCAAGCACAATATGAGCTTCCGAAGATTCCATCTACGCGGGCTGGAAAAGGTCAAAACCGAGTGGGGGCTGGTGAGTATTGCCCATAATTTGCGAAAATTGGCCGCCTAATTGACGGCCCTTTTTTTTCGTTACCCAAAAACAGCCTTGTTGACTGCTTTTTAACTAAAAAAGGGACTGCCTGGACACTCTTTCCAGACAGCCCCTTTCGCATTATGTGTTATACTGTGACCAACCGGTCACATGACCGACCAGTCACATGCCTACCACCACCTTCTTCAACCTGCCGGAGGAAAAACGGCAAAAATTGATCGACTGCGCGCTGGATGAATTCGCCGCGCGCGACTACGACAGCGCGTCAATCTCGCAGATCGTGGCGCGGGCGGGCATCGCCAAGGGCAGCCTGTACCAGTATTTCTCCGACAAGCGCGAGCTGTACGGTTACCTGCTGAGCCTTGCCGCAGCCAAAAAGGGTGAAGTGATGGCCGCCGCCCAACCGCCGCGCCCCGATATGCCGGTCTTCGAGACGCTGCGCTGGCTGATGGATGCCATGCTGAGCTTCGAGCTACAATACCCCAAACTGGCGCAGCTCGGTTTCCGCGCCGCCTACGGCAAATCGCCGCTGCCGGAGGAGGTGCTGCAAAGGGGGCGCCAGGCAGCCGCGGATTATTTCCGCGCGCTGATCGAGCGCGGCCAGCGCAGCGGCGAACTGCGCGGCGAAATCGACCCGTCCACTGCCGCCTGGATGCTGACCGCTGTGCTGAACGAAATGGGCAGCCAGTTCCGCACGCGCCTGGCAGAGGAAGATGCCGCCCTGCCCCCGGACGAGATCATCCGGCGCAACGCCGCCGAACTGGAGCGCATGTACGGCCAGGTGCTGACCGTGCTGGAAAACGGGCTGGCGCAGCCCGGCACAAACGTGAAAGCAGAGGAAACCGCATGAGCTACAACCTGCAAAACAAAACCGTCATCATCACCGGCGCCAATTCGGGCATCGGCAAGGCCGCCGCCGCGCAGCTGGCCGCAGCCGGTGCAAACGTCGTCATGGCCTGCCGCTCGCTCGAGCGCGGGCAGCAGGCATTGGAGGATGTAAAAAAAGCGGCCGGCAACCCGCAGGTGGAGTTGATGCAGCTCGACCTCGCTTCGCAGGCCAGCATCCGCCAGTTCGCCGCCGATTTTCTGGCATCGCACCCGCGCCTGGATGTGCTCATTCACAATGCCGCCAACTTCGATCTCACCCTCAAACAGCCTGTCCTGACCCGGGACGGTGTGGAAACCATCTTCGCCACCAACCACATCGGCCCGTTCCTGCTCACGCACCTGCTGCTCGACCTGCTCAAGGCCAGCGCGCCCAGCCGCATCATCACCGTGGCCTCCAAAGGGTTGATGGTCTACCCGACCCTCGACATCGAATTTGACAACCTGAACGGCGAGCGGCGTTTCTCTCCCCAGCACGCCTACTACCACTCCAAGCTGGCGCAGATCATGTTCACCTACGACCTGGCCGAGCGGCTGCGGGGCAGCGGCGTGACGGTCAACTGCGTGCGCGTCACCGCCGTGGCCGTGCCCGACGAGCGCCTGGGCCACCTGCCCGGCTGGCTGCGCAAGCTCTATGATCTCAAGCGGCGCGCGTCCGTCACCCCCGAGCGACAGGCCGAAACCTACGTTTTCCTGGCCGCCGACCCGGCCGTCGAGCAAATCACCGGCGGCTACTGGGACGAAAACAACCGCCAGGTGCGCTCGAACGCCAATTCGTACAGGCGCGAAACCTGGCAGCGGTTGTGGAATGAAAGCGAACGGCTGGCCGGGCTGAAATGAGCGCCCGCGCGCTGCAAAAATCTTAATAAAGCACCGACCGGGCGCGTTGGATCAATTCTCGGTTGGTCAGCATAAGAATCCTATTTTAATCACAAAAAATGATGGGGCGGAGCGGTTTACGGCTTCAATGCCGCTTCCAGCAGCGCAAGCAGGTCGGGCTGCCTGAGATCGGCGAGCGAGGTGAGCCTGACATGCCGGGCGCGCTTGCCGCTGCCCTGCAGCAGCCCGGCCGGGTCAGGCAGCGATGCGCCGCGCGCAAACATCAGGTTGACGTGCGCGTTGAACGGCGCCAGCGCAAACACCAGGTCGGCATACTTGCGCCCCCGGCCGTAGGCAATGATCTTCGATGGCACGTCCACCATCTCGAGCGCATCCGGGAAGACGCGCAGGATCAACGTCCGCGCCGCCAAAGTCAGTTCGCGGATCGGCGGGCTGCAGGGAGCAAGGAATTCTTCCAGGGTGGTTTCGGGCATGCAGCTATCTCCAACAGGGTATGATACCCGGCCCCAGAAGGTCTGCGTGCGCGGATCAAAGCGCGCGTGCGCCTCGATGAGCGCGCGCAGCGCATCCCAGGGCGCGGTCTCATACGAATCAATGCGCGCGCAGCGCATGGCCTTGCGGCCCTCATCTGTCAGCAGGCGAAACGGGTCGGGCAGAAACGCACCGTGCGTGAAATACAGGCGGATGTGATCGCGGCGTGCCTGAATGCCGCAGATTCCAGCGCTCACCGGGCCGCCCCCGGCGTGAAAGTACACTGCGCCGCCGCGGCGCAGTTCCTCGCAGGCCCCCGGAGCCGCCTGCGCCGCCAGGTTGCGCAGCTCCAGCACCACCTCCAGCAGGTTGGGCGGCAGGTGGGCAAAATGGGCTTCCACTTCGCGCAGGGTCAGCATGGGGTTCATCACTTTCGAATCGATCGGGAGGAAAGGTTGCTGTTTTGCAGCCGGTTAATGGTCCGACTCATCTCAAATACTTCAAATATTGTATAGTACGCTGACTGAATTTTCCATAATTCCATCATCATACAATGCAGAATTTATATTAATTCCGTCATTTCCGGTCTCAGTCCCATCTTTGCGCCAGCGCAAAGAAGATACCATTCATCTTATTTATACTGAATATCTCCATCCCCTTCCCCATCCCTCTCAATTGCACAGCCAGCCGCACCCCACGGCTGCAAGGAGACCCCATGAAATCCTTTCGCATCCTGCTGATATTACTGGCTGCCCTTTTCCTTCTAACCGCCTGCGCCAAGCAGCCCGCGCAGCCCTCAGCCGCGCCTGAAGCCGACGAATAGGAAGAAAGCAGCAGCGTCCCCGGCCTGTACAACCGCGAGCTGGCGCGCATCCCCGACCTGGTGACGTCCACCGGCAAGTTCAACGTGTACAACACGGTCAACGACATTTATTAGGCAGAAACTACAAATCATCGCTATTCATGAGTCGGCGCGATCTCCTGACCGCGCTGATCAATTTTTGTCACCCTGTCCGTGGACAGAGAAGCGGCAGCAACAACCCGCGGCTGTTTTGGTTGTCTGATCAATTTGATTTAATTACAATTTTCGAGTTATACTGACATTGTACATTTTTACACTTTTCATAAAGACAATAAGGAGAAAACGCGATGGCAGAACCCAAAAAGAAGAAGAGCATTTTCGATCAGGCAATCGACGCCCTGACCAACCGCGACGAAAAGGCCGCTGCAGCCGAAAAGGCCGCTGAAGAAGCCGCCAAGAAGGCCGAAGCCGAAAAGGCCCGCCTGGAAGCCGAAGCCAAGGCCAAGAAGGACGCCATGGCCGCCGAACTGGCCAAGAAGGCGGAAGAAGCCAAGAAGGCTGCTGAGGCCGAAAAGGCTCGCCTGGAAGCCGAAGCCAAGGCCAAGAAGGAACAGGCCGCCAAAGATTTGGCAGCCATGGCCGACAAAGCCAAAGCCGAATTCGCCGCCAAGGCCGAAGCCATTGAAAAATCCAAGGTCATCAAGCACGTGTGGACCAAGGAAGACACCTACGCCTCCCTGGCGCAGAAGTATTACGGCTCCTTCAAAGAACCCTACTGGCGCCTGATCTACGAGCACAACAAAGCCATCATCGGCAACCACCCCAACGATATCCGCCTCGGCCTGGAAATCGAAATTCCGCCCCTGCCTGAAGAACTGAAGCTCAAGAAATAGAGACGGGACCAGTCACATGGCACAAAGCAGCGTAGATCTGGCCGGGCTTTTTGGGTCGGTTGCCCAGGCGCTGGCCCAAAACCAGCAAAGCCTGAACCAGGCAGACCAGTATAACAGCAACCATGGCGATAACATGGTGCGCACCTTTGAGACCATCACCGGCGCGCTGCAACAAAAGAAAGGCAGCTCGCCCAGCGCGGCGCTTTCGTACGCAGCCAAGCAGCTCTCCAAAACCGCTACCAGCGGATCGGGCAAGCTGTATGCCGAGCACCTGAATCAGGCCGCAGCCAAATTCAAGGGCAGGCAAGTGGATCAGCGCGGCGCGTTGGACCTGCTGCAAACGCTCATTGGCGCACAAGGCGCGCAGGGCGGGCAAACCGCCACGTCACAGGGCGGCTCCGGCGATCTGCTCGGCGCGCTCCTGGGCGGCATGGGCGGCGGTCAAACGCAGGCCCCGGCCCAGGGCGGCATGGATGATCTGCTCGGCGCGTTGCTGGGCGGCGGGCAGGCGCAATCTCAGCCAGCTTCGCAGGGCGGCATGGACGATCTGCTCGGCGCGCTGCTGGGCGGCGGGCAGGCGCAATCTCAGCCAGCCTCGCAGGGCGGAGCGGGCGATCTACTCGGCGCGCTGCTTGGGGGCGGGCAGGCGCAGGCCCCGGCGCAGGGCGGCGGCCAATCTGGCCTCGACCTGGGCGACCTGCTGAATGCCGCAATGGCCTTCATGCAGGCCAGGCAGAGCGGCGGCAGCACCATGACTGCGCTGGTGCAGGCCTTCATGGCCGCCAGCGGCATGGGCCGCTCCGCCGAGCGACAGCAGTCCACGCAAATCGTGGTCAACGCGTTCCTGCAGGCTTTGATGCAGGGCGCAAAGTGACCCTCAATGGATTAAAGATCGGGCCGGGGTGGTTTACCCCGGCCTGTTCTTTTTAATTTCGTTGCGGCTATCTTTCTGCCAGCACCGGCTCCATCACCCGCCCCTGCATCGACCACGGCCCCGTCCAGGTGATCTGCACCGGCAGCACTTTGCCGCGCAGGTCGGCGTCCGATTCAACAAAGACCAGCTTGTTGGTGGGCGTGCGGCCCTTCCAGCGGCGCTTCACCTTCTCCTCAAACAGCACTTCGGTCGTTTCGCCCAGGTAGCGCGCGTGAATCTCGGCGGCAATGCGCTCCTGCAATTCCTCCAACCGGCGGAAACGTTCCCATTTCACCTCATCCGGCACATCGTCGGGCATGCGCCGCGCCGAAACGGTGCCCTCGCGCGGGCTGTAGCGCGCCAGGTGGGCCACGTCCAGCTTCAGGTCGGCCTGCAGCTCGTAGGTATGCTCGAACTGCTCGTCCGTCTCACCGCAAAAGCCGACGATGATGTCGGTGGCAATCGAAACGTTGGGAATGCGCGCGCGGATTTTGGCCACCAGATCGCGGTACTGCTGCACCGTGTAGCCGCGGCGCATGTTTTCCAGCACCGCATCATCGCCAGCCTGAATGGGCACTTCGATGTGCGGCATCACCTTGGGCAGCTCGGCCACCGCGTCCAACAGTTCATCCGTCATCCAGTTGGGATGCGAGGTGAGGAAGCGGATGCGCTCCAGCCCGTCCAGCGCGTTCAGGCGCACCAGCAGCCCGGCCAGCGTGGGGTAGTCGGGCCGGTCCTTGCCGTAGCGGTCAACGATCTGCCCCAGCAGCGTGATCTCCCTGACGCCCTGCGCCACCAGCGAGCGTGCCTCGGCCATGATTTCCTCCGGTGGGCGCGAGACCTCAACACCGCGGCGGTAGGGAATGATGCAATAGGTGCAGGCGTGCGAGCAGCCCAGCACCACCGGCACGTGCGCGCTCACCAGCCTGCCGCGCTCGCTGGCCGGCAGGATCAAGTCTTCGTCCATCCAGGCGTGGCGCGTTGCGGTTTCGGCCTGCTCCATCGCCCGGGCCTGTCCCTGGGTGAGGAAAGCCACCAGCGGGCCGGGGTCAGAGGGCGGCGAGAAAACGTCCACATAGGGGAAGCGCTCCTTGAGGCGCTCGCCGTTTTTAATGCCCACCAGGCAGCCCATCAGGTTAATCACCAGATCGGGCCGCTTCATTTTCAAAGGGCGCAGTGAACTCAACCGGCCGTAAGCTTTATCTTCAGCCGACTGGCGCACCACGCAGGTATTCAAAACAATTACGTCAGCGTCTTCAGGACGCGGCGTATCGTGATAGCCCAGGTGCTCAAGCGCCGAGGCCACCCGCTGCGAATCGGCCACGTTCATCTGACAGCCTTCCGTCCAGATGTGATATTTCATGCGGGCGATTATAACAGGATTCTAATAAGGCGACCAAACAAGTCGGATTACTTGGCGTCAGCACGCCGGGAAACGCTTACGGGCGGTCAACCACCGCGCGCATTACGAAGCGGTCCACCGCGCCAAAGCGGTACTTATATTCCTCGTCACCGCGCATAAAATCGAATTCGCGCACGCCGTTCTGGTTGGCCCAGCGCAGCAGCTCGCCCAGCAGCACCCACCCGGGCGAATATTCGCTGAAGGAACGGTCCAGGCCGGAGTTGTAAATCCACAGCCGGTCGAGGTAGTGAAAGTTCAGGTAACCTGCGGCGCGCTTGCCGTCGATATTAAGAAAGGCCAACTGCAAACAGCCCGCCTCGAAGGCGCAGCGCATGGTGGCGCGCATGTGCGCGCGCATGGCCGGCGTCAGAAAGGCCGCCTTTTCGGGATCCTGGCTCATCAAATCCAGAAAGCTCTCCATGTCGGCTTCCAGGTCAGCCGGGTCGCGGGTGATGCTCCAGTCCACCGGCACGCTGGATTCTTCGGCACGGCGCATCTTGCGGCGGATCTCGTGACGCTGCTTCTTGTCAATGCCGGCCAGGTAGGTTTCCCAGTCGCCGGGCAGCGGGATGTAGGGCGAATGCTGCAACTGTTCGCGCCGAAAGCCCCAGCCCAATCCGGCAGCCGCGCTTTGCAGCGCGGCCAGGCTGGGCGAGGAATCCAGCAGGTTGTACAGGTCCAGCGCCTGCCAGCCGGGCAGCGCTTCGGCCAGGAAGGGCAGCAGGCCTTCAAGGAAGGCAGGCAAATCCGCCGGGCGGACGATCAAATCCAGGTAGTCCGAGACTTCGATGCTGCCCAGCAGCAGCAGCGCGCTGCGCCCGGCATGTTCGGCACAAAAGAGAGGAGCAATGCCAATCAGGCGGCCGTCTTCATACGCGGTGACTATGGCCAGCCGGCTTTCTTCCGGCCATTCGCCGCCGCCGCGGGTCTGCCACCAGTGATACAGGTACTCATAGCGCAGGAACGGCACGTGGCTGACGCTCTCATCCAGCAGCGCGTTCCAATCGGCCTTCAGGGCTTCGGGGAAAGTGGTGTGTACAGTATATTGCATGCGCCCATTATACTTGCTTGCCCGCCCGGGCGCAAAAAGCCGGTTTGCGCCGCTTTGCCGGTTGACTTTTGTCTATATTATTGATAAATTCAATCAATAACATTTCATCCCATCAACCTCAATCAATGATCAGGATCGCGGAAAAGACGCTTTTCCGCTCCCCTTTTCCTCAAATCTCTGTGTTCTCTGTGACGCCTGCACCCTTTAGGGTGCTGTGGTTTTCTTCTTTGGGAGGAAGACATGTCTTTATTCAAAGATGTCAACGTGGTCCAATACCACGTCACCCGGCGGGAACGCGCCAGGCAGGTCTACACGGGCCTGCTGGGCTGGCCGGTGGCCTTTTTGAGCGACCAGGCTGGATGGATGGAGTTTTGCGAGGAAGGCAAAACCCACCTGGCCGTCAACCGCTGGGAGAAATCGACTCCCATGCCTGCCGGCCAGGGCGGCGCGCCGGCCCATGGAAAAGGGTTGGGGGCAACAGAATAACCGCGCCCGCGGTATAATCGATATGGAGCATATCTGCGGATGAACAGCATGAACCGGCGCGAACTGATGCACCACCTTCAGGTGGGGCGTACCCGGCTTGAGGACGCCCTCGCCGGGCTGCATGACGGCATGCTGCTCAGTCCCGCGTTGGACAACGGTTGGTCGGTCAAAGATTTGCTGGCACACCTGGCGTTTTGGGAAAAGCGCGCCGGCGATATCTACCTGGGACTGGTAATGGGCGACATCGCCAGCCTGGAAGGAGCCGATCTATCCGTGGACGAACTGAACGCGCGCGCCCTCGAGCAAAGCCGCCTGCTTTCGCTGGCGCAGGTGCGCGAGAATGAAGCCTGGGCCTACCACGCGCTGCGCCGGCTGGCCGCCGCCGCGCCAGAAGAGCATCTCTTCGATCCGCGCTGCTTCGCCTGGACGGGCGGACGTCCCTTCGCGGAATGGATTGCGAACAACACCTACGGACATTACGACGAACATATCCCCGCGCTGCTGGCCTGGCGCGGCCGGAACGCAGACTGAAGGCTGTTTGAAACCAGTAAACTGACTCGAACGCAGGGGAGAAAGCAAGCGAGGGAGCCATGTCAAACATTTTTTTGATTGGCGGCGGGGGCGACCAGCCAAAAGTCTGGGCAGACACATACGGGCGGTTTTTGCAGGCCGCCGGCGGTGATGCAACCCGCCTGGCACTGGTTGCTGTGGGGGTGGTGCCCGCCGAAACCGTCGAACTGCTGGCATATTACCGCAATATCTTCGTCAAGCTGGGCGCATCGCCCGATCTGATCTTTGACCTGCCCCTGACCGAAGGACAGACCCTGGACCTGCAAAAGCTGGCGGCGCTGGAACCCACCGGCGTGTGCGTTTGCGGCACCTCCACGCCGCTGTGCCAGCAGGTGCTGTGTGCCGATACCGCCTGGGTCGCCTGGCTGCAGGAGAAGAACCTGCCCTATTGCGGCATCTCCTCCGGCGCGGTGGTGGCCGGCAAGCAGGCCGTGGTGGGCGGCTGGTGCGTCACCGTGGACGGCCAGCAGCACCCCTTCCAGGCCAAATGGGCCAGTGAAGGATTGGATGACCTGGAAGTGCGCCCCGGCCTGGGCCTGGCGCCGTTTGCCGTCGAGTGCCACGCCGGGCAGCGCGGCAACCTCACCCGCCTCATCCACGCCGTGGCAATGGAGCTGGTTGACGAGGGCTGGGCCATCGACGAGGACACCCTGTTGGAGGTCGGCACCCGCGGCATCTATACCAACGGGTTGGGCCACACCTACCGCCTGCAAATCCACCACATGGGCCGCGTCGAGGTTTCGTTGTTCCGCGACGGCGGCGGGGTGATGCTCGGGCAGGGATGGTGAACAACACCTTTCGGGATGGTTTGTTATGTGTTTGTAAGTTGTTAGGTTCGCAAAGATAGCTATAATAGAAATTGGTGGTTGGCCCACTTTACAGTTTCACTGCAGCCGGGCCGCCACCCGCTTGTTTTAATCCAAAACCTCAATAATTTTCGGCTGCATATTGTAAAATCAACCAATCTGCTTGCGCCGCCGGCTGGCGACGCTATAATTCATCGTATGAACATCCAGTACCTCGAGCTTTCGCCAGCTTCGGCGGCGCGGCTAAGTGACGAGATCGTCAGCATCTACGCCGCGGCCTTCGCCCCGCCGCCCTACCTGCGCGGTGAAACCGAAGCGCAAACTTTTGCCGGGATCTTCGCGCAACACTGCGGGCGGGAGGGTTTTCGCTGCATCGTGGCGCGCGCCGGAAGCGATCAGCCGCTGGTGGGCTTCATTTACGGCTTCGCCAGCCTGCCGGGCCAGTGGTGGTACGACCAGGTGGCGCAGCGCATGCCCCCCGAACTCCAGGCGCGCTGGCTGCCCGATTCTTTTGAGCTGACCGAGCTGGCCGTGCTGCCCTCGCACCAGGGACTGGGCATCGGCGGGCAGCTGCACGACCGGCTGCTGAACGGCCTGCCGCAGCGCACTGCGCTGCTTTCGACCATGCAAACCGAAACCAACGCCATGGCCCTCTACCGCAAGCGCGGCTGGCAGCCGCTGCTGCACGACTTTCTCTTCTCCGGCGCGGCGCGCCTGTATGTCATCCTTGGCAAGGACCTGCCGCCGCGCGCGCCCCACCTGGACGGCCGCCAGAAGTGAAGCTAGGACTGGCCCGGCCTGCTACACGCAATTACCCTTTGACGTATACCTGTATTTGCTGTATAATCGAGCCGTAGAAAGTTTGTCTTTTAACAAACACAACTTTCGACCCGACGGTACTGGAGGTGCCCAGAACATTGCTTCCGAGAATGCAACCTGCGTTACGCCACTTTTTCTCGGCTGCCCTGTCCACACCGCCAGCCGAGTTTTTTTGCCGTTACAGGCAGCACACCCTAACATGGGAGGGAGGTGAGTTTCGTGACTTTTGTCATCATTCGCCCAAATGAGTCTCAGGATCAACTGCTCAAGCGCTTTCGCAAGAAGGTCGTCAAGAGCGGCGTGCTGAGCACCGTTCGCCGCAAGCGTTGGTTCATTTCCAAGAGCGAACTGCGCCGCGTGGAGAAGAAAAAGGCCATCCGCCGGATCAAGCGCCGCCAAATAACCAAGATGGGCGAGTAAAGCTCACCGCACGTTCCTTCCGGGGAAGCCGCTCGATTTAGTGCCTGCACAGTGAATTGGAGGTGTACATGGCCAAAGAAGAGGATAAGATTCAGGTAGAAGGCGTCATCGTCGAAGCACTGCCAGGCACGCAATTCCGCGTGCGCCTGGAGAACGGACACGAGGTGCTGGCCTACCTTTCCGGCAGAATGCGCAAGTATTACATCCGCATCCTGCTGGGTGACCGGGTTCGGGTGGAGATGTCCCCCTACGACCTGACCCGCGGCCGCATTGTCTACCGCCAGAAAGCTGACGCAGCACCGATCGAAGAAGACATGCTGTAAGTCCCCGGAATCATCCATCATTGAACCATCAGGACCGTCCCCCTCAGGGACGGTCCTTTGCGTTCACGCCAGCCAGCCCCACTCCAGGTACACCACGCCCAACAACAACATAGAGAACAACCAAACCGTCAGCACAACCATCTTTGCTGCTTTGCTGTGCAACGCCACCGGCATAACCATGAAAACCGGAAACCCCATCATGAGATAACGTCCGTAGCTGCCGAACGGCGTGGAATAATTTGCAGTGGAACAGATATATAAAATAAGGCAGAGTTGGTAGAGCCACAACGGCGGTGGCAGCTTGCGGATGCACACCACGGTCAAACCCACGCCAAACAAAAACAGCGTCAGGTTGACCCATCCATCAGGGAAGCCAAGATAGCTGCTGAAAAAGCGGTCAAAATCTTCCACCACCATCCAGGGTGGCTGCATCACGCGCAGCCAGACGCGTGCTAACAGATCATCCATCGCTGGAAATCCCGCATGCATTCGCCACGCAAAGAATGTCAACGTACCCAGCAATGGAGCCGCAGCAGCGGGCAGCAGCAGCCAGGCGCGCTTTTCCTTTCGCACCTGCAGGAACCAAACCGTCAGCAATCCCAGCGCCAGGGGAACGCTCGTGCCATGGGTGAGACCGGCGGCCAGCCCGGCCAGCGCGGCGGGCAGCCAGCGCCGTTGCATGGCCCAGCGCAGGCTGAGCATCGACACCAGCAGCGCCAGCGAGAGCGGGTAAGGCGCGAACCAGTACACGCCCATCGGGTAAAGCGCAGTGAAAATGATGGCGAAGGTGGCCACTTCATCCCCAAAACATTCGGCCGTCATTTGATACAGCACCACCAGCGCCAGCAGAAAAGCCAGCCGGCTCACCAGCAGCAGCCCGGCCAGCTCATCGCCGTCCAGCAGCCCGCCAACCGCCCGCCCCAGCAGCGGGTAAAGCGGGAAGAAGGCGCTGACCACCTCGTTGTCGTACCCCTGCTGCGCGATGTGCAGGTAATGCACCGCATCCCAGCGCAGCCACACGCCTTCCAGCGCGCCCGCCAGGCCCTCGTCGATGGGCACGGTGCCGTGCAGGTTCAATAGATCGGCCGGCCGGATGGGGCTGTGCAGCTTCCAGGCCGCTACCCCCATGCCGGTCAACAGGATGTTGAGCGCCAGCCACAAAATCAGGCTGCGCTTCCAGGCCGGGGTTTTTAATTCCGTTTGTAGAGAAGAAAGCCAGGCGGGCGGCGGGGATTGCATGGCGATCACAATTATAGACGACCCGCCGCGCGATGGGCGCGCTCAAGCGGGCGGTTTCTTGATTTGATAAGAGATCGTAAGCACCCCCGCCGGTCCAACCCTATCCCTGCCGGGCCCGGCGCCGCGATGCGCTCAGGCTGACCAGGCGCGACACCACCACCGCCACATAGCCCACACCGGTGAACTGCTCGATCATTGCAATCACCCGCGCCGGTGCGCTGACCGGCACCACGTCGCCCAGGCCGGTGGCCGAGAGGTTGGTAAAGCTCAGGAAAAGCAGCTCGATAAAGGTCAGCGGCTGGCCGGGATGGGTGGCATACACAAAACTGTTCGGGATCCAGGCCTGGCAAACCAGGTAAAAGTAGGCGTAGCCCCAGGCGAACAGCGTGAAGGTCACACCGGCGGCAAACAGCTCATCAACGGTCACCTCATCATCATTCAGCATATAGACAATCAGGCTGCCCGCAGCGTAAAAGTACAGCAGCCCTTCCAGCAGCGCCGACCAGACGATCAGGCTCTCATTGAAGACGAAGGTAGAGAGCAGCGTCAGCACCAGCGCCGGCGCGGCCAGCAGGACGGCGATCCAATCGCGCGCCGGGCTGCGGTTGACCACCCACACCACCAGCACCAGCAGCAGCACGCCAAACGCGCTAATCACTGCCCGCTGGCTGTGCAGCCCGTCAAAGGCGGCGTAGAGGATCAATTGCAGCAGCTGCGCCGCCAGCAGAAACGCGTTGGGGTTATAGCGCCCCAAAATTTTTCGCATACACTCCCCCTGAATTTAATTTAGAGGAATTGTTCCGCAAAATGGCAGGCTGCCTGGTGGCCGGGGCGCAGTTCGCGCAGCTCCGGCTCCTGCTGGGCGCACACCGCCTGCGCAATCGGGCAGCGCGGGTGAAAACGGCAGCCGGAGGGAGGATTGATGGGGTTAGGAATCTCACCGGCAGGCATGCTTTTGGTGCGGCGTTTATGCGGGTCGGGCACCGGCACAGCGGTCAGCAAAGCCTGAGTGTAGGGATGCAGCGGACGGCTGTACACTTCCTTCAGATCGCCAATCTCGGCCATGCGCCCCAGGTATAGGATGCCAATCCGGTCGCAGATGTATTTGGCCGTGGCCAGGTCGTGCGTGATGAACAGATAAGTCAGGTTGAACTCCTGCTTGAGCTGCACCATCAAGTCCAGCAGCAGCGCGCGCACGCTCACATCGGCCATCGCAATGGGTTCATCGGCCAGCACCAATTCTGGCCGGGTGATCAGCGCGCGCGCAATGACCACACGCTGACGCTGACCGCCGGAGATCTGGTGCGGATATTTATTGATAAAATACCGCGCCGGTGTAAGCCCCACGCGCTCAAAAATCTCCAGCAGCGTGTCGCGGTGCTTCTCGGCCGCCTCGGGGTAGTGAATCTTCAAACCCTGCACCACGCTATCGCCCAGCGTCATGCGCGGGTTCAGCGAAGCCATCGGGTCCTGAAAAATAACCTGCATGCGGCGGCGCAGGCGGCGCAATTCGCCTTCGTTCTGGCGGCCCAGGTCAATGCCGTCAAAAATCACCTTGCCCTCGGTCGGCGTTTCCAGGCCAATGGCCAGCCGGCCAATGGTGGTTTTGCCGCTGCCCGATTCACCCGCCAGCCCGAAGGCCTCGCCGCGGCGGATGTTAAAGCTCACCCCGTCCACTGCGCGGACGAAATCCTTGCGGCCGGCCAGCAGTTGATCCAGGAAGCTCTTTTGCACCGGAAACCACTTCTTCAAATCCTGAATTTCTACCAGATTTTCAGTTTCTTTGGAAAATAATTGCGTTTTCATGCAGCCGCCTTGAGGGTTTTCTCTTCTTTTTCAGGATGATCCTGATAGAGCCAGCAGTGCACCCAGTGGCCGGGAGCAGCTTCTTGTAAACCGGGCCTGTGCCGTGAGCAGATGGACATGGCCGCCGGGCAGCGCGGGTGAAAGCGGCAGCCGGCAGGCGGCCGCGCCAGGTTAGGCGGCTCGCCGGGCATTTTAAACAGCTCCTTGCGCTCGTGGATCTCGATGGTGGGCACCGAAGCCAACAGTCCCTGAGTATAAGGATGCAGCGGCCAGTCAAAGATGCGGTTCACCTCGCCCAGCTCCACCAGGTTGCCGGCATACATCACCGCCACGCGGTCGGCCATCTCGGCCACCAGCGCAATGTTATGCGTGATGGCCAAAATGCTCACGCCGTATTCATCGCGGATCTCGCGCAGCTGGTCAACCAGCTTGGCCTCAACGATTACATCCAACGAGGTGGTGGCCTCATCCGCAATGATCAAGCCGGCGTTCAAGACCAACCCCAGGCTGATCATCACACGCTGACGCATGCCGCCGGAAAGCTGGTGCGGGTAGCTGGCCAACCGGCTTTGCATAATCCCCAAACGTTCCATCAAGGTCTTGATTCGCCTGACAATGTCGGCAGACTGAGTCTGACCTTCATGCACTTCAACCGCTTCTACCAGATGCTGCTCAACGGTCTGCACCGGGTTGAGCGAGGTCATCGGGTCCTGGAAGATCATGCTGGCCTGCCGCCCGCGGTAGTCGCGCAGGCGTTTTTCATCAAAGGTCAGAATATCTTCACCGTTGAAAAGGATCTGCCCGGCACTGATTCTGCCCGGCGGAGTAATCATGCGCAGCAGCGCCTTGCCCAGCGTGCTCTTGCCGCAGCCGCTCTCGCCAACCAGCCCCAAAATCTCACCGCGCCGGATGTCAAAGCTGACCTTATCCACCGCGCTGGTGGGGCCCAGGCGGGTTTTATAGGTTACCGTAAGATCGCGGATTTGCACCAAAGGAGTGGTATCGTTCATGGCTTACAACTCCGCCAGCCGCGGGTTAAGAATCTCGGCGAGGCTCTCTCCCAGCATGCTGAATGATAAGGTCACCAGGCTGACCATCAGGCCCGGGTAGGTGATCAACCACCAGGCGCGGCGGATGTAATCCTGCCCGCGCGCCAGGTCAATGCCCCAATCGGGCGTGTCGGGCGGCAGGCCCAGGCCCAAAAAGCTCAGCCCGGCCTCGGTCAGAATGGCATCGGCCACGTTGACCGAGAAGATAATCACCACCGAAGGGATCACGTTGGGCAGGATGTACTTGGTCAGGATCTGCCAGGGCGGCGTGCCCAGGCTGCGCGCGGCTTCGACATACAGGTCGTTTTTCACCGAGAGCGTCTGCCCGCGCACGATGCGAAAGTAGGTGGGAATGTACAGCACCGCAATGGCCACAATGACGTTGCCAATGCCGGCCCCCAGCACCGCGGCGATGGCAATGGCCAAAATCAGGCCGGGGAACGAGTACAGGCTGTCCATCAGCATGGTCAAAATGCGGTCGAACGGCCCGCCCACAAAGCCGGAGATCAACCCCAGCGGAACGCCCAGCAAAAAGGCGGCAATGGCCGAGCTGAGCCCGACGATCAGCGCGATGCGCGTACCCCAGATGACGCGGCTGAGCACATCCTGCCCAAGCTGATTGGTGCCCAGGGTAAACGTGCGCGTGTTGCCGCTCAGGTTGCCAACCACCTTCACACCCGGAAAATTGGGCAGCAGCGGTTCCAGCTCTTCCATGCTGGCCACAAAGCCGTCAATCTTGCCAGAAGCCAGATCGGCCAGGCCCAGTTCGTTGGTCTCATAGCGGCGGGGGCGCGGCTGGTAGGTGATGCCCGTGCCGGCCTCTTTTTCCGCCGCGTTCAATTCATCGGTGGTCTTGCGCAGCGCCTGGCTGGCCGGGCTGCCAACAACGAAGCCGATGTTATTTTTATTGGTGCCAATATCTTTGATCGAGGTGGTGGTGCTGCCGGCCGGCACCACCAGTACGTAACCCAGCGGCACTTCGCCGGGCGCAAGCAGCGCCGGGCCTACCTCGGCACGCGGATCGTAGGGTGCAAACCACTGCGGCGCCGCACCCAGCAGGATGATGAACAGCAGCAGCACCGCGCTGACCGCCACAAACCACCAGTCGCCGCCGTACCATTTGCGCGCCAAAAACAGCCGCCGAACAAAGCCGACCTTGTCCAGGTCGAGCTGCCACTGCGGAACGGCGTCAGGAGTTGTCGGTTTTTCTTCCATGATGTGGGTCTCCTTTGCGCCGCATCAATAGCGAATGCGCGGATCAATGAATGCGTACAGGATGTCCATGATCAGGCTGATGCCCGCCACAAACATCGCAAACACGCCGATGGTCGCCTGTACGGCAGTATAGTCGCGCAGTTCGATGCGCTCCACCAGGTAGCGGCCGATGCCGGGCCATGAGAAGGTTGTCTCGGTCAGCACCGCGCCGGCCATCAGCGCGGCAAACTGCAGCCCGATGAGTGTGAGGATGGGGATGAAGGTGTTGCGCAGCGCATGCTGATAAACCAGACGGCGTTCGGGGATGCCGCGCGCGCGCCCGGCGGTGATGAAATCGGATTGCAGCATTTCGATCATGTTGACGCGCGTCAGGCGCACAAAAACGCCGGTCAGCGCCAGCCCCAGCGTGAAGGCCGGCAGTGCCAGGTGCGCCAGCGCCGAGCCCAGCGCCGGCCAGTTGCCGGTAATGAGTGCATCAATCACATAAAAATTGGTGGGGGAATCAAAATTCACCAGCATGAGCGTATCCATGCGCCCGGCCAGCGGAAAGACCGGCATCCGCACAGAAAATAAAATTTGAAACAACAGGCCCATCACAAAGATCGGAATGGAATAAACCGCAATACTGAGCAAACGGAAAATGTAATCCACCGGTTTTTTGCGATTTTTTGCAGCATACGCCCCCGACCACACCCCCACAACCGCCATGAAGATCACCGCCGGGACAGAAAGCTCGATGGTGGCAGGCAGCTTTTCGGCCAGTTCCTGTTTAATCGGGCGCTCACCCTGGGTAAGTGCATTCCCAAAATTAAAGGTGATCATTTTCCACAAAAAGTCGCCGTACTGAACAATCAGCGGGCGGTTGAGGCCCAGGCGTTCGCGCAGCACGTTGGCCTGCGCCTCGGTGACGCGCGGACCCAGTTGCGAGCGAATCGGGTCGCCGGGCAGGATGCGCATGATGATAAACACCAGCGTAATCAGAATCAGCACCATTGGGATGGTGAGCAGAATACGGGTGAGAATGAACTTTCGCAGGGAAGCAGACATACAGCATCTCCGAAGGGAGAAAATTACCGTGCAGAAGGCCTTGTACGAACAGATGTGTGCGGGTGAATCAAAGGTTGATCAAAATATCCGGCCGGTTGAAACCGCAGGCTTGAACGATTGGATTATCAAAAAAGTACAGGAAGCCTGATTTTAAGTTCCGGGGGCAAGGTTGCCCTCGCCCCCGGTAAGGGCGTATTGTTACGCAAAAACACCCGACAGCCAGGAAAGTTTACTGGCCGCCCACCATGAAGGTGTGGTTGAAGACCAGGTAGCGCAGCGCAGGCGCATTGATGGTCTCGACGGTCAGCCCTTCCACCGATTGCAACCGTGCGGCTTCCACCGGGCCGAGGACGCGCCAGGCAATGTCAATCTCGCCTTTTTCAACCGCGTTGGCCAGTGTGGCCGGGTCGGCAAAGTAGCGGATAATCACATTCTTGATGTTGGGCGGCGTCCCAACGTAGTTGGGGTTCGCTTCCAACACCATTTGTTCGCCCGGCGAATGCGAGACCATTCGGTATGGGCCAAGTCCGTTCAGCACCTCTGGGAAGGCCACGATGGCATCATCGGGGAAGGATGCCGGGTTGGAAACCACGAACGGGGCGGTGGCCACCAGCGCCGGGAAGAAGCTGTAGCTGTTTTTCAGCGTGTAAACCACCGTCTTTTCATCCGGCGCAGTGACATCGGCAACGTAGCCCTGAACCAACACAGAAACCTGCCCGCCAAGTTCAAAGCGTTTCCACGAGCGCACATAATCCGCCGAAGTCACCGGCGTGCCGTCAGCAAACTTGAGGTTGTCACGCAGAGTAAAGGTGTACTGCAGACCGTCCTCACTGACCACCGGCATATCCACCGCGGCGCCGGGCACCAGGTTGGTGGTTCCGGGTTCGTAAGTCAGCAGCGGCAGGCCCGTGTTTTTGATGATTTCCCAGTCGTGGGTGGCCCAGGCATCCTGCGCATCCAGGCTGTTGACTTCATCGGTCGTGCCGATGATGATCGTATCGGTGTTGCCCGCGGCAGGAACTGCATCGGCGGTGAATTTCAACGGTACATAGCTGAATTCAAAGGGCGCGCCAATCTTAATTCCCTCAATGCCTTTGCGGTAGGTGATGAACTCGGGTTCCCAGAACAACGGAATGGTGGGAACTTCTTCAACATACAACTCGCCAATCTGCTTGTAGAGCGCTTCGCGTTCTGCCGGGTCGGAGGTGGAGGCAGCGGCGAGAAGCAGCTTGTCCATTTCCTCATTGCAGTAATTCACGCCGTTGCTGGGTGATTGCGCGCAAGAGGCAAACGGAGAGAGCCAGGTGTCGGGGTCCACAAAGTCGGGGAACCAGCCCAGGATGAAGAAAGGCAGGTTGCCGGCCACAAAGCTGTCCACGTACTCGGCCCAGTTCTGCGACTTGAGCTCCACCTTGACCAGGCCGGTCTCTTCCAGTTGTTCCTTGATCACCTGCATCACATCGGCGGTTGTGGTGCCGTAATGTTCGGGCGGATACCAGAGTTCGAGCACAAAGGGATTTTCGGGCGTAAAACCCTGCCCGGCCAGAAGCGATTTGGCCAATTCAAGGTCGCGGGTGCCGTATTTATCCAGGAAAGGCTCGGTGGCATAGGGATAGCCGGAAGGAACCATGTGATAGGCCGGAATGTTGCGGCCTTCAAAGACCCGGTCCACGATTACTTCGCGGTCTATCGCCGCGGCGACTGCCTGTTTTAGTTCCTTGTTCCACAGCGGGTGCGGCGGCTCAGTGGGCGCAGCAGTGGGTTCCACCGGTGCAGCAGTGGGTTCGACCGGGGCGGCGGTCGGTTCAACCGGGGCAGAGGTGGCGGCAGGCGTCTGCTTGGCACAGGCGCTCAGCAGCAGGGTCAGCACCACAATTACCCCTACAAATACAAAAAGCTTGCGAGATTTCATATCTCTCCTCCTCAGGGTCTTGCCGAAATTTGGTTTTGCTGTAGTGAAAGTTGGGAGTAACTTACAAGGATTACCGGCTGTTCCTTCCGGTAAGGGCAGCGATCCGCCAATCGCATGTAAGCATTATACAACTGAGATTCACATTGTCAACCATTCGAATGGCCAGGGAAAGACCAGGCGGCTCCCCCCCCCCCCCCCCCCCCAAAAAAAAAAGCATGCCGAAAGGCATGCCAGAGAAAATACCAGCGCGCGTCTGAGTTTGACTGCCGTGCGGGAAGCACGCTCAGGCGTAACGCTGCTCCTTCCAGACGTCAGCATCGTTGTGGTAACCGGCCTGCTCCCAGAAGCCCGGCCGGTCGCTGATCAAAAATTCAAGCCCGCGCAGCCATTTGGCCCCCTTCCAGAAGTACGGCACAGTCAGGTCCTCGCGCCCGGGAATGGCCCCGATGATGCCGCGCAGCGGGTAACCGTGTTCGGGGGTGATGGGTTGGCCGTCAAAATGCGTGGCCAGCAAAAAATTATCCTGCAGGCACACTTCCAGCGGCAAATTAGCAGTGAAGCCGTACTCGGCGTGCTGCAGCACATAGGCGGCGCCGGGCAGCGGCTTGATGACGCCCTGTTCGACCAGCACGCGCAGCGACACGCCCTCCCAGGCCGTTTCCAGCTTGCTCCAGCGCGTCACGCAGTGAATATCCATCACCAGTTTGGTGCGCGGCAGCTGGTTAAATTCCTCCCAGGTCAGGCGCAGCGGCGTTTCCACCTCGCCCCACACGCGAAAATCCCAGCTAAGCGGGTCAAAGGTCGGCACCGGGCCGTAATGGAGCACCGGGAATTTGTTGGTCAGCGCCTGGCCGGGCGGCAGGCGGCCCTGGCTGCGCGCCTCGATCTCATCAGCCTTGCGGCGAAAAAAGCTGTCGGACATAGAATTCAGGTCTCCTCTGTCCTATTATACCGGCTGGCGCAAGCAGGGGGAATTGTGAATGTGTAAAAGGTTTTTCGGTGATGCAGTAATCGGTATTTGTTGATGCGGTATTCGGTATCCGCCTGTCCTGTAAGGGCCTGTCCTGTAAGGGCCTGTCCTGTAAGGGCCTGTCCTGTAAGGACACGGCTGTGCAGGCAACGGCCGCCTTTTAACTCATGATTTGCCGTGCCTTCTGATCATGGCGAACCGAATTGACGAATAACGCTCTTTCCTCTTCAAGCCGCCAGATGGCTCACCAGAATCCGCACGCCAATGCCCACCAGCAGCAGGCCGCCCAGCACTTCCATGCGCTTGCCAAAGCGCGCCCCCAGCCCGCCGCCCGCCAGCAGCCCCACCAGCGAAAGCCCCAGCGTAATCACGGCAATGACGATGCTGGCAAAGACCACATTGGCATCAATCACCGCCATGCTCAGGCCCACCGCCATCGCGTCAATGCTGGTGGCCACACATAACATCAGCAGCGTGCGCCCGCGCGACGGGTCGCGCGCCGTGCAGCTCTCTTCGCCGCCGCGGGCAAAGCCTTCCTTGATCATGCGCCCGCCCACCCAGGCCAGCAGGGCAAACGCCACCCAGTGGTCGAAATTGGCAATCAGGTTGGCCACGCTGCTGCCCAGCAGCCAGCCCAGCAGGGTCATAAAGCCCTGGAAAAAGCCAAAATGAAACGAAAGGCGGAACACCGCCCGCCCTTCTTTGGCCTGGCCGGTGGTGCCAATGCCCAGCGAAACCGCAAAGGCATCCATAGCCAGCCCAACTGCGATGATCGAATACGTCACCAGTTCCATGCACGCTCCCACGGATAAAATGTGCAGTTGGATTATAGCCTTGAGAGGTTAAGAAATAAAATGGAGGATCGTAATTCGTTCCTCGTAATTCGTCATTCGTTGGAGGAATAGGATTTACCTCCAAAGAAACAAAACACACGATGCCCGTCAGGGTGCAAATTTAAAGACAAAAGGCGGGCAGCGACCCGCCTAAAGGATTTTGAAACCGTGTTATCTCTTCAACGAATCAACGGTTCACGGTTCTCGGTTCACGTCCTATTCATACCTGAACCGCCAGATACCGATGGCATAGAAGACCGCCGCAAAGCCGAGCAGCACAGCGGCCTCGGGCAGCACCGCGCTCAATCCTTCACCGCGCAGGACGATATCCAGCATGCCCTGCATGGCCCAGCGCGTCGGCAGCACCTTGACGGCCTGCTGCACCACCGCCGGGAACAGCTCCAGCGGGTACCAGCAGCCGCCCAGCAGCGCCATCACCATGCCCAGCATGATGCTCAGCCCGTTGGCCTGGCCCTCGGTTTTCACGAACGCGCCCATCGCCACGCCGATGGCCGAAGCCGCCAGTGCTGAAGCGGTCAGGATGACCGCCAGGGCGGCCGGGGAATGGCCCCAGTTTAGCTTCATTCCGAAAATGCCAAACAACACCAGCAGCAGCATTTGCACCAGCGCCCAAAACACCGCAGCCAGCAGCGTGCCCAGCAGGTAGGTGGCCTTGCGGGTGGGGGTGGTCAGCAGGCGGCGCAGCGTGCCGGTGGCGCGCTCGTAGGCAAACGTGACCGAGACGCCGAACAGCGGGATGAACACCCAGGTGATGAGCTGTCCGGCCGAAGAATTGGCGCGCGGGTCATAATCGACCGGGTCCTTCACCGAAGCCTGCACCGTGGCGACGCGCTGCGGCGCGGCGGCCAGCTCGGTCTGCGCCGCATCCAGCGCCGCGTCGAAGTAGGTGGCCCGCTCGGCGTCATTTTCAAACGGGCGCAGGTTTTCGGCTGCCTCCACGCTCTGCTGCGCGATTTCCACGCTGCTGCTCAGCCGCCCCAGGATGGTCTGCACCGTCTGGTAGGCCGCCAGCGCGTTGAGGTTGTTGGGCAGCTGGCGCAGGTCCAGGCTGATCGCGCCTTCGCGCAGCTTTTCCAGCGTGAAATCGGGCGGGATGACCAGCACAGCCGAAACATTGCGTTTCGAGAACTCGTCTTCGGCTTCGGCCAGCGATTTCACGTCCGGGCGGATGCTGCCGGAGGCTTCCAGCCCGGCGATGAGTTGCGCCGAAAGCGCCGAATTGGCCTGGTCCACCACCGCCAGGCGGGTGCGCGTGTCCACGTTGCCGGCGGTGCCCCCGGCCAGCACAAAGGTGAAAAACAGCGGCAGGATCAGGAAGAACAACCACTCGGCTGGCGACGTGAACCGCAAGATGGTTTCTTTATGGAAAATGGCGAGAATTTTTTTCATCCCGGCTCTCCTAGCGCTGGATTACACCGCGGCGCATGAACAGGAACAGCGACACGCCAAACAACACCACACCCATCGCCAGCAGCCCGGCGATGTCGGGCACGATCTCCGCCAGTCCGCTGCCCAGCGCCAGGCGGCTAAAACCGTCCAGTCCCCAGGCGTTGGGAGTGATTTTGCTGACGGTGCGGAACCAGGATGGCAGCAGGCTGATATCGAAGAAGCTGCCGCCCAAAATGCCGAAGATGAGCATAACCGCCGAGCCGATGCTGGCGGCCTGTCCGGGCGTTTTCACCAGCGCGGTGATCAGCATGCCCCAGCCCACCGCGCCCACCACGCAGGCCAGCACCAGCACCAGCACGGCCAGCGGGTTGCCCCACTTGAGTTGAAAGAGCAGCGTGCTGGCCACGATCAAGATCAGCATCTGCGCTGTGCCGGTCAGAAACACGCCGAACATCTTGCCCAGCAGCACCTGCGCAGGACTCAGCGGCGCCACCAACAGCCGCGGCAGCGTACCCTGGGCTTTCTCCACCAGCAGGGTGCGCCCGCCGTTGCTGACGGTGAACATCAGGAACATCAGCGCCATGCCCGGCGCCATGTAAGCCAGCACATTGAATTCCACCGCCGGGCTGTCGGCTTCGACGCCCGTGAGCGTAATGCGCGGGTTGTCGGCAGCTTGCGCCTGACGGGCGGCGAGCTGTTCACCCAGCACGGCAGCCTGCTGCGGTTCGATCCGCCCGGAGGCGATCAACCCGCTCACCGTCACCTGCGCGCCCACCCGGCCGATTTCCACCTGGTTGATGAACTGGTCGACGATGGCCTGGATGATGCCCGAACTGGTGGGGCGGGAGGGATTCGTGTACAGTTCGATCTGTGCCGCTGCACCGCTCTGCCCCGTGCCGGCATCCGGGATAATGCTGGCGGTGAAACCGGCCGGGATGATGACCGCTGCGGCAGTCTGATCATCGTCCACCAGCTTACGCGCGGCCGCGGCATCGCCGGAAACCTGCGGCGCGACCAGCCCGGCCAGTTCAGCCGACTGGAACACGTTCACCAGTTCGCCGCCCAGTTGGCCGCTGTCCTGGTTGACCAGCACCAGCGGGATGGCACTCAGGCCGCTGCTGCCGCTCCCGCCGCTCAGCCCACCGGTCACCAGCCCCAGCCCCAGCGTCAGCGCGAAGGGCGCCAGCAGCATCATGATGAGCGCGGCGCGGTCGCGGAACGCCAGGGTCAGGTCCTTCCAACCCAATAGCAGGATCTTTTTCATGGCGGCTCCTTAATCGCGCAGCGCGCGCCCGGTGAGGTGCAGGAAAACTGCTTCGAGGTTGGGCTCCTGGATGGTGACCGTGTGAATGCGGATGCCGCGCTCGTTGGCCCGGCTGACCACCGGCGCCAGGATCTTTTCGGCTTCGGGGGTGATGAGCGTGATGTTGTGGTCAATCACGTCGGCGCGCACCACGCCTTCCACGCTGCGCAGCGCCTGCGCCAGCGCCTCGGAATCGTCCATCTCGCTGATGTGCAGTTGCAGCGCCTCATACTCGCCAACCTGGCGGGTCAGCTCGCTCTGCGTGCCCAGCGCAATCAGGTCGCCGTGGTCGATGATGCCGACCCGGTCCGAAAGCTCCTGGGCTTCTTCCATGTAATGCGTGGTGTACAGCACGGTCATGCCCTGACGGTTGAGATCCTTGACCGAATCGAGGATGGCGCGGCGCGACTGCGGATCAATGCCCACGGTGGGCTCATCCATGAACAGCAGGCGCGGCTGATGCAGCAGCCCCACGCCGATGTTGACGCGCCGCTTCATACCGCCTGAAAAGGTCTTCACGCGCTGGTTGGCGCGGTCCTTCAGGCCGATCTGTTCCAGCACCTGGTCAATGCGCGCGTTGAGCGCCTTGCCGCTCAGGTTGTACATCTGCCCCCAGAAGGACAGGTTCTCGCGCGCGGTCAGGTCTTCGTAAAGCGCCAGGTCCTGCGGCACCACGCCGATCAGGTTGCGCACAGCCATCGGCTCCTTCACCACCGAATGCCCGCCGATCACGGCATCGCCGGCGGTGGGCATGTAGAGCGTAGACAATACAGAGATGGTGGTGGTTTTGCCGGCGCCGTTCGGCCCCAGCAGGCTAAAAATTTCCCCCGCTTGAATGTCAAAACTGATCCCGTTCACGGCGACCTTGTCACCGTATTTTTTCACCAGTTGCTGAACTTCCAGAATTGCAGGCATAGGCACCCTCCGAGATGTAAATTCAACAGGATTGCAGCTTCGATTATAGTTGCAGCGCGTCCTTTTTCTTCCATCCAAAGAACGGCCGCATACTGGACAAATGTCGAGGAAGGGCAGAAATTCTGCCGATTTGTCAATATCTGCATTAAAATAACCTCTGGCGGCATCACCCCGCCCGGAAAGGAATGGCCCATGACTTACCCGATCATCCAACGCGAGATGACCGTTCACCTCAACAACGGCAACTGGTACGTCCGCCCGCTGGAAGACCCCAACATCCTCGGCCCGGTCGACTACGGCTGGCACCGCCACAATCTCTACCCCGACAGCTTCACCTTTGGCGAAGGGCTGCTGGCCGGCAGCAGCATCCCCGGCTCGCGCCGCCTGGTGCTGGGCGCGTGGAGCCCGCAGTGGGACGGCTTTTACGTCTCCTCCATCGGCGGAGCGGCTTACGTCTTTCACGGCGTGGGCGTCAACTACGTTGCGCTGCGCAACCGCGCCGAAACCCCCAGCGTGCTGCTGCTCAACCACAAAAACGGCGAAATCCAATGCCGCATTGAGCCGGTGGACGTGGAAACGCTGTGGGTGGGCTACGCTGACCCCGAAGGCGAACGCCTGATCGGCTTCTTCGCGCTGCAGCAGGCACTCTTCGACCGCTACGCCGCCGAATACCCGGCCGACAAGGTGCGCATCCTGGCCGTTGGCCCGGCGGCGCGCAGCACCAAAGAGGGCGCCATCGGCTCGAACCCGGTGCGCAAGGGCGCGCTCACCCCCGTCACCGACTGGGCCGGGCGCGGCGGGCTGGGCAGCCGCCTGCTGCAATACCACAACATCGCTGCCATTGTCTTCGGCGGCGAGTGGGAAGACCCCGACCTGCGCGATTCAAGCGAGATTGACGCCTACTTCCTCGAGCACTTCGGCAAAAAGACCATCCAGACCGACCTGGCCGCCACCGAAAAGTACCGCTACGTGCCCCAGTTCGACACCGGCGGCACCTTCGGCGTCAACATGCGCGAGCTCAACGAGCGCATCCTCAGCTTCAACTATGCCAGCATCTACGCCGGCGAAGATTCGCGCCTCAAGCAGCACCAGCACTTCATCCTCGACCACTACCTGGCCCAGTTCAACGAGGAAACCATCAAGCCGCGCAAGTTCCAGCACTGCGGCGAACCCTGCGCGGTGGTGTGCAAGAAGCTGAACGGCCGCTATAAGAAAGATTACGAACCCTACCACGCCCTCGGCCCGCAGTGCGGCGTCTTTGACCAGCGCGCTGCCGAGCTGCTCAACGACTTCATCGACGCGATGGGCTTCGATGCCATCCAGGCGGGCAGCACGCTGGCCTGGATCCTCGAACTGATCAGCCAGGGGCTCATCCCCCCGGAAGATTTCGGCTTTCCGCCGCGCGAGGAACTGCGCTTTGAGTACGCCGACGACCCGGCAAAGTTTGACGTGGTCGCCGACAGCCTCAAAAACGCCGAGTACGCCATGCAGGTCGCCGCGCAAATCCTCATCGACCCGCGCTGCGCGGTTTTCCGCCAGGGCATGCGTTCGGCCTCGCGCGATCTGGATAAGAAGTACAAAATCCGCTCACGCGACCGCGCGGTCTACATTCCGCACGGCGAGTCTGGCTACATGGCCCCCAACCAGTACTGGGTGCCGGGCATGCTCAGCCCCATGCCGATGATGGGCAAATATTTCGTCTATTACGGCGTCGACTTCCTGCCGCCTTTCGAACTGGGCCGCAAGAATGTCGAGCGCATGACCTACGAGCTGTTCAACGAGAATTCCGGCATCTGCCGCTTCCACCGCAAGTGGTCCGAGCTGATCACCGACGAGATCCTCAGCGCGCACTACGACCTGAAGATCGATTACAAGGCCCACCAGTTCAACCTGTCCAAAGAGATCTTCGTGCGCGAAGGCCCCAAGGCGGTTCCGTGGGAGAGCGAGCGCGTCATCGACCTGATCTTCGGCTACCTGGAGCAGTGGGAGCGTGACGGCCTGAAGAACCCCGCGCTGGACGAGTGGCTGGCGCGCTTCCGCGCCGACAAGTTCGCCGCCGCAAAAGCTTACTGGCGCGAAGTGCGCCGCGGCATTGAGGCAGCCTTTGCCGAAGGCGCTGCCGCCATCCCCGCCCAGCTCACCCCCGCCCAGCAGGCCAACAACAAAAAAGAATAAGGCAACAGGATTGCCGGGATAAACGAGAGCAAAAGAAAAAAGAAGGGGATAGAAAAATCTATCCTCTTCTTTTTACCTGCTGAACCCTTGCTGCCCTGCAAGCATTGATCCCTGTTGTTACTTCTTGATGATCCTGCCCACCCTGTTTATCCTGTAAACTTCTTCAATCTAGCCATCTGGCCAGTGTATTTTCCGGCAATAATGATGAATATGCCCGCGCCGGTTGAGGATATTATCGGTTACAGAGGTAACCACACATGGAAAATTCAACTGCCCCCTCTGTCGTTTCCGTGCCCGAACGCTGGGCACCGCGTTTCTTCACCATCTGGGTTGGACAGGCCTTTTCGCTGGTCGGCTCGGCGCTGGTGCAGTTTGCCCTGGTCTGGTGGATGACCAGCCAGACCGGCTCGGCCACCGTGCTGGCCACCGCCACGCTGTTTGCCCTGCTGCCCCAGGTGCTGCTCGGCCCGTTCGCCGGCGCGCTGGTGGACCGCTGGAACCGCCGCTGGATCATGATTCTGGCCGACGGCGGCATCGCCCTGGCCACCGGCGTGCTCATCTTCCTGTTTGCCACCGAACGCATCCAGGTCTGGCACATCTACGCCGCCATGCTGGTGCGCTCGCTGGGCGGGGCCTTCCACAGCCCGGCCATGACCGCCTCCACCTCGCTGATGGTGCCGAAAGATTTCCTCACCCGCCTGGCCGGGTTCAACCAGACCCTCAGCGGCCTGATCTCCATTTTTGCACCGCCGCTGGGCGCGCTGCTGCTCAGCCTGCTGCCCATCCAGGGCGTGCTGGCAGTCGACATTGCCACCGCTGCGCTCGCTATTCTGCCGCTGTTCTTCTTCGCCATCCCCAACCCGCCGCGCCAGGAGGCTCAGGCCAACGGCAGCGCGCAGAAGACCACCTACTGGCAGGACCTGGCACAGGGCTTCCGCTACGTGGTCAAGTGGCCCGGACTGCTGGCCCTGATCCTGATGGCCATGCTGCTCAACTTCCTGCTGGTGCCGGCCAGTTCGTTCCAACCCCTGATCGTGACCAAGATCTTCAACAAGGGCGTGGTGGAACTGGGCTGGGCCGAAACCGTCTTTGGGGTCGGCATGATCGCCGGCGGGCTGCTGCTGGGCGCCTGGGGCGGCTTCAAGCGCAAAATCGTCACCTCGCTGACCGGCATCCTGGGCATCAGCCTGGGTGTCATTCTCATTGGCATTGCACCCGCCAACATGTTCTTCATGATGCTGGCGGCCAACTTCATCCTCGGCATTGCGCAGGTGCTGGCCAACGGGCCGCTGGGCGCCATCTTCCAGAGCACGATTGAACACGACATGCAGGGGCGCGTCTTCTCACTCATCAACGCCGGCGCCACCGCCATGATGCCGCTCAGCCTGATGGTGGCCGGACCGGTCTCCGACTGGCTGGGCCTGCGCGTGTGGTACCTGGTGGGCGGCGTGCTGTGCATCCTGGTAACCCTGGTCGGCTTCTTCACCCCCGCCATCCTGACCGTCGAAGAGCAGCACAAAGCCGCCGCCCCGGCCGCCGAGCCCGCGGCATAGCTGAGACCGTTGGCAGCGGTAAGGGCACGGCGCGCCGTGCCCTTACCGCGTGCGCTACCAGACCGGCGCGGCGCGGGATCTCAGCATCACCAGGTTTCTTTTTCTGCGCCCATCTGTGGGAAATCTGTGTTACTCTTTTGTTCTCTTCTTCTTCGCGTGCTTACTTTCTTCGCGGTGAATCCCGCTTCAGCAGCAGCGGCCCCAGCAAATCAATGATGCCCCCAAACAGCGGCTCCACCCAGCGGCTGACGGCCAGCCAGCCCGGCACGTACACCCGCCGGCGCGGCCGCACCAGCAGCCCGGCCACCGCCTCGGCCGCGCGTTCGGGCGGCACCGCGAAGCGCTCGGCGGGCACCGGTTTGCCGTTGGGCTGCCCGGCCGCGCGCGGGTAAAACTCACTCGATACCGGCCCCGGGCACACCAGCCCGGCATGCACCCCGCTGCCGCGCAGCTCGCGGTGCAGCGCGGTGGTGAAGGCATCCATGAACGCCTTGGTGGACGAATACAGCACCACGCCCTGCTCAGGCAGCCCGCCCGCCACCGACGAGATGTTGATGATGTGCCCGCTGCCGCGCGCCAGCATGGCCGGTAAAAACGCGCGCGTCAGCTCGGCCACCGCCAGCAGGTTCACCTGCAGCATCTCGCGCATCAATTCAGGCGGCATCTCGCTGTAATAGCCGTACCAACCGATGCCGGCGTTGTTGACCAGCACGGCCGTCTCAGGGGCCAGCGCAGCCAGTGCGGCGCGGTCTTCAGCGCGCGCCAGGTCAGCGGTGACCACGCGCGCCTGCCCGCCGCTCTTCCGGATCTCATCGGCCAGCGCGTTCAGCCGGTCGGTGCGGCGGGCCGCCAGAATCACGTGCATGCCCAGCGCGGCCAGTTTGCGCGCCGTCGCCGCCCCGATCCCGCTCGAGGCGCCCGAAATCAGCGCGGTCTGCCCGCGCAGCGCGGCTGGAAGCTGCCTGACCGCCATTTACTGCGCCTGTTTGGATTTTTTCTGGAAGAGATACTCCTTCCACCAGGCCACGGTGTCTTGCAGCGACTGCTCGACCGTGCGCGGCTTGTAACCCAGCTCGCGTTCGGCCTTGGCGTGGCTGATGACCGAATTGGTCTGCACGGTGGCGATCGAATAGGGCGTGAAGCGCGGCTTCTCGCGGCTCATGCGGTAATAGACCACCGCGAATCTGGCAAAGAATTTGGCCCAGCGCAGCGGAATGGTCAGCACCTTCACCGGCAGCCCCAGCACTTGCTTGACGGTCAGCATCATCTGCACCAGGTGGCGCTGCTCGCCCGAGAGGATGTACACCTCGCCCGGGCGGCCCTTCTCGGCGGCCAGGATCTCACCGCGCACCACGTCACGAACATCTACAAAATCGTATTTTCCATCAATCAGCAGCTCAGTTTTCGGCTGCAGCCACGAGCGGATCAATGCGCCCAGCTCGGACGTGCGGAAGTCGTGCGGCCCGATCACGCCAGTCGGCGCGACAATCACCGCATCCAGCCCATCGCGGGCGGCCTTCAGCACCTCCAGCGAGGCTTCAGCCTTGGTGAGATCATAGGCGCCCATGGCATGCTCGGGGTCGAAGGGCAGCGACTCGTCCACCACCACGCCGTGCGGCGCGGGTTTGAACGCGTGAATCGAGCTGGTGTACACCAGGCGGCGCACGCCCGCGGCGCGCGCAGCGGCCAGCACGTTGCGCGTGCCTTCCACGTTGACGCGCCGCATCAGGTCGTCCCCGCCCGGCATGATCGAAATGATACCCGCCAGGTGATAGACCGTATCCACCCCGGCAAAGGCCGCCGCCAGGCTGGCCGGGTCCAGCACATCGCCCTCAACCCATTCCACCGGCACGCCGTCCAAAATTGAGCGGTCCTCGCCGGGCAGCACCAGCGCGCGCACCGGCTTGCTGGCCGCCGCCAGCTCGCGAATCAGCACATTGCCAATATGTCCGGTTCCCCCCGTCACCAGAATCGTCATTCGTCGCTCCTTTTCTCCAATCCAATCAGCAGCAGGCGCAGCGACTGCTCGATGGTGCGCGGCCAGTCCGCGCCCTGTGGGTCGAGCGAGGCCTGCAGCAGCAGCCCCACCGCCAGGCTCAACAGCATGCGCGCCGCCACGTTGGGGTCGGTCACGCGCAGCGAGCCCTCGTCGATGCCGGTTTGAATCAGCCCGGCAAAAACGCGCTGGTAGCGCTGGTAGGGCGCGATGGTGGCCGCCCACACGGCCGGGTCGCGGCTGGCCTGGGTCCAAAATTCAAGGAACATAGGCAGGTTGCCGCCGGCCTCGCCGACCATTTTGCCGGCCACGCCGGCCATGCGCACCAGCCCTTCGGCAATGTTGGGCGCGGTGAACAAAATGGACTGAATCTGCTCGTCCAATCCCTCCAGCCAGTCGTCCAGCAGCGCCAGAAAGAGCGCCTGCTTGGTGGCAAAGTGATGGTAAAAGGCGCCCTTGCTGACACCCGCCTCGGCGCACAGCTCAGCCACGCCGGTGGCGTCGTAGCCGTGCTGCGAAAAAAGTTTGCGTGCCGCGGCAAGGATGCCCGCTCGCGTGGCCTGACTGCGCTGCTGCATAGTGGTTTGCCCTCATCCCGGCCTTCTCCCCGCAGGAGAAGGGGTCAGATTGAAATATCAGACCGACCGGTCGGTTTTAATGATACGCAAACGAGTGCCCCGGATCAATAGGACTGGGGGCACAGAAAGGTCACATTTATAGCAACGAGAGGTGAGTGGTGAACCGTGAATCGTGAACCGAAAGCCTCGCACGATTACGATTCACGCCTCACGGTTCACGCAATTCACAGTTCACGCTTCTTTTACCCGGTGTTATACTTAAATATTATCTCGCCCGGGGCAGCACCGGGTGTTACAGGGAGTCTGGTATGTCGCATAATATTTTTGAAGAACTTCAATGGCGTGGGATGGTCTACGACAGCATTGACGGCCTGCAAGAGCTGCTGGCCGCCGAAAAAGTGACCGTCTACAACGGCTTTGACGTGACGGCCGACAGCCTGCACGTCGGGCACATCGTGCCGCTCATCGCGCTGGCGCGCCTGCAGCGCTTTGGCCACCACCCCATCGCCCTGGCCGGCGGCGGCACCACCATGATCGGCGATCCATCGGGCAAGAAGAGCGAACGCGCCCTGCTGCCCGTGGAAACGATCCGCGCAAACGCCGAAGCCATCAAAGGCCAGCTGGCGCATTTCCTCGATTTTGAGAGCAAGACCAACCCGGCCAAAGTGCTTAACAACGCCGACTGGCTGACCTCGCTCAACATGATCGAGTTCATGCGCGACATCGGCAAGAACTTCACGGTCAACTACATGCTGGCCAAAGATTCGGTGCGCACCCGCCTCGAACGCGAAGAGGGCCTCTCGTTCACCGAATTCACCTATATGCTGCTGCAATCCTACGACTTCCTGTATCTGTACGATCATTACGGCTGCCGGCTGCAAACCGGCGGCAGCGACCAGTGGGGCAACATCACCGCCGGCATTGAGCTGATTCGGCGCATGCGCGGCGCGCAGGTCTACGGCATGGTCTACCCGCTCATCACCAAGGCCGACGGCACCAAGTTCGGCAAAACCGAAAGCGGCTCGGTCTGGCTGGACCCGAAGCGCACCTCGCCGTACCGCTTCTACCAGTTCTGGCTGAACACCGAAGACAAGGACGTGGTGAATTACCTCAAGTACTTCACTTTCCTTGACCGCCAGACCATTGACGACCTAGCCGCGGCCGTGATTGAGCGGCCCGAGGCGCGCGAAGCGCAGCGCAAGCTGGCCAGCGTGATGACCGCCACCGTGCACGGCGAAACCGCCCTGGCGCGCGCCGAACAGGCCAGCCAGGCGCTCTTCGGCGGCGACATCAGCGGCCTCTCAGCGGCCGAGATCAGCGACATCTTCAGCGATGTGCCCTCGTGCGAGCTGCCCAAGACGCAGCTCGAGGGCGCCGGCATGCCGGTGGCTGACCTGCTGGTAGCGGCCGGCGTGGCCAAATCGAAGGGCGAGGCGCGCCGCTCGCTGCAGGAAGGCGGCATCTACATCAACAACAACCGCGTCAGCGGCGAGAATCCCGCTGCCGGGCTGGGCGATATGCTCGAAGGGCAGTTTATCGTCCTGCGCAAGGGCAAGAAGAACTACACGCTGGTGAAGGTGATCGGGTAAGGCCAGGAACAGAGAAAATTCAGGGCGCACGAATGTGCGCCCTGATTATTTTTCGTCCGGGTTTACACGATACGGCGCAGCGGCTTCGGCCACAACGCGAACCTCGATTTTCGCGTCCAGCGCCGCCGCGATCTTATTGAGGAAGGACAGGCTCGGCGTGCTGGTGCCGTTTTCCAGCCGCGCAATGGAGGGTTGACGCGTGCCAACCAGTTCGGCCAGTTGCGCCTGGGTCAGTCCGCGCTGCATACGCAGGCGTGCTATCTGGTAACCCGGTTCCAGGCTTCCGGCAGCGGCTGTAAATGTCGGGTCCTGGAGCTTTTCGGTTTCCCAATCTTCAAAGCGGGGTAAATTTCTGCGAGCCATTTTATTCCTCATCCACCCTTCAGCATTTCCTATGCCCCCCGCCACACCTCGTAATGCCCCAGCCTGCCCCCCTGGCCGTCCGACTCATACGTCTCGACCACCTCAAAGCCGGTCAGCGCGGCCAGGTGCGCCAGTTCCTCCGGCGTGAAGCGGTGCACGTAGCGCAGCCCCACCTGCTCGGGTTGGCCGGGCAGGGCATAGCGCCAATCGAGCAGCGTATCGCCTTCTTCCACATCGGCAGCGCTCAGGCCGATGCGCTCCCAGGGCTGCACGCGCGCCAGCAATTTGGGCGAGTGCTGGAACTGCCAGTTGGAGTGGATGAACAACCCACCCGCGGGCAGCAGCGCGCGCACCTGGCGCAGCACCCGCAGGCGCAGCTCCTCGCCGGGCAGGTGGTGCAGCGCGGCAAAGCACAGCGCGCCGTCAAACAGCCCCTCCGGCGCCCAATCGCCCGCCAGGTCGCCCTGCTGGTAGCGCAGCTCCAGCCCCGGCGGCGCAATTGCATGCGTCTCGCGGCGCGCCTCGGCCAGCAGCGCCTCGCTTGAGTCGATGCCCAGGTAGAGGCCCTGCCGCCCGCTTTTGGCCCATTCCACGCCCAGCGCGCCCGAGCCGCAGCCCAGGTCCAGCCAGCGGCCGGACTGCGGAATCCACTCGTCCAGCGCGCGGCGCACGCCGGGCTGAATGCGGAGTCTAGTCTTTGCGAAGGCCGGGCCGAAACTCTGGTAAAATGTTAAATTAAGGGCGAGCAGCAAGGCGGCAGTATCGGGTTTCATGGCGTTCAGGCAGGTGGCAGGTGATTGGATATTCGAGGTAATGGATAGATTGGTTCACTCGTGAACCGTGAAGAGTGGATCGTGAACCGAAAAGACCAGCGGATGACTTAGCCGTGATAGAGGCCGCGTGATTTTCCAAAAGGTGTTCAATTTGCCGCCTTCGTTTCACGCCTCACGGTTCACGTTTCACAATTATCATCGTATTTTCGGCGGGTAATCTCACCCCGCTTTCTTCCATCAGTTTATCACACTCCCAAGGGGAGGCACTTCATGGCTTCGGATTTTTCTATCGAGACCGAAGAACTCGGTCGCGTGTATAAATTGCGTGAGAACAAGAAGAAGGGCCAGGCCAAAGAGCTGGTCGCTTTGAGTGGCGTCAATTTGCAGGTGCGGCGCGGTGAATTGTTCGGCCTGTTGGGCCCCAACGGCGCCGGCAAGACCACACTGATCAAAATCCTGACCACGCTGCTGGCGCCCTCCACCGGCTGGGCGCGCGTGGCTGGCTACGACGTGCTGCGCGAAACGGTCAAGGTGCGCCCGTGCATCAACATGGTCTCCGGCGGCGAATCCTCCGGCTACGGTCTGTTGACCGTGCGCGAGAACCTGTGGATGTTCGCGCAGTTCTACGGCATTCCCTCCAAACAGGCCTACCAGCGCATCGACGCGCTGCTGGCGGCCTTCGGGCTGGCCGACCGCGCCAAGACCAAATCATCGGACCTCTCGACCGGCCTGCGCCAGAAGATGAACATCATCCGCGGCTTCATGACCGACCCTGAGGTGCTTTTCCTGGACGAGCCCACGCTGGGGCTGGACGTGGGCGCGTCGCGCGACGTGCGCGGCTTTGTGCGCCGCTGGGTAGACGAGAACCCCACCCGCACCCTGCTGCTCACCACGCACTACATGGTCGAGGCCGACGAGCTGTGCGACCGCGTTGCCATCATCAATAAGGGCCGCGTGCTGGCCTGTGACACCCCCGCCGCGCTCAAGCACCAGTTGCAAAAAGAGGCCATCTTCAACCTGGAGGTCAGCCCGCTGAACGGCCTGGGCACCGCGCCTTTCGAGGCGCTGCCCGGCGTAAGCAAGGTGCTGCACACCCCGCTCGATGGGCACTCGCAGGTGCAGTTCTTCCTGGCCGAGGAGGCCGCGTTGGCCGGCGTGGTGGATACGCTCACCCGCAACAACATCCGCATCCTCAACCTGCAAAAGCGCGAGCCAACGTTGGAGGATGTGTTCGTCACGCTGGTCGGGCGCAGCATGTCGGAGGAAGAGAAGGTCGACAATGGAAACAACAATTAAGAAGAATAGCGGCTGGCGGCTGTTCCTCCAGACCATCATGGGGCGCGCCTACCCGCGCGTGGTGGGCATGCAGCGCGGGAAGTCGTGGATATTCTTCGACACCTTCCTGCCGCTCTTATCCGTCTCGGCCTACGTCTTCGTCTACCGCGCCCTGGGTGCGCCAGAAGAGTACGTCGGCTTCGTCATCGTGGGCGGCGCCATGACCGCTTTTTGGATGAACATCCTGTGGAGCATGTCCAGCCAGTTGTACTGGGAAAAAGAGACCGGCAACCTGGGGCTGTTCATCCTTTCGCCGGCCCACCTGATGGCCATCCTGCTGGGCATGGCCATCGGCGGGTTGGTGGCCACTGCGCTGCGCGCCGGGGCCATCATCCTGGTTGGCAGCCTGATCTTCCACGTGCAGTACGCCGTCACCAACCTGCTGCAACTGCTGGCGGTGTTCCTGCTCTCAATGGTGGCGCTGTACGGCATGGGCATGATGACCTCGTCGCTATTTCTGCTGCTCTCGCGCGAGGCCTGGCACATCGCCAACCTGGCGCAGGAGCCGGTTTACCTGGTTTCGGGTTTTTACTTTCCGGTCAAGAACCTGAACTTCTGGGTGGCGGCGTGCGCTTCGCTCATCCCGCTCACGCTGGGGCTGGACGCGATGCGCCAACTGGTGTTCCCCTCCGGCGCGCTGCTGGGCTTTTTGAGCGTGCCGGTCGAAATCGGCGCGTTGACTGTGTTGAGCGTGGTTTTTCTGGTGGGCGCGCGCCTGCTGCTGGGCAAGATGGAACGCCTGGCCATCCGCGAAGGCCGCCTGACCGAAAGCCGGAGGTGAGAGCATGAACCTGCGTTCCTTCCGCGTGGCATCCTGGCTGGGCTGGAAGATCGAATCCAACTGGACCGATCCGTTCCTGTTCGCCGTGTACTCGATCGTCAAACCGCTGGCCGGTGCGGCCATTCTGGTGGTGATGTACAGCGTGGTCACCGGCGGCAATTTCGCCGATCCGCTTTTCCCGTATATTTACCTGGGCAATGCCTTTTATATGTACGTGGGCGCGGTGATGACTGGCGTTTCGTGGGCGGTGCTGGACGACCGCGAGCACTACAAGACGCTCAAATATATTTACACCGCGCCGGTGGCGATTCCCTTTTACCTGATGGGCCGCGGCGTGGCACGCTTCATCACTGGCACCTTCGCGGTGGTCATCACCATCGCTGCCGGCGCCCTGTTCCTGCACGTGCCGCTTGACCTGGCACAGGTGAACTGGCCGCTGTTCATCGTCAGCCTGCTGCTGGGGGTGGTGATGCTGGCACTGATGGGCCTGCTGTTGGCTGGTGTCACGCTGGTGCTGGCGCGCCACTCCGACTACCTGGGCGACGGCGTGGCCGCGGCGCTGTTCCTCTTCAGCGGGGCGGTCTTCCCGCTGGACGTGCTGCCCGCCTGGCTGCGCCCCCTGGGCTACGCCCTGCCGGTGACCTACTGGCTGGAACTGCTGCGCCGCTCGCTGGTGGGTTCGGTAGCGCAGGCCTTCCCCACACTGGCCGGTTTCTCCAACCTGCAACTGCTCGGCATCCTGGCCGGGCTGACCGCCCTGGTGGGCGTGTCGGCGGTGTTCGTGTTCCGCTGGTGTGACTGGCAGGCGCGCGAACGCGGCTATATCGACTGGACGACGAATTATTAGGTGCCAGGCGCGCCGTGAACCGTGATGCGTGAACCGAAGATGCACCGTTTCACGGTTCACTATTCACGCTCCACGAATCTCTTTTTTCCCCTTGACAACCCGCCGAATCTGCCTATAATCCATCCGACATGTATGAACAACTGCGCCTGACCGTTCCACCTGTTTTACCGCCTTCGCCCCGCGTTCCTGGGGCGTTTCTTTTCTCCGCTTTTCGCCACCCCGAGAATCTTCTCGGGGTGTTTTTTTACCCCGAGGAGGTGAACCTTTGATTCAACTGCCCGGCCTGATTGACCCGCACGTGCACATGCGCGAACCCGGCGGCGAGCACAAAGAGGATTGGGACAGCGGCACCGCCGCCGCGCTGGCGGGCGGCTTTACGCTGGTGCTGGCCATGCCCAACACCAAACCGCCGGTCGCGGATGCCGCCTCGCTGGAGCTGGCGCTTTCGGCTGCCCGCGGCAAGGCGCGCTGCGACTACGCCCAGTACCTGGGCGCCGGCCCCGATAACGCCGAAGCAGCCGCCGGGCTGGCCGGGCGCGCCGCCGGGCTGAAGATGTACCTCGACCAGACTTACGGCCCGCTGCGCCTGGACGATATGACCCTGTGGATGCAGCACTTCGAGCGCTGGCCGGCGGAGATGCCCATTGTGGCGCACGCCGAGAGCCGCAGCACGGCCGCCGTGCTGCTGATGGCGCAGCTCTTCGACCGGCCGGTGCACATCGCGCACGTTTCGCTGCGCGAGGAAATTCTGTTGATCCGCAAGGCCAAAGAACGCGGCCTGAAAGTCACCTGCGAGGTTGCCCCGCATCACCTGGTACCCCCACCTAACCCTCCCCCATTTTCTCTGAAAATGGGGGAGGAATCAGGAGGGGGTAGAGGGTTGGGAGGGGGCCGCCTGGAAGTCCGCCCGCGCCTGAACACGCCCGAAGATCGGCAGGCCTTGTGGGAGAACCTGGACGTGATTGACTGCTTCGCCACCGATCACGCCCCGCACACGCTGGCCGAGAAAGACGGACCCAACCCGCCGCCGGGCTTCCCCGGGCTGGAAACCGCGCTGCCGCTGCTGCTGGGCGCGGTCCATGCCGGACGCCTGACGCTGGACGACATCATTTTGCGCTGCAGCACCAACCCGCGGCGCATCTTCAACCTGCCCGAACAGCCCGACACCTGGATCGAGATTGACCCCGAGGCCGAATGGACGATCCGCGCCGCCGAAATGCACACGCGCTGCGGCTGGACACCCTACGAGGGCATGACCGTGCGCGGCCGCGTGGAGCGGGTGGTGCTGCGCGGGAAGGAAGCGTACCGGGACGGGAAGGTGACGGCAGAGCCGGGAACGGGGAGGAATGTGAGAATTGCTGAATGATGAAGGCCTGCCCTCGCAGAGGGCTGATTGCTGATTGAATAAGACCCAGATATTTACAACGGTTCACGCTTCACGACTCAAGAATCAACTTTTTACACACAAGGAGACCCTCAACATGCACACCCCGCCTCTTCGCCGGCAAAGCCCCTACCTGCCCTTCGGTGAAAACAAAGAATCGCACTGGTACGGGCAAGACATCCTCTCGGTCAAGCAGTTCAACCGCGAGGACCTGAACTATATCTTTGGTGTGGCGCACGAAATGCGCGGCATGGTCAAACGCATTGGCACCTTTGACCTGCTCAAGGGCAAAATTCTGGCCAACCTGTTCTATGAACCCTCCACGCGCACCTCATCCAGCTTCACCGCCGCCATGGAACGCCTGGGCGGCTCGGTCATCCCGATCAACGAGGTCAAATACTCCTCCGTCTCCAAGGGCGAGAGCCTGGCCGACACCGTGCGCACGCTGGAATGCTACGCCGACGTGATTGTGCTGCGCCATCCCGAGGTCGGCTCGGCCGCGCTGGCCGCTCAGTATGCGCGCAAGCCCATCATCAACGCCGGCGACGGCGTGGGCGAGCACCCCACCCAGGCCCTGCTGGATACCTTCACCATCTTCGAGGAGCTGGGCGAGGGCATTGTGGACGGTTTCACCATCACCATGCTGGGCGACCTGAAATACGGCCGCACCGTGCACTCGCTGGCGCGCCTGCTCTCGCTCTACAAGATCAAGCTCAACTACGTCTCGCCCGAGATCCTGCGCATGCCGCAGGAAGTGATGGACGAGGTCGCCGCCAAGGGCATCCCGCAGAGCATTCACGACCGGCTGGAAGACGTGCTGCCCGAAACCGATGTGCTCTATGTCACCCGCGTGCAGAAGGAACGCTTTGAGGACCCCGAAGCCTATGAGCGCGTCAAAAACCAGTTTGTCATCACGCCCGAGATCATGAAACTGGCCAAAAGTGAAATGATTGTGATGCACCCGCTGCCGCGTGTCGGCGAGATCAGCATGGATTTTGACGACGACCCGCGCGCCGCCTACTTCCGCCAGATGGAATACGGCCTGCACGTGCGCATGGCCCTGCTGGCGATGGTGCTGGGGAAGGCGTAAGAGCGTGAGTCGTGAATAGTGAATAGTGAATCATGAATCGAAGATCCTTCACTGTTCGGTTCACGGTTCACGACTCACGGCTCACGGTTCACCCTTCACGGTTCACCCTTCACAATTCACCTTTCACGGTTCACGATTAACCCATTATAATCTTCCCCATGAGCAGCTCATTTTTCACCCAACTGGACGAACGCGCCCGCCGCACCGGTTCGCTGCTGTGCATCGGGCTGGACCCGCACAGCGAAGACCTGCCGGAGCACAGCGCCGCGGCCGCGCGCGATTTCTGCCTGCGGCTGATCGAAGCCACCCGCGATGTGGCGCTGGCCTATAAACCCAACGCGGCTTTCTTTGAGGCCCTGGGCGCGCCCGGCTGGCAGGCGCTGCGCGAAGTGATCGAAGCGGTGCCGCACGGCGCGCCGGTGATCTTTGACGGCAAGCGCGGCGACATCGCCTCCACCGCCGAAGCCTACGCCGAATCGGCTTACGGGCTGCTCGGCGCGGACGCGGTCACGCTCAACCCGTACCTGGGCTACGATGCGCTTCAGCCCTTCCTCAAGGACGGCAAGGGCGTCTTCCTGCTGTGCAAAACTTCCAACCCCGGCACCATTGACGTGCAGGACCTGGCGCTGGCCTGCGAGGGCCGACCGCTGCGCCTGTATGAAAAAGTGGCCCTGCTGGCGCAGGATTGGAACGACGGCAATAACAACATCGGCCTGGTGATGGGCGCCACCCACACCGAGGCGCTGCGCCGCGTGCGCGAGCTGGCCCCCAACCTGTGGTTCCTCTCGCCCGGCGTGGGCGCACAGGGCGCCGACCTGCGCGCCGCGCTGCAGGCCGGCCTGCGCGCCGACGGGCTGGGCATGCTCATCCCCGTGGCGCGCGCCATCTCCCGCGCCGCCGACCCGCGCGCCAGGGCGCTGGAACTGGCCGCCGAAATCAACCAGGTGCGCGGCGAAGTGCTGGCGCATCCCGAAACCGCCGCGCAGGCCAAAAAGCGCCAGGTGTCGGCCTCGCTGGCCGAGGGTCTGCTGCGCGCTTCGTGCGTGCGCTTTGGGCAGTTCACGCTCAAATCCGGCCTGATCTCGCCCATCTACATTGATCTGCGCCAGCTCGTTTCGCACCCCGACCTGCTGGCCGAAGCCGCCGCAGCCTACAAACCGCTGCTGGACGAGCTGCAATTTGACCGTCTGGCTGCCCTGCCCTATGCCGCGCTGCCCATCGCCACCGCCATCAGCCTGCAATCCGGCTGGCCGGTGATTTACCCGCGCAAGGAAGCCAAGAGCTACGGCCTGCGCGCCGAGGTGGAGGGCGAATATCACGCCGGCGAGCGTGCCGTGGTGATTGACGACCTGGCCACCACCGGCGGCAGCAAGTTCGAGGCCATTGACAAGCTGACCCAGGCCGGGCTGGACGTGCGCGATGTGGTGGTGCTGATCGACCGGCAGTCCGGCGCGCGCGAAGCGCTGGAGGCCGCCGGCATCCGGCTGCACGCCGTGCTGACGCTGACCGACCTGCTGGATTACTGGGAGGCCACCGGACGCATCCCCGCCGAGCAGATCGCCGCCGTGCGCACCTTCCTCGAAGGGCAATAAAGAGGGATTCACCACGGAGGCACAGAGGGCACGGAGAAGAATGGATAAGGAAGAGGAGAAGAAAAAATATAGATTTTCTTCTCCTCTTTTTAGAAAAATTCTTTGCGGTTCTTTTTTCTCTCTTCCTTCATCGCTTTATCTTCTCTGTGATCTCTGAGTCTCTGTGGTTATCTTTTCTTTTCTCCAATTTTTCTCTTCTCCGTGAACTCCGTGTCTCTGTGGTGAGAAACATTATGACCAAAGCATACCGCACCGTACGACCCCTCATCTTCCGGCTGACGCCTGAACAAGCTCACGCCGGCACCATTGCATTGCTGCGCCTGGGCGGCAGCCTGGGCGTGGGACGCTGGCTGCTGCGTGCCTGGTTCCGCCCGCGCATCCAGGGCCCCGCCGTGCAGGCCTTCGGCCTCACCTTCCCCAACCCGCTCGGCATGGCCGCCGGCTATGATAAAGACGGTCTGGGCTGGCGCGGACTGGCCTGCCTGGGCTTCGGGCACATCGAAGTCGGCACGGTCACGCCCAAAGCGCAGCCGGGCAACCCCACGCCGCGCATCTTCCGGCTGGTGGAGCAGGAAGCCGTGATCAACCGCATGGGCTTTCCCAACCGCGGGGCCGAATTTTTGGCCGCGCGGCTGCGCGCGCCGCGCCCCAGCGGGCTGGTGCTGGGCGTCAACATCGGCAAGAACAAGGTCACCCCGCTGGAAGAAGCCGCGGGCGACTATTTGAGCCTGTTCGACACCTTTGCACCGCTCAGCGACTACCTGGCGGTCAACATCAGCTCGCCCAACACGCCCGACCTGCGCAAGCTGCAGTCGCGCCGGGCGCTGGAAGATCTGCTGTCGCCGCTGGCTGCCCGCCGCGCCGAATTTGCTCACGCGCAGGGGCGGCACGTGCCGGTGCTGGTCAAACTGGCCCCCGATCTGACGGATGAAGAATTAGATGAAGCATTGGATGCGGTCATCCGGCACGGCATGGACGGCGTGATCATCCACAACACCACCGTGCGCCGCGACCTGGTGGCCGGCGCGCCCAAAGCCGGCGAGACCGGCGGGCTGAGCGGCAAGCCGATCAACGCCCTGAACACGGCCATGCTGCGCAAGGTCGTTGCGCGCACCGGCGGAAGGCTGCCGGTGGTGGCCAGCGGCGGCGTGATGACCCCCGCCGATGCGCAGGAGAAGCTCGACGCCGGGGCGGTGCTGGTGCAGCTCTATACCGGCCTGATCTATGAAGGGCCGGGGCTGGTGCGGGAGATTTTAAATGCCGGGTTGAGAATTTCCGGGGATAAATTCACAGGATGAACAGGATCATCAGGAGAAAAGCACAAGGTATATCTTGATGAGGCTGTAACTGGAATATTCTTCGCAATAACACCGTCAGTCGGTTTTTCCGCGCCACCTCATGTTGGGCACGGCTATGCAGGCACAGGCTGCAATTTAACCCATCATTTGCCGTGCCCATTTGATCGCGCAGGTTTCCTGACCAGCCCTGCTTGACAAGATGAATGCGGTTTGTCAGCCCGGTCCATTCCGGGCGCGGCAAATTGTTTACGAAATGGCGCAGAATTCCCGCACAGCCGCGCCCCTGCGCGTCAATCCCTTTCGGGTGACATTGGCTTTGCAGTAACGGCGTCAGTCGTGTCTACTGTACCATTTGGGCACGGCAAAACCGTTACCCAATTGCATTGACCGTTTTCATAGCCGTGCCCCTATACGGATCGGTTCACGACGCACGCTTCACGAATCAACGCTTCACGCCTCACGGCTCTTCTACAAATACTCGTGCAACTGCCGGGCGCGGCGCGGATGCCGCAGGCGGCGCAGCGCCTTGCTCTCGATCTGGCGGATGCGCTCGCGCGTCAGGCCGAACTTTTGCCCCACCTCTTCCAGCGTGTACGTCCGGCCGTCTTCCAGCCCAAAGCGCAGCCGCAAAATGCGCGCCTCACGCGGCGGCAGGGTCTCCAGCACCTCTTCCACCTTCTCGCGCAGCAGCCTGGCATAGGCACTTTGAATGGGCGTGGGCGTGGTTTGATCTTCCACAAACTGGCCCAGCTCCGAATCTTCCTCATCGTCGTTGATCGGGCTTTCCAGCGAAAGCGGCAGCCACGAAACCCGCATCATCCAGTCCACCTTGCTTGCCGGCACGTCCAGCTGCTCGGCCAGCTCATCGGTGGTGGGGCTGCGGCCCAGCTTTTGCTCCATCTCGTGCGTGGTGCGGTAGAGCTGGCGGATGCGGTCCACCATGTGCACCGGCACGCGGATGGTGCGGCCCTGATCGGCGATCGAGCGGGTGATGGTCTGGCGGATCCACCAGGTGGCGTAGGTCGAGAAGCGGAAGCCGCGCTCGACCTCATATTTTTCCACGGCCTTCATCAGGCCCAGGTTGCCCTCTTGAATCAGGTCCAAAAACGGCACACCGCGGCCGATGTAGCGCTTGGCGATGCTGACCACCAGGCGCGTGTTGGCCTTGATCAGGTGCTCGCGCGCCAGGATGCCGTCGTTGATCTGCATTTCCAGCTCTTCGCGCCGCTCCGGCGGGGTGCGGCCGTTGGTGCGCTGCAGCTGGCGTTTGGCGGCCCGGCCGCGGTTAATGCGCTGCGCCAGGCTGACTTCCTCTTCGGCTGAGAGCAGCGCCACGCGCGACATTTCCTTCAGGTACAGGCCGATGGTATCGTCGCTGGAAACCGGATCCAGGTCGGCAAAGGGATTCAAGCCGGCATCCAGCGGTGAATCGTCCAATACCTCTTCATCGAAAAATGGCGACTGTTCGCGGTCGAGGATATCCACGCCGCGACGGCGCAGCATGACCATGACAGCTTCCAGGTGTTCCGCATCGCGGCTCACATCTGGATACACCTCCATCAGGTCATCGGTCGTCAAATAACCCTGCACATCTGCTTTTTCAAGCAGCATGTTGAGAATTTCTACATTTCGAACGCGCCTACCCGGATTCGCCACCCGCTTCCTCCTAGGTCACACTCACTCGCCGAATCGCTGACCGGCACCGCACTCGCTAATGACAAGTGCAAGTTTTAGGCCCTGGCATGGTCATGAGAAAGAAAAAAAAAATCACGCCCCCCCGAAAGATCTGCCTATTCCTCAAAAACCTGTGCCTGGTGAGGACAGGTCGTTTCATTCAGGTTTGCGCCGCATTCCAGGCACAGGCCGCGGCAGTCCGGCCGGCAGATCGGTTTGATCGGTACCTCCAGCAGTAAATATTCACGGATCAGCGGTGCCAGATCGATGTTGCCATCCTCGGCAAGCACAAGCCCTGAATCGGTTACCTGATTGACTTTGAAAGCGAACAACTCTTGAAATTGGGTATGAACCGGCTGCTGAAACTCGTCCAGGCAGCGCACGCACTCGGCGGTCGTCACGGCCTGAAAGTCCGCCTCGACCAGGATGCCCTGTCCAGTTTTGGAGACCCGCGCCGTGCCAGAAAAGCCGCTTGCCGGAAGATCGTCCCAGAGATTTAATGAGTCAAACTCATAGGGAATTTCGCGATACGTTCCAACCGGTTGATTGAGCAGAAAGCCAACGTTAATGCGCAGCGGATAGCGAGGGTTCACAATTCTTTTACCAGAGGCGAGTATAATTTATACGCAATAAATTATAGCAAGCTGAATGAGTCTAGTCAAGTTATTATGATTAAATTGATAAAAATGAGGTTTATTCAATGCCCCGACTGCTGATCGCCACCACCAACCCCGGCAAACTGGCCGAGTTCCGCGAGCTGCTCGGCGGCCTGCCCGTCGAGCTGGTGCTGCCCGAGCGCGACCTGCAGGTGGCCGAAACCGGCAGCAGCTACGCCGAAAATGCCGCGCTCAAGGCGCGCGCCTATGCCGCCGTCAGCGGACTGCCGGCGCTGGCCGACGATTCGGGGCTGGAGGTGGATGCGCTGGGCGGCGCGCCCGGGCTGTTTTCGGCGCGCTATTCGCCGCTGCCGGGCGCCAGCGACGCTGACCGCCGCGCCCACCTGCTGGCCAACCTGCGCGGTCTGCCGCGCCCGTGGACGGCGCACTTCCACTGCACCGCGGCCGTGGCGCTGCCCGACGGCGAGCTGCAACTGGCCGAAGGGCAGGTGTTCGGTGAAATCCTGCCGGAAGAGCGCGGCAGCAACGGTTTTGGCTACGACCCGCTCTTCCTGCTGCCTGAGCTGGGCCGCACGATGGCTGAATTAACCCGCGAGGAGAAGAACACGCTCAGCCACCGCGCCCGCGCGCTGCACGCCGCGCTGCCGGCCATCCGGAAGCTGCTGGGGCTGGCGGAGTGATCGCTGCTTCCCCGGAGACCCGACATCACCGAACAATACAAAGATCATTCACAGGATGAACAGGATGGGCAGGATAGGGAAAACACAGCGCCGGGTTTCCGCAGGCCCGACGTCAGCCGTTTTGCCCGCTGATCACAGCGATCGGAGAGCGGCCCATTGAGGACAGTCAGGGCATCTTCAGTAAGGGCGAGGCAGAAAGATTCAAGTGAGATTATGCCAGGTCGCCGTGCCTCGTCCCCGGCCACAATTCATCCAGAACCCTCCTCCTTTGCGGTAAAATAAGACTCTTATGGTTGACTTTGACCGCAAAGTGGAAGACTGGAACAAAGCCCGCGCGGTGACCCCTGAAAAGCTGGCGGTTGCCCGCAAGGTGCTGGAAGCCGTGCGCGCCGGCGGCGATGTGTTTAAGGTGCTGCGGCGTTACCCGCAGCCCGGCGGCGGCTACCTGGCCAAGCACGTCCTCGTGGCTGCCTACCATCAACTGGTGGCCAGCGGCGAATGGCAGCCCGACCCGGCCCTGCTGGCGCGCATCCGCATGAAGCCGGTGCGCACCCTTTCCGGCGTCACCACCGTCACCGTGCTCACCAAGCCCTACCCCTGCCCGGGCAAGTGCATCTTCTGCCCCACCGATGTGCGCATGCCCAAGAGCTACCTGCCCGACGAGCCCGGCGCGGCGCGCGCCTTCCAGAACGCCTTCGATCCCTACGACCAGGTGCGCTCGCGGCTCGAGTCCTACGCCGCTGTGGGCCACCCCACCGACAAGATCGAGCTGCTCATTTTGGGCGGCACGTGGAGTTCCTACCGGCGCGACTATCAGGAGTGGTTCGTGCGCCGCTGCTTTGACGCGCTCAACGAAGTTGAATCGGCCTCCCTCGAAGAAGCCCACGCGCGCAACGAGACCGCCGCGCACCGCAACGTGGGCCTGGTGATCGAGACCCGCCCGGACGAAATCACCCCGGATGAACTGGCCTGGCTGCGCCGCCTGGGCGTCACCAAAGTGCAGATGGGCGCGCAGTCGCTGGACGACCGCGTGCTGGCGCTCAACCAGCGCGGCCACACCGCCGCTGAAACCCTGCAGGCCGCCGCGCTGCTGCGCGCCGCCGGGTTCAAGATTGTGCTGCACTGGATGCCCAACCTGCTGGGCGCCACCCCCGAAAGCGACCGGGCCGACTTTGCCCGCCTGTGGTCAGACGGCTACGCGCCCGATGAGATCAAAATTTACCCCACTCAACTGCTGGCCAATGCCGATTTGTACGCCTGCTGGCAGCGCGGTGAGTACACCCCCTACACCACCGATGAGCTGGTGAACTTAATTGCCGACATCAAGCCCGGCATTCCGCAGTACTGCCGCGTCAACCGCGTCATCCGCGACATCCCCTCCACCCACGTGGTGGAAGGCAACCGCCGCACCAGCCTGCGCCAGGATGTGCTGGCCGAGCTGGCCCGCCGCGGGATGCGCTGCAACTGCGTGCGCTGCCGCGAGGTGCGCGGGCAGGCGGTTTCGGCCGATTCGCTGCAACTGGCGGATACGATCTACCACCCCGAACGCGCCGAGGAGCACTTTTTACAGTTTGTCACGCCCGAAGACCGCATTGCCGGCTACCTGCGCCTGTCGCTGCCGGCCGCAGATGCCCCGGCTTTGGGCATGCCCGACCTGGAAGGTGCCGCGCTGATCCGCGAGGTGCACGTTTACGGGCAGGCGCTGGCAGTGGGCGCCGAGGTTGAAGGCGCGGCCCAGCACATCGGCCTGGGCACCGCGCTGCTGGAGCGCGCCGCCGAGCTGGCCCGCGCGGCCGGTTTCCGCCGGCTGGCGGTCATCGCTGCGGTGGGCACGCGCCGCTATTACGAGGCGCGCGGCTTTGAGCGCGGCGAGCTGTACCTGATCAAGCCGTTGTAGGATCTTCCCGCCGGCATCCTTGAGCACAGCGTGGCCCGGAAAACAATCCGGATAGGGGCGCGGCGATTCAATCGGTCAACGCGATTTAGCCTCGGCCTTGCCGCGCCCATTCCGCAGTGTGAATCTGTGTTCTCTTCGGTTCTCAATCCCCGCCGGTCATTTCCTCCAGCAGCTCGATCACCGTCAGAATCTGCGCGCGGCTCACCCGCTCTGAAGGCACGCCGCGGCGGATGCAATCCATAAAATGCGAAAGCTCGCGGTAAAACATGCCGGTGGGCGGCAGGTTGATGCCCGTGGGAATCTGGATTTCGTCCGCGGTGTCAAAGACACGCGGGGGATGATCAAAGGAATAGGCGGTCAGGCTGCCGCCCTCGTTAACCAGCACAGCCTTCTCAAAATAGACCCGCCAGCGCGCCGTGAAGGGAAAATCGGCGTTGAACCAGGCCGCCTCGGCGGCCACGTTCAGGCCGCTGTATTCGTACAGGAAGCGGTAGTGCTCCTTGTAAGCCTTGTCTGCCCCGCCGCAGCTGGTGAAGCTGACCCGTTTGGGCCGGCCGAACAGGCTGACGATCACATCCAGGTCGTGAATGTGCAGGTCAAAGGGCAGCAGCCCGCTCTTTTCGCGGTCGAACAGCCAGCCGTTCTGCGACCAGCGCGGTGCGGCCGCCAGGCGCTCAAAGTGCGCGTCCAGGGGTTGGCCGTATTCGCCGCTTTGCACCAGGCTGCGCAAAATTTCAATCTCTTTGGTGAACTGCAGCACCTGCGCCACCAGCAGCAGTTTGCCCTGCCGCTCAGCCAGGTCGAACATCTCGCGCGCGTCCTGCGCCCGCAGCGCAGCCGGCTTCTCGGTGACGGCGTGCATGCCCAGCGACAGTGCCTGCATGACGTGCTCTTTGTGCAGGTAAGTGGGCGTGCACACATCCACCACGTCCACGGTCTGCTCGCGCGCCATGCTGGCAATGTCGGGGTACAGCGGCAGCCCCCATTCAGCCGCGCTCTGGCGGCTTTGCTCGGTGATGCCCACCAGTGCGGCCACCTGGCAGCCCTGGATGTGCGCGTAATTGTGGTAGTGGACCGTGCCCATGCCGCCCGTGCCCACGATGGCGATGCGAATCATGCGTTACCCTCCAGGATGATGTTAAACCACGAAATACACGAAAGACACGAAAAAAAAGAATAGGAGATCAGGAATTAGATTTCGAGGCCGAGGCTCTTGAGGTAGTCGTAGGAAGTTTTGACCGCCTGGTTGATTTCGGCCAGGTCTTTGGGGCCGGCGGAGGTGAACTCGATCTCAATGCTCAGCGGGCTGTCGTTGCCGGCCGCATCGAGGATCTCAAGGATGCGTGCGAAGTTGACGCGCCCCTGGCCCAGCGCAGGGAAGTTCCACTCGCCCTTGCCGCCCAGTTTATCTTTGATGTGCAGGTGGCCCACCCGGTCGACGCAGCCGGGCAGGTCGTCCAGCGGGTCAATCCCGGCGAAGTAAATCACGTTGGCGGTGTCGTAATTGAGTTTGACGCGCGGCGAGCCGACCAGCTCCACAATCTCTTTGATGACCGCGCCGGTGGAATGCTCGCCGTGATTTTCCAGCACCAGCGTGAGATTGTATTCTTCAAGATAAGGCAGCAGGCCGCGGATGTGCGCGGCCACCTGTTCGTTGCTGGCCACGGCCTGATCCTTGAGGTGCGCTTCACCGATCGAAGAAACGATGTAATCGCAGCCGAAGAAGTTAGCCAGGCGCATGTTGTTGACGAAATCGCCGATGCGGGCGGTGTCCATCAGGTTGGTGTGGCCGCTCATCGAGAAGGGTTTCAGCCCGGCCGCTTTAAGAGAATCCTTAATGCGGTTCAGTTCGTTGAAGCTCATTGTCGGGAAGACGTGCTCGGTCCAGCCCTTGGTGGCGGTCAGCTCGATGTAGTGAAAGCCGGCGGCGGCGATACCGGCGACGGCGTCATCAATCGAATAGCCGTGATAGCAGTTGGAATTGACGGCGACAATGCGTTTCATGGTCGGGAATCCTCCTGGGAAGTGCGTTTGGGGAAAGTATAACATCGAACGCAGGGGGAGGATTTCTATAATGTTCGGTCTTTTTCTTCACATGCGGCTTGAATCTGTGCCAGCACGGCGGATAAATTCGTTTCCACCGCTTCATTTGGAAACCGCAGCACGCAGACGCCGTATTCCGCCAGCGTCCGGTCGCGCTCGGCGTCGTATTCGCGCTGCGAGTCGTGAATGCCGCCGTCCAGTTCCACCGCCAGGCTGGCGCGATGGCAGTAGAAATCAACAATATAACCGCCAATGATTTGCTGGCGGCGAAAATGCCAGCCGTTCAGGCGGTTTCCGCGCAGCTTCTCCCATAACACCTGCTCGGCGGGCGTCTGGTTGGAGCGCAGTTCCCGCACGCGTTGGGCCAGTTCCGGCGAGACTTTTTGCCCGATGACGATGTTGCGAGGCGGCATGAGGATAGTGTAGCGGAGATGGGGAAAAGAGGGAAGCGGAAAAGGACCTCTCTCATCCCCGGCCCTTCTCTCCCCGATACGGGGAGAGAAGGGAGTCGCCCGATTTCAGAAATATTGCTGTGGGCTAAATTTTTATCCTTGATTCGCTATTCGGCACGTTCGTCGGCTTCGAGCCTACTCACCTCGTTCGAAATTTTCCCCCTTCCCGTTTCGGGAAGGGGGCCAGGGGGTTAGGTCACTCGCCGCCCACATGCCACCTGTGCCCCGGAGCGAACTGCACCAGGTCCCACAGATTCCCATACAAATCCTCAAACACGGCCACCGTGCCGTAGTCTTCCTCCTTGGGCGGGCAGACAAAGGTGATGCCCAGCTTTGGCGATATGGCACGGATCAAAAAGCACTCCCCAGGCCAGGGGAATGCTTTTTAGTTATGCTGCTATCCTGTCCGAACACGCTACAATGAAGTGACCGGGTTGCCGGGGCTGAAGTTACGGCAGGGGTTCAGGCGCGGTCAACCAGGGAGTCACATTTACACTTCCGTACACGGCATTGCCCGTCCCATACGGCGCCGGGCCCGAATCCGAACCCCACCAATTATTGACAGCATCGACGGTGGAGGATGAGGCATTGAAAATGCCGTAATTCGAATTCCCAATAATGTTATTGTGGTGGACGGCCACAACGTACGTACCAGAAGGCGAGATCCTGATCCCCGTGGCACCCGGATTTCCAATCATCGAATACTCAATGGTCAGGGTAATTGTGCCAGAACCAGCCGCAGCCTGGATAAGTGCCCCCGGGCTGTGACTGAAGGCCGAATGTTGGAGAGTGGCAGAGGCTGAATCTTGCAACTGCAGCATGGCATCATTCCCGTAACAGTTCACCCCGCACCAGTAAAAGCCGCCATAGCGCAAATTGGCATACACCATGTTGGTGGTTCCGCCGGCTGCCACCACGATACTGTTCCAATCGCCTGCGGCCGGACTGGTCGCCGATCCGTTGTTATTGGTGTCGCCCGCCACGGAATCATCATTGAGTGAGGTGAAGGTCACTTGCGCGGTTTCTGTTCCGGGCACCATTAAACTGCCGTTGATCAATAATGTGCCATTGGTGGTTTCTCTGAATTTGACCACCGCGCCGGGCTGCACCGTCAGCGTGCTGCCGCTGTTCACCGTCACCCCATAGATCACATAGGCGAAATTTGGGTTGCCGGCCAGGGTAGTGTCCATGCCGAGCGTGCCGGTCAGCAGGATGCCGTTAATGCCGTTGCCCGAGCCGCTGTTGCCGCCCAGGTCGGATACTCCACCGCCGTTAAATGCCAGGTACACTGCCTCGTTGGCGTTGCCTGTGAACACGTTATCTGTGATGGTGATCGAGTTGCCGGATATCCCGGTCGCATTGATGCCATTCGATCCACTGGAACCAACGGTGGAATGCGTGACCGTCAACTGAGTGGTGGCAGAGGGGTTTACCGTGACTCCATGGCCGCCGTTGTGAGCAAGGGTCACGTGGTCCAGGGTTACGCTTCCGCCATCGTAGATATGCAACGCGGTATTGTCGCCGTAACAATTCACGCCGCACCAGTAAAAACCGCCATAACGCACAGCGGCATGGGTCATATCCACCGTTCCAGTCGACGCCACAATGATGCTGTTCCAGTTACCCGGTGCCGGACTGGTCGCCGATCCATCGCCATTGGTGTCTCCCCCGGCACTGTCATCAAGCAGAGAGGTGATGATAACCGGCAACGCCTGGGTTCCCTGTACATCCAGGGTCCCATTTACAACGATGGATGATATTGCCTGGAATTTAACCACCACCCCATGTTCAATGGTTAATGTCGCACCAGGATGGATCGTAATATCGCAGGTCAGGACGTATGGACTCGCGCCAGCCGTCCAGCGCGTATCACTGGTGATGTCGCCGCAGGTATAGGTTGGGCCGGTGGGCAACGGGGTGGCAAAGGTAGCGGTGTTATTGGCTGGATTGGGATCGCTGCCAGAGGTATGGTCATCGGAGATGGACGCGGTATTCGTAATGGATGTTGTGCCGGAGGGAATGGTTTGATTCACGCGCACATTGAAAGTCAGCGTTCCCGAAGCACCCTTTGCCAGGCTTCCAAGGGCATATTCATACTGGCCTTCACCACTCAAAACCCAATTAACGGAATTATCCGCTGGATCATAGGAGGTATTCTCCGGCAGCGTTTCAGTAATGACGACGCCTTCAGCAGCGTTGTATCCCAAATTTGAGTATTGCACGGAATAGGCAGTCACCGTCCCTGGAATTGCCAACGAATCGCCGCTCACGGTCACAGCCAGGTCAGGCGCAAAATTGATGGCCGTCGTGATTGCCGCCAGGTTATTGGTGGGCGTCGGGTCGGCGCCATTGCTTCCATCATCCTGAATCGATGCCTCATTTGTCACGGATGTCACCAGCGCAGGCGGCGCGTCTGAAACAACGACGGCAAATACTACAGACCCGTATTGACCGGCCGACAGCGTGCCCAGGTCCATCCTGTATTGGGCGGTGCTTCCTACCTGCGTCCAACCAGCGGAGCTGTGTACAGAGTCAAATGCCGTGCTGGCTGGAAGGGTCTCCAGGATCGATACGCCAGTGGCTTCATGACCTCCGTCATTTGAAAAAGAGAGTGTATAGATCAGCGTTCCGCCCGGAACGACAGAACTGACTCCTCCGGTTGTCATGGTCAGGCGCAGGTCAATGCCGGCGGTGGGTGGAACCGTACCTTTCCTGACCATCGGCAGGAAAAGCTGGTAATCCATTTCGCCGGCTTCCTGGCCGTGTTCCAATCCAGCCGCGAAACCAGCTTCTGATTCAGGAATAGACGCCGCGAACGCCTGCCAGGAACCTGCCGGCCGGACTGTCAAGACAAGCAGCAGACCAATACTGACAGAAAGCAATGATTTATACAGACGCTTGATTGAGCACCGCATAGGACGTCCTTTTTCGTTCATAGGATTGGATGGATGATAATCGCGTGGAATGTCACTGGCTGGTTGACAAATTGCCCCCCGGTAATAATGTCAACATTATATTGATTATACTGATCGCATTGACAATCAGATGACAGGCAGGATGTACAGCGTTCTTACAAAATGGGTGGCTACCTGTATATGGCCAACCGCATCCAAAAAAAGGGGCTGTCTGGAAAGAGTGTCCAGGCAGTCCCTTTTTTAGTTAAAAAGCAGTCAACAAGGCTGTTTTTGGGTAACGAAAAAAAAGGGCCGTCAATTAGGCGGCCAATTTTCGCAAATTATGGGCAATACTCACCAGCCCCCACTCGGTTTTGACCTTTTCCAGCCCGCGTAGATGGAATCTTCGGAAGCTCATATTGTGCTTGATATGGCCGAAAACCGTCTC